>Ga0209692_10001393_pt1 | contig 33630 bp, 28 predicted proteins | sample tdDd472_FD_187129 | JGI IMG/M metagenome (GOLD analysis project Ga0209692, IMG submission 187129) | Marine sediment microbial communities from the Atlantic coast under amendment with organic carbon and nitrate - tdDd47.2 (SPAdes)... | ecosystem: Environmental > Aquatic > Marine > Coastal >...
CATCCCAGTTATAAGATTCCCGTGAAATTGTTATTATACCAACTTCGCCGTTATGCTCTGCGTTTACGTACACTTGATTCCATTCAGGCTTAGAAAGATTTTTGATAGTGTTAGGATACCAAGCTTCTTTTTTTGCTTCTGGGTATTTTTTATGATATTGATTTACTATATTGATAGCTTTTTTAGTTCCTAAGTTTCTTATCAGAGTGATAACACCGCTTCTGAATTGGGCACAAATTTCTCCAAGCATATTTATGTGGGAAAGGTGTGAACGATTTTCACGTAGAAGCAATGAGGACATTTGAATAATCGGTCCAAGAATCATGGTTTGGAAAAGTTCATAGTCTTCTTCTTCCATTTGCCAATTAATCATAGGTCGGAGGTGGTTTAATGGATACCAGTTTTGACCACTATCTTTTTTTGCATTAAGGACATCTGTTGGTTTATAAACACCTCCGTAATTTTTGCATAAGTGGTCAAGGCATGACCATGTTAGGAAGTTTGCACCTTTTGCACCGATAACATCATGGGCTCTAAATGGGTTTGGTCCGAAAAATTTTCTTATATATTTATCGATTTTCCAAAACGGCATATTTGTCATCTCGTGGAAGCGAGAGGCAGCTGAGGTAATTCCGCAAAAAAGGACATCGAGTACAAAAGACCAATTATCACTAACGGGCATTGGAATCATACCCAAAGCCCACAACAATTTTGTAATGTCAGAGGTTTCATCTTCTACTATCTCCCAAACTTTGTTTATCTGGTGTGGGAATGCTGGATGAGCTATACCAACACCGAGTTCAGATTTAGGAAAGCCAGAAGTAACAGAACGTATTTGAATATCTGGGAATTCTTTTTTGAATACTTCGTAATGATTTTTTTTAATTTCGAGTATTTCTGGGATAGCTTCCAATAAGAACTTTGGATTGTATTGTTTTAAAGCTGATGGAAGAGATTTACCATCATAATTTAATCTTATTATGTTTCTCATTATATCATTAGATTGGTCGAATCCGAATGAGGATAATAATCCGTCGTACTGCTGGGCGAGGCCATCGGCTGCACCTGGAAAATCAAGACCGATAATTGGGACACCAAACTCTTGAAGCCTAACACCGAATTGCATCATTTTGCCAGCACCAACTATACCGTTTGCACCGGAAATAACTAAGGCACCACGATTATTAGGAGGTCCAAATACTTTATCTACATATTCAGCGGCGTGGATTGGTTTTCTACCATTTTCAAATATTTCTAAGACTGTTCCAAGACCAAGAGTTTCTAATGTGTCTTGTCTCATTTTCTTAATTCTGCTGTTCGATTTTGTACTCATTATTTACGCCCTCCTTTGCTTTTATTGGTATTCACTTTTACATCGCTTACTTTGAAAATAGTTGCAATTCCTACATCGCCTGCAGCACAACCAAAAATGAGAACGTATCCTCCGCCAAGAGAAACTGCTTCCTCAAGAGCTTCGATTGTAACTCTTGTAAGGGTTGGTCCTTGGGGGTGTCCCCATACCAGTGGACACCCAGTATTATTAAGATTTTCCCAGCTATGACCTGTGAGTTTTGTGAAAATAGCATCATTTACAGCGAAAGGATTATGATTCTTAATAACAGCCATATCATTCAATTTTAGATTCAACCTCTTTAGTAATTTAATTACTGTGAGCGCTGGAGCTTCAGGCATCAGACTTGGGTTAGTTCTGTATTCGGCTTTTCCCACGAATTGAATTATGATTTCTGGGAGTGAACTAAGCTCTCTGGCCTTTTCAGGAGATGAAACTAACATGGTAGCCATACCATCAGCAGCGTGAGTTTGAGTACCACTTGTAACGCAGGAGTCTAATTCTCTCTGTGCTTTTAACTGCTCCATAGTTATTGGTTTTGTGCCAATATCACTTTCTACTTTTCCGATTGGCTTACCTTGCACACCAAGGACTTCTAAGGGAACAAGTATGTTGTCGAGTTTTCCAGAATTGAGTGAATCAAAATATTGTTTATGTCTGAGATATGATATCTCATCAACTTCTTTTTTTTCAATTTTATGTTTACGTGCAGCATTGCCAGCAGTAGTAATCATTGCGTTCCCAGTTGACGGATCAAAACCGAAATTATCCCAAACATCAGCTAAAGCTTGTGTTCTTTCGTAGGTTCTCCTTTCTGGGAAAACTCCAACTGGCGAATCACTTGTTCTATCGAATGTTAAGACACCACATACCTCGCTTGAACCCATGTTCACTTCGGAGCCGGCGTGGATGATTGCTTGTAAGCCGGTTGCGCAAGCTTGCTCAAGGTGATGTCCTGCTACTCTATGTCCAACACAAGTTGAGAGAAAGGGAGTATTCCAAAATTTATAATGCCAAGGGATAGTTGAGCCTGAGACCATGTAGTCTAAGTGGTTGAGTTTTACATTTCTTTTTCCCATGATATATGCCATAGACTCAGCCGCGAATTGTCCGATATTTACTTCTGCGAAAGCGGAAGTTTGCCAAGTAGGGAAAAAAGAACTTCCCCACGTGCCATAGGGAATGACAGCGTTAGGGAACATATTTATTTCGTTTTTCAAATTATTTAATCCTGATTTTTGTAATTTTTTATTTTTAAAGTTATTAGATGGCTTCTATTCATTAGTCCAGTTTGGTTTTCGTTTTTCGATAAATGAGTTTATTCCTTCGTTCGCATCATTTGTAGTCATTAGTTTTTCGTTATAATACTTTTCGAGCTGTGGCAAATGGTTTAGCAAGGTGCTATTGAAAATAGAGCGAGCCGTTTTGACAGCAAATTTTAATGATGATGCAGATTTGGTTGTGATGTGCTTTCCAATCCATTCGTTTACACCTGTAATCATTGTATCTTTATCATCGTAAATTCTATTTATCAAACCATATTCATAAGCTCTTTCAGCTTTGATAGAGCGACCAGTAATTAATAAATCATCAGCTTTTGCTTGACCAATTTTCATTGGTAGGATTAATGATGCCGGAGGTGGAAAAACGCCTAAGATAATTTCGGGCTGTCCAAAAACAGCAGTTCTATCTGCAAATATGAAATTGGTAATTAGGGCAAGCTCCATACCCCCACCCAGACACTGTCCTGAAACAATAGAAGCGGTTGGAATTCCAAGTTCGATAACTTGAAAAAATAACTGGTGAAATGATTTGAGCATAGAGTTGCATTTTTCTTTTGTATGCTCTTCCACGCTGGCACCAAATGAAAAATGTTCCCCTTCCCCAGTGAAAGTAATTAATTTTAAATTTTTATTGCTTTTAAAATCATTGAGAGCTGCAAGAATTTCGCTCATCATTTCGGCATCAAGGACATTTCCTTTTCCGTCATTTAAGGTGATATGGGCAACGGAGTCGTTATTGCTTAGTTTTGTTTGGATTTTAGTCATAGTTTTACTTATTTTATAAGTTTTGTAATGATAGATTGATTACTTCATATTTGGTGAAATTGCTTTTATTAAGTCGTCATTCCATTCGTGTCCTTTTGCCAGAAGTTGTCTCAATTTAATAAAGTCTGCTTCTCGGTCTTTTCCTACACCATCATTGAATGCTCGAAAACCGGCTTTTGCCTCGGTCATCATATTAAGAGCGAGCCAATCACGGTTAGTTTCTTTATTTTTATCCCAATGTTCGAGTTTATGTTTACGAATTGAGTTTATGGTTTTGCTTAGGCAGTTTGGCATAGTCATCATAAGTTTTGCAGCTAATTTTTCAACTGCTTGGTCTAATTGAGATAAGTCCATTTCTGCTGATGCTAATAGTTCTTTTCCCTTATCCTTATCTTCATCAGATTTTGGTTGTCCGTAGATGACATTTCCTTTTTCGTTTACCCATTTATCTGTGTAAACTAAAGGATTGGGTATAAAGTCGTTATTAATTTTTAGTGCAGGAACTATCTCGGTTAGAAGTCCATTTGCCATAGCTTCGTGAGCGGACCATGGATCGCAAGCTGTACACGAATACATTGCTTTTTCAATACCTACGAATAACGGAAGAAAATCAGTAGAACCACCATCTGGGGCAGATCCGTGTTTTGGTCCTGCTTGTCCAAATTTAGCCATGTCCTGTGCTATCGTAAAATCACAAGCCATTCCGATTTCCTGACCTCCGCCGATTCTCATGCCATTTGCACGACAGATTACTGGTTTGTCATTCATTAAGATAGCTGAGACCATATCATTAAATAATCTCATATATTGTTTATATTCTTGAGGATTAGACGCGTAGTATTCTGCATATTCTTTTACGTTTCCGCCTGTGCAAAATGCTTTATCGCCTACTGCGGTGAAAATTATACTCGAAACTGCTCTATCGTTTGAGGCCTGTCTCATAGCTAAGATAACTTTCTTAACCATATCAGTAGTATAGGAATTATATTGTTTGGGATTGTTTAGAGTAATCCATGCGTTGTAAATTCCTTCTACTTGATTTCCGTTAAGGTCTTGGCATGGTCTGAGTTCATAGAGAACGTTATCGTAAGTAATATTATCTACTAAGTTGTGGGATACTAACATTTTTTTTCCTATTTATTATTTTAACATTTGAATTTTTATTTATTTTATTTTTCTATTTTAACAATCAATCAAAATCAGGAATTAAGACTGAGCGTTTTAGGTATTTATGGTCTAGTGTATTGTTCAATACTTCGTTGATTTGGGACATAGGAAAAGTATCTACAAATGGTGTGATATTTAGTTTTCCTTCTGCAATTAGTTCCATCACTTCGTCATAAAGTTCTGGCTTGCAACCCCAAGTTCCTATAACTTTTGAGTCAAATGCCATAAGGTTACTAAGTCTAATTTCAGATTTTTCTAATGTAAACCCTACAATTGAAAGAGTTGATGCGTGTGTTAAAAGTGCATAACCAAGTTCTTGTCCAGGTTTTGTTCCTGACATTTCGAGTATTTTCCACATATAGCGTGAAACACCTAACTCTTTTGCAATTTCTTTTACTTTATTTTTGATTGATTTTATGTCCATATCTTTGATATTTAGAGTGGCATCGACACCATTTTCTTCGGCAATCTTTAGTTTGTTATCGTCTATATCAAGAGATAATACTTTTGCACCCATAATCTTTGCGAGCAAGGCACCGTAGATACCAACTCCACCTGCACCAATACAAATACAGAAATCTCCTGCCTTTAGCTCTGATTTTTTGAGTGCTTGATAGGGAGTTGTTACCGCATCTGCAATAACTGCTAAATGTTCTAAGGGATATTTATCTAGAGCTTTTTCTGGTACTATACATAAATATTTGTGTGGAACAACAATGTGTGAAGCAAAACCACCATGAAAATCATTTCCTGGCATTTTTTGATTTTGGCATATATTTCCATAACCATTTTCACATAATTCGCAAGCACCACATGGCAGGACCGCTGGGATTACTACTTTTTTTCCTATTAAATGGTTTGGACCGTCGATAACTTCACCGGCTATTTCGTGCCCTAATGTTAATGGCATTTGGTGTTTTGTAGGTACACCTACATCCCAGAAGCTAATATCAGTATGGCAAACACCACAGCCTGCAACCTTTACCAGTGCATCGTCAGGTTCTATTTTATTTATTTCGCTTTCTTTTAATTCTAACGGCTTTTTAAGTTCTGTCATTTGCCATTGTTTGATTTTAGTCATATAAAATACCTTTATTTATTGTTTTCATTTTGTAATTTTTTAATCCCATTGAGAATTTTTTCTGGAGTTATGGGTAATTCTTTTATTCTGACTCCAACAGCATCTTCAATTGCATTAGCGATTGCACCTATGATTGGCAATGTTGCTCCTTCGCCTACTTCTTTTGCACCGTAAGGACCTTCTGGTTCGTAGCTATCGACAATAACCGAATCTATTTTAGGTACGTCAGCAGCTGTTGCAATAAGGTAATTATGAAGATCAGCATTTACTTGATTTCCTTTGTCATCAAATAATTGGTCTTCAAATAATGTTTCGCTCATCGCCATAACTACTGCTCCATCTACTTGACCTTCAACTGCAAGTGGGTTTACTGCTGTTCCACAGTCGTGTGCATCCCAAAAATTATGAACTGTTACTTTTCCTGTTTCTGTATCTACAGATAATTCGCAAACTGAAGCAGAGAAGGAATAAGCTGGAGATGTACCTACGGCTGCACCTTTGTAAGTTCCGCCAAGACCTTCAGGTGGCGAGTAATGTCCTTTCCCAACTAATGGACCTTTGGTGGAGAAGAATTTTGTTGCAACTTCTTCCCAAGGCAAGAACTTTTCTGGGTGATTTTTGATGAAGATTTTATTGTCTTTGGCATCAAGGGAATCTATGTCAGTTTGCAAGAGTACAGAAGCCTCTTCTAAAAGTTGTTTTTTTACGTCTTCGCCTGCACGCATTGAAGCATTTCCACCCATAAGAGTAACTCGACTTGAGTACGCACCGAAGCCTATTGGAGTTAAGTCACTATCAGCAGATACTACTGAAATTCTGTCGAATGAGATGCCTAATCCTTCTGCAGCAGCTTGTGCAAGTACAGTGTCAGAGCCTTGTCCTATATCTGCATCCCCAATAAATAGAACAGCTTTTGAACCGTCCTCAGCAATTTTAATTATAGCGTTGGAATGTGGGAACTGAGAACGGTAGATTGGATAGCCTGCACCAGATACAAATCCACCACAACCAATTCCGATTCCACGACCAAATGGGAGTTTTCCGTGCTTATTTTTCCAATCTGATTTGTCTCTTGCCGATTCGATGCAAGCAATAAATTCACATGAACCAATGTCCAAATCATTACAAGTATGATAGTTTGGAGTCATTGCATTTTTTAGCCTTATATCTATTGGATCCATCTTTATATCTTTGGCAATCATAGAAAGAAGAGATTCGAAGGCGAAACGTGGATGGGGACAGCCATGTCCTCTAAATGCACCACTTGGTGGTAAGTTTGTATTCACTCGAAGTCCGTCATATTTGTAGTTATCAAATTTGTAGAGTGTGGCGTGCATTGACCCAGCGTAATAGGCTGTTACTATACCGAAACTTGAATATGCACCTCCTTCTAAGACGTTATATTGTTTTACTGCAGTAATTTCACCTGTTTTTTTAACTCCAATTTTCAAATCAATATATTGCTTGTGTCGTCCACGTCCATATTTATACATTTCTTCACGAGAGAATACCATTTTCACAGGACGACCGGCTTCTTTTGCCATAAATATTGATAATACTTCTAAAATATTTGTTGCGGCTTTTGCTCCGAAGCCTCCTCCAACATTTGTCATAATTACTCTGATATCACCCATCGGAATTCCGAGAACCCTTGTAAGTTGGTGATGTACATAATGTACTACTTGAGTAGATGTATGAAGAGTAACTCTACCATGTCTGTCCCATTCGGCTATTGCACAATGAGGTTCTATTGGTGATTGATAAGTCCTATTACCAACAAATCGTTCTTCGCGTACGTAGTCCGCTTCTTCAAATCCTTTTTCGATATCGCCGAAATGGTGATCAACTTTTGTGTTTATATTATTTTCATATTTATGTTCAAACAACCGAGGGGCATCGGGTTCCATTGCCTTGAAAGGGTCGAATACTGAAGGGAGTAGTTCGTATTTTACATCTATCAGTTCTATTGCTTTGTAACAAGTTTCTTCGTCTTCCGCTGCAACGCAAGCGATGACATCTCCGACGAATCTAACCTTATCTTTCGCTAATATTGTTTCGTCATATCTTGGTGGTGATGTTCCATAAGTTAGGTTAGGAACGTCGTCGCCGGTTAGTATGACTTTCACTCCCGGTAGAGCCTTAGCTTTTTCGGTATTTATAGATATTATATTTGCATGTGGGTGCGGGCTTAATAATGCTTTTCCGATGAGCATATTAGGAAGAATAATATCCTCTGTATATTTTGCTCGTCCAGTAGCTTTATCTGGTGCGTCGAGCTTAGCTAATCTTTTTCCAACTACAGATAAATTCATAGCAGATTTTTGAGGTGTAAATTCAATTTCTTCTGGTTTTTTGCCCTGTAGATATTCTGCAGCAGTCTCTACTGCTTCAAATATTTTTAAATAGCCAGTGCATCTACATAGATTTCCGCTTAAGGATTCGATGATTTGTTCACGTGTTGGATGCGGATATTGTTTAAGGAAAGGAACAGTTCTCATTATCACTCCAGGAGTACAGAAGCCGCATTGTATAGCACCTTTTTCTACGAAGGCTTTTTGGATTGGGTGAAGCTCTTCACCTTTGGCAAGTCCTTCGATTGTTTCGATTTTTTTACCTTCATTTTCTACTGCTAAGCTTAGACAAGAATTAATAGGTTTGTCATCTACTAAGCAAGTACAAGCTCCGCAATCACCTTGGTCGCATCCTTTCTTTGCTCCTGTTAGTCCTAAATCTTCACGTATAACATCAAGCAAAGTGCTGTTGTTTTTTACTGCAATTTCTTTATCAATACCATTTACATTTAATTTTAATATTCTTTTCATTTTAATTCTCCGGTGGGATTTTCTATTCTATTTATCACCTCGAGCAAGGCACGTTGTGAAATTGCTTTGACTACGTTCTTTCTATAATTTCTGCTGCCACGTATATCATCAATTGGGAAAATTTCTTGGGCTACTGTATTCCCAAAATCTTTTAATTTTTCACCATCTGCTTTGAAATTAGAAATATTTGCATTTATAAGTTTTTGAATTGAATTTGGACATTCGATTGGAGTTGATGCACAGGCACCAACTACTACACTTGCTTCAGAGATTATATCATTTTGGATTTGTAATGAAATAGCTACTGAGGCAACTGATATTGCAGCCGAATTTCTTAATCCGAATTTGGTGAAGTATGACGCTGTATGCTTTTTTGGTTTTGGGACAATGATATTAATTAATAATTCACCTTTCTTTAGGCTGTTTTGATGGTGTCCCCTTAGGAATTCTATTAAGTTTATAGTCCGGGAATCAACTGATGAGGTTATTTCAAGTTTTGCATTATTTGCTATGAGTATTGGTGCCGTATCTGCACACGAAGCACAAGTACAGAGGTTACCTCCGATTGTTCCAGTATTTCTGATTTGGTCAGAACCAATTGTTTTGCAAGTTTCTGCAAGAGACGGCATATATTTTTTAATAATATCTGAATTTATAATGTCGTTATGGCTTGTACAAGCACCAATGATTATATTGTTATCATTTTCTTCAATTTGTTTGAGACTCTTAATTGAGTTTAGAGATACCAATTCTTCGAATGAGGTAATACCTTTTTTTATTTCTACTAGCAAATCTGTTCCGCCTGCTAAAGGCGCAATAGAAGACGGTTTTCCAAGAAGGTAAAGGGCTTCTTCTAGAGTATTTGGATTATGGTATATGAAGTCTGGGATATACATAGTAATTATCCTTAATTTACTTTTTATTTTTTGTTGTTTCAATAAGTTCTGCTAAAATGCTGATAGCAATTTCGTGAGTAGTTTCTGCATTAATATTAATTCCGATGGGCATATTTACTTTTTTAATCAAAACTTTTTTAATTCCTTCGTCGATTAGTCTTTTTGACATTGTTTTAACTTTATTCATCGAACCCATCATCCCTAAATATTGCCATTGATTTCTAAGGCAATGAGATAAGATTTGATAATCTGCAGAATGAGAATAAGTGATAATAATTATGAATACATCATTCCCAAATTGCATAACATTCAAATAATCATTAAAATTTGAGACAACCGTATTTATATCATTGAAATGACTGTCATCGAATATTTCTTGGCGGTCATCAATTACAGTTGTATCAAATTCAAAATTTGGTAGGTAGTCTAATAAAGCTTTGCAAACATGACCACCTCCAAAAATATATAGTCTTTTTTTTCTTTTCATAATTTCTATAAATATTTGCACTTTTCCGCCACAGCAAGTGCCTGTATCTTTGCTTAATACTAATGGTAATAATTTATTTTCATCTTTTTCAATCATTTTCAAAGCAGTATCTATGGTTTGTTTTTCTACATATCCTCCACCTACTGTTCCATAGATAGAACCATCATTCGCTACAATCATTTTAGCACCGGTGCCAAGTGGGACGGAGCCTTTCGCAGAAACAATTGTACACAGTGCAAGGTCTTTCCCTTGTGAGTGTAAGAGATTTATATGTGAAAGAAGATTATACATAAATTTCTTGTTTATCGATTAATTCTCTGTAGTCAGTTGGAGTGTTTACGTTGGTCAGGATATGTTTATTATCGCATTGTATATTTGTTCTATGATATTGTTTAAGGAATTCATTTAAATTGGAAAAATGAGTTGATTTGATTATATCTGAAATGATTTTATTATTTAAAAGGATAGGATGACCACCTTTTTGATTAAAGATTGGCACCTGATAATCCCCTTTATTTTTGTTTAATGAAAGTGATTGTAATAGTCTATAATCAACAAATGGGTTATCCGAATTTTGAATAAAACAGTGGTCTATTTTGTTTATTGATTTGCTCGCAAGTTTTAAAGAATAAAATCTTCCAAGTTCTTGTTTCGAGTTATTAATTATTTGAAGGTTAGTATTTTTATAAATATTCTCGATTTCTGACCATTGAGATTGGTGAGAATTTTTAACAAGAATTATTTCCTTGCAGTGAAAAGATAAATACGTATCGATTATTTTTTCAATAAAACATCTATTAGAATCATATTTGAGAAATGATTTAACAGTATTCATTCTGCTGGAGTTACCAGCAGCTAATATTATAACGCCATATTTTGTATTATCATTCATTAACATTCGTCAAAGTAGGTTGGTTAGATTTTAAGTTTTCTTTTGTGATTGCTCTAATCATATTTGTAAAAGTCAAATTTAACGGCGTTCTTATGTAGTGCTTCCTTCCGTATTGTACTAATTGACCGTTGATGAAATCAATTTCTGTTTGCTTTTTATTGAGCAGGTCAACTGCAAGAGATGGGAAGTGATTTCCTGCTTTGCTCAGATATCTAAGGCATAATTTGACGAAGTTTTTTTCAAATCTTATATCTTCAGCCTTAGCTACTTCCATAGCTTCCATTATTATTCTTTCGATGATTTCATTCGTATCTGGAATTTTCATTGCTTCTCTCATAGTCAATTTCGAAATAGCACAAAGTGGACTAAGCGAAGCGTTGAGAATAGTTTTATGCCAAGTTTCTTTTGTTAGTTCAAAGGAATCGACAGATTTAGTGAATAATTCGACGGAGCTAAGAACATCTTCAATCCATTTGGAAATGTCTGGTCTGCTATCATCAACTGATGCTATATAGTTGGGAGAAATAATAAAAGTAACATTTACAACGTTAGGAGCATTCATATTACCAGCAAAATTTATCACAAATCTAAAGATTTTTGACAAGTCAAATAAAAATGAATATTTATCTACGATACCAATTCCATTTTGAGCAGCGATAATCATCAAACTTGGGTTTCGGTTATGTAGATTAATTTCATGTAAAACACTGTCTATTTGGTATGCTTTGACTGCGGAGACAATTATATCAACATTTGACTTAACAAGGTCTTCAATGGAGGAACATATCTCGCTAAATTGACTTCGTTCATCTTTAGTCCCAGCAAGGTGAACACCTTCACTTTTTATTAAGTCAATATGCTCTTCATTTCGGCTACAGAGTACCACATCACAATTTGCTTTGTTGAAATAATGACCGAGCATAAGTCCGACAGGACCAAGACCAATAACGCCAATTTTATATTTTTTAGGGTTCATAATTTTAATACATTAAATTGAATGTCCGTTTATTTTTTTAAAGTGCATGGCATTAACAACATTAGTAAATGTCAAGTTTAGTGGGGTTTGTATGTAGTGTTTTTTTCCGTATCTGACTATTTTACCATTAAAAAAATCTATCTCATTTTTTTCATCTTTTCTAATGTCTATACCTAATGAAGGCAGGTGGTCGCCTGCTTCTTTAAGCATTCGCAAACATAATTGCACGTAGTTATCATCGAATTTTACGCCTTCTGCTTTTGCTACTTCCATACCCTCGATAAGTGTCTGTTCTATTATTTCAACCGAATCTTCATTATTCATTGCTTCTTGTAAATTTAGTTTTGATATGCCACAAATTGGACCGATAGCTGCAACGATTAATGATTTTTTCCAGACTTCGTCTCTTAGTTGAAATGAGTCTAAGTGTTGGCAATCGTGTCCACCTTTTTTTATTGAATTTGCGAGCCAGTCTGCTTTTTCTGGACACCTGTCATTGATAGAGCCAAGGAAGGATTGAGAATTAAAGTAAGTAACTTTCACTGTATTTTGAGTTAGAATATTACCGGCGTAGTTTACTACCATTCTCATAATTTGAGATTCTTTACAAATTTTGATATATTTTTGGCAAATATCAATTCCATCTTGGGCTGAAAGGATATGGATATTTTTATCAAGATTGTCTAATGAATTTAGCAGAGCAGGTACATGATATGTTTTAACGCACGAAACTAAAACATCAATTCCTAATTCGAGTAATTCTTCTACCGAGTCGCAGACATAGTCAAAGTAAGATGATTTAGAAATCATACCTTCAAGGTGGATGCCGTTATGACGAATTAAGTTCATTTTTTCAATATCAAAATCGCAAATTGCGACTTCGCAACCTGCTTGTTTTAGGTGGACTGCGAGAATCATTCCCGTAGTTCCCATTCCTACGATTCCTATTCTGATATTATTCGTTTTCAATTCATTATCCTATATTTATTTTAATTCTTGCATCTACTATGAGTGTCGAAGTAGGTGTTGATTTGACTGGGTTTAGGTCCATTTCATCGATTTCTGGGTTTTCAGACACAAGCTGTGATATCTTACTGATTAGTGAAATTAAAGAGTTAATGTTTGCTCCTTCTTTGCCTCTGTATCCGTGTAGTAATTTACTTGCTTTGATGGAATTAATCATTTCTTCTGCTTCCACATTGCTTACCGGGGTAAGCTCAAATGAAACATCTTTAAGTAGTTCAACGAAAATTCCACCAAGTCCAAACATAAGAACGTGTCCAATACCTGGGTATGATTTTGCTCCGATTATTACTTCGTGTCCATCAGGTTTAAATTCTTGTAAGAAGAATTTAAGGTCGTCGGCTTGGATTTTATTACTTATTTGGTTTGCTGCAGCTTTCAATTCTTCATCATTTTTAATATTAAGGACTACCCCACCTATATCGCTTTTATGGATTGCTTCTTTCGAGTCAGCTTTTAAAACTAAAGGGTAGCCAACAGACTTTGCCACTTCGATAAGTTCATTTTTATTTTTAGCTATAGCCCACTTGGCAAGAGGTAAATTATATGATTCGAGGATTCGATATACTTCGCTTGCTTCTAATACTTCTCTTTTTTCAGATTTGGCTTTTTCAATTATTTTTTGCGATATAGAGTATTCTCTGTCATGGTGAACTTCAGCGGTAGTTTCTCTTTTATTTAAGATATTGCGATAATTGACCATCGATGTTAAGGCTTTGGCGGCACTTTCTGGAAATTCGTAACATGGAATATTACCATCATTCATTATTTTAATAGTTTCCCCCCACTGTGAACGGTCGGTCATTAAATTGCAAATAATTGTTTTTTTCTTTAATTGGCTTATTTTTACAATTTCTCTAGCGATGGCTTCGCAATCAACAAACGGTGGAGTTACAAAATTTATAAGTATGCTATCAACATTGTCTTCTTGGATAAGTGCTTCCATAGCAGCTTTATAATGATTAGCATTTGCTGTTGCTAACACATCAATAGGGTTTGCTATCGAAGCATCTGCAAAAAGTATTTTACTCAGGCTTGCTTTAGTCTGCTCGCTCAAATCTGGGAGAGTTAATCCCCCTTGAACCAATGAATCAGTTGCAATAATAGCCGGACCGCCAGTGTCAGTGATAAGACCTACCCTTTTCCCAGTTGGAATGATTTGGTTTGCAAAGCTTATAGCAGATTGACACATTTCCTCTTCGTCGGAGAATGTTAAGATACCGTATTTTGAGAAAACTAAGTCGATTGCTAAACCCGAATCGACAAGTCCACCTGTATGTGAAAGCGCAGCTTTTGCTCCTTCCTCTGTTTTGCCAGCACGCATAGCCAGAATAGGTTTTTTCTTACTTACTTTTTTTGCAACTTTTATAAATTCTTGAGGGTCAGAAAAGGACTCAACATAGAGTACAATTACTTTGGTTTGTTCGTCATTGCCGTAGTATTCAATTATTTCAGGAATTGATAAGTCGCAAGCATTACCGTTAGAAGCATAAAATCTTACCCCTTGGTCTAAGTCGAAAAATCGTTGCATTATAACAGCACCAACACCACCCGACTGAGCTACTATGGAAATATTGCCCGGTTTGGGATAAGTGAATGTGAAATTACAGTAGGCGTTATAATCTGGATCAGAGTTGATAATTCCTTGACAATTTGGACCGATAATTCTCATATTATACTTATGAGCAGTTTCTACTGCAAGTTTTTGTAGTTGTTCCCCTTCTGGTCCAATTTCTTTGAAGCCCGCACTGTTTATAACTATACTTTTAACTCCTTTTTGTCCACATTCTTCAATTGCTTGAGGAACAAATTTACTTGGTATGGAAATATGAGCTAAATCGACATCAGTTGGACAATTTAATATAGACGAATATGCTTTTATGCCCCTTATTTGAGGTGCCTTAGGGTTTATTGGATAAATAGTCCCTTTAAATTGGTATCTAAGCAAATTTTTAATAATTACATTGCCAATAGACAAATCTTTGGTAGAAGCACCAATAACAGCAACAGTTTTAGGATGGAATAAATCGTGTAGCATTATTTATTTTCCTCTAATTGTTCGATGAATGCTTCTATGTTTGTTTTCATTTGCTGGTCGGAAACGCACCGCATATCATTAAGGTCGCCATTTATAACGAGACTTGGGATACCAGTCTTGTTTTCAATTCTTTTGTTCATTCCATACCTACAGTTAGAATTAGCTGGGCAGGTTTTGGAGTCGTGATAAAGCACCCCATCAATTTTAAATTTCTTAATCATTTTTTCTATATACTGCTCTTTAGATTCTTCACTACGGACAATAAATATTTCTAAATATGCTTTTGCAATGGAATAGAATGGGTCATTTTCGTCAAAGGAGGAGAATACCCAAGAGTTGCAATAAGTAGAAGCCAGAACGGCAGCATTTAATCCTGAAAACAGTTCTGAGTTGGCACGTAGCCTGCCCCAAATTGGCATACCGTCCCAATAAAGTCTGTATTTTTCGTTTTCGATTGCACCTTCGCCATTGGCAATTCTTTGCTTTAATTCTTTAAGAAGTAATTCATAATAATCTACTGCTCGTTGTGTACCTCTTAGAACCACTGCTGGCCCCATTTGGATTGTGCCATCAAAGAAAGTCAAAGGTGAAGGAGTTGCTGTTGCAGTATCTAAGACTTGTCCCCAAAGTTCAGTACATTGCCGAGATAGTTTTAGTATTTCTCTAAATTTATCTATATCGAATTTTTGACCAGAAATTTTTTCTAATGGCTCAACTAAGTCTTCTGTTTGTTGCTGTAAATGTTTTATATGAGTTTCAGTAATTTTATCAGGATATTTCGCTGCGTAGATACCATAAATTGGAATATTTAGTCGTCTTGCATACCACTCCATCCATTCCTGAACGTCTCTACATTGATTTGTGTCAAATATTAATACATCAGGCTTCGGTACTTCTTTTATTCCGTATGCTTTCGTTAGAGGTGTTTGACCAGACATGTAAGAAGCGATGTCAGATGTAAGATAAGAACAAATATCAGGTGAATAACCTTGTTTAGTAGCTATTGGAATTAAATTAGTAGCCATTTTGCTGGCACCAAGCATTGCTCCATGATTTTCAGGATAATAAACGGCAAACCCCATAGAAAGTAATAATTCGGCTGGCCCAACGCTCGTACACCAAGCTATTTTTTTCTTTTTTGTTCTTGCATATTCATCTAAATCTAAGAAATATTCTGCCATGTATTTATTCATAATGGCAGATGATTCAATAATTTTTCTTTTTGGTTTGACTATGTCTGTCATTCGATATTTCCTTATTTGAATCTGTTTTAAAAAATAAAACAGAATAATTTTATCAGTTTTGTAATTCTAAGGCATAAAGAGCTGCACCCATTGCTCCGGTGAGCTGTGGGTATTTTGCTGTTAATACTTCTATTCCTAATTCTCTGCTCATCATTTCAGCGACGAGGGGATTATGTTGGACTACTCCGCCAGACATGACAACTTTATCTTCGAATGAGTCCATTTCGATTATTCGTTTTACTACAGAGGCGAAGATTCCTTTAACTAAGTCTTCTACTTTTTTCCCATTACGGATATGTTCAAGGACTTCAGTTGCCGAGAAAACTGTACAATAACTACCAATGGTAACTAAACCTTCCGCAGAGCTTGCAATTTGATTTAGGTCGCTAATATTTAGGTCTAATCTCATTGCCATTTCTTCGATAAATGCACCTGTTCCTGCGGCACATTTTCTATTCATTTTAAATGAACGGCGTTTGCCATTTTCATCAATTTTAATAATTTTATTGTCTTGTCCACCTATGTCTATTACATTTATTGCAAATGGAAAATAATGAAATGAACCTTTGGCATGACATCCAAGTTCTGTTTTATGTGCGTTTGCAAACTCAACGTTTTCACGTCCATAACCGCAAGAAACAGTAGCAATTAAATTATCTTTGTCTAAGTTGTTTTCTGAAAGAACTTTGTTTAAAGCATTATTTGCTGTTGTGTTAAAATTTGAACCAGAACGAGTAATAGACTGACCAAGAATATTTTTATCTTCGTCTATCAAAACTAGTTTTGCCCTGGAAGAGCCAAGGTCTAATCCACAATAAAAATCTTTACTCATCTTCTAATTCCTCAAAGTCATTATTGTGATTAGAAGATTCACTATCCTTTGAACTTGAGCGTGTGTAGATTACTTTGCATTCTTTCCCAGGGACTATTAGGCACTTATCACATTCGCTATCGCAATGTGCTTTCGAGTCATAGGTTTTAACAAGGACTTGAAAGCCTAAGGATTTATAAATATCAACATGTTCGTTTGCTTTTTCTGCATCAGTGATATTCCTTTTTTCCCAACCTTGTTCTTTAACTGAATTATTATTTTTTTTATTGTTTTTCATTTTCGTTGTATTTTTAATATTGTTTTCTTATTGGGATTAAAATAAATCGTCTAAATCGTCGCCTGTATCAGGCATTTCGCCAAATTTTTGGAGAAAGTCTTGTACTAATTCACTTTCTTTTTTTGAGTAAAGTTCATTATATTCATAAACAAAATAGTTCGCATCAACATCGTCATCTATAAAGCCCTTTAGTGTTTCTTGAATGTCATCACTTCCTTTAATCAGGAATACTTTTTTGTCTTCTTTCATCAGCTGTACCACTCCACCTTTTTCTTCCAGCTTATTAATATTTTCAAGGTCGAATGTTAAAAAATCTTCTGTAGGTGGGTGAGGGTTAGAGTTTATATTCAATCTCAAATCGCATTGGAGACAACGTGAAGCTTCTGCAATTGCAACTTCGTCTGAGTACGGAACTTCTATTGGCATAAAGCAACTTCTTCTTTGCTTAGCTGGATTTAGTTCTGGGTGTAGTCTTTTTTCATCTGTAAATCCATTGATTTTTCCGATGAGTGGTTCTTGTTTTACTTCTATGCTTTGTGTCCCTCTTATTTGCCCATTGCCACCAAGAAAGAGGTCAATTTCCTCTGCTGCATTTTTACTTTGTCCGATTGCATCAATTACCGAGGCTGGACCTAATACAATATCGCCCCCAGCAAAAAGTTTCTTTACGTTAGTTTCTGCATACCCTCTGATGATATTGATAAGGTTGCTTTGTTGTATTTCCGGATTGGAAAAACCATTCAGGAAGTTTATATCCATCGATTGACCGATACATACTATCACTATATCAGTTTGGACTATTTTTGTTTGATTTTCGTCAAATTTTGGTATAAAGTTTTTATTTTCATCAAAAACTGTTAAACATTTTTGAAGCTTGAGTTGGAGTGTGTCTTCATTATTCTTAATCTCTGAAATTCCCCATCCATTTTTAATGATTATGCCTTCATCTTTTCCTTCTATAATTTCTTGTTTGTATGCCGGCATATTATTTTCGTTTTCGAGACAAATAATTGTTGTGTTATTTGCATTTAAACGAACTGCTGTGCGGGCAGCATCAGTCGCCACGTTTCCTCCACCTATGACTATTACATTTTTATTTTTGAAGTAATTTTCATCATATTCTTCTTTCATAGCTTTATTAAGAAACTCGATACCATATAGTATATTTTTACTTTCTGGAGTTCCGATAGGCAAATGTTTAGATTTTGAAAGTCCAGTTGCAAGATATACTGCATCATTATCTTCGATTAAATCGTTTAATTTTATGTCGTTTCCAATTTCTGTGTTTGGAATAAATTTTATGCCTGAATAAAATATTCGATTCAAATCTTTTTCTAATGTCTGGTTATTTAGTCTATAGTTTGGGATACCATATTTGAGCATACCGCCCGGGTCATTTTCTTTGTCATAGACTGTTACTTGGTGTCCATTTAGTGCTAAGTAATATGCAGTAGTTAACCCAGCTGGACCTGCTCCAATAACGGCAACAGACTTTCCTGTATCTATTTCAGTTTTTTCTGGAATAATGGTGGAATTTGACATTGCGTAGTCTTTTGCTTGCCTAATGCTTATCGAATCAGAGTCTCCGGAGTTTGTTCCCGAAAGGTCATTTCTTCTGCAGTCTGTTTCGCAAGGGTGGAAACACATTTTGCCAAGTGAATGTGGGAAGGAAAGTTTAGAAGCTATGACTTCGGCTGATTCTTGTGGCTTGCCATCTTTAATTAACCTCAAATAATTAGGTATATCAACATCAGCAGGGCAATTTGCTTGGCAAGGGACTAAGTCATTTTTACCGTGTAATCTTGGCTTTCTTATATCCTGAATTGCACCAGTTGGGCATACTTCAGCACAAGCACCACAGAAGCGACAATCAGCATCTGTTAAATGTTTTCCTTTTACAGAACCTATAACTAATTTTCCCTCTGACATTACAGCACCAAGAGCATATACATTTCTTAGTTGTTGGCAGGCACGAACGCAACGCCCACAAGAAATACAAAGATTGTAATCCCTCATAAAGAGGTTTGCGTCATAGATTCGTTTTTCATTTGGATTTGTAAATTTTGGAGTTTCGGAGGCTATTCCTACATAATCACTTATACGTTGGAATTCACAATTTCCACTAATTTCGCAACATATTTCCGGTTGTTTGTTGCCGAACATACAGGATTCTTCTGTCATAGGGCAACCTTCTCTGTGGCTACAAGTAAGACAACAATGAGGGTGAATGGCTAAAGTAGGAATAAAGTTTTTTTGTCTTTTTGTTTTTATGGCTGCCGAATCAGTTTGGATTTCCATTCCTTCGGAAACAATTGTTTCGCAAGACGAAACTGGGGTTTCGTTTCCATTAATATGAACTACACATAATCCACAACCTTCTATTTTGCCAAAATCTTGATTGGGGTCGTTTACAAATTCTTTATCACCTTGGAATACCTTATCGCTTAATTCTAATGAATGAAAAGGCTTCAAATCGCTGTGGCTACAAAGTGTTGGGATGAAAATATCATTTAGCTTAGCAGCTTCTAAAACTGATATATCATCTGGAACTTCATAATTTGTATTATTTATTTTGATATTCGGCATTTTTCAAATTTTATTTTATGTTTGAAATTTACTCTTAACCTTTCTTAAGAATTATTTTTGAATGTAATTCTATTTTTGTTTTTTAAATGTTGGCTACATCTCAATAGAGATACTCATGAAAAGTGAGTATCTCTAAATCTAATTTTACCATGAGTGTGTAATTGCGTTTTTTTCGCCACAAGCAGTAATACAAGGTAAAGTTTGATAACCTTTTGATTTGCACTGAGAACAAGAAAAAGCTAATTTTTTTCGTTGGTCTTCAGTAACTGCTGCCATTTCGTCATCAGCTAATGGGTCAAATTCATTTTCTCTGACCTCAAATACAGCAGAAGGGCAAACAGGTACGCATGCACCACAGCCATCGCATTTATCAGTATCAACAGTGATATAGAATTCACCGGAACCGTCTTTATATCCGTAGTTTGCTTTCATTATACTTTTGCCATTTTTTGACGTTTCTTTTCGCATAGAACTTTGCCGAATAATGCTGCACCAAAGGCACCAGCTATTTGGGTGTCATATTTTGTTGTAAGGGCTGTTAGGCCGAGTTCTTTTTCGATTCTTTTTACTACACCGCTATTTTTAGCTATGCCGCCTGTGATAGCAAAGTCTTCTTTTATATCAATTCTTTCGAGGAGTGCAACTACTCTATGAGCCATTGCAGAACTATAAGCAGCAAGTACTTTATTCTTAGGCCAACCATCTCTAAGCAGTCCAGTTGCTTCGGATTTCGCAAAAATAACACAAGTACTTGATACTGGTTCCGGTTCTTCTTCTACTTGGAAAGATAAGTCGCCAATTTCTTCAATGGGTAAAGATAATAAGTCAGCAAATACTTCCATACCACGACCCGTTCCTGCTGCACATTTATCGTTCATCAGGAAGTTGATTACTTTGCCTTTTTCATCTACACTAATTGCTTTACAATCTTGCCCACCCATATCAAGAAGTGTTCTAATTGTTTTTCCATACATCTTATGTGCTCCACGAGCATGACAAGCAATTTCGGTAATTGCTTTGTCAGCAAATGGTACGTTTACTCGACCGTAACCAGTTCCAACTGTAAATTCGAGGTCGTCTAAGGTCATTCCTGTGTCTTCCATACACCATTTCATAACATTTTCTGCTGATTTAGGTGAATTAGACCCTGTTCTCATTGAGGCATAGGCGAATAACTCTCCATCTGCCAAGATTACCGCTTGCGAGCTAACTGAACCGACATCAACGCCGGCAGAAATTATATCCGCATCTCGCCAGTTGATGTTTTCATCTTGCCAGTTGTACTCTTTCCATCGCCAAAATTCTTTTGTCATGATAATTTTCTTTTATTTTTATGATTATTTTGTTTTATTCTTAATTGTGTTATTTTGTCTTAATTCTCCGAATATAAAGCTGCACCATAAGCAGAAAGGTATTCTGGCATTTCTGGAACAACAACATCTTGTTCAAGGTAGTCTTGTATTGAGCGAATGAAACCAACATTATAGGCAACTCCTCCCGCAATTATTATTTGCGATTCGAACCCAACCTTTCTTACCATCGAGGAGATACGTGAAGCTATCGCATCAGTTATTGCTTTAGCTATATCTTTTTTTTCTGTGGAAGAGTGAACAAGAGACACTACTTCTGACTCTGCAAAAACGGCACATTGTGCATTCATTGGTATTTTTGCGGTTGATTCTAACGAGATTGGACCAAATTCTGTTATTGGGATTTCCAAAGCTCTTGACATTGATTCGACGAATGCACCAGAGCCCGCTGCACATTTTTCATTGACAGCAAAGTCAACGATTTTGCCTTGTTCATCTAATCTGATACCTCTACCTTCTTCCGCACCTACATCAATTATAGTCCTAACTTCAGGGTACAAAAATTTAACTCCTTTCGAAACTGCGGTTACGTCAGTTACATTTTTATTTGCAAAATCAATATCTTTTCTACCACTTCCTGTAGCGGTAATAAAACCAATATCACTTCTGTCAATGTTACATTCATCAAGCATTTTATTGAGTAAATTCGAAGCATTTTCTTTTGCTTCAAAACCCGAGTTGGTGGAATTCTTCGCTATTATCTCACCATCTTTAAGGAGTAAAATATTAATATTTTTAGCTCCTACATCTATTCCTACTGAAATCATAGTATTAATTCATTAATTTATTTATAAATATTTTTATTGATTGAGAATTAGTTTTAAACTGCTAATTCTTTTAGTCCTAAAGTCTCCATAAAAGATTCCATACGGGACATAGTTTGAGATTCGTCAAATTCTCTTTCGTCTCCCATGTTACCTTCGTAGGTCATAACTGGGTACCCAGCTTCGATTAACGCTAATCTATTTTCAGCGATACCAAGAGTTAATCCCTCACATCCACGATTATAATGGAGCATTACTCCGTCCACATGCCATTCCTTAGCAATTTTGAGCATCATCTCACTTTTAAGGTGTGGAGAGTAGAAATGTTGCCACTCCGGTTTACTTAAATTCCAGTCAGCCATTGCTCTCAACGCTTGATCTCTTGTTTCTATTTTTTCACCCTTTTGCATTGGGGTTTCTCTTGGTCCCCATGAACCATCTGGTTTGTCTTCAAATATTCCGATTAATCCAAATGTATATAAAGAGCCAATTGAAACTGCTCCAAATTTTTCTAAGTATCTGAATATTTTTAGAAAGCCCCATGGTGGTTGTGTGTCTGACATTAGCCTAACTACTTCGTGTTCAATAGCTGCTATCCCGTTGTCAATTCTCCATTGAACTTCATCAGCTAATTCGTCATAGAAATCTGCAAATTCACCATCGTGTTTAGCAAGAGTGCCAAGTACATAGAGCGAATACATTGTCTTTTCGTCAAGGGGTGCCGGACGTGCTTTATTCATTGTACATATTTCTGCCCATTTTGCAGTTGAACGAAATTCATTTTTAACTGCTTCGATTAGTAAGTCATCATTATATTCACGTCCAGTTATTTTTTCAAGCCAATCTATACTATCATGCATTTGCGCTACTATATAATCGATTTTTTCTTTTGATACATCTTTATATGGTCCCACGGATACATCTATTGAATGAGAAGGAACCCCACCTTCGAGTTCCGATGCAACTTGATACCATTTTGAGTGAGAACAGCAAATATGGTCTTGAAAATGGAAATCTGGTTTTGGAAATTTACCACCAAAAGCAAATTCATCTAAAATTATTGAACCCCAGTAGTTTCTCATATAAGAGCATAAGTCTCTTGCATATCCTTTCTTCTCTACTGCTTCTAAACAACGTAGAGAGAAATCTTTTTTAAAGGCTATCGATGCACCGTAAGGTTCACCAGTTAATGGGAATACATCTCTGCCAAGACCGGCCGGAATTGCACCAAATGACCAAGCACCGCCTGCCCATCTAAGACCGCCGTTATCATGTGCTGATAAATAATTTCTATAATATTTTTCTCTTAATTCTTTCGCTTTTCCCCAAGTTTTTAACGGGGCAGTTTTATATTTTGGAATACTCATTTTTTTATCTTTTTTTAAGTTTATTATTATTTTAGAATAAATCGTCGTTATCAATCATTTCAAGGAATGCTTCAACTCTGATTTTAAATTGACCAATAGGTACAGTTACGTCGAATTCAAGAAATAGAGTTTCTATCCCAATTTCTTGTAAAGCCTTTTTTACTGCTGGTATGTCAAGTTCGTGCGGATCACAGAATTTTTGTTGGATTAGAATTGCACCTTTTACATCATACATTTGTGCAAGTTTTACTATATGTTTAACTCTATTTCTATCCATCCAATCTTTGGTCGGACATGGAGGCTTATTTATATATCTTTTTGCAATTCTTGTCATTTGGTTCTGGTCTTCTGCCTCCTCTACGTTGTTCCAAAAGTATCGTGTGCCAATACAATGTTCATCAATAACAACAGTAGAACCACAATTTTCAACCATTTCAACAAATTCGATGTCGTCGTTTTCACTTCCAAGTAGCATAAGCCTAGTAGAGTCGTATTCTTGTGTTGTAGTTTTCAGTTCTTGGAGGTATTCTTTGAGTAGCTCTGTGTGTTCTTTTTTGTCTATTAATTGTTGTGTGATTGCCACTTGCATAGTTTCCTCGCCATTGATAGGAGGATTTTCACGTTCTTTTAGTTTGTATATATCTCGAAGTAATGAACGGTTTTCGTTCATAGTCTGAATACCTCGTTCCATGTCTTCTTCCGTAATTTCATGTCCAATCCATTCTTCTAAGGCTTTTTTAAATACATCATATTCGTTTGCAAGATAAGGAGTCGAATGTGGAGTCTGTAAGTTCTGAGGTACAGGAAGATAATAAGAAAAGTCTTTAGGTATATGCTTATCCCAACTTGTATATGCTTGACGGATATGAAGGCAAGAATGGGCAATCATAATACCATCTAAGTAGTCATATCTCCCCTTTAGACCTTGAGCAAGACAGTCTCTACTAAATGGACAGTACATACCAAACATGTGTGGCTCTGTAACATCTTGTGGTTCGTGGCTACCAAGTATTCTCACCGGTAGAATATTAGCAGCATAAAGCAGCTCTTCTGGGACGTAAGTGCAGAAATAACCCATTACTTTTCCGCCCGTTTTTTCTTTCCAATCTTTGGCGTATTGGTGCCTATCCTTATTCCATTGTCGAAATTTATCTATCATTTTTTTTCTCGATATAAATTATAATAATTTGTTTTTTTGTGCTGTATTAAATAACCCCTATGCTATTCGCTGTAGGGACTATATATAAGAAAATCTTATTAATCTTAATATTAATTATACAATCTGAAAGTATTTAAAAAGGGATTTAAATGTATTGTCCGCCATCAACTTTGATAATTTCGCCGGTGACGTGCATAGCGAGGTCGCTACTTAAGAATGCAACTAGGTTTGCTACATCTTCTCTTTTGCCGAATCTATTTAAGGCCGTTTCGGCAAGGGCATTATTTCTTGCTTCTTTTGATAATTTTTGAGTCATAGCAGTTTCAATAAGTCCGGGTGCAATGGCATTTACATTTATAGAATACTTGCCGAGTTCTTTTGCAACAGTTTTTGTTAGTCCAATAACGCCAGCTTTTGCAGCAGAATAATTAGATTGCCCAAATTTACCTCTCATCCCATTTATTGAAGTAATATTAACAATCTTACCATTTTGTTGCTTTTTAAAATGTGGAGACAGATGGCGAATGAAGTTAAAGTATCCTTTTAGGTTAATGTCAATTACTTGGTCCCACTGATTTTCATTCATTTTCCAAACTACACCGTCGTTATTAATACCCGCATTGTTTACGAGAATATCAATTTTTGAAAATTTTGAAATGATTTTTTCTATCAAATTACCAACTAAGTTAAAATCAGAAACATCTGCTTTGAAATAGCTTATGTTTTTATCATTTTCAGACAGTGAATTTTCGGAAATATCAACAACAACAACCTTGGCATTCAGCTCTAATAATTTTTCAACTATTGCTGAACCAATTCCGCTGTTACCACCGGTTACGATTGCCAATTTGCCGTCTAAAAACATATATAATTTTACCAAATACAATTTCTGTCTTAAAATGTATTCGCTATATATTCAAATAAGCAAGAATTTAATAGTATTTTCTGCTTTTTGTAACCGTATATGTTGTTTTGTTAGTGGTATTTTAATTTAATTGAAATATTTTTAAGTTTTAGGACTAAAAATATCACAATTAATATAAGAGTGAAATTGTCCGATTAGCCTTTCGTATAGTTGGGTTTCAACATAAATTTGCGATAGAGTATTAAAAGACGTTATACTCTTTTTATTATTGTTGCGATACCTTGACCAACTCCTATGCAAAGGGTAATTAATGCAAATTCTTTATTCTGTTCTACTAATTCTATGGAGGCGGTTTGAATTAATCTGGCACCACTCATTCCAAGGGGGTGTCCAAGTGCAATAGCTCCCCCATTTGGGTTTAATCTCGAGTCAAAATCTTCTAATCCCCATGAACGTGTACAAGCAAGAACTTGAGAAGAAAAAGCTTCATTTAGTTCAATTATATCAATATCATTCCAAGTAAGATTTGCTCTTTTTAGTGCTTTATTAGACGCTTGAATTGGCCCCTCCCCCATTGTTGAAGGACTTGTACCAACTACAGCTGATGAAATTATTTCAGATTGTGGTTTAAGCTCATATTTTCGCAAAGCATTTCCAGAGCATAATAAAATTGCACATGAGCCATCGTTAATTCCGCTTGAATTACCTGCTGTTACTGTGCCATTTTCTCGGAAAGCAGGTTTTAGTTTTTTTAAGCTCTCCATATTACTACTTTCTCGAATAAATTCATCGTGGTTGAATATTAAGACTTCTTTTTTTCTCTGTGGGATATTTACTGGAGTAATTTCTTTGCTAAGACGACCGTTATTCTTAGCTTTTGTAGCTTTTTGCTGAGACCAGAGTGCAAATTTATCTTGGTCTTGCCTTGAAATCGAATGTTTTTCTGCAAGATTTTCTGCAGTTTCACCCATACTCTCATTCCCGTATTTATCTTTTATTGTTTTATTAGGGAAACGCCAGCCAATAGATGTATCATAAATCTCAGAATTTCTTCCGAAAGCTTGGCTTGGTTTGCTCATTACGTAGGGTGCTCTTGTCATTGATTCGACTCCGCCGGCAATGAATATATCTCCTTCATCAAGCTTTATTGCTCTGTCGGCATTTAAAACTGCTGATAGTCCAGAGCCGCATAGTCTGTTTATTGTTTCTCCAGCTACAGTAGTTGGCAAATCGGCGAGCAGAACTGCCATTCGTGCAACATTTCTATTGTCTTCTCCTGCTTGGTTGGAGCAACCGAGTATTATATCTTCGATTTCGATTTTTGGGATATTTGGGTTTCGGTTAAGAAGTTTTTTTATTGTTATTGCAGCGAGGTCATCTGTACGGATAGATGAAAGCGAACCACCCCATTTGCCTATGGGTGTGCGAATTGAGTCAATAATGAAAGAGTTAGACATTTGTTTTTCTTTTTTTAATTGTATTGATTTACAATTTAAGAAATTTTTTTTAATAATTCTTTTTTATGAATTTTTTGGGATTGGTTAGAGGATTTTTCGTTTCGTTAAAGGTAAAAACTTCAATTAATATTTTATATAGAGCATATATTTAATATATTTGTGTATTATATATTATTAATAAAGGATTATATTAATGAGGAAAACTTTGTTTATTTTAATTACTCTTTTGTATTTGAATTCCTGTATTTCAACAAAAACTAAATCCCAAGAAAGATGGATAAGTCTAGAAGAATCATTAATGTCAGAAGATTGGTATAATGCCTTCAGACAAAGTTCTGCAATTTTAAATGATGCCGAATCTAAAGATACTAATTCGAGAGAGTCCGCTATAGTTCGTTATATGTATATTATAACTGTTTCTGCACTTATGAATGAGCGCAAAATAACAAAAGAAGAAGCCATTCAAAAAGTTAACGCTTGCAAAAACAAACCTATAGCAACTTCTTCGTTCGGTTTCTTACCAAGAGGTAAGTTAGGTACTAACTATATCACATATACATCGGATAATGACGAAAATGATTTATCAATAACTCACACAAATAGAAACGGTACTGCTATTTTTGCCTTCCAATATTGTAAATTCGAAAAACAATTAAGCGAAGAAGAATATGATGGACTTGTAGGAAAGAGAGCATATGTTTTTGGGATAATAAATAATATTGAAGTTCAAGGGAACATTTTACCAAGGTTTAGAATTGACCAAATCAAAACAGAGTTATTTTTTAAGTAAATTATTAGAACTATTTAATTCATTACTTTGATTTGATTACATTTTTATATTCACGAATAATTCTAAGTAGAATTACGAAAAGAATTACTATACATCAGGTACTTTATGTTTGATTATATTTTTATTTTCATATTACTAAATTGTTTTATTGCATTTTTTTCGGCTCCTACTATTTTAGCATACTTTATCTATAGGTATCTGAAGTCTAAAGGTTGGAAAATTATTGGGGTTGTAGTGTTTATTTTAATATTAACTTACAACATATATTACGTCTATACTGCCTTTTATCCTGAAGATAGATTTTATAAGGGCGAGTTTAAAAGGATTACAGGATTTGAATTGTCAGATAATGCTAAGGTTATAAAAGCAGATGCATCATACCCAGATTTTCACGGAGATTATTGTTCTAATGCCTTGATCCAATTAAGTTCAGAAGAGTACAAAGAGATTTTAAAGCGAACATTAGATGATAAAAGATTTCAAAACTCAGAAATAAGTGATTGCCGACCTACTTCCGAAGTAATAAGTGAATATTATCCAAATATAGACGTGGGTTTATTGAGATACGATAAAATGAAGGACAATTGTTTTATTGGCTTTTTAGACGAAGAAGAATCAATTATTATTATGATAATTGTAACGTGATAGCACTACTTGACTGCAACAACTTTTTTCTTATTCTAAACTGTCTTCCAACCCGAGTTTAATTTGAAGTTTTAGTGTTTGAAATGTCTCATACCAGTAAATACCATTGCAATGTCGTTTTGGTTGGCTGCTTCGATTACTTCGTCATCTCTGATGGAGCCACCGGGTTGGATAACTGCTGTTGCACCTGCTTCGATAACGTTTAATAACCCGTCTTTGAATGGGAAGAAAGCATCGGAAGCTACTACGCTACCTTTTAGGTCTAATCCCATTTCTTTTGCTTTAGAGGCGGCTATTCTGGCGGAGTCAACTCTTGACATTTGCCCTGCACCTATGCCGAGTGTACGGTCTGGTCCGCAGTAAATAATAGCGTTAGATTTGACGTGTTTGCAAATTCTCCATGCAAACATTAGTGCTTTCCATTGGTCGTCGTTTGGCTCTATGTCTGTTGCTACTTTTAGTTTATCTTTGTCTATTAGTTCTATGTCGGAGGATTGTACTAACATGCCGCCGGCTACTGATTTGTATTCATTTATTAGCGAAGATTTCAATAATTCTGTGTTTAGCTTGATTAGTCTTCTGTCTCTTTTTTTATTTAGTAATTCGAGGGCATCGTCGTCGAATGATGGAGCAATTAGTACTTCTGTGAAGATTTTATGGACTTTTTCTGCCATTTCTAAATTCATTGGTCGGTTAAATGCCATTATACCACCAAAAGGGGATACGTTGTCGGTAGCAAATGCTTTGTCGTATGCTTCGGCGAGGGTTTTTCCTGTGCCAACTCCACATGGGTTAGTGTGTTTGACTATTACTACGGTTGGTTCTTCCTCGAATTCTATTGATAATTTGGAAGCCGCATCTATGTCAACTATATTGTTGTAGGATAGTTCTTTTCCGTGTAGTTGTTGGAATATTTCGTCGAAGTTTCCGTATAGGTGTGCTTTTTGGTGTGGGTTTTCACCGTATCTTAGTGATTGCGTACTTTTTAGACCAATGTTTAGGTTATGAGGAGTTTCCAATTTGTTAAAGTCGGCGAAGTAGTTTGCAATCATGGAGTCATATTTAGCAGTGTGCGAGAACACTTCACCAGCTAAATCAGCTCTAAATTGTTCATCTAAGCAATTATTTGAGCTATCTAATTTTTCTAAGATAGTATTATAATGATTTGGGTTTATTACTACTGCTGTCCAACGGTAGTTTTTGGCAGCCGCTCTGAGCATTGCCGGTCCACCAATATCAATATTTTCGATTAAATCGGGATGTGTACTTTGAGAATTTTTCAATGTTTCTTCGAATGGGTAAAGATTAACGAGGAGAAGGTCAATTGAGTTTAGGTTATTTTCTTCTAATTGTTTTATATGTTCTTCTTTTCCTAAGTCGGCGAGTAGTCCAGCGTGAACGCCTGGGTGTAGGGTTTTTACTCTACCATTCATTATTTCTGGGAAATTAGTAAGTTCGCTAACGTATTGAACTTTGATATTGTTTTCATTGAGGAGTTTATATGTACCACCAGTGGAGTATAATTCAATATTTCTGTTTGTTAGTTCTTTTGCAAATTCGACAATACCTGTTTTATCGGAGACTGAAATTAATGCTTTTTTTATTGTGTGGGTGTTGGGGGATTTCATATATTATTTGAGTTTTTAGATGATAATATAATTATAATAGCTATGTAAGTATAAATTAATCTATTAATATTGTGGGATGTCAGTGATTTTTCTTAGTCCGATGAAGCCTTCTTTTTTTCTTTTGATGGCTGTAAGTGCGGAGGCATAGATTGACTGCCAGTTTAACTTGTAGTGTTCTAATAGTTCGTCTGGTTCGCCTGACTGACCGAAGGTGTCTTTCATACCCACGTATTCGATTGGAACAGGGAAGTTTTTGCATACCACTTCTGCTACTGCTCCACTTAGTCCGCCATAGACTTGGTGTTCTTCTGCTGTAACTATGCAGCCACATTCTTGGGCAGCTTTTGTAATGGTTTCTTCGTCCATTGGTTTAACGAATGCGTTGTTTATTACTCTTGCGTTAATACCGTGGTCTTGTTTTAGCTTTTCAGCGGCTTCGAGTGCTTTCCATACCATTAGTCCATTTGCGACTAATGCTACATCATTGCCTTCGCGGAATACTTGAGCTTTTCCGTATTCTAATGGTGTGTCTTCTGTTGTGAACATTGGAACTGCTGAGCGTCCAAATCTTACGTAGGCAGGACCGTGTCTCTCCCCTACTAATAGTATTGCTTTTCTTGCTTCTTCGTAGTCGCATGGTACCACAAGAGTCATATTTGGCAAAGCACGAAGGAGGGAAACTTCTTCGAGGGATTGGTGTGTTGCTCCATCTGGTCCTACTGTGATGCCGGAGTGTCCTCCACCTATTTTCACGTTGGCATTATTGTAGCATACTGAAACACGAAGCATATCTGTGTTTCTGAAGGCAGCGAAAGCAGAATATGTAGAAAAAACTGCAATTTTGCCCGAGAGTGCCATGCCGGCAGCAATGGTAGTTGCATTTTGTTCGGCGATACCGATAGAGAAGAATTTATCTGGGAATGCTTTTTGAAATTCGGAAGTTTTTACTGAGCCAGTAACGTCGGCACCTAATACAGCAACGTTGTCATTTCTCTCGCCAAGTTCTACTAATCCTTGAGCAAATCCGTGTCTGGTTGGTTTTTTACCTAATAATTCAAATTTTTGCATAATTTTTATTTTTCTGATGTATTTATATTTACGATGAAATATTTAAAGGATAAGTGATAATTTAAGTGAGTTCTTGAAGTGCTTTTGTTGCTTGCTCCTGATTTGGTGGTATTCCGTGCCAGCCATATTGGTCATTCATAAATGAAACCCCTTTGCCCATATATGTTTTAGCGATTATACAGGTAGGTTTCTCAGTTTTTTGGTTTTGGTTGGATTTGAATTGTTCGAATGTAGAAATTATTTCTTCGTAGTTATGACCATCTATTTCAATTACATCGAAATTGAATGCTTCAAATTTTTCTTTAATTGGATAAACGCTCATTATGTCTTTTACTCTTCCGTCGATTTGGCAGTCGTTGTTATCAACTATCCAACATAGGTTATCTAATTTGTGGTTGGCAGCTGACATTGCGGCTTCCCATACTAAGCCTTCTTGGAGTTCGCCATCTCCGGTTATGCAATATACTGATTGATTGTTTTTGTCGAGATATTTGTCTGACATTGCCATACCGACAGCTATTGAAATACCTTGCCCAAGTGAGCCAGAGGAAGTTTCAATTCCGGGTAGTTCCATATCGAATCCGGGGTGTCCTTGTAGTCTTGTGCCTAGTTTTCTTAGGGTGGAGAGTTCGCTTGTTGGGAAGTATCCTGCACGAGCGAGAGTGGAGTATAAAATTGGAGCCATGTGACCGGCGGAGAGGACAAATCTGTCTCTTTCTTTGAGTTTCCAATTTTTTGGGTCGTAGTGCATGAAACCACCGAAGTATAGAACTGACATGAGGTCGGCAATACCGAGTGGTCCTCCGCTGTGTCCAGATTTAGCTAAATATAATGATTTGATTATATCTTGTCGGATTTTAAGAGCTAATGGGGGATAGTCTTTTGGTAATCTTTTTTTATTCTCGAAAACTACGTCATCAAATTCGATTTTGAAATCCATAAATTCCATACTTATTTAAGTAAAAATAGATTTACAAAATTAAGAAATTATATTTAATATTTTACTAATCTAAAAAATATTTTGGTTGGATATTATTTTATTTGTTTGAATATGCTTGTTTTATTTAGTTGTAGATGGGGAATTATTTGTCCACATTGAATTCAGATAAATATTTTTTGGGTTTCTGTTAATTGATTTGGGTTTATTAATAGTGGAATTTTTATTATATTTACGAATGGAAATATTAAATATAGAAGAAAACTTTTTAGGTTTGGAAGAGGAATTTTCGAGCTTGGAAAAATCGAGAATAGTGGTAGTATCTGCTCCTTATGAATATACGGTTTCGTATGGTGGTGGGACTGAGAATGGTCCAAAAGGGATATTGGAGGCAAGTCAATACGTTGAGTTTTATGATGATGAAACGGATAGGGAGATTTGTTTTGAGCAAGGAATCGCAAGTCTTCGTCCGATAGATTTTGAGGGTGTAAATGGGAAGGCTGTCCTTGACAAGATTTATGAGCAAGTGAGGGCAATGCTTGAGTTGGATAAATTTGTTGTTACTTTGGGCGGTGAGCATACGATATCGACTGCACCGATAAAAGCACATTTTGAGCGGTATCCTGATATGTCGATTTTGCATTTTGATGCTCATTCGGATTTGAGAGATGAGTATGAGGGGACGAAGTATTCTCATGCTTCGATTATGGCGAGAGTAATGGAGTTTTTTCCGCCGAGGAGATTGACACAGGTTGGGATAAGGGCACAGTGCAAGGAAGAGGCGGATTTTATTAAGCAGAATGGTGTTAATACTTTTTATGCTTCGGCGATTAGGCGGGGTTTGCATGGTGAGGATTGGCAGAAACGTGTTGTAGAAAGTTTGGGTGATGAGATTTATGTTACTTTTGATGTTGATTATTTTGACCCTTCGATAATGCCGGCAACTGGGACACCAGAGCCAGATGGTTTTTTATATAATGAGACTTTGGAGGTTTTTCGGGAGATTAGGAGAGCTGGAAAACGGATTATTGGGCTGGACGTGAATGAGTTGGCACCAATTGAGCAGTTGTCTCATCCGGATATATTGTCTGCTCGGTTGATTTATAAGATTTTGAATTTTGTGTTTTCTTGATTGGACTGTCTTCCCTATACATAAATGCCGAAGGCGATGAGTAAAACACAATTAACTCACATCCAATCAAAGCTTAACAAAAAAATAATCTCCTCCCAAAAACCAAACCAAATACTCTAAAAACCATTTAAAAAAACATTTAAAACCATTTCCTAAACCATTTCAAACCCAAAACATATCTTTGCGAAAAACATCCAAAAAAAACATCCAAAAACCAAAAAGGAAAGCAAAGATGAAAAAGCAAAAAAACGAACCAGAAAAATACTACAAACTCCTACAACAATTCCTACACCTCGGACACAACCGAACAAAAACACAAATAGCAAACCAAACCAACTACACCAGAAAACACATACAACACATAGCAAAAAAATACAACTGGAACAAAAGAGCCGAAAAATTCGACATCAAAAACCGCGAACAACTAATAAACACAGCCCAACAACAATTCCAAGAAACCAGAACAAAACAACTAAACACCCTAACAAAACTATACCAAACAATCCAAACCAACATGGACACATACCTCACAAACCACATCGAAATAGACCAAACCCAACCCCCAGAAAAAATCCAAAAACAAGTAAAAGATTTATTATTACTAACCCAACGCTACGAAAAAATAACCCAAAGCCTCGAAAAATCAATCCAAAACTACGGAGTACAAGACCTCCCAACAACCAGAAAACCACAAAAAAAAGACACCAAGTGTAACCAATGCAAAACAC
>Ga0209692_10001394_pt1 | contig 33601 bp, 27 predicted proteins | sample tdDd472_FD_187129 | JGI IMG/M metagenome (GOLD analysis project Ga0209692, IMG submission 187129) | Marine sediment microbial communities from the Atlantic coast under amendment with organic carbon and nitrate - tdDd47.2 (SPAdes)... | ecosystem: Environmental > Aquatic > Marine > Coastal >...
AAACGTCCCCATCGGCTAATGTCATAAACCAGAATCACCTTAAAATCTGCCTGTCCATTTCGTACATCATCTATCAACTGCCGCAAAGCATCACGCCCATGGATTTTCAAACCGCTTTTTCCTTCATCTGCATAAGTGCGAACAATTTCCATATTGTGTTTATATGCATATTCCTTGATTACATCACTTTGATTTTCCGTAGAATATTTTTGATGCTCGGTAGACATCCGAACATATTCAGCAGCCCGTATACATTGACTCACTGGGGTTGTTTTCTTGTTTTTCTCGCTGCTCATCTATTCATTCTCCTCAATAAATAAATTTTGTGGAAACGAATCCGTTCTCTCCTGATGCAGCATGGCTTGCGCCTGGAAATACAAATGTGGTTCCAGAATTGGTGGAAAAGCTTCATACAGAATACAACCTTTATACCTCACAGCCCCGATATACGCTGGTTCGGTCAATGTCTTGTTGAGGTTATGAGATCGCCACAATGGTGCTCTTCCAGGTGTTGCTACTTTTTCAGCGTTCAACAAGTTACAAATGTTTTGACGGCTCATTCCTTCAATCACATATTGAGTAAAAATGAACTTCACAATTTCTAATTCCTGCACATCACCAGCTTTCAGAACACATCTTTTATTATGGTCATTTTTATTTCCATCTGGTGTGTATTTACATAGCCCATAAGGAACATCTGTAAGCACCCAGTACTTTTTCAGAAACAGTTCCATATTGTCTGCCGTTGTCTTTTTTTCGTAAAGAGGTCCAGTCATAATTTTGGGTTTCTTGAAAATTTTTCCTCGCACCCCTTTCCTTTCGTACAAGTCGATTCCAAAAAAATGTTGGATCGGTACACCTTGAAGATTTTCCGATAGAAGTTTCTGCCAGCCAGGAGAAGTTTCGAGTCCCCATCCGATGATAAGCACTGCACGTGGATTTATCGAAAAAGCTCCTCTGATAAAAGACGCATCAAACGAAAAAGTCTTGTGTGTACAGATAAAACCATACTCACTGACTTCCAAATCAAACTTCTCTTTCAGCTTTTCGAACTGTCTCGCATCCACCCCTGGTGAATATATGCTCGCTACCACGTCTTTCATTTAAATCACATCCCAATCAGTATCAAAGCTCAACATTCATTGAAAAAGATTATTTAGAGATTCCACGACTTTATGCAGTGTTTATTTGTATCCACACATTGTTCAGGATCTACACACAATTGTCTATTCGCATTTGAAAGGAGAGTCAGATGAAACAGGAAAAGCTCTTAAGTCCCCGAAAACACCCAGTTCAGGATCGTTCTATCTTTTTGGTTGAAGCGATAAATGAAGCAGCGATTCAGGTTTTTGTAAAGAACGGCTATCATTCCACGACAACAACCATGATCGCAAAACGTGCGGGCGTATCCGTCGGATCGCTATACCAATATTATCCTAATAAGGATGCGATTATCGTTAGAATTATGCAATTGATGGTTGATGATGGTTTGGAGCAAGTGATTGATGCCATTAAAATAGAAGAGAACGAAGACTATAGCCCTATTGAAATTCTGCGCATCTTTACCGAATCACTGCTTAATGCATACCTGAGAAACGCTCCTCTTTTAAAGATCGTTTTTGAAGATGCTCCTCATCCACAGAGCCTTGTTCACCAATTTCATAAAGCAATAAATAAAATTGGTGATCGTTTGAAAATTAGTCTTTCTCGGTGCGGATTGGCCATTTACAACAACAATTTCAATCTCGCAAGATGTTTCACTAACATTATCAGTGGGGTTGCACGATGGTATTCCCTCGAGGAATTTAACACAGTTCCTGTCGAAAAAGTCGTTGAAAGTACAAATGCCATGATCATCGAGTTGGCTTCCCGTTTAGGAAAAGTACAAACTGAAAAGTCTGATAAGATAGCTAATGTACAGGCTGGACACAGGAAACTCTTACCCCAAAAAGTGGCTGATCTTTTTGATTTTATTGGTGATCGCGGCGAAGTAAGCATGGCTGAATGTGGCGCAAACTTTCCACAAAGTAGAAGAACCCTGCAAAGATATGTGAAAATTCTTCTTGAAGCAGGTTTGATCCAGGAGATTAAAACAAGCCCAACCGATCCCGGAAAACGATATAGGATGATCATCGCAGAATCTTTTTAGAGCTGTGACAGAGCTATGACAGATTTTGAATAGTCAATAACTCATGATTCCATAAGCGATGCTATTCCAAACTTATCTTGAAAGAACACAACCCATTATAGATAATGGTCATTGATTAAAATATTCACTAAGCAGTGGGCAGAACGTAAATCCTGTTTATTCTTGCCTACTCTATTTCCGTACCGATGCGAAGGCGTTCCAGGTAAGCCGAGTAGCCGAAGGTCTGATCTCGCTTTTTTCCAGTGACTTCGGAAAGAATGTCCGCTTCGACCAGCAGGTTTACCATCTCCCCTGCCACTCTGCTTTCTTCATATTGTCCGATCACCCATTTCATGTGACCTCCTTTAGTAAAACATTCTTAACTATTCAGGCTGCAAAGTTAAAGAGCGTTTACTTGCAGGAAATGGCAGATTGCATAATGGCCGATCCCGGACTGATGCACTGATATTTTTCAATGATTTCTTCTTCATTTAACAAGCATCTCTATATAAGGTTGTATAACATTCTGGACACGACATACTTTTACAGCAGCCCAAAGCTCGTCCATGGTGAACCGCTTTTCTTTCCACCCTTCTTGAAGAGCTTCAATCGCAACATCAAGTCCTATTTTATTGCGGTATTTAAAGCAGTCGGCGACGGTTTTGGCTGGTGAGTAAATGCTCACCTCAGTTCCTTCGATGACGTGCTTTTCAATTCCAAAGGAAAACACATCACCTTTAGTATAGACAAAGCGAACCGGCAGATTTTTAACGGGTGGCACATTTCGATCTTGCCGCATGAGCCATATTTCATAAGGAAGTTGGGTTCCAATATTGTGAAAGTGGAGTGCAGAAATCAGACAAATCACACCGCCATGATACAGCTTTACTGCTTCAGCAAGTGAGTGATTCTCACCGACTTCGACATCTGGAAGCGAATATAGACCCCGCCCAACACGAACGAGTTCGCTATTTTCAACCATACGGCACAGTTCTGTCCGTGGGTTTCTGGTATCTGGAATATCCCCTGCACGAAAAACAGCCTGTTTTCGAGCAATTTCCAAAATCTGGTTCTTTATTGTCTTCATCTCACTCTGTTACATATTTAAGAACTATATAAAAACTGTTCTTAAATATGCAACAGACGCAAGATTTTGTCAAATGATTTTAGACTGCTCAGCATCACCTTCTCAACCTCAGCGGTTTTTTTTGTTAGAGATACATCAGTTCTACGACACCTTTTGCTTAAAATAAACAGTCACTAATCTTACCTTGACATACAACTCTAGTTTATAGATAATGGCCATTGATTAAAGATGTTCATTGGTCAGTGAGGATAATTATGGATTCCAGATTTTTAGCACACAACAGTCATCTCGATAATCCGAAGGCTTTCGGCAAACTCGATCCACATCTACGCCTTCTGTCAAAACAGTCATTGATTCATTCTCCTGCACTTCTAACTAGCCTGCCAGCAGGGAAATCTGGAATATACTCCATTGCAGGTGGACGGCAGATTGGTAAAACCACCCTGCTTAAACAATGGATGCAAATTCTTCTAAAAAGCAAAACTCCTGCGGAGAATATTGCTTTCTTTACTGGTGAACTAATTGATGATCATCACACTCTGGTACGGCTGCTTACAGAACATCTGCAAGAACACGAAACCCTTCAATACATCCTGCTCGATGAGGTAAGCTACATTAAGGGCTGGGACAAAGGTATCAAGTTCCTTGCTGATTCAGGTATTCTTGAAAACACGGTACTCGTCCTCACAGGTTCCGATACAACATTCATACAAGAAGCGAGAATGCGTTTTCCCGGTCGTCGTGGCAAGGAAGATGTGGTTGACTTCCATCTGTACCCGTTGACCTTTCGTGAGGTTGTGGAACTCAAGAAGGCGTTAAATAAGAAAGAGCTCTCACTTCTCGAACTGAAACCAGAAACTGCCTCCATAAAACTATTACAAAAACTGTTTGCGCAGTTCAACCAATACCTTGTTCACGGAGGTTTTCTAACTGCTATCAACGATATGGCAAGTGACAAAAGTATCCTTACTTCTACACTGGCAACGTACAGTGACTGGATTCGTGGTGACATGCTGAAGCGTGGCAAGCAGGAAACCTATTTGCGGGAGGTTTTGGCAGCTATGATTAAAAGGCTGGGTAGTCAGGTAACCTGGAACAACCTTGCACAAGATCTTTCCATCGACCACGCTAAAACTGTTGCTGATTATATCTCCCTTCTAGCTTCAATGGACGTAGCAATTGTTCAGGGTGCATTGATGGAAGACAAGCTGACTGTGGCTCCCAAAAAACCACGCAAACTGCATTTCAGTGACCCGTTCATCTTTCATGCCATAAGGCACTGGATAAGCCCTGTCAAAAATCCCTTTGAAGAGCAGATTCAACTTTCACTTGGAGATCCTGTCTGGACATCGAAGCTGGCAGAGTCGGTAGCAGTTTCTCAGGTTAACAAAAGCTATCCCACATACTACATTAAAGCTGAAGGAGAAGTTGATATAGCCTACGTTGAGGGTAAAAATTTCTTACCTGTTGAAATCAAGTGGACAAGCCAGATGCGGCCAAATGATTTAAAGCAAGTGAAGAAGTATGATAAAGGCCAGATCTGGACGAAACAGACCAGCTTTAATCCCATCCACGACATTACAACTATACCATTGCCGGTAGCACTATTGAATTTTGGGCGTTCTGATTGATTAAACGAATTGCAAATCGACCTGCACCTGTTTTAGGAGTATAGAAGTGCACGAGATTATGCTTTCAGAAGTATTCAACACCTTATTCTGCAAAAGAAATTCGGGCTCCATAAATTGACGAATCTTGACAAAAGTGTTCCAAAACGGGTGACTTTGAGTGCTTTTTATGCTGTTTTAGACTCTTGATGCCACCCAATTAAACCGGGTGTAAATAGCTGAAATAACAAATATAAATAGTGATTTCAGCGCCTTGTAATTCACACCAAAGACCACTCGGCTCTTGATGGGGTTCAGGTGGTCGAAGGTTCAAATCCTTTCGCCCCGACCAGTAATTACAGCCACTTACGATTTTTCGTGAGTGGCTGTTTTTGTTTGGAGCTACCAAGGAGCTACCATAAGGGAGCGTAATCTGTGCATGATTATGTATGAATTTTTAGATTTTAATCGTGGATTTTACGCATCCTACTCCCCTTCTCCTAGTTTATCATTCTAATATCTCAAGCTACTTACTACTAATTCTTGCTATAAACGAATCGAACCAATCTCTGGTCAGATCCCCAATTTAATCTTAAACTGCTCACGATTCACTTTTAATGAGGAACTAAGAATAGTTAAAATATGTTCCTTGCCTGCCTCAGCTCCGGCGAATGATGCCTCAAGATAGCTGGCATCTGCGCCTTGTGGTATCTGGATTGCATTATCACTGCCTTTTCTTACCTGGCTTGCATTTAGAATACCCTTAAAAACCGGTGTCGGATCCAGATTGACAAAAAAGGCCCGATCCATCTGACTGATCAGATAATCCAGCCTTTCAAAGTCCGAATGCATCCGGTCAGGTTAATCTGCTTGACCGTCACTCATGTTATTGAAAAAGGTTTCTTTGAGAAGTATGGAATAAATGCTGGTATTGGACTCCAGTTTACAGAGTTCATAGACGATGGAGAAAAAGTTTTGGCGGATTACTTAGACTCCCTTAATAGAAAACAATAACAATTGACATTAAATATATACTCTGAACAATGGCTATGTCCTATTAGTAAATATAGAGAATCGAAAATAGTTCATTAAATGAGCAAAATACCTGTTAAGTACTAAAAGAAGAGGCAGAAACCCCTTACGTAATCCAACGTTAAATAGTCTCCTCAGCAATGTAACATTGAAAGCAACCTTAGTCTGAGAAAATCTGTAGCAGACTCCGTGCATCTACAACCGTGTATTCACCTTCAGGCATACTGTCCAGCATTACCGGGAATTTCTCCAGATCATCACCACTCCAGCTTTCAACTTTAATCACCAAATCTTCCGCCTGCTCGGGGTAGAGTCCAGCAAGTTGCAGGTTGGCAAAAATATTGTTTATGCCATCAAAGCTTTCTATATAATCTGTAGTATCAAAGTCGTCTGCACCGAAATCGGTGCGCGCTCACCTACACGATTCATACGAATCGACTCCGTCGCTACTGACGCAACGATAGGGAATGTTCATTCATCCACGGGTCAACCCGTGGTATTCTGTCTGCGACCATATATAATATTTGAAACGAACTATAGGAGTAGCTACATTTTTTCCAAATGTGCCTGCATGATTTTGTCTGTTAAATCATTAATATTGCATGGTTTTAGCATGTAATCGTAAGCACCATGCTTCATTGCATCAACAGCAGCATTGACAGTCGTGTGTTCAGTCAAAAGAATAACTGAAAGACCGGGTTTAATATCCATCATGTCCAACAAAACATGTTCACCAGTTTCTTTGTCCATCATTACATCCAGGACAACAGCATCATATTCATTGTTTGTGACCAATTCAAGAGCTGAAGTAGCATCGTAGCAGACATCTGGATTCATGCCTTTATCTAGCATTTGACTGGAGAGTGTATCAATGAAATCTTTTTCATCATCAACTAGTAGCACGCGTATATGTGCCTCACTTACAGCTTTTTCAAGTGGCACAACATGCATTAATGGACAATTCTTTTCGTCACTGCCTATATGAATTTTTTGCCAGATAGTTTCAGTAGCCTGAAGTACTGTTGCAAACATATGGTCTGCACCGATCTTCTCGTACAAGTGGCTGCGGTGAATTGCATCTGTCACTCTCTCGTTCAGTCCTGCAAAGTAGACATCGTAACCACCAGAACGCAAACGATCAACCAGTAGAGAAAGCATATCCTCTCCTGATGCATCTATGCCACTTATACCATCTGCTTTAAATAGTATCGCTTTTAGCTCCGGTATTGACTGAATTCTATCAAGGACCTCATCTTCGAGATAACCAGTATTTGCAAAAAACAAAGGCCCATCAAAGCGTATAACCGCCAGATGCTTGCATTGTTGCAAACCAAGCCTTTTAGCATTATGCAGATGCCCGTCAGTCCATAAGGATAACTCGGCAACTGTTGGCTTCATTCTGCCATATAAGAAGATACCAATGGACAAAACCACTCCAATCAAGATGCCTTTATCGAGATGTGGTGCGAATGCCAGAGTTGCAACAAAGGAAATAATGCTGATAATACCATCTGAGCGTTTTACTTTGTAAGCGTGTAGAACTCCCTTGAAATTGATTAAACCGACAACCGCCATCATTATGACAGCAGCAAGAACTGACTGTGGTAAATGATAAAGTAATGGAGTAAAAAAAAGCAAAGTAATGACTACTATACAACTGGTAAAGACGCTGGACAATCCAGATATGGCTCCGGCCTGGATATTGACAGCAGATCTGGAAAAAGAGCCGGAAACAGCATAACTTTGTCCAAGTGATCCTACCATATTGGCTATTCCCTGGCCGATCAATTCCTGATTGGGGTCAAGGCGTTGACCTGTGCGAGCTGCCATAGCTTTTGCTATGGAGATGGCTTCCATGAAACCTAAAATTGAAATAATGATGGCCGCTATAAAAAGGCGTCCAAAGATGGATGAATCCCATTTAGGAGCGGATATTTTGGGCAAACCTTCTGGAACTTTTCCTACCACTGCACCACCACCAACAAAGGTTAGCGTTTTAAGATCTAATGGTTTATTACCAACCTTCAGGTGCCACAAGTGCTTACCCTGGTTGGAGTTCTCTGAAGATTCATCTAATGGGAGATATTGTGCAATGCCATTTTTATCAACTTGTATAAACTTTCTGTCTCGAAGCTTTCCACGCAGTTCGGAAGCTGCAGATTTGATTTCAACAATACTTTTATCAAGCAGTCCTGCCATTGAATGCAGTTGTAAAGATGTTTTTGGTAAAACTTTGATAGACGTCTCTATTGTTACGGCTTCATCACGGAGCATATCCAAATTTACGTCATGATGAGTATGACAACTCATACAAACATTGTGATCAATAGTTTCAAGTTGCTTTACTTGTGGATTAATAATAGAACGAGCTTCAGACATTAGTTCGATATCATTGATATCTTTGTTAAAACTGTGAATTTGTTCTACTACCTCTTTTGAACCAATCTGCTCAAGACTGATTGAGCGATCATTCTGAAATCCTATTGCCCAGGAGATGATGGTAGTTATCAAAACAGCGGCCAGAACATATGGAATTTTGGGGTTAAGTTTTTTCAAAATAACCATAATGGCAAAGGCAAGAATTCCAAGTATAAATGTCGGCCAATGGGTAAAGTGCCACGCAGCAACTAATACACGCCAGATGGTTTCGTAATGATGTTCAGCTTTGTCAACTGAGACACCAAACATCTTTGACAATTGGCTTGTAGCTATTATAATCGCAGCAGCATTTGTGAACCCAATAACCACGGGGTGAGAAAGAAAGTTTACAATCACACCAAGGCGCAGCACACCCAGTGAAAATTGAAAAATACCGACTAGCAAGGCTAGAAATATTGCATAAGCTATATAGGCTTCCCCTCCAGCAGTTGCCAATGGCTCAAGCGTTGCTGCAGTCATTATAGATACAATAGCAACAGGACCCGTTGCCAATTGATTACTTGATCCAAATAGTGCAGCCACCATGGGGGGCAAAAATGCAGCATATAGACCATAGTATGGAGGTAGGCCAGCCAATTGAGCATATGCCATGGACTGAGGAATCAGTACGAGGGCAACTGTCAAACCTGCGATAAAATCAGCCCTCAACGTATCAAGATTGTAATCTTTAAACCATTCTATAAATGGAAATAGTCGTTTAAGCATGTTTTTACCTTAATTATTCATAATGTAAAATCTAAATCGTCGAGATAAAAAACCATGACATGAATGTCAAAGTTGTGGTAGCCTACCACAAATATATGGATGATGAAAAATATTTCTTCATCCAACGGAATACAATTTCACTTGACAGAGAACTGTGGTTAATGCACAAGGCAGTTCAATCTGAAAGGCAAGTTAGAATGGCCATTATCACTCTATTCAGTGCAGCATATTGTGAAAGCGAAAATGTTGCGGATTTGTTGGTAAAAAATCTGGGATATGAGCGTCTTGATGAGGAATTGTTGGAAAAAACATCTCAGCGGTTTAACATCGCAAAGAAAAAATTGATGCAGGCAATGGAAGGACCTCCATTTGTTTTCAATAAATTCACCCATCGTCGACAGCAGTATCTTGCCAAACTAAGGCTTGTTTTGGCTGAAATGCTTTCAGATAAGCAAATTTTGCATGGCTTTGCTGCGCACTTGATTCCACGAGAGATGAGTCATGTGTTGAGAGTCTGTCTCGTCTCAGATCCAGAATATCGTGTGCAACAACTCAAAAACGAAAAAGGTTGCAGTCTCAAAGATGCCCAACGAATGGTGCATGATGAAGACCAAAAACGAGCACAGTGGAGTCAATTTTTATTTAGAACCACTCCTTGGGACAAGACACTTTATGACCTTAAAATACCAGTTAATGCAATTGGTGTTAATAAGACTTTAGAACTGATTACTGAAAATACTAACAAAAATATCCTGGACTTTACCAATGGTTCAGAACGGGAACTTACTGATTTTGTTATTGCCACCCAAAGTGAATCAGCTTTAATTGAAGCAGGCTATTACCATTCCGTAACTTGCGCCAAAGGAATAATCACAGTTATAGTCGATGAATATGTTATGAGACTTGAACATTTGGAGGCAGAATTGAAGTCTATTTTAAGCAAAATTGATGAGGCCAAAGAAGTTCGTGTGAAAACCGGACCAAATTATCGTCCTACCTCAGTATTTGCTAATGTCGAATTCGACTTCCCGGAAAAAGTTCTACTTGTGGATGATGAAAAGGATTTTGTTCTTACTCTTTCTGAACGTTTGGAAATGCGGGATCTTGAGTCAACTATTGCCAACAGTGGCGAAGAAGCATTGAGTATGCTTAAAGAAGAAGAACCGGATGTGATGGTGTTGGATCTCAAGATGCCTGGCATAGATGGAATCGAAGTTTTACGGCGTGTTAAAAAAGATCATTCTGAGGTTGAAGTTGTTGTTCTGACAGGACATGGAAGTGAAAAGGATAAGCAATTGTGCCTTGATCTTGGCGCTTTCGCTTATCTGGAAAAACCAGTAGATATAGAAGTCTTATCCGAAACAATGCAACAAGCCAAGGAAGCGATCAAGAAAAAACAAATGAAGGAATAATGAAACATTCAGATAAAAACGGAAAAGAAGAATCACCAAAAAACTTTCTTAATTCCATTTTTTTTGATGACACGAATAATAAAACTAATAAACCTTCGCGCTACAGGATAATGTGGCGCAATACGGTTCTGGTCGTTGCTGCGGTTAGTATCATTCCTTTGATAACTATAACTGCTGCAAATTATTACCTATACCAGCAATCATTCAAAAGAGAAATTACCGAACCAATCAATCGGATTACTTCCATAACGAAACATTTTTTGGAATCTTTTCTGGAAGAGCGTATCGCTGCGGCCAAGTATATTGTATCCAGAGAGCGATCTGAGGATCTCTTTGATTCAGATAAATTACCCGATATTCTAACTCGGATGAGAAAATCTTTTGGTGGTATCGTCGACATCGGTGTGGTGGATTCCAGTGGCATAATGAGGGCGTACGAAGGTCCCTACGATTTGCGTGGCAAGGTTTGCCATAATCAGGACTGGTTCACAAAAATGCTGACACGAGATGTCTATGTGAGTGACGTTTTTTTAGGAAACAGGAAGGTTCCACATTTCGTCATTGCAGTTAAACGTGAAGACCAACAAGGTAAATCTATTATATTCCGTGTCACTATTGATACAGAACAAATGGAACGCCAAATTCAAGTTGCAGGTGGAAAACAAATCAGCGATGCTTTTTTGATAAACACCAAAGGTATATTGCAAACACCTTCTCGTCTTTTCGGCTCAATACTTGAAAATTTTCCAGGTGGAATACCAGCTTATAGTCAGGGATCAGAACTACTTGAAAATGTTTGGCTTCAAAATCAATTTTACCTTATGGGTACAGCTCATATCGAAAAGTCATCATTTATTTTTGTTATCCTGGCTAACCAAAAAGATCTGATGAAGAGCTGGTTCACTTATCAGAGTGAGATGCTTTTATTCCTCATCTTCAGCACTGTTGCTATTTTACTTATTATTATGAGGATTACCACTCGCTGGGTCACTCACATCAAGGAGGCTGATCTTCGCAGGGAAGCTACCTTGCATAATATCGAACACACCAACCGCATGGCTTCTATTGGACGTTTAGCAGCAGGTGTGGCACATGAAATCAATAATCCACTGGCCATCATAAATGAGAAGGCTGGGCTCATCACGGATATTCTGACCTTCACAAAGGATCATCCTCAGGATAATAAAATTATCAAACAGACTCAATCTATTATTGAATCTGTTTCACGATGTAGTGAAATTACTCATCGTCTGCTTGGTTTTGCACGACATATGGATGTGAAATCGGAACCCTTGGCATTAGATTCTCTGATTGGTGATGTACTTGGCTTTTTGGAAAAGGAAGCAGCATACCGCGATATCAAAACCCAAATAAAAACTTCTGATACCCTACCAACTATTCATAGTGATAAGGGGCAACTTCAGCAACTTTTCCTGAACCTTATAAACAATGCCTTCGACGCAATGAAAAAAGGAGGGCATCTGAACATCAATATCAAAAAATATCCACCCAAATGCGTGACTGTTATTATCAAAGATGATGGTAGTGGAATACCCCGAAAGGCCTTGGAAAAAATATTTGAGCCTTTCTTTAGTACAAAGCGAGACAAGGGAACTGGACTTGGCCTATCCATAACTTATGGCATCGTTCAAAAATTGGGTGGGACGATATCTGTAGACAGCCAAGTTGGGATAGGAACAACATTTTACGTCACACTGCCAGAAAACCGACAACAGTAGTAAGAGAATTCGTGCGAAAGGAACACTCAATGGCGGATAATCCTATGAAAGTCTTGATAGTAGATGACGAAGTTAGTTTGGTTTCAACTATTGTTGAGAGATTGGAAATACGAAATGTGGAAGCTGTAGGTGTTCATTCTGGAGATGAAGCTCTGGCCAAAATCGCAAAAACCTCTTTCGATATCATTATTTTGGACGTTAGACTGAAGGGAGAGAGTGGAGTGGAGATAATGAAAAAGATCAAAATGATCAACTCGGAAATCCCGGTCATTCTGCTTACCGGTCACATGTCTCCAGAAACTAGCGAGGAAGGTTTAAAGGCCGGTGCCATAGATTGTATCATAAAACCAATTGATCTGGATAAATTGATAGTCAAGATGAAAGAAGCTATCGCACTGTATAGAAAGCAATAAGCAAATGGATTCAGAAAAAGAACAGTATGAAAAACTCAGATTGGCCGATCTTGCTTTTTTTGGGCGGATCATGGCCAATATTTCACATGAATTCAATAATGTTATTACAATAATTGGAGAACTTTCAGGACTCCTTCAGGATTTATCTGTATTGGCAGAACAAGGCAAGCCCATTAAGGCAGATAAACTGAAAAAAGTTACAGAAAATATTACTCGGCACATTGCCAGAGGTAAAGAACTAATCTCCAACATGAACCAGCTTTCCCATAGCGTAGATGAGCAGAGAAAAGAAGTTAAGCTACAAGATATAATAAGCAATATGAAGATATTGACCAAACGTTTGCTGGAACGTAAACTAACTCAACTGTCATGGCAACCAACAAAGGACGATATTCGGATTACGACAGATCCATTTGCAATAAGGCATGCACTTTTTGCTTGCTTGGAGTTGGCTATGATGGCATCATCATCTGCGCCTGCGCTTTCAATGAGAATTCAGCAGAGACAGGAAACAATAGATATTATTATTTCCAATAGCAATGCTGATAGTTCTCTTGAAGATGAGAAGATTTTGCAGGAACTGCTACTTTCAGTTAATAGATTGGGTGGCACTGTTTCGCAAGAGAGGAATGATAAAGGGGCACAAATTAAGTTGAATATTCCAAAACATTTAGAAATTAGCAGATAGATAAGAAAGGATATTATTATGGCAACCGCAAAAGTATTGCTCGTCGATGATGAAAAAGATTTCACGGCAACACTGTCCGAACGTCTTGAGTTGCGCGATTTGGAGGTCTCAATTGCTTCCAACGGGCCGGAAGCTATAGAATTGGCAAACAAGCATAAATTTGATGCGGTCATTCTAGATTTGCAGATGCCCGGTATGGATGGCATTGAGACTTTAAAAATATTGATGGAAAAAGATGCTGATATGCAGGTAATTATTCTATCAGGTCATGCAACTGTTTCCAAAAGTGTCGAGGCTATCAAAGCCGGTGCAACAGAATTTCTTGAAAAACCTGTCGATATTCAAGTGCTAACCGATAAAATCGATACAGCCGCTGTTCAACGCTTCGTTTTGTTGGAAAAGCGTTCCGCTGAGGCCATTGACGATATTTTGAAAAGAAAAGGTTGGTAGACCTCCAACATAGAATAATTTTTAAATTATTTGGGGGGATCGGATTTCAAATCTTGGAATTTCCAGCGTCTGTGGTATTTCGTCTGATAAGTGAATTTGATTCTGGTTTTTTATGATCTATCCCAAAATTTGGGCAGTAACTGTTATTGCTTGTATGGTAACTTCCCCTCGAAAAAGGAACACTTAACAGTTGGGACTTATGCGACTTCTCCCAACAGGTTTGAATAGTACGCCCGCTCATAATCCACGAAGCTCATTTGCCCGCAATGGGAGTGCCTTCTTTTACGATTGTAAAACAACTCTATGTATCGAAACAAGCTAATTTTTGCTTCTGCTCTTGTGAAATATTTCGTCCAGTTCACCAACTCCACCTTTAATGTATGGAAAAACGACTCTTCCGTCGCATTATCATAGGCATCACCCTTGCTGCCCATGCTTTGTCTGAATCCATATTTATTTAATAACTTTCTTACTTTTCTGCTTGCATACTGTGAACCACAATCCGAGTGGAAAATTATTCCTGCATCTGGATGACGAGTATCAACCGCCATTTTAATTGCTCGAACAACCATATCAGCTTTCATCCTTTTTGATTGAGTCCACCAAAAAAATCCGCCTTGAAAACAAATCAATTATTTCAAGTGCTGACCACCAGGACAGCGATAAATGGCCTTGAGTCATGTACATTTCCCGGCGTAATATGACTATCGGTAATAATGTTGAATTTGCCATCAACCGTACGGTGATCCAGATAACAGAAGGTACGCTCTTTTTTGCTGCACACCATGAAACTGGAATCGGGGTCGGTGGTGCTGACTCTGGTTAACTTTGCATTATCCTCTTTTTTTAGCAGACTTCAAAGGTTTCTTGCCGTGATTTGTCGATCCTTCTGAACATCACGATCAAGTTTGTCCAGATATGATGCGGTTGATTTTTCTACCTGTTCCCTGTTGAATTTATTGTTGTTGGCTTTGAGGTGGGTGGAGTCGGTGTACAAAGTTTTCCCGGAAACCATTTTGTGCTTGATTGCCTGTATCACAATTTCGTCAAAATTCTCCTGATGAATATTGCTGTCTGTAAATCTGCGACGACGATTTTGAGAAAAGATTGATGTTTCGGGGATCTTGTCGGTAAGGCCAAAGCCAAGAAACCAGCGGTATGCCACGTTGACCTCGACTTCACGAACCAGTTGTCGCTCGAAGCGAATGCCGAAAAGATAGCCAATAAAAAGCATCTTGAAAAGCACTTCGGGGTCGAGTGCCGGGCGACCGTTGTCGGCACAATAAAGATGCGCAACCTTTTTGCGTATGAATGAAAAATCTATGGAGCGGTCTATTTTGCGCAGCAAGTGATCTTTCGGCACAAGCTGATTGATTGCTACCATTTCAAGTTTTGATTGTGGAGTTTCTTTTTGCTTCAGCATATGAGCAATTACCTGCAAGCAGTGGTCTGAAAGCAACCGTTAAACATGTACTCATTATAAAAAAAACCCCGCAAAATTGCGAGGACTTTGTCAACAGTCTGAGGGCGTATTTTTAAATGCGCCCTGTTTTCTTTTTAAGTCATAATCTTTACAGCAAATCTCTAATGGCCTTAATGGTCTGCAATTTTATAATCGAAACATGTCCGGTTTTTTCGGTTTTCAGTCGCAGATAATTTTCATTATCTCCTTCAAAACCAAGCGGAGAACCTTTGACGATATCTATTTTCGAGCGACTGTAATAATACGAAAGACTACTCTCCAGAATAAGCAACTCAACATCCCAGCCATTATTAATAGCATTGACAAGCTGCTGTCTTCGCTCGCTTCCTTTAACCATGTTAAAACCGGAGAGGTCGCCTACTTTTTTATCAGCCGACAAACGCCCTGTAGTCTTGGGCAAATTCACCAATGGCTCAAGCGATTTTTTAAGACCTATTTTTTTGGCGGAGCTCCAGAACTTCTTCGAACTTTCCTGATGTATGGCAATATGCGTAGCACCAATATTACCGGCAATCGTCTCCTTTGTGCTTTCATGCTCCATTAGCCCTTTTAAAAGCCTTCTGTCGCTTATTTCAACGATTTCCATGCGACCCGTTTTTACTTCAATTTTCTCGGTACATGCTCCAGTTATAGTCGCATACACGGCAGGTGGCAAAGACTCACTTGCCTCTTCAAGAAACTCGATGATTTTTCTGGAGGTCAAACCAGACTGCGTAAGCTTAACTGAATCCAGCGACCAAATATTTTCAGCAGTCTGAACTGCAACACTTTCCAGAACCTTTCCAGTTTCAAGGCTTTTAGGACCTGAAATATTTCGTGTAATACTTCCATCTGGTAATATTTTCAGTTCTTTTGGAGGAACCGATTCATAGTCCACCAGCTCTTTATCCGGTTGACTACTTTCCAACACAAGAAGAAAGCGTGTTGATACAGCAATAGCATTGGATATTTTTCTCTGCATGCTGTCACGCTCTAACTCTGTATTAAACTCAAGCAAATCATGTCCCCGATAAAGTTCTACTGGATAACTTCCACCAGTCCACTCTTCAAGCTCTACTTTTACGTTTTGAGGAACACTGTCAAAAGACAATCGGTTTATCAATTCAAGAATTTCCGATTTGTCAATCTTGTTTTCGATTGCCCACTTAATTGATTCTTTACAGAGGCGCAACCTTCTAACCGGACTTTGCACCATCTGTTCATCGGTTACGGCACATATATCAAGCAACGAAACACTTTCGTGTAATGAAACCTTATCCAGAAAGACAAGTACATCAAAATCCGGCTGAATTACGATAGCAGGCCCATGGGAGGTCTTGGCACTGTAGTCAAGCTGACTTTCATCTTCCATATCAAGAAAGAATGCTCCAAGAGCTGTCAACCTGATGAGCAACTCTCCACTCTTTTTACCAATGGCCCATTCGATCAAGCCCATTGGTGTTGCAATCTCTTCGATGTATCCGGTAAAAACAACCTTTTGAATACGCCGTTGTTCAAGAGACAGCACAGGAGGGTTGGAAACGTTGGTATTTAACTCATCGTAGAATGAAAAGAACAAATACGGATACCCCTGCCCGGCAAGACCAATTACTTCTGACAACTTGACAAAGTTATCCTGTGGCACGATAGACAAGACATCCGGCAAACAATTCCAGTCCGCACCAACATCAAGCCGTCCACCCGCCTGAACCCTGTTGTTGGTGGGAGAGGTGAATATATCGTCATGCACTTTTGAATAATAATCAAGGCTTAGAAAATCGAAAGTGTGTTTGGTAGAAGCCTTGTATATCTGCTTCAATCTTTCAAGTGGACCAAGCTCAAACCAGGCTTCGCCAGTTTTGGAAAGTGCTACTCTTTTTGTTTCTTCGTTGCGCAGTATCAAGCCACCTGATTCCAGCAGCATAACCATATATTCGAAACGCTTTTCATCAATAGTCGAAATAATCTGGCCGATACGCTTCAAACTTCTTTTGACATAAATCGCCTTGATGCGACCGCTTTTGATAAACTCAACAGGCTGATGGTATAGGTATTTCATCAACACGTCATATTCATGCAGCAACATACTGGGGTCTTGATGTAAGCCACTAAGAGTCCGCGCAGGAAAAGCAGCCTCGAATGAGATTTTATAAGGCTCAACATCGTTCACGGCTTTAATAACGCTGTCTGCAACAAAGACACAAAGTAAACGGTTACCCTTTTCGTAGTCTTCCAGCCTGAAAACCTCAGAGGTGTTTTTATACCAGTTAATCAAGACCAAACCATGTTGGACCAAACGATACAACCTTTCAAAACTATCGCTGATACCACACAGGGAGGCTTGTCTGCTAATTTTGCAGACAGTTCTGTTTGACAAACTGCTCTTAGAAACAAGCTTCAACAATGCCAGATCCATTTCATCAAATGATGAAATAATTTTATCAAGGCTGCGTTTGTTTTTGAGCTTTTTTACAATCCCGTCTACAATCTCAACCTTCTTAAGCGCTTTGAGTGAGATTCGTTCAGCAATCACTCGCAGGCTTTCTACACTGTAGTATTTAAGATTTTTTTCGGGGTCAACAGACAGGTGTTCATGTAAAGCAAGGTTTTCAATCTGCCATAGTTTCATGAAACCCACCTTCCCAGAGGTTTGATGCTTTGTCCAAGCAACTCAAGTCTTTGCATTACTTTTTCTTCATTTTGGCGTAAAACAAACAAAAAACCATCTTCTGTATCTTTCAATAAAAGCGCAGAGATGGTTTTATCATTTTTTATCATAGCCATCACGTGATGATCCTTCACATGAAAGACACTCAGGTTGCGATGAATACACGAGGGTTTGGCGGTCATGCTCTATCCTTGCTCATATACCGAAGCATCAAGAATTTCGTATGCGTATCCTTGCTCAGTAAGAAATAGTTGACGGTGCTGGGCAAATCCCATCTCGGTCGTGTCGCGTGTCACCAGTGTATAAAAGGTAGCCTGCCCGCCATCTTCCTTTGGCCTTAAAATACGACCCAATCTTTGCGCTTCTTCCTGTCTCGAACCGAAAGTACCGGAAACCTGAATCGCCACCCGCGCGTCCGGCAAATCTACTGCAAAGTTTGCAACTTTGGAAACCACCAGAACTTTTATCTCTCCATCCTTGAACCCTTTAAACAGCTCGTCTCTGAGAGATTGCTTGGTCTTGCCTGTTAAAAGTGGCGCATCCAGTTTTTCTGCAATATATTCAAGCTGCGAAAGGTATTGGCCAATCACCAGGGTAGATTCACCTTGATGCTTCTCCAGCAGCTTTTCCACCACTTTCAGTTTTTCGCTATTTTCCGAGGCGATACGAAATTTGTCCCGGTTATTAGCAATGGCATATTCCATTTTCAGCTCTTCGGGAAGAGTCAAACGAACCTCGCGACAAATTGCCGGAGCAATCCAGCCGGAATCTTCCAGAACCTTCCACGGGACATCCGCACGTTTGGGGCCTATCAAGGCAAAAACATCCTCTTCCTTGCCATCTTCGCGCACCAGTGTTGCAGTAAGCCCCAGTCGTCTGGTCGCCTGTATCTGCGCTGTTACCATAAACACAGGAGCAGGTAAAACATGCACTTCATCGTAAACAATCAGACCCCACTTGCGTTTATTGAAAAGCTCGAAATGCTCGAAGTTTTCCTGTTTGGACTTGCGGTGAGTTAACATCTGATAGGTTGTAATAGTTATGGGAGCAATATCCTTGGCAAAACCGGAATACTCTCCCACATCGTCCTCTGTTACCGACGTTTTGTCAATCAGCTCTTCTCTCCATTGCCTCAGAGCAGTGGTGCTGGTTGTAATAATCAATGTGGAGGTATCAAGGCAAGCCATTGTGCCAATACCAATAATGGTTTTTCCGGCACCGCAAGGCATAACAACTACGCCAGAGCCACCTTTAACGCCACCACCGGCATGAAAAATGTCAACCGCGTTTTGCTGATAATCACGAAGTTTAAAGGGCGCGCCAACACTGGTCTGATCATTCAGATTAATTTCAAATTTCTCGCCTTTAACATAGCCCGCCAAATCTTCCGCCGGCCAGCCAATGCGAATCAATTCCTGTTTCAAAAGACCACGATTTATGGGTAAGACCTTAAATTCGGTCTTATCGCTTCTCTCCGCAATGAGGGCGAAAATCACTTTATGACGATAGAGTTCCTCGGCCAGATAGATATCGCTGACACTCAATTTAAGTCTGTCACCATCTTTTTCAAGTTTAATTCTGCCATACCTGCCAGCATAATCTTTTATTTCTGTTATTACATGGGCCGGAATATCGTATTTGGCAAAACTTTCCAGAGTAGAAACAGCCTCATCTGCCGAAAAACCTGCGGCAACTGCATTCCAGATGGACAATGGGGTAATACGATAGGTATGAATATGCTCAGGAGATTTGACCAATTCGGCAAAACGCGCGAGTCCATCCCTAGCTTGCTCATACAAAGGTGAATGAACTTCAAGTAAAACTGTTTTATCGCCTTGAACTATAATAGGATTTTCAGGCTTGTAATCCATCAATACTCCCAGTTAAAAGTAGCAGACAAATATCAAACCCTCTATTTACCATCATTGGGCATTCAATTCAAGTTTTGTCAATTTTTATGTATATTTACTCAGTAATTCTATGGATACCAACTTACTAGGCATCAGTATAAAATATATTTCTCATTACCAACCTAAAACACCACAATTTGTCCGCTTGTCCTTCTTACCTTAACTATCCAACATTTTCCTACCACATCAGAATGTAATTATTCATACACGCTCCATTTTTTTACAAATGGTTCACCAAAACACAATCCCGGAAGAAGTGATCAGGCAAAACAGATACTTCCCAGGACAAAAGGACAGAGTGTTTTTACCTATTTTCCATATACAACAAAAAGCAGCCAACATCTTGGCCATAACACAGTTTATATAATACATCATTATTACAAGTATTTTTTACTTTTTTTGACAATACTTACCATTATAGACTGCCTTATTATGCTTAGCTGTTATTAACATACAATATTTTTCTGTGCAGCACTTTTTATATACCCAGCAATAGTTATATAGGTGTAATCCCTTATTTGTAACTATTGCTTTTTATAGAAATTCCCCTAAAGTTTTCAATATGAAAAACCGAATATAGCTTTATGCTATTCATACATTAACACTTCTTTTTGTATTTGCTACAAATAATACAGAAAGAACAAGCTTATGAAACAGAGCTTTTTTTCTTGTGTCTTTCAAATCTTCGAGGTGAACAATGTCTTTACAATTACGAGCAATTATTACAGTGGCAACATCGGCAATTACTTTTATTGTACTAAACCTATTTTTCGCAGAGAATTCCAGTGTACTTCTTGGGGCAAATCTAGCGATTATGACCATAACATTTGCTATTTTGGCAGTCTGGATTGCATTGCCTCTGCATCATCTGAGCAAAAGGCTGCCTGATATCATTGGTATGGCCGACAGAGGCACCTTAGATGAAAGCTCACTCCAGAAACTAGGTCTTGATAAAGCAGGTGAGTTCACTGAAGTACTTGGTAACGGCCTTTTAGCAATTTCGGAGAAAGTTGACAATGGTAACAAATGTGTAACAAATATGAAAAACCTCCCCACACCGGTGATTGAGGTAGACAAAAACTTCAATATAGTTTTCATTAATGATTTTGGTGCAAGCCTCAATGATATGACAGCAGAGCAATGCATTGGCAAAAAATGCTATGATCTGATGTGCACCAGTGATTGCAATACCGATAACTGCGCCCTGCGTCGCGCGATGAAAATCGGTCAAAAAGAAGACTCTGAAACTCGTGCCCAACTGATGGGTAAAAATGCCAACATACCTATTTCATACACAGGAATACCCACCCACGACGCACAGGGAAACATTATCGGTGCCCTGGAATTCGTTGTCGACACCAGTAACATCTATAACATTGTCGAAGACTTACGACTCTCTGCCAATACTCTCGGCTCTTCATCTGAGGAAATGTCCTCACAATCCACCCAAATGACAACCTTCTCAAATAAAATGGGAGAACAGGCCAGAGTCGTTGCCGAGTCTTCTACTGAAATGTCATCCAGTGTAAATTCTGTTGCTGCAGCCATTGAAGAAATGACTGCCTCACTGACAGAGGTTTCTAGCAACACCCAAAAATCCTCCACTATTTCCAGTGAAGCATCAGACAGAGCCGAGCAGGCCAAAGCAAATATGACAGAATTAGATGAAGCCACAAGAGAGATTGAGAAAGTGATCAGGATCATTGAGGATATCTCTGATCAAACTAATCTGCTGGCCTTAAATGCCACAATCGAAGCAGCTACAGCTGGTGAAGCTGGAAAAGGATTTGGTGTTGTCGCCAATGAAGTTAAGGAACTTGCCAAGCAGACAACACTGGCAACAGATGAAATAAAACAGAAAATCCTTGAAATTCAGGAAAAATCAGCAACATCGGTCACCGCAGTTCATAACATTACTGAAGTAATGAAGGAAATTGCAGAGACCACATCCACCATTGCTGCAGCGGTTGAAGAACAAACCGCTACCACCAATGAAATTGCCAGATCGGTGAGCCATGCATCACGTCAATCGACTGAAGTTAACGACAATATCCAGGGCGTGAATATGTCAATTGAAGAGACCAATAGCAATCTAATTAACATCACCGAAGCCTCACAGGCGGTGGCAGAACTTGGTTCGCAACTTAACGGAGTCGTTGCACAATTCCGACTTTAGTATCTTCAATAACACTAAAATATACAGGATGGGCAGAAGCACTGCTCATCCTGTTTTTTATTTATTATTTCTCTTTTTCTGTAGTTTTTGTATCAATCATGTCTATGTCGGTGTTTTTCCAAACTATTTAATCCAAAAGTCTTTGACAGTTCCATGCTGCTTTGCTACAAGTTTGCAGGTTATGATTTTGGAGGTACCATGCAACAGGATATTTTACACGCACTTTTAGTTCTAATACCGATGATATTAAGTCTCTCTGTCCACGAGTATGCTCACGCTAAAGTAGCATCCATGCTCGAAGACAGTACTGCCGATGAAATGGGCAGACTGACCCTTAATCCAGTGGCTCATATTGATCCAATCGGCACAATTGCCCTGCCCTTTCTGGGAGTTTTCCTTGGTGGCTTTATTTTCGGTTGGGCAAAACCCGTTCCAGTGAATCCCATGAACTTTACCCGCAGAATATCGATGAAAAAAGGAATGCTGCTGGTAGCTGCTGCCGGACCTGCTTCAAACTTTGCCATGGCCATTGCAGCTTCAGTTCTGCTTTATCTATTGGTAGGGGTTGGCGGATACAACTTTGTCGACGATCCTTTTAAGCTGATGATCCTCTTTGGCATCTTCATCAAGCTAAACATTATCCTGGCATTTTTTAATCTTCTGCCCGTGCCACCTTTGGATGGTGGAAGAATACTGGCCGGAATATTACCAGACAGCGCACAGCCACATTTGCGTATGCTTGAGCAATACGGTTTTCTGATTGTCATAATGTTGCTCTTTTCCGGCGCACTACAAATTCTCTTTATACCGGCAAGCTGGATCTCTAATTTCCTCTTTTCCTGGCCCTTGATTTAGTTCGTAAACTTCAGGCAATACAAAATGATTGATATCCTTTCCCCATTGAAAATCAAAGACGTTCAGATTAAGAACCGTCTTTTGCTTGCTCCCGTTGATGGCATTTTTGACAGGTCTTTCCGTAGAATAGCGGTAGATTATGGCGTGGGTATGACCTGCTCCGAGATGATAGCAGCACAAAGCCTTAAGTTTGGCGGCGGCAAGCTGGAATACAAAGCCATGAGGGCAGAGTGCGAGCAGCCATACCAGATACAACTTTCAGGACACGAACTTGATCTGTTACCAATATCCGCCAGTCAAATGGCAGAAAGAAAAATGGCAGATATTATCGACCTGAACATGGGCTGCCCCTCGAAACTGGTGACACGCAGTGGCAATGGTGCTGCACTTTTGAAATCCCCCGAGACAATCAGGCAAATTGTTAAAACTGTTAGGGACGCTATTGACATTCCTCTCTCGGTCAAGATTCGTATCGGATGGGACGAGCAAAGCATTAACTACAAGGAAGTCACAGATATAATCGAGTCCGAAGGCGCAGACATGCTGACGGTTCATGGCAGGACACGCGCACAGGCTTTTAGTGGACACGCCGACTGGGACACCATTGCCGAGGTCAAGCAACTTAGAAGTATTCCTGTAGTCGGAAACGGTGATGTGGTAGATGCAAAATCTGCCAGAAAACTTATGGAGCATACAGGCTGCGATGCAATAATGATAGCACGTGGTACTTTCGGAAAACCCTGGGTATTGAAACAAATACTGGATAATAACGAAAGTACGGAACCGGAGCTGGACGAAAAGCGTAAGCTTATTTTGCATCACATAGATTTGATGTGTGAAGACTATCCCGAACGCGTTGCGGTAAAGTGTATGCGTAAGCATCTGGCCTGGTATGTCAAGTCACTGCCTTCTGCCACGATCTTCAGACGTGAGGCACTGATACTAAACGAAAGACAGGCTCTGGAAGATTACATAAATAACTACTTCGAAAAAATAATCGCTACTGGCGAATAAGCAACAAAAAAAGGATCACCCACCACGGATGATCCTTTTCTAATTTTTCAAGAAAACTCTATTCTTCCGGGCCAGCCAGTTGAATCAGTTTCTCTACTCCGGCAGCTTTAACATCTGCCCAGTCAATATTCAGATCGGTAGTCTCACCACTCATCCACAATTCCAAAAGATCCTCGAAATGTTCAGAGTCTGCGCGCTCGTCCACACCACCGGGAAGATTGAAATGCGTCTTGATTCCTGTAGCGGTAACCTCATTGACGATACGCAAACTGGGCCCACTGGAAAAAGTGTAAGATTCACCATCGGGATTGAACGAAGGTCTGAAGTTGGCAACATTAACCGTATATGGCCCGCCAGCAAGTCCAAACGGGCCTTTGTCCCACATTTGAGTTACCGACGACAAGGGATGTTTCATGGTTAATGTATGAACTCTTCCCCACATGGCTTTGTCTAAATCAGTTCCTGTAAACACATCTTTGGCTAAAACATCGGCCGCAGCTTCGTTGAAAGATTTTAGCAGTATATCTGCTGCGGTTTCGGTCGAGCCGGCTGTGGAAACATCATCAAACAAAACGGATTCTGTTTTGTTGGCGGGCACCAGTTCGCGAATCATCTTGATGATAGCCTTATTGATTCCGGGAACTGTCCCGCTAAAGTTCTTTTCGGCAAGTTCGTCAGCAATAATGTTGTAACCAAATCTTTCCATGAAATGATAGAAGAAGTTTGCAGCAGCGGCACTTGCCATTTCATCAGGATCTGAAACGGCAGCTACGCTTGCAGGCTCTCTGGGACTGGTAAGACCTGAGTATGCTTCATAATCCCAGTTTTCAAGCAGAGCCAATCCTATGGCTCCATCGGCACTGAGTGAGGCGGTTATATCGAAAACATTTTTTGCCAGATCAACAATAATCGGCACCATTTCTCTGGCATAGACCGAATGGTAAGAGAACTGCAACTCAACCATATCTTCCCAGTCATAATTTCCGGCTGTCATCAAGGCTTCAACACCCTCCTTGGCACTAAGCGCACGATAACCGATTGCACTTCCCTCAAACATGAAGAAATCGGTATCGTTGGTAGGATCGTTATCCAGCGTGTCTCCGGTTGGATCATTATTGGCTGTTATTACAAATCCTTCTGCGGGATTGTACTGTTTGGGCAATTTGTCGTTTGCTAAATATCCGTCCCACTCACAACCACCTTCACCGGGCAACACCATCCACGGCGGTGTAACACTCATATCGCAAACACGATCCGGAACCAGAGCATGAGGATACCAGCCGATGTTTCCGGTAACATCTGCAAAGATAAAGTTCTGTGCGCCAACATCGAAAAACTCAACCGCAGTAAAGGCTTCCTGAACATTCTCTACTGTTTGCAAGTCGACAAAGGCTTTGGTCTCGTTAGTCACTTCAAGACCTGTCCATTTAAGAGACAAGGCCGTCTTGTTTTCAATATCAATACTGGACATCAAAAGTGGGCCATGATGAGGCACGAAATACAAGGTCTCTTCCAGTGACTCACCTGCATCAATGTTACCACTTTTAAAGGTATGCACAACTTTAATCAAGTCCACCTGACTACCCTCATAAAGAACAGAAGCAGGTTTATTGTCTGCATCCAGTGTTAAAGTTTCTTCATAAACATCCATGTTATCATAACCGACAACAGTTTCGCCCCAGGCAACCTTTTCATTTCTGCCGATTACAACAAGGGGAGTTCCAGGGAAAGCCACGCCACCTGTAAATAATTCAGTACCATCACCAACAGTCATGGAAACAGGCATAAACACTGAGGGTGAATACAAGGCCAAATGCGGATCGTTACAGAGATAGGAGGTACCGGAATCATCCGGCTCGATAACCCAGTTATTACTTGCACCTTCCATGTAATTCGGCACAAAGGCAGCAAGATCATCCATAAATGCTTTTTCCTTCTGTAAAGAAGTTATCAGATTTGTACGATCTTTCAAATACAATTCCTGTTGTACTGGGCCACTTTTTTTCTCACTCATTGCATGTGGCATAATGGAAACCATTGCAGCAGGTTCTGAATAAACTAGTTTGCTGTATAAATCGGCACCCAACATCAGATACGCCAGAGTGCGATTGATATCGTTTGAGTAATTATAAGACAGATCCCAGGTTTGATAGCGGGCAATGGCAAGAGAATCAATCGGTTCCCAGTTAGCCATTTTTTGCGGTGTCATCTGTATGGTAGGATCATCGTACAACTCCGGCCAGCCAGTATCATCAAAGCGATAGCGATCCAGCCTGTTGTTGACCCCATCTGTAAACGCTTGCAACAAGTCTTTGGTATCCTGATCCAACTGGTCGTAAATCTGCTGGAACAAATCACCGCCGTCTATGGTGGAAAACACTGCGCGATGATATTTATCGTAGCCAAGTAGAGAGGGTTCTGCAAACATTAAGAGACCGGAGAGTTTGCCACGGGCAAGCTTGCGGAAAAAGTCCATTTGAGTCAGACGCATTTCTGCCTGAATATAGCCCAGAGCAACCATTGCATCTTTGCGGGTTTCTGCAAAAATATGCGGAATCCCCAAATCATCAAAAGCAACGCTTGCCTTGCCTTCAAGTGGCAAAACTCTGAAGGCTTCATCAATGTCAACACCATCAATATTTCCCTCGGCAGGAATTACAAACTCGTTTACCAGCTCTTCTTCTTGCTCTTTTTCCAAGTCTTCTTCTGGGTCACCATCGATATCTCCATCTTCTTCGGCGACTTCCATTTCATCATCGCCATCGGCCACCTCTTTGTCCCCGTCAGTAGCAATGTTATCGGTATCACCGTCCACGATCTCGGTCGAATCTCCACAACCAGAGAAAGAGAATGCGAATAGCCCCAATAACCCCAGTACCATCCAGATACTTGTGCGCATAAAGTCCTCCCATTCTTTAGTGTTTATACTACTTGTTGCTTAATGTTATGTATGGGAGTCTACCGAATGCATCCTGCATTGTAAAGTAATATGGAAGATTTTTTATTCCAGCATGGTACCGTTCAGGGAATTCACTACCTCGAAGATATCGCCAATGGAGTAAAAATCTACTGTGACAAAGTTTGGAATGTGTCCCCGCTCATTTCTGCAAAGCTCTGCCCGATCTACAAAAAAGGGATTATGGTTGGCTTCTTCGGCTTTAAGATAAGATGCAAGACCAAGCTCGCTATAGAGAAAATGGTTTAGAATAAAGAGATCGTTATCTGCTGAACCACGACTGACATTGCAATTAAAATCGGTCTGCTCAGAGTTCTGCCATTTGGTGTCAAAGCAATAATCCCACATTTTATGATACCAGGGAAAAGCCCCGCCTTCACGATCTGTCAGCACCACCACTCTTTGCCCCGAATCAATCATTTCCTGCAAGGTGGGCCAGCCAATATCTGCATCATGCGAATAGACATAGTTAATCAAACCACTTTCAACAAAGGATTCCTTGGCCGATTCGGCAGAGATGTAACTTTCAAATATCAAGGTCATTACTTCTTTCGGATTTGCTGCAAGAAAATCGGCAATTATCTTCAGCCCATCAGAGAGCAACAATTTACCTAATAGACAACTTCCATGACATAAATAAGCTGGGTTTTCCTGCTCGTCATCAATATCTCCATCGCTTACACTGTCGTCATAATAGGTGTCCAGCATCATGGCCCGAATACCGTCTTCCATCTGCTTTTTCATGGGGAAATACTGATTAAAGACATTCCAGTTGTCTTCTGCATTAGACATGGCATTATGTGTTGTGGCGTAGGCTACTTCGTTAAAAGGCTTGTTGCAAAGTGAATCAAAGCCGTTGCAACCTGTAGGAATAACCTCTTCTTCAATCTCTTTTTCTTCTTCTGTTTCGGTTAACTCTTCAAATTCGCCAGATTCATCTTCCTGAGCTTCAGCAAGTTCATCCAGCTCAACAAGATCATCTTCTACCGGATCAAGATCCATATCACCATCAATCTCTGGCTCCAGCTCTTCAAATTCACCCTCCAAATCCGTATCGCCATCTGATACAGTATCAGATGAACTGTTGTCACATGCGACAGTGAGAGTAAAGACAACAAGCATAAACAGGCAGAACAACACATTTGACAGCATTTCCCGGCACGACATAGTATGACCTTTTTTTATTGTTTGCACGCTAATAACAAATCGTTGTTATCTTTGCAGTTTTAGTCCCAAATTGCAAGCTGAATAAGCAATATCCAAATATTCGCCAAACAATTTTACGCTAATATGCAAATGACCTTGACCATTAACACAAAACCCCCTAATAATGTAGCAGTAGAAATTGAAAGGAAGTGCCATGCCACATTCGACTAAAATTATCCTGGTAGAAACAACAGCAGGAATAGATGTTCTTGATATAACAGAAAAAGTTCAAACCGTAGTTGCAGATGGCGACATCAAAAACGGCCAGCTTTGTGTCTTTATCGGTGGTTCCACAGGCTCGATAACTACGATTGAGCATGAACCCGGTGTCATCGAAGATTTTCTGCAAACTCTGGAAAAAATTGCTCCCAAAGATGCTGAATACGAACATAACAAAGCATGGCAGGATGGCAACGCCTACAGTCATATTCTGGCAGCAATGTTGGGCCCCTCCACGGTCTTTCCGATTGAAGATGGACGAATTCCACTTGGTACATGGCAACAAATTGTACTGGTAGATCTGCATAATAAGGGCAGACAGCGTAAAGTTATGCTGAATATGATCGGCGAATAAGACCTGAATTGTCACTCAAAAACTGATCTACAACAAAACTGGAAGAACCCTTCTTATACGGATAAGGTTTTACTTGTGCAGTTGCATTCTTTAGAGTAGATTCTAAGTAGATTTACTTACTATATAGAGGCGCAACATGAGCAATGAAATCGTCTGGGATTTATCCAGAGGACAATTTTACGAAGTCTATTATTTTACAATCAACCATCATCAAAGCGGGAGAGCCTTCTGGCTGCGTTCTACCCTGCTTAAATCCAACCCTGACGATCCGAAGCGCAGAGCAGGCTTGTGGCTGGCCAGTTTCGACCCGGCTGACATGTCAAACACTTTTGCCATTAAAAAAGATTTTCCCGCAGAAGAAACAAATTTTAAGCCGGGTATTCTGGATCTTTCCATAGGAAACTCTCACCTCAGAGAAGGTCACTACAAAGCCAAATTTTCGGCAAATGGTCACAATGTAAGCTGGGATCTGCAATACGCCCCACACGAAGAAGATATCTGGCTTGTACCGAATCTGGTTCGCAAAACCCATATCAACAAAGCCGATGTTTGCGTAGGAAATGTGGACATTCTGATCTACGGTACAATCACAATCGATGGAGAAGAATTTATACTTGAAAGCGAAAAGGCAGGAGAGTCTCATCATTGGGGTCACCACTATGCACCGGAATGGCTGTGGGGCCACTGCAATGATTTCGACGGCAGAGAAGGCGCATGGATTGAAACCCTCTCAACCAAATTTATTAAAAAGGGAAATCTGGAAATACCGGCAACTATGCTGAAACTTGAAACCGGCAGCGCACGCTATGGCATCAACAACCCGGTGCAGCTTTTCAAAAGTAACGCAGATTATAAAGATGGAACATGGCAATACTCCTGCACAGATAGAAATTTTCTTATCGAGACAACATTTCATGCAGAGCATGACAACTTCGTCTGTTTTCCATACCGCTCACCCCACAACGATGATTACAACTGTTACAACTCATGCATCGCTGATTGTATTGTTAAAGTCTTCCAGAAACATGGAGGACGTTACCGCCAGATTGACGAACTTATATCCAAGGGCAGAGCTGCCGCGGAATATTGCGTAAATGGCGAGCAATCCCCGGAAGCTTTCAGCTACAAAGGGTTCAGAAAACTTAAAATGCAGGGGTAATGTCACCCCCAATCGAATCCGATTCACCTTGTAGCATTAAAAAAAACTATCCTGAAGATTAATCTCTATTCCGAATAATCTGAGCCAACCCTCAACCCGGTTTGGTCATTGTCTGTTTTCCCTGCTGGTTTATAATGGAGGGAATAGGAGGAAGCTAATGACACAAACGCGAAAGATACGTAGCATTGTAAAAAGCATTAGCATAATGGATGGCGCTGGCGTCTCATTGAATAGAGCTTTTGCAAAATCTGATCCCTCGCTTGATCCATTTTTGTTATTGGATGATTTCCACTCAAACGATCCTGATAGCTATGCAGCAGGTTTCCCAATGCATCCCCATCGTGGCATAGAAACTGTTACCTATATGCTACGCGGAGAAATGGAACACGGAGACAGCCTTGGAAATAAGGGTATTATTGGCCCGGGCGATGTGCAGTGGATGACCGCTGGTAAAGGCATCATACATGAGGAAATGCCACATCAGACTAGGGGTGAGCTTTGGGGTTTGCAGCTTTGGATAAATCTCCCGGCAAGTAAAAAAATGATCTCGCCACGATATCAGGAAATAGTCGCCAAACAAATTCCAGTTGTAAAACCTAATGCGCAGACAATAATTAAAGTCATTTGCGGAAACTACGCCGAAATAAGCGGGCCAATTAAAGGACTTGCTACCGAACCTATCTATCTCGATATCAGCCTTGCGGAAGCAACCAGATTTTCAATACCTATCCCCGAATATTTAAATGCCTTTGTCTATGTTCTTGAAGGTAATGGATATTTCGATGACAATAAAGCCACCTTAATTAACGAAAAGCATATGGCGATTTATGGCCATGGCGACAGTATTGAAATTACCTCAAACAAGCTCACTCGGTTTTTGCTTATAGCAGGTAAACCAATACGAGAAAACGTCGCATGGCGTGGCCCTATCGTGATGAACACCGAGGATGAATTGCAGAAGGCATTTGCTGCCTATGAAAAAGGAACCTTTACTGACTAACCACAGAGATCAAAATCAGTTGTTTTCTCCGGTTGGTCTATATTGCAGATACAGAGATGATGTGTCTTTGTCTAAATGAGCATCCAGTGACACATTTCGGATAGAAGGCATGTAATACAGGTAATCCAGCGGTGATGGAAGCCCGCTATCCGCAGTTACCGGCAATGAATCAGGGACAAGCTCGTATTTGAAAATACGGGTAAAAGTTTTTGTCAACAGTATGTCATCTTTGCTTAAGCCGATTATCTGTTCTCTGTCTCCCAGCTTAAACAGCCATTCGGAATTGTCATTATAAGTGGTTTTATAAAAGCCATTAATATCACCTGTTAACCAGTAATCATCACCGGTCGCAAGGGATCGCACACTGGAATATACCATTTCTCTGGCTTGCTGATATATCAAACCATCTTCAATATCTATTTTCAGCAGAATCGAATGCGCCCAATTGGCTGCACCAATATGCAAAATGTCAGGATCATTTTTATCAACACGCATAGTGTCAAACGAAAGATGTACATAGGTGTAATCATCAACATTTTCAACTGAATCAGCAGAAAATATCTCGGTAACCTTATTTTGTGAAACGCTATTTATTACCTTCGGCGTAAGCCAGAACATTTCCCCTTTTGAATTGCACTCCAGTTGCGACCAGTGATAGTTATGCACCCAGTAATTTACCTGGGCTTCCTTTGTGGCAAGATGCACAAGCTGATTGTCAACCAGCCTCATAGCACTTAAGGTGGGAGGATATTCCGTCTGATCACTCAAAACAATCACTGTTCCCTTACCATCACAATTACTTATTGCCTGTACAGTTTTGCCATCCATGGAATCAGTTGAAACACAAACATCGTCAATGCATAATCTTGCAAAGTCAGAGTCGTAACATTGTTCCAGAAGAACGATTCTTCCCTTGTCCCTGAAAACAGCCACCACGGCGCAGTTGGTATAAAAACGGGCACTCTCATTCCAGCTACAGTCACCACCCCACTCGTAAAAAGCTACCCACTCCGGCAAAGTTTTATCAACGCAAATATATTGTGGCTGGGAATAAAGACAAATTTCACCGTTTTCGCAGTCGGAATCCTCCTCGCACTGGTTTTCCAAGGCGTTGATCTCTTCAAAAACACTAGTATCATCTGGCAATAAACACTCTGGCAAACCGGTAAAACCATCACGACATTTAAGGTTGTCACAGAAAAAACTTACGGCATTTAATTCATCAGGGTCAGTCCCATCGTTGTCCAAATCGCCGTCGTTAGCTAGAGATTCTCCATCTGTTTCTATGTCTCCATCAGTCAGGCTACCGTTTTGGTCGCAACTGAAAACAGCCGTCAGACACAACAGAATTACGAATGTTAATATTTCCAGTTTCATTGTGAATTCCCTGAAAAGCTTTGGCGAACCTTGTTGGATGATCGGATTGTAATATATTAAGCAGCGAATTACCAGAGCATAGCAAATAATAGTGAATATATCTGTTTACATGGCAGATAAAATCTAATAAAATATTAATTGTGATAAACTGACACAGGAGGGCTAAAGTGGACGACTATCTTATACGCCCCATGGAGCCCAAAGACCTTGAACGTGTTCTGGGAATTATTTCAAGGCATGACGAATCTGACGAAAATGAAGCTAGGGAGTTTTTCAGGGACTACTATAATAATTCCCCGGTAGATCCGGCCAAATGTCGGCATTATGTTGTTGAGATAGAGGACGATCTGGTTGGAGTCGGCGGATACATTGTCCCCGAAAACAGGGATGAGTTTGAAATTGCTTTTCTGTTTGTCGATCCCTACTACCAAGGTCAAAAACTCGGCACAAGATTACTGAAAAGAGTCTGTAATGATGTCCGTTCACTAGGTGCTGAACACCTGCTGGTTCCTATTGACCCAGAAGACATCCCCTCCCAGGCCATCAAATTTTACGAGATAAACGGGTTTTCTCCCATCAAACCTGGTGCAATAGACACGAAAACAAAAATTTATTACCGCAAAAATTTGTAGTTTGTTGCTGTAAAATTACTGAGGGTGACTCTCTGCTATTTCGCGGGTAACCTCCACATCGACCGTGCGATAGCTTTTCATCCAGTGTCGAATCATCAGAAGTGAAGCTAAAATCCAGCATCCCAGGCAAAAGGCAAACGCTGTCATGGAGGTAATGTGCTCCACTATTAACAGTCCAATAATGAATGCCAGGGTTCCGCGCACACCAACCATTACAACATGCGCCCCTGTATATCTTGAGACATCGTGCTTATCGGCAAAAAACATCGAACCAAGATTCCAGAGAAGAATAAGTCCCGACCAGCCAATACTTAGGACAAAATAGGACAAGTAAACCATATATTCGGGATTTTCCAGTTCCAACATCCCTGTAATCATCATCATAGCTGGAAAGACTGAAATTGCCAGAAAGACAAACGAACCAAATAACACCGGGTTTTTCTTGTCAAAAACACGTCCAGCATATGGTACAAGAAAGATTACACAGGCTTGTAAAATTGTACCTTTGGAGAGGCTTATCTGTGTATATGTCAGATTTAGATCATTAACCAGAAACAAGGTAATGAAAGGCTGCATGATCATAAAACCCATGCCATAGACCATAAAACTCATTTCAAACCTGAAAAATTGCCTGTCCTCTTTGAAAAGCTGATACAGCTCTTTCCATGGTTTTATAAGCGTAGTTGTTAAAGCACGCTTTTTCTTTTTCATCTTCCGATAAACCGCATCCATGGCAACTTTGGCCTTAACTCTTGCCATAAGAACGGCTTCCAAGCACCCAGCTAGGGAAGCTATCATGATAATCCAGCGATAATTCTCAGGATTTGCATCAAGCCAGATGCCAAAACATAGCGCACTGACAAGACTTGTTAAAGTAGTCAAGGAAACAATATAGCTATATGCCTTACCCCT
>Ga0209692_10001395_pt1 | contig 33589 bp, 34 predicted proteins | sample tdDd472_FD_187129 | JGI IMG/M metagenome (GOLD analysis project Ga0209692, IMG submission 187129) | Marine sediment microbial communities from the Atlantic coast under amendment with organic carbon and nitrate - tdDd47.2 (SPAdes)... | ecosystem: Environmental > Aquatic > Marine > Coastal >...
ACCGCGACCCTTCCCCATCCGCGCCACCTAAGCGCGAACACCGGGTACCGTCCCTCTCCCAGGCTGGTCGGTTCTAGACCCGGCTTCCGTCGAGAGGACGCGACAAGGGTAAGGGACGGTGGAGGGCGGTGGACAAGATTTGTGCGGATTGGCGGGAAACCGGGGATTTGATGCGAGGTCTATCCCACCCTCCGTCATCCTCGGGCTTGACCCGAGGACCCACTCCGAAATGCTCGAGACCTCCTCGGCGGGGCAGAACGAGTTCAATTCTGCGGGCTTTTGCCGGTGTCGGCTTCACGGAATGGGTCCTCGGGTCAAGCCCGAGGATGACGATCTTGTTAGACGGCTCAGCTCATCCCAAACATCCCGCCTGCCGCCCTTCCTCCCATAACGAAAACGGCGCGGGAGCGAACGCCTAAAGACTGGCGCCGAAGGCGGCCATGGCGGCTATGACGGGTTCGATGCGACGGCCCTTCCGGGTGAGTTCGTATTCGGTCTTTGGCGGGACGGTCGGATAGATGGTCTTGGAGATCAGGCCCGCAGTTTCCATTTCCGACAGCCGCGCCGCGAGCATGCGCGGGCTGATGCCGGCGAGCGAGCGCTGCAACTCGCTGTAACGCTTCTTGCCGGACAGGAGATCGCGCACGATCAGCGTGGTCCACTTGCCGGAAAGGACCCCGGACGCTTTCGCCACCGGACATTCATCGCCGCACAACCCATTGATATCCATGGCTTTCATGAAAAATCTTCCACTATACTTTTTGTAACTACTTACTTTTTTATAGTGGCGGAAATAGCTTCAGGCAATCGCAACCCAACGGGAGATATCCATGACCCGCCTGAAAATCCTACTTGCCATCGTCGCCCTGTCGCAGCTCGTGCTCGGCGCATTGACCCTGCTCGCGCCGGGGCCGTTTTTTGCCTGGATGGGATTGAGCGTCCCGCCAGCCGACAACCAGTACATGCTGGGCATGCTGGCCGCCCGGTTCCTCGCCTACGGGATCGGCTTTGCCATGCTGGCGCGCAGTGCCGAACCCGATCCGTTCTGGATACGCAACATGGTTCTGGTGCAGGCGATCGATTTTGCCGCAGGCGCCTATTATGTGGCGACAGGTGTGATCGGCATCGAAGTCGCCGCCTTCCCGATGTTCAACGCGGCGCTGTTCGGCGTCCTGCTGTGGCTGTGGGCACCGGGACATGCGAGCCGGCAAGTCCAACCCGCCTGAATGAACGCCCACGAAAAGGAAAAACCCGGCCTTGTCGCCGGGTTATCCGCTTTTTCCTGCAATCCGATCCAAGGGCGCGCTTACGCATTCTCCAACCACCCCCGCGCAATACCAGCGGCAAGCTCGATGCTTTCCCTTGCCTGGCGGGAGCGGAAGCGTTCGAGGTGGTGGCGGGGGCTTTCCCAGTAGTTGACGCGGACTGGGACGCCGGCCTTGTCGGCCTGTTCGGCCAAATGGACGGCGTCGTCGAAATGCATGTCGTAGCGGCTGCAATGGACGGCGATGGGCGGGAAGCCGTCGAGGTCGGCATAGGCGGGCGAGGCTTCCGGCGCGGTCGGCAGGGTGTCGCCGAGATAGAGACGTGCGGCGAAGGCCGCCGTTTCCATGCGGAAGGGGCTGTCGCTGGAGACGCCCTTGGTGACGTAGGACCAGCCGCGCATGGCGAGATCGGTCCAGGGCGAAAAGAGAAGCGCGCCGGCGGGCATGGGTTCGCCGCGCTCGCGCAGCATCAGCAGCATGGAGAGCAGCAGGGTAGCGCCGGCGGAATCGCCGCCGACGACGATACTGGTTTCCGGCACGCCGCCCTCGAGGAGCGACAGATAGTGGTCGGCCAGATCCTCGACGGGGAGAGGATGCGGATGTTCCGGGGCGAGGCGATGCGCGCCCATGACCGCGCGCGCGCCGAAGCCGGCGGCAAGCTCGTCGGCGATGGCGCGCTGGCGCGGCGTCGGCGGCAGCATGAAACCGCCGCCGGCGACATAGAAGAAGACCGGCTGCGCGGGATCGCCGTCGAAGCCGGCGACCGCCCTGCCCTTCGCCACGGCGGGACGCATGGAGGCGGGCAGCATGTGGCTCGCCATGGACAGGATGCCGGTATCGTCGGGCAGGATCGACCAGGAGCCGCGGGCCGTATCGCGGCGGACGCGGTCGAGCCAGGCGAGCGCCGCGGCTTCGTCCATCGCCGTGGCGCGGCGGATCAGCCGCGCCAGCCACCATTTGGTGATTGCGTTCTCGCTCCGCGCCATCACCGCGTCGACCGACCGCCAGACCGGGCCGGCCGCCCGGCCGACGCGAAAGGCGATTTCGCGGGCCTCGAGCGCGCCAAGCGTGCTATTGATGTTGTTCGGCAGGCGTATCTGACCGGCGACAGCCATCGTTACGTCTCCTCTGACACGGCAACCAGTGATAGCACGGGACCGGCCATGGGCAAGAATCGCGATGACGAGGACGACGGCACGGAAGACGCCAGCCCGGAAACGCTCGGCGCGAGTTTCGCGAACCTGTCGCTGAACGGCGTGCCGCTTGGCTCCGAACCGTTGTGGGAGGCACGGGTGCGCGAAATCGCGGCCTGGCTGCCGGATGAGACTCGCCGGGAAATGGCATCCGTCTTCGACCGGATGGCGCCGGGCGGACAGGCACCCGACATTTCCGGCTTCGCCGCCGAGCACGGGCTGACACCCGCCGAGACGCGGCTGGTGGAAAGCATCGCAAGCGGGGCGAGCGTGACCGAACATGCCGAGAGGCAAGGGATTTCCACCAACACGGCGCGCGTGCACATGCAGCGCGTACTGGAAAAGACCGGAGCGCGCCGCCAGGCCGAACTGGTGCGCATGATCCTCGCCTGACCCCGTTTCCCGGAAAAACGACGCCATGTAATGAATTTGCATGACGCGCCGCGCGTCCGATTCCGCTTTCTTTCCCTCGACGAAATCTCACACGGGGTTGGCGGGGGACAGGATGCGGAAAACGACTATCGCGGCGGCCATGGCGGCCACAACCATTGTGCTGGCGGCATCGGATCCCGCATCGACGGAGCCAAGAGCGAGCGACCTGAACATCCTGGCGCGGGTGCTTTCGGGCGAGGGCCTGACGCCCGAACAGGCGCTGTATGCACAGATAGACCGGCTCGGCACGGTCAAGCGCGAACTGGACAAATACAAGAACGACGGGCTGACGGAAGGCCAGGACAAGGCCTATGAGCAGCTGTTCAATGAGGGCCTGCGCCTGTCGGAGCAGGTTGCCGGGCAGACAGGACACGACGTGCAGGTGGTTCGCGGCGCCTTCGTGCGCAGCTATGGCTCCGTCAAAAGCGCCTATGGCGGATTTGATGCATGGACCTATGCGGGCGACACAGGATCCGCAGCACCGGAATATGTCCGCGTCTGCGAAGCCATCGGCAGCGGCTATTTCTACATTCCCGGAACCGAGACCTGTTTGCGCATAACCGGCAATGTGCGCGCGGGGGTTTCCTGGATCGAGAACACGCATCAGCTTGGCGGCGGAACCGTGGTCACCAATGGCGGCGGCGACGGCAACGAGAATTTCGCGGCGCGCTTCGGCGATTGGATCCGGCGCGACGGCGTGAGCCTCGATTTCCGCACCTCCGGCGATTATGGCGGCGCAAGCCTCGGCAAGTTCCCGATCGTCGGCATCTATGGCGGCTATGAGGGCGCCTGGGGCGACGCGGACTATGCCGGCGACGCGAGGGTCGGCTATGACGGCGTCACCGGCGTCGGCTACACCTATTTCGAGCCGGCCCCCTCCACCGGCGCGATCGCGGGTTCCGCCGGATTCGGGATCGAGACGCAGGGCCATCTCGACAACAGCTGGAACCGCGCCAATTTCGGCCTGAAGATCGCGCTGCCGGTCGGCGACGGCGATACGGGTTCCCGCGTCCGGGGACGGCTCGGCGTCTTCTACGAGGATCTGAAAACCAGCGCCTCGGGCGACACGCAGCTGACCTATAACGGCTCGCCCTATGCCGGCTATTCGCAGCAATGGGATCTCGACGCCAAGGACCGCTATTACGGCATTCGCACCGGCGTTCATATCGGCTTCAAGCCGCAATTGGACGGCAAGTTGAAGACCAGTATCGGCGGCGATCTCTATCTCGGCTATCACAGCGGCGAAGGCAGCTATTACCAATATTCGCAGGCAGGCGGCGCGCCGATCACGCAGATTGTCGACTACTCGAAGAACGGCTTCACCGTCGGCGGAGCGCTGACCGCGTCGGCGACCTACGAATTCGCCCCGGGGTGGAGACTGGGCGGCGAAGCGGAGTTCTCCTGCCTGCCGGGCGTGACGAGCTTCCTTGCGCCGCAAAACCCGAACGAGCAGGCGGACGCCGGCTTTTTCTCGGAGCGGGCGACGCGGCTATTCCTTCGAGGCCGGATCTCACGCAGTTTCTGACCGCTGCCTCGAAATCCGGGGAAGTTGAGGCCGCGAACTGGAAACGCGGCCTTTCCCGTGTGACGATCCGGGCAGGTTCGCACCGGGGCGAGAGGCATGGTCAAACTCCACGAAAGCTGGCTGACACCGCTGCAAGGCGAGTTCGAAAGCCCTTACATGGGGGCGCTGAAGCAGTTCCTGACGGCGGAAAAGGCGGCCGGAAAGCGCATCTTTCCGCCCGGCGGGGAGTGGTTTCACGCGCTCGACGCGACGCCGCTGGAAAATGTCCGCGTCGTGATCCTCGGCCAGGATCCCTATCACGGGCCGGGACAGGCGCATGGATTGTGTTTCTCGGTGCGGCCCGGCGTGCGCATTCCGCCGTCGCTGGTCAATATCTACAAGGAACTGAAGGCCGATCTCGGCATCGATCCGCCGAACCATGGCTGTCTCGACGCATGGGCCGAGCGCGGCGTCCTGCTGTTGAACGCGGTGCTGACGGTGGAGGCGCATCGCGCGGCCTCGCACCAGGGCAAGGGCTGGGAGCGCTTCACCGACGCGATCATTCGCCTCGTCAACGAACGCGACGAGCCGGTGGTGTTCATCCTGTGGGGTTCATACGCCCAAAGGAAAGCGAGCTTCGTCGACACGACGAAGCATTGCGTGATCAAGTCTCCCCACCCCTCGCCGCTTTCCGCGCATAACGGCTTCTTCGGCTCGAAACCGTTCTCGAAGGCGAATGCATTCCTTCGGGAAAAAGGCCTGGAGCCGATCGACTGGAGCCTGCCGGCGGAGGTGTAAGGCCGCCTATTTCGCCGCGACCAGCGGCACGGCGAGCTTGAGGGCGGCGACGAGGAACGGCGCGGCGTGCATCAGCAGGTCGAAGATGTCGATCGGTTTGACCAGCGTTCCGCCGGCGAGCATCTTCAGCTTTTCCCAGATATGCGGCTCGGGGACGAAGGGCGCGAGGCCGAGCGTCAGGCAGGCGATGATGACGATGTTCCAGGGAAGCTGGTCGAGAAGGGCGGCAAGCGATTGCATGGATGGGGGCACTCCGGGCGTTTCGGGGCGATATCATGCGCGGAGGCCGTGAATTCCACCGGGAAACATGCCATTGGGCGCATATGTCGCGGCAAGTACGGGCGAGTTGAGGTCAGCCGCCGGGGAAGCCGCGGGCGCGCCACTGGTGGCGCGGGATCGCCTCCCCGATCGTGAAGGCGAAGGAGACGACACGGGTGGCGTCCGCGTCGACCTCGCAGCGAAAGCCCAGATCGTACCACTGGCCGCTGGCGCGGAAGGCCGCCTCGCGCACCTCCATCACGGTGCCGCCGCCGAGCCGGTAGGACGGCAGAAGGTCCGGCCAATAGGGCGGCGTGGCGTTGCGCAATTGCTCGCGCAGTTCGGTGGTGCAGAGTTCGCTGCCCCTGATCTCGCGCGGCAGGCCTGCCATCGCGGTCATGGCGACGGGATCGTCCGTCACGGCGCGGGAGAACAGGGTGCGCGCCTCGGCCAGATCGATGGGCGGCTTTTCCGCCGGCAGAGGGGCCGCGGCCTCGTCAACAGGCTCCGGGTCGGGATCGGGCGCGGGCTCCTCGGTCTCCGCCTCCTCCGACGCACTACCATCGGTCGCCTCGCGCGGACCGCTGTCCTGATCGCCGAACTGGAAGACGGGGCGCAGCACCGGGATCGGCGGCGCGTCGGCTTCCTGTCCGGCCGCAGCCTCCTGCGGCGGCGTTTCCGGCTCCGGTTCTTCCGCCGGCTCCTCCTCCTGGGCCGGTTCTTCCGGGGGCTGTTCCTCTTCCTGCGGCTCGGGCGGGGGCACCAGTTCGATGGCAATCGCCTCGGGTTGCTGCGGCTCGAATTGCGGCAGCGGCAGGCCGAAGATCAGCAGGGCGACGATAAGGACATGCGCCGCCACCGAGGCGGGGACACCCCAGTTCACTTTCCGGGCCGGTTGTTCGGAAGTCTGCTGCATGACGCGTTCACTATAGGGCGATGCTTGGCGGGCGAAATCAACTTGCCGCCAGATCGAAAAAATATGGCTGGGTTGAGGCCACCATTGCGATTGGTGGGTAACGTGGCGAAATGGTCAGGACCGCCGGTATCTCGACCGGAATTTGGCGGGTCTTGTCAGGCGCAGCAGGCGGCGGCGGTTTCGGCGAAAGAAGTCGAACACCGCATCGTCATCGCGCCCCGCCGCGAACCAGCGGCGGGTCAGTTCGACCTCCGTGGGCCGAAACGGCAGGCGATCGATCGCATCGCGCAGCTGGCGCCGACCGGCGCGCGGCGGATGCTTGAAGATCACGCCGCAGCCATAATCGGTATCGACCGTGAAGTAATCGATATCGTCATTGCCGCGCACGAAATCGAGAAAGGCCTTGTAGGTCACGCCGCACCAGGCGCCCGGAACGAATTCCGGCGACGCGAGCTCCGCATCGGGCGGGTCGCAATCATGCACGACGAGGGCGCCGCCAGGCCTGATCAGGCCGTAGGCGTCGTTCAGATCGCGGATCGAACAAACATAGGTGTGATGGGGATCGACGAGGACGATGTCGAATTCCAGCCCCTGCCCGCGGATTTCGGCGACGGCGTCGCCGGTGTCATCGCCCGCGACGGCGAAATCGATCGGCTCACCGTCGGCCTTCGGGCAATAATCGAGGTGATAGACCAGACGCCGGCAATCCGCGAAGCCGGCGCTTCGCGCCCCGGCATAGACTTCACCGGTGGTGCTCGTGGTGATCTCGAAATAGCGCGTGTAGCCGAAGGCGGCAGCAAGGGTCTTTACGACGTCCAGCTTGCCGAGTTGCCGCGAAGGCTCGCCGTTCATGATACCGTTCCGTCCGTCATCTCGCCCGTTTTCGAACGTCTGCCGCCGAACATACTGCGACTTCGTATTGATTGCTGCATGGCCGCGAGACTGAAATCAATGCCGTTCCAGGGCTGCAGGCGGGCCGAAGGCCGCCTCGACGAGGGCGACGGGATCGCGTGTCCAGGCGACGACGATGTGGACCAGACCGTCCGGCGCTGCGCATTGCGCCGCCCGGAGCATTGCAGCGTCCCGATCCAGAATGACCTCGACGGCCTCGGCCCCAAGGCCCGCTTCGCGCGCGCCCCCGGCGATCAGGCCGGCGATCTCGCCCGGCGCGCGGCCGCGCAGGGTCTCTTCTTCCTCGTAGACGATCAGTTTCGGATAGATCGCGCCGGCGGTTCGGCCCAGCCCGCGCAGCGTCTCATCCGTGCGGTTGCCGACATTGGTGAGGATGGCGAGACGCTGCCCCTCCCGCGCGATCTCGAGGGCATGGCGGGCAACCTGCGCGAAAACCGTCGGGTCGAGCGCCTGGTCGACCATGATCGTGAAGGGATAGCCCGCCAGGAAATTCATGCGCGCCGGATTTTGCGCCGGACCTCCGGGGAAAGCGGCGAGCCCCCGCCGGATCGCCTCGTCATCTGCGCCCAGCGCCAAGCCGAGCGCGGCGGCGGCCAGCGCATCGGCGACGAAATGGCTGATGCGACCGCCCTGCGTGACGGGGATATCGGCGACGGTCATCAGCTTGCGGGGCGGACGGCCCGGTTCGAGAACTGCGACATCGCGGTCGGTATCCACGATGACCGCCTGGCCGCCCGCCGCCAGATGGGTCGCGACCTGCGGACTGGCGGGATCGAGCGAAAACAGCGCGACGCGGCGGGTCCGATAGCGGCCGGCAAGCGCCGCGCAGCGGGCGTCGTCGGCGTTGAGGACGACATGGCGGGCGGCATCGACGACGCGGCGCTTGACCCGGGCCATGTCATCGACAGTCGCGACGCCGTCCGTACCGACATGATCATTGCCGACGTTGAGAAGCGCCGCCGCCGTGACCGGACGGAGATAGAGCCCCGAGCGGATGACACCGCCGCGGGCGGTTTCCAGCACCGCCGCGGTGGCGCGTCCATCCTTGAGCACGAGTTTCGCGCCCGTCACGCCGGCCACGTCGCCGACTTTAAGGATCTTGTTGCCGACGCGCGCATCATCCGTGGTGGCGACGCCGACGGTGTGGCCCGTTTCGCGCAGGATGGAGGCCAGTAGGCGGGTCGTCGTCGACTTGCCCTTGCTGCCCGTCACCATGGCGATCGGCATGGCGCGATAGCGCCAGCCGCGGAGGCGGACGCGCAGCGGGTCGCGCAGATAGCGGCGCCAGAGATGGTCGAGGCGTTTCATGGTGTTGCGCATCGGTTCTCTGCTTCTCAGCTTCGGCTCACATCAGCAAGGCCTCGTGGAACCGGCAATGAGAAACCCGGCTTTTCCGGCGAAACTCGAATAGCGCAAAAACCGCGGATTGGGCCGAATCCCGATAACCGGACTTCGAACAATGCGTCACCCGATTGTTCGACCTGTAATCAAGAACCGGGTGGCCGCGACGAAAGCCTGCCAGTCTTTTCTGTTGTGTCACACTCAGGGGAGACGCGGCATGTAAATCAAAGACAAGGTCGTCATCGTAACGGGCGCGCAGGGCTGGCCGACGACGGCTACCCGAGCAACACGTCCAGACACGAAAAGGGAGCCCGGCTCTTCAGCGGGACTCCCGCCTTACGATCAATTTCGGGGTAGCGCCGCTTCATCAAACTGATCAAGAAACTCGGCGCTTGGCGGTATCGGGCGGATCACGTCGATCAGAACACCATTTGGGTCGGATGTGATGAAATGCCTTTGCCCGAAGGGCTCGTCCCTCAAGGCCAAGCGGATCGGCAGGTCTGCCGCTTTGGCGCGTTCGTACTCGGCGTCGACATCCTCGACCTCGAAGTTCAGGATAACGCCGTTGGCCCTGCCCCGACCGGCTTCCGGAATGGTCGAATGACTGCCATCCAGTATCGCGAGATTGACTGCAGCGTCCTCAGTAGATTGCAGATGCACATACCAGTCGCTTTCAAACATCGGCCGAAACCGGAAATTCCGACAATAAAACTGCGCGGTCTCGCTGACCGCGTCTGTCATCAGCACGGGATAATACTGGGTGGCTTTCATGGCTCTTGCTCCGTCTTAATTTTACATGCACTGTGCATGTAAATACGAATTAACATACAGGCTGTATGTATGCAACATTCCAAAATCAGACAAACCAATGCCGAGCGCAGGGCGGCTACGCGTAGCGCGCTGCTCGCTTCAGCTCGTCACCTCTTCACGCAGAAAGGCTACGCCGACACGACCACGCCCGAAATCGTAGCCGATGCGAAAATTACGCGCGGCGCGCTCTACCATCACTATCGGGACAAGGAAGACCTATTCCGTGCCGTGACGCTTGCCGAGTTCCAAGCTGTCGCGAAGGAGATCGAAGACCGGACCGCGGGATCACAATCGCCATTTGCGGCGCTCTCGGCAGGCGCGGCCGCGTTTATCCGCGCCATGCAGAAACCGGGCCGTGCGCGCATCATGCTGCTCGACGGACCGGCAGTTTTGGGGCGCGCCGAGATAGACAGGATGGACCGAGAGACATCGGCAGCAACGCTGCGGTCGGGATTGCAGGCGGCGATGGATACCGGAGAAATCAGAACTTTGCCGATCGATGCGCTGACATCGCAATTATCGGCGATGTTCGACAGAGCCGCACTCGAGATCATCGACGGCGGCGACGCGGAAGCGCATTTGGCAGTTATTTCAGAGCTCTTGCATGCGCTGAAAAAAAGGCCGGCACCCTAGACGGGAACCGGCCTTATCAGTCAACTACATGCAATAGCCTAGCTGTCCAGGAAGCTCCGGAGCTTCCGCGACCGGCTCGGGTGCTTGAGTTTCCTCAGCGCCTTGGCCTCGATCTGGCGGATGCGTTCGCGGGTGACCGAGAATTGCTGGCCGACTTCTTCCAGCGTGTGGTCGGTGTTCATGCCGATGCCGAAGCGCATGCGCAGAACGCGTTCCTCACGCGGGGTGAGCGAAGCGAGGACGCGTGTGGTCGTCTCGCGCAGGTTCGCCTGGATGGCAGCGTCGATCGGCAGGACGGCGTTCTTGTCCTCGATGAAATCGCCGAGGTGGCTATCCTCCTCGTCGCCGACCGGCGTTTCGAGCGAGATCGGCTCCTTGGCGATCTTGAGGACCTTGCGGACCTTTTCCAGCGGCATGGCCAGCTTTTCGGCCAGCTCCTCCGGGGTCGGCTCGCGGCCGATCTCGTGCAGCATCTGGCGCGAGGTGCGGACGATCTTGTTGATCGTCTCGATCATGTGCACCGGGATGCGGATCGTGCGGGCCTGGTCGGCGATCGAGCGGGTGATCGCCTGCCGGATCCACCAAGTCGCGTAGGTGGAGAACTTGTAGCCGCGGCGATACTCGAACTTGTCGACCGCCTTCATCAGGCCGATATTGCCTTCCTGAATCAAATCAAGGAACTGCAGGCCGCGGTTGGTGTATTTCTTGGCAATGGAAATCACCAGGCGCAGGTTGGCCTCGACCATTTCCTTCTTGGCGATGCGCGCCTCGCGCTCGCCCTTCTGGACCTGGTTGACGATGCGGCGGAACTCGCCGATCGAGATGCCGGTTTCCGTCGACAGTTCCTGGATTTCCGAGCGCAACTCGTCGATGGCCGCCAGTTCCTTGGCGAATTCGCGCCAGCCGCGGGCCGACAGGCCGCCGATGCGGTCGACCCAGTTCGGGTCGAGCTCGGAGCCGTGATATTCGCGCAGGAACTCCTCGCGGGCGACGCCGTAGCTTTCGGCGAGGCGCAGCAGGCGACCCTCGTTCTGCACAAGGCGCTTGTTGATCGAATAGAGCTGCTCGACCAGAGCCTCGATGCGCTGATTGTTGAGCGACAGCGACTTCACGTCGGTGATCAGTTCGTCCTTCAGCTGCTTCAGGCGCTTCTGCTGGCTGGGCGACAGGGCGTCGGTGTCAGACAGGGACGATTCGACGTGCTGGTCCTGCAGCTTGCGGAGCTTCGAATAGGTCGAGGCGATCGTGTCGAGCGTCTCCATGACGCCTTCGCGCAGCTCGGCCTCCATCGCGGCGAGCGACAGGTTGACCTCGTCCTCGTCGTCGTCGTCTTCCTCCTGCTGGCCCTCGCCGCCGACATCGGTGATGTCGTCGGAGCGGCGGGGAGCGCGGAGCGCGCGTTCCTTTTCCTCGCGCTCCTTCTTGGCCTGCTCGATCTCTTCGGGCGTCGGCACCTTGGGCGCCTGCTTGGCCTCGGGGCCGGCATAGGTCGCCTCGAGGTCGATGATGTCGCGCAGGAGAATGTTGCCCTCGTTGAGTTCCTCGCGCCAGATGATGATGGCCTGGAAGGTCAGCGGAGACTCACACAGACCCGCGATCATCGTCTCGCGGCCGGCCTCGATGCGCTTGGCGATGGCGATCTCGCCCTCGCGCGACAGCAGCTCGACGGTGCCCATCTCGCGCAGATACATGCGCACGGGGTCGTCGGTGCGGTCCGTCGGCTCCTTCTTGCGGGCGGTCGTGGTGACGGCGCTACCGGTGGTCGTCGCCAGTTCGGTGGAGCCGCTATCCTCCTCGTCGTCGGAGGAATTGTCGTTGTCGTTGTCGCTTTCGACCTCGTCGTCCTCGACGACGTTGATGCCCATCTCCGACAGGGTGGACATGGTGTCCTCGATCTGCTCGGAGGTCACCTCTTCCGAAGGCAGAACCGCATTCAGCTCATCCATCGTGACATAGCCGCGCTTCTTGGCGAGGCGCAGCATCTTCTTCACGCTGTCGGCTGTCAGGTCGAGCAACGGGCCGTCGGGGGCCTGCTCGGGTGCGGTTTCTGCTTCGTTTTTTTCTTTTGTTTTGGTTGCCATGAAATTCTTGTCTCCGGCGTCGGTCGTCGAGGGCCGCGCTCCCGCCTGTCAGGTCACCCGTTCGGTGTGCGTCGCTTGTCCGCTCCCGAATCATCCGGGAACAGCGATATGCGAAGGTTGTTAATTGCCAATTACCCCTAATTTAGGCGTAGTTCGCGCCAATCCAATGGTGCGACGTAAAACGAGCTTGCAAACCGACCAAAATACCGGGAGCGACCCGGAACTTTCTTGATTCCCGCGATTCGTGCAGGCGTCAACACCTGCAACGCCGATTCGCGCAAAAAAGCCGGTATGGCGGCCCTTGAGATCAAAAAGACCGCGACGGGCGGCCCGAGGAGACGCCAAAGCCCTCGACGAGCGCTTCAAGCGATTCGGTCTCGTCGATTTCCTTGCGGATGTCGGCAAGCCTTCCGAAGTTGAAATCGCTGGCTTCCGAGCCCAGCGCCATCTCGGCGGCACGCAGTTCGCGGCGCAGCGACTTGGCGCGGCGGTGCAGCCGCAGCGCCTGGGTGAAGCCTTCCTGCGCGTCCTCATGGGCGGCCTCGGCGGTCGCCGTCCACAGCCGCGCGCGGCGGATCAGCTTTTCCAGCGTCTCGACCGTCGCCTTCTGGGAGGCGAGCGCCGGATGTTCAAGCAGTGCGTCGCGGCTGCGCGGACGACCGGTGGCGCAGGCGTCGAGAATGGCGCTTCGCAGCCGCTCCAGCCCCCCATGGTCGAGATCGAGGCGGGTGAAATCGTCGAAATGATCGGCGAGCAAATCCGGATGGGTCAGCACCGTGGCGACCAGCGCCGCCTCGCGCAGCGGCATCTCGTCGCCGCCCGCGGTCAAGAGGCGCGAGCGCGTCAGGCTCTCGGAGATGGCGAGACGGCCGCCGGCCATTCCGCCAACGCCCCTTCCGCCACGCCCCGGCCCGCCGCGCCCCTGTCCGCCATAGCGGCTGTTCGCACCACGATTGCCGCCGCGCCCCTGTTGCGGCGCGCCGAAATGCGCCTGGATGCGTTCGCGCATGGCCTGGCCGTAATGCCGGCGGACGCTTTCGTCGGCGATCTGGCTGGTGGCCTCGCGCAGGTTCTTTTCCAGTTCGGCGCGGCGTTCCGGCGTGTCGAAGACACGGCCGGACGTTTCGCGCGACCACAACATGTCGGCGAGCGGCTTGGCGGCCTTCAGCACCGTGTCGAAGGCCTCGCGCCCGCCGGCCTTGACGAGATCGTCGGGATCCTTGCCCTCGGGCAGCAGCGCGTACCGGACCGAACGTCCGGGTTTCAGACCCGGCAAAGCGAGATCGAGCGAGCGCCAGGCGGCGCGGACGCCGGCCTTGTCGCCGTCGAAACACAGGACCGGCTCCTGCGTCACACGCCAAAGCAGGTTGAGCTGGTTTTCCGTCAGGGCGGTGCCGAGCGGCGCGACGGCATTGCCGATCCCGGCCTGGTCGAGGGCGATGACATCCATATAGCCCTCGACGGCGACGATGGTGCCGTCGCGCTGCATGGCTTCCCGGGCGCGGCGCAGATTGTAGAGGAGGTTGCCCTTGTGGAAGAGCTCCGTCTCCGGCGAATTCAGATATTTGGCCGGCACGTCCGCCGACAGCGCGCGGCCGCCGAAAGCGACCACCCTGCCCCGCGCATCCTCGATCGGGAACATGATGCGGTCGCGAAACCGGTCGAAGGAGACCGGGATGTCGTCGCCGAAGACGACAAGGCCGCAGGCCTCGATCTGGTCCTTCGTCGCGCCCTTTGAGGCGAGATACTCCTTCAGCGCGTTGCGGCTGTCGGGCGCATAGCCGAGGCGGAACTTCTTCTGGGTCTGACCGGAAAGGCCGCGGTCGCGCAGATAGGCGCGCGCTTTGGCGCCGCCGGCAAGCTGCAACTGGCCCTCGAAGAAGGCGGTCGCCATCTCCATCACGTCGGTCAGCGTTGCGCGGACGGCCTCGCGGCGCTCGGCGTCCGGATCGCGTTCCGGCATCGGTACGCCCGCCATGTCGGCGATCTGCTGCACCGCCTCCGGAAAGCCCATGCCGTCAAGCTCGGTTAGGAAGCGGAAATGGTCGCCCGAGACGCCGCAGCCGAAACAGTGATAGCGGCCCTTCTTGTCCTCGCAGTGGAAGCTCGGGGTCTTCTCGCCGTGGAACGGGCAGCAGGCCCAGTAGTCACCGCGCGACGTGTTGGTCTTGCGCTTGTCCCACGCGACGCGCTTGCCGATCACGTCGGAAATGGGGACGCGATCTCGAATCTCGTCGAGGAAGGATTGGGGAAAGCGCATCGGCGGCCTTTTCGGGAATCTGCCCCCTTATACAGGGGCCGGGAAGCCGAGGCCAAGCAATCATGACGCGGTGCCCGCAATTCACAGGCGACGCGCGTACCCCCTTGCGAGGTTCCGCAACCTATGCGTTAACGAAGATACACAAACGCCTGTTTCAATTTGGTTAAAGACAGGTTAATATCTTTACCCATGGCGCCATGCACCAGGAAAGGCGCCACGCTCAAGGGGTTGGGTGACACGCTTAAATGCGAAAAAATCGCGGCCGCTCAAGCGGCCGCGATGTCGTTTTGCCGCTGGCCGCCGCAGCTTCTATCCGTGATGGAAATTCTTCAGGAACGCGGCCACCTTGGCCGTGTTGTTGGAGGTGCGGTCGAACTCGACGCCGAGGCGGCGGGTCTTCACCCAGCTGACCATGCCGTCGATATAGCCGATCTTGTCGCTGTGAAGTTCGACATTGTCGCCGAATTTCATGCCCGAGGTCGACAGCATCTCGAGCTCGATCCCGCCGGGGAAGATATCGACGACCATTCCCCCGGTTTTCATGTAGCCGTTGCGCAGCTTCACATAGCTGCGCTGGTCTCTTTGCGGTTCCGCCTGGCGGCCGAACAGATCGGACGTCGGCATGGGCACACCTTCTTTCGATTGCAGTTCCTGCATTTTCTCGTCGCAAGATTCTTTCAGATAAAAGCAAACAATGTGTTTAGGGCCGGCTCCGCACTTTTGTGAGAGACGTGACGAAGCCATCATCGTGCGCGACATTTGCGCGCGAATTTACGATCATGCACTCCGAACCGGAGATGCGCGATGCTGAACTACCTGACACTGATCTTCTTCTGCCAACTGGTCGGCGAAGCCTTCGTGGCGGCCACCGGCCTGCCCGTGCCGGGACCTGTGCTCGGCATGGTGCTGCTTTTTGCCGGGCTGACGATCAGGGGATCGATCCCGAAGGAACTCGACACGGTCTCGGGAGCGCTGCTCTCCAACCTGTCCCTGCTGTTCGTTCCCGCCGGAACGGGAATCATGGTGCATCTGAGCCTCCTGGCCGGCGACGGCATCGCCGTCTCGGTGGCGCTGGTCATCTCGACCATGGCGACCATCGCGGTGACCGGGCTGATGATGCAGGCGCTGACGCGGAAAAAGCCGGGGAGCGTCGACGATGCCGAATGAACTCCAGTCCGAATTGCAGGATGTCTGGGTCTACCTGTCCGCGAGCCCGCTTCTGCACCTGACGCTGACGCTCGTCGCCTACCAGGCCGGCATGTGGATCTACAAGCGCGGCGGGATGAACCCGCTGCTCAATCCGGTGCTGTTTGCCGTCGTGGTGCTGGTGGCGATCCTGATGCTGACCGGAACCTCCTACGAGACCTTCTTCGAGGGCGCGCAATTCGTGCATTTCCTGCTCGGCCCGGCAACGGTGTCGCTGGCGGTGCCGCTCTACCGGCAGTTTCACCGGGTGCGCGAATCCGCATTCGCCATCGCGGTGAGCCTGCTCACGGGTTCCGTCTTCGCGGCGACGAGCGCGATGGGCATATCCTGGCTGCTCGGGGCCAGCCAGCGCACCATCATCTCGATCGGTCCGAAATCGGTGACCGCGCCGGTGGCCATGGGCATTTCCGACACGCTTGGCGGCTTGCCGTCGCTGACCGCGGTGCTGGTGATCGCGACGGGGATCCTCGGCGCGGCGCTCGGTCCGCTGGCGCTCAACCTGGCGGGCGTGAAGGACTGGGCGTCGCGGGGCTTCGCGATGGGCACCGGGGCGCATGGCATCGGCACGGCGCGGGCGCTTCAGGTCAACGAGGTGGCGGGCGCTTTCGCGGGCCTCGCCATGGGGCTCAATGCGCTTGCGACCGCGATCCTGCTGCCGCTGGCATGGGCGCTGTTCAGGTGATGAAACAAAAAATGCAGCGTTATTGCTGCAAGATCGACTTCACGACACCGGAGGCCTTGGAAAAATCCATCTGGCCGGCAAAACGCTGCTTGAGTGTGGACATGCATTTGCCCACGTCGCGCAAGCCCTCGGCGCCGGTTTCCTGCACGACGTTCTGGCAGGCCTGCTCGACCTCTTCCTCACACATCTGCTTGGGCAGGAATTCGAGAATGACCGCAGACTCGGCGCGCTCCTGATCTGCAAGATCGAGACGGCCGGCCTGCTCGTAGGATTTCGCCGATTCCCGACGCTGCTTGACCATCTTGGTCAGGATCTCGCTGATCTCCTCGTCGGAAACCGGATCCTTGCCCGCGGATCGATTGGCCAGATCGCGATCCTTCACCGCCGCCGATATAAGGCGGAGCGTGCAGACGCGATAATTATCCTGTGATTTTTGAGCATCCTTCAGCGCAGCTTGAATCGCATCGCGCATCGCAATAACTCCCCGATGGTGGTCGGACCATAGCGCCGTTCACAGCGCATGGCAAGAGCCAACCTCGTTGTTAACACGTTGATATTTATCGACTTTTTTATCCACAGCCATAAAGTGAACACAGCAGGGTCATAAAAAAGCCATAAGCCGGGACGAACCACAAATCGCTTTCCAAGCGGGGTATTTCTGGTCGCCCGCGGTGTTTCCAGCGCCCGCATATGGTGATAAACGCCCGCAAAAGCAAGATGCCCCCCAAACACTGTTTCGAGACGCCTCATGACCGAGCCCTTCGCCGACGCAACCAAGACTGCCGCCTGGACGGTGGAGAAACCCACCGCCATGCTGGTTCTTGCAGATGGAACGGTTCTGGAGGGAAAAGGTTTCGGCGCCACCGGCGCGGTCGAGGCCGAGGTCTGCTTCAACACCGCCATCACCGGCTACCAGGAAATCCTGACCGACCCGTCCTATGCCGGACAGATAGTCACTTTCACCTTCCCGCATATCGGCAATATCGGCACCAATGACGAGGATATCGAAGACCTGACCCCGGCCCGGCGGGCCGGCGCGGTCGGCGCGATCTTCAAGGCCGACATCACCGATCCATCCAACTATCGCTCCGCCAGTCATCTCGATACGTGGCTCAAGGCGCGCGGCATCATCGCGCTGTCGGGCATCGATACGCGGGCATTGACCGCCTATATCCGCGAGCACGGCGTGCCGAATGCCGTCATCGCGCATGACCCGGACGGCAAATTCGACATCGAGGCGCTGAAGAAGCGCGCCGGCGCATGGGGCGGCCTGGTCGGCCTCGACCTTGCCAAGGAGGTCACGTCCGGCCAGTCCTCGACATGGAACGAGACGCCCTGGGTCTGGGACGAAGGCTACGGCTCCCACACGGTCGGCGATGGCGACATCCATGTCGTCGCACTCGACTATGGGGTGAAACGCAACATCCTGCGGCTGATCGCCGGTCTTGGCGCCAAGGTGACGGTGCTGCCGGCCACGGCGACCGCCGAGGACGTGCTGGCGCTCAAACCCGACGGGATATTCCTGTCGAACGGCCCCGGCGACCCGGCGGCGACCGGCGAATATGCCGTGCCGACGATCAAGACGCTGCTGGACAGCGGCATCCCGGTCTTCGGCATCTGCCTCGGCCACCAGATGCTGGCGCTGGCGCTCGGCGCCAAGACGATGAAAATGCATCAGGGCCATCACGGCGCGAACCACCCGGTCAAGGACCACACGACCGGCAAGGTGGAGATCGTCTCGATGAACCACGGCTTCGCGGTTGACGCCAAGACGCTGCCGCAGGGCGTGACCGAGACGCATGTGTCGCTCTTCGACGGCTCCAATTGCGGCCTCGCCGTGAACGGCAAGCCGATCTTCTCGGTGCAGCACCATCCGGAAGCCTCGCCCGGCCCGCAGGACAGCCACTACCTGTTCAAGCGGTTCTTCAACCTGATCCGCGAAAAGCGCGGCGAAGAAGCGCTGGCCGAGCGCTAAGAGCCCGAAAAGCTTTCCATATCGGCGAGATGCATTAATCTCCCGACATGGAAAGCTACGACATCACCGAATGGGGCCAGCGGCTGGGGGATTTCCTCCGCTTCCTGCAGGGCTATGTCGCGCAGCCCTGGACGCTCTACCAGTTCCTGATCATCGTCGCCTGTTTCGGCGTCGCCTATCTCCTGTCGCTGAAGATCGAGCCGGCGCTGGAAGAGCGGGCGCGGCAGATCAAGGGCAATCCGGGGCTGCTGCGTGTCATCATCGCCTTCATGCGGCGCACCGAATGGGTGATGTTCCTGATCTTCCTGGCGATCGCCCGCGAGGCGGTCCTGGCGATGACATGGCCGAGCCGCAGCTACATGCTGTCGCTGGCGCTCGTGCTCGGCTTCACATGGCTCGCCGCCTCTGTGCTGACGCGGATCATCCGCAGCCGGCTGCTGGCGCGCTTCGTCGCCTTCTGCATCTTCCTCTATGTCGCCGCCGGCGTGCTCGATGTGCGCGACGAGGCGCAGCTCTTCCTGGACGGCCTGGCGGTCAATCTAGGCGATTTCCGGCTGTCGGCGCTGTTCGTGATCCGCGCCATCGCGGTGACAACGGTGCTACTCTGGATCGCGCATATCGCCGGAAGCTTCATCGAAAGCCGAATCTCCGCCTCGTCGGACCTGTCGCCCTCGTTCAAGGTGCTGGCCGGCAAGGTGGTGAGCATCGCGCTCACCGTGCTGGCGGGACTGATCGCGCTCAACGCCATCGGCGTCGACCTGACCGCGCTGACGGTGTTTTCCGGCGCGGTCGGCGTCGGGCTCGGTTTCGGGCTGCAAAAGGTGGTGTCGAACTTCATCTCCGGCGTGATCATCCTTGCCGACAAGTCGATCAAGCCGGGCGATACGATCGAACTCGGCGACACATTCGGCTGGATCCGCGAATTGCGGGCCCGGTTCGTCTCGGTGATCACCCGCGACGGGCGCGAATATCTGATCCCGAACGAGGACCTGATCACCCAACAGGTGATCAACTGGTCGTTCTCCGACAAATTTGTCCGCCTCGACGTCGATTTCGGCGTTTCCTATGACAGCGACCCGCATGAGGTGATCCGCATCGCCATCGAGGCCGCACAGACCGTCAAGCGCGTGGTGGACAACAAGAAGCCGGTCTGCTGGATGACCGCCTTCGGGTCGTCGTCGATCGACTTCAAACTGCGCTTCTGGATTACCGATCCGCAGGGCGGGCTGACGAATATTCGCGGCCAGGTGCTGCTGGCGTTGTGGGACGCGTTCAAGGCGGCCGGCATCAACATCCCCTTCCCGCATCGCGAAATCATCATGCGGACGCCGGTGGAGGTGGTGCAAAAGGCGCCGCCCAAGGATTAGCGGTGCCGGACACATGGCGAATCTCTCCTGACAGGTTTGGGCGGTGCCTCGTGCCATAGAGGGCCGCAACAGGAGCAAGATCATGCCGACACCGAACCTCGTCCTCCTCTATGTGGAGGATCCCGTCAAAAGCGCCGCATTCTACGAAACGCTGTTCGAGACCGCCCCGGCCGCCGTCTTCCCGACCTATGCCGCATTCGAATTCGAGAACGGGACCAGCCTCGGCCTTTGGTCGACAAACGCCCGGGATTTCGTGTCCGGCGGTTCCGGGCACCGCAGCGAAATCGCTTTCATGGTGCCCGCCGAAGACGACGTGCGGGCGTTGCACGACAGGTGGTCGGAGGCGGGAATCGCGATCGAGCAGACGTTGCACGAGGCAGTCTTCGGCCTGACCTTTGTCGCCAACGATCCGGATGGGCACCGCATTCGCGTTTGCATGCCGGACAAGGCCTAAAAGCCGGCGGACTTTTATCGCCGCACGTGCCGGCCGTCATCAGCGGCCGGGCCGTCCGGATCGGGCAGCACTTCCGGCGCCCCGCCGACCATCTCACCGGCATAGGCCGCCTTGCCCTGCCGCGTGGCGGGAACACCGCGGCGGCGGGCGGCGCCGGCCGTGCCGCGGCCGGCGATGCGGCCGCCCTGGGCCAGAAGCGCGGCCGCGAGGAAGCCGAGGACGGCCCAGATCGCGCCCGTCACCGTCAACGGCACGCCGGGCCTGAATTCCTGCCATGCGCCATGGACCAGCGTCGGGTCGCTTTCGCCGATCAGCGCGGCAGGCCGAGCGAAAGCCGGCCATGTCTCGAAGCGGGCAGCCTGGCGCTGCAGGCTCTCATAGCGGTGGATCGCCTTGCCGATCGACATGCCGCGCTCGCGCAGGAAAACGTCGGCGGAGGCGCGGTAGCGGCTCAGCGCTTCCTGGCGCGACAGGTCGCTGCGGGTGGCGTCGGCGTCGAAGTCCTCGACGATCGTGCGCAATTCCTGCAGCGCGCCGCCGAGGCGCTGGCGATATTGCTGGGTGAATTCCGGCGCCTGCGACGAGACGGCGGCGCCGACGATGCCGGCGGCGACAACGAGCGTGCGTGCGATCATGACCATCTCATCCTCCCTCGCCCTCATATTAGCACAGCGTTTTGAAAATAATGCGCGGAACGCTTGCCGGTTGCGCCGGCGGCGGGGATGATCGGGCAATCGCGGAGGAACTTCGATGAAAACGGTCAAACTTGGACCCACGGGTCCGACCGTCTCGCGTTTCGGGCTGGGCTGCATGGCGCTATCGGGCACCTATGGGCCGGCCGACCATGCCGAGAGCATCGCAACGATCCATGCCGCGCTCGACGCCGGCGTGACGCTGATCGACACCGGCGATTTCTACGGCATGGGCTCGAACGAATTGCTGATCGGCGAGGCGCTGAAGGGGCGCGCCCGCGACAGTTTCCAGGTCAGCGTGAAATTCGGCGCGATGCGCGGGCCGGACGCGGCCTGGAACGGCTATGACGCGCGGCCCGCCGCCTTGAAGAACTTCCTCGCCTACACACTGACGCGGCTGGGGCTCGACCATATCGACATCTACCGCCCGGCGCGGCTCGACCCGAATGTGCCGATCGAGGAGACGGTGGGTGCGATCAAGGACATGATCGACGCAGGCTATGTGCGCCATGTCGGGCTGTCGGAGGTTGGCTCAGAGACGATCCGCAGGGCGGCGCTAGAGGCGCCGATCAGCGACCTGCAAATCGAATATTCGCTGATGTCGCGCGGGATCGAGGACGAGATCCTGCCGATCTGCCGCGTGCTGGGCATCGGCGTCACCGCCTACGGGGTGCTGTCGCGCGGCATGCTCGGCGGCAGCTGGAAGGCGGGCACCGAAAAGCGCAAGGGCGACATTCGCGGCCGGATGCCGCGCTACGACGCGGGCAATGAGGAAAAGAACCTCGCACTGGTCGCGGCGCTGACCCGGGTGGCGAATGAAAAGGGCATTACGACCGCACAGGCGGCCTTTGCGTGGGTGGCGGCGCAGGGCGACGATATCGTGCCGCTCATCGGATCGCGCACCCGCGAGCAGCTTGCCGACATTCTGGGTGCGGCGGATGTGGCGCTGACGCAAAGCGATCTCGCGGAGATCGAGGCGGCGGTGCCGAGCCGCGCGGTCGCCGGGGCGCGTTATAACGCGCCGCAGATGGCGATGCTCGACAGCGAGAAATAGCTACGACGCAGGGATTTCGGCCGCCGCTTCCTCGCCCTTCGGGCTCAGCCGGTAGATGCCGCGCTCGACGCGTTCGAACCAGCCATAGTGATCGTCGGCCATGATGATGCGGGCGCGGGCGACGCCGGTTGCCTTTGCGATGTCGGAGGCCTTGGCGGGACCGGTCTCGCGCAGATGGATGGCGATGCGCATCGCGTCCTGACGGTAGGCTGTGACGATGGTCGCGCGGTTCATGCCGCCCTGGTTCGGATCGCCGACGCGGCGGGCGAATTCGCGCAGCAGGCGGGCCGATTTCGCCTTGTTCTTTCGCGGCACATAGGGGCCGGGATCGAGATGGATTTCGGTGAAGCCGTCCTCGAGGCGGACCGTGATCAGGCCGAGGCCGAGACGGCGGCAGAGCTTCAGATTGGATTTCAGCGACGACAGGAAAAGCCTGCCCTTGCCGCGCGGCACGGCGACATAGACCGTGTCGGCGATGGCGAGCCGGTCGATCGCCTGATGGAAGAGCGAGAGGGAGAATCCGGTTTTCAGTTCGACGATGACCGGCGGCTCGTCGCCGCGCATGGCGACGACATCGGCGGCGCCGATCTCCGATTTCACCTCATAGCCCTGGTCTTCGAGCAGTTTCTTGACCGGGGCGTAGAGGTCGGTCTCCTTCCGCTTCCCCACTGTCCGGGATCAGACCGGATTGTTGAATGTATCGCAGTCGCTCAGCTTGCCCGACTGGAAGCCACGATTGAACCATTCGCGGCGCTGCTCGGAGGTGCCGTGATTGAAGCTTTCCGGGACGACGTAGCCCTGGGTGCGGCGCTGGATGGCGTCGTCGCCGATCTGCGTCGCGGCGTTCAGCGCCTCCTGAAGATCACCGGTTTCGAGCAGGCCCTTCTGCGCCGTGAAATGGCCCCAGATGCCGGCGAAACAGTCTGCCTGCAATTCGACGCGTACGGACATGGCGTTGGCTTCGGCCTGGCTCATGGTGCGGCGCATCTTGTTGAATTGCGGCAGCACGCCGATGATGTTCTGCACATGGTGGCCGACCTCGTGGGCGACGACATAGGCCTGGGCGAAATCGCCCGACGCCTTGAAGCGGCGCGACAGCTCGTCGAAGAACGAGACATCGAGATAGAGCTTGGAATCATTCGGGCAGTAGAACGGGCCGGAGGCGGCGCTGGCGAACCCGCAGGCCGACGAGATCTGGCCGTCGAACAGGACGAGGACCGGTTCGGGATAGTTCTTGCCGTTCGACTCGAAGATGCCGCCCCAGACGTCCTCGGTTTCGGCAAGGACGGTGGCGACGAATTGCGTCGTCTCGTCATTGCGGGTGGTGCCGGTCGGGGCGCTGGTCTGCGTCTGCGGAACCATCTGGCCGAAGGGATCCGAGCCGCCGCCCGCAAGGATTTCCAGCGGATCGATACCGCAGGAACGCAGCGCGAAGAACAGCACGACAAGAATGACGATCGTGCCGATCCCACCGCCGCCGGCGCGCACGGTACGTCCGCCGGAGGGAATGCGCACGCGCGGGCGCGTGGAATATCCGGAGGTGCGGCGCGAGCGGGTTCCGCGCATGTCCTGGATGTTCGAACTCTGCCGGCGGCCTTCCCAGCGCATATGCGGTCTCCTTACGCTCCAAATCCATCAATGGCGCAGGAATGAAAAAGCTTCAAGACGCGGAAGGTTGCAGCGACGCTCAGCCCGGCGCGAAACCGCGCGCAGGACGCCTGTCGAGCGCAAGGACGGCAATCGTGACGACAAGCAGCGCGGAGGCAACGAAACCGAGCCAGGAAACCGACAAGAAAGCCATGATCTGCGCGCCGATGAGGCTGCCGCTGGCGATGCCGAAATACATGGCGGAGACATTGAGCGGCATGGTCAGATGCGCGAGTTCCGGCGCGAGCGCGACGAGCCGGCTCGCCTGGGCGGGCGGGAAGGTCCAACCGACGATACCCCACGGGAACATCAGCGCCAGCAGGACCGGTCCGGCGACGCTGTCGGGTACGAAGGCGACGAGCAGCGCGATCGTCAGGGACAGGACCAGACCGCCCGAGAGCGAGAGCATCACGACACGGCTCGGCCCGAGACGATCGGCAAGCCGTCCCGAGATGGTGTTGCCGATCACCGCGCCGACACCGAAGACGAGCAGCAGTGCCGGCAAGGCGTTCTTCGACAGGCCGGCCCCCTCGATGGCGAGCGGCGCCAGATAGGCGATCACGGTGAAGCCGCCGGCCAGATAGAGGAAGGTGACGGACAGTGCGTGGAAGACGCCGGGACGCGTAATGACAAGAATGCGCTCACCGAAGGAAAGACGCACACCCTCGATGTCGCGCGGCAGCCGCAGCCACAGGATAACAAGGCAGATAATCGCCACCACCCCGATGAAAAGGAAGGTGAAGCGCCAGCCGACGAGGTTGCCGATCAACGCGCCGAGCGGCGCGCCGAAGGCGACGGCCAGCGTGGTGCCCGTCAAAACGGTCGAGACCGCCCTCGCCCGGCGTTCCGGCGACGACAGCGCAATCGCCGTCGATTGGGCGGTGGAGGCGAACAGGCCGGTGAAGGCGCCCATGACGATCTGCGCCGCCAGCAGCGCCGCGTAGGAGCCGGCCAGGGCGGCGCCGAGATTGGCGATGATAAATACCGAAAGCGCACCGGCGATGACCGTCCGGCGGTCAATGCTTCCGGTGAGCGTCGAGAATATTGGCGTGCCGATGGCATAGGACAGCGAAAACACGGTCATCAGCAATCCGGCACGCGCCAGCGAAACGCCGACGGATTCGGCGATCAGGGGCAGCAGGCCGGCAAAAACAAAAGCCACGGTGGAAGTCGCAAACGCACCGATTGCGAGCCATATCAGACGGCGATCCATAGGGAGCCTTTTCGGGAACCAATTGTTCAATAGTTCTTGAACTTTTGAACCTGTTACGGCAAACTGTCAATCGCCGTCTCATTCGGGAGGAGAACCGAACAGGCCATGAGCATCCATCACCCGACCCGCGAGCAGATAACGCTCGCCAATGTTCTCGCTGTCCTCGGCGATCCGACCCGGCTGGCGATCGTCGCCTATCTGGCGAAGAATGACGGCCGTTCCTATGCATGCGGCGTTTTCAATTCGCTCGGCTCGAAGTCGAATATCAGCTACCATCTCGCCAAGATGCGCGAGGCCGGAATCACCTGGACCGAGGCCGTCGGCACGAACCGGCTGATCAGCCTGAGGCGCGGCGATCTCGACGCGCTGTTTCCGGGGCTGCTCGACACGATCCTTGCCGCGGCGGCAGACCTGCCGCCGCTGGAACTGGCCGAAGGCTGACGCCTCACGCGGACAGGCCAAGCCGGCGCGCTACGCCGGGAAAGGCCTTCACGGTGACAAATCCCGCAAGGAGAAGCGCAGCACCGACCGTGGCATATCCGATCCACGGGTGATCGCCGTGAAAGGCAATCCGGTTCATCAGACGCCCCGGCAGGAAGGTGAAGGCCCCTGCACCGAGCAAAGCGTAGACGTAAAGCATCCGCATGGTGCCGAGATGCCGGGCGATGTCGCGCCGACGCGCGGCGCGCACGGCGACCCACAGCGATACCAGCGTGACGAGTGAAAGGATGTGGATCGGGCTGAACGGGCCGATCATGCGGATCGTGTGGATGGCGAAAGAGGTCAGCGCGGTGATTGCCATGAGCGCGACCCAGACCTTGCCGAGATTGCGGTGCAGGCGGTCTCCCTTGCGGCGGAGGAGAACATAGCCGCCGATCAGGAAGGCGAGGATGGCGACGATAATGTGGATCTGGATGGCGAGCGATGCATGGGTGAAGGCGGCGAGGTTCATGGCAAATCTCCTTGGGCTTGCGCTTTTCGTTGTTCGGAGCGCTTGCTAGGAAAGCCACATGGAACGGGACAAGATCGAATACGCGGACCGACCGGACGCCTTCGCGGATGGCGGGCCGCTGCAATTCGCGCTTCGCGAAGTGCAGGGCGTTCTGCGCCGCCCGGGCTTCTGGATCGTGCTTACCGCCGCCATCGCGATCCTCGTCGTCAGCGGCCCGGCCGGCACGCTGGCCCGATTCAATGCGCCGGAACGGACCGCTTACTGGGCGTCGATCGCGCTCGTCACCTTCGTGACAGGGCTGTTCGCAACCGTGCTTTTCGTGCGGCTGATACGGCCGCGCATCGGCGCGCGGATGCCGTCGATCGCGCTCGGGGCCCTGCTGGCAGCCCTGCCGATCACGGCGGAGGTCTCGCTGGTCGATCTCGTTTTTCCCGATTCCACGCCGTATTCCGCAGCCGATCTGGCCGGGCTCTACGGCATGTGCCTGGTGATCACGCTGGCGATCGCGACGATTTACGATGTGTCGAGCCCGAAGGCGGCGGAAACGGTCCCCTCTCCCGCACCGCCGGCAGACAGCGGCAACCGTTTCCTGGCCCGGATTCCGGCACGGCTCGGCACCGAACTCGTCAGCCTGCAGGCACAGGATCATTATCTGGAAGTGACGACGACCAAGGGGCGCGATCTCATCCTCATGCGCCTGTCGGATGCCGAGGCGGAACTGGCCGGCTATCCCGGCATGCGCGTGCACCGGTCCTGGTGGGTGGCGCGCGCCGGTGTGGAAGGGATCGAAACGGCGGGCGACCGGATGGCGATCCGGCTTTCCAGCGGGGCCGTCGCCCCCGTCAGCCGGGCGAATCGCGCGGCGGTTCGGTCCTGGATCTCGGGATAGCGCGTCCCGGATGCGGCGAAAGCCGAATTTACGCCACGTTAGACAAACCATGCGACTATCGGCGGATGAGCGAAGTCGAACATAACGATCGCAAGCATGTCCGGCACCGGACCTTCAAGGAGGGGCTGGTCTCGTACCATCATGACGAAATGACCGTGCCCTGCACCGTGCGCGACAAGAGCGAAGGCGGCGCGAAGCTGCAATTCGAAGACCAGGTGAACCTGCCGGAGAGCTTCAACCTGACCATTCCGCTGGAAGGCAAAAAATGGCCGGCCGAAATGGAGTGGATCAAGGGCATGAGCTGCGGCGTGCGTTTCACCGGTCCAGCGGAACCGTCCAATATTCACAATCACCAGTTGATCAAGGCCTATCGGCCCGCATCCGATGAAGCGCCGCAGGCCGATGACGAAACGGTCATGGCGCCTGCCGGACAGCACGCTGTCCACAAAAAGCCCTTCGGGCGACGGAAATAGCCTTCCGGCGCAACGATCGACGCCGGTTTTTTCTTGGCAAAACTGCCGCAGGGGGTTCCGTGGCAGGGCGCTTTACCCTATAGGCCCGGTCTAGCCAGAAATAAGAGACTTCCGACGCCGGATGAGCCTTGCCCATCCGGTCGTTTTGCACGAGCCGGACTGATCCCATGCCCAAACGTACAGACATCGACACCGTCCTCATCATCGGCGCGGGGCCGATCGTCATCGGGCAAGCCTGCGAATTCGACTATTCAGGCACCCAGGCCTGCAAGGCGCTGAAGGAGGAAGGTTACCGGATCGTCCTTGTCAATTCGAACCCGGCGACGATCATGACCGATCCCGATCTCGCCGACGCCACCTATATCGAGCCGATCACGCCGGAGGTCGTCGCCAAGATCATCGCGCGCGAGCGCGCCGAGCGGCCCGACGAGGTGATGGTCCTGCTGCCGACCATGGGCGGCCAGACTGCGCTGAACACGGCGCTGTCGCTGCAGCAGATGGGCGTGCTGGAAAAATACAATATCGAGATGATCGGCGCCAAGCCGGAAGCCATCGACAAGGCCGAGGACCGCAAGCTGTTCCGCGAGGCGATGGAGCGGATCGGGCTGGAATGCCCGCGCTCGGTGCTGGTCAACGCCTCCGACATCAAGGATGTCGACCGCAAGGCGCATGAGGCAAAGCGTGCGGAATTGAAGGTGACGCTGTCGGGCGCGGAGCTCGACGCGGCGCTGGACGCACTCGAGCAGGAATGGCGCGACAGCACGTCGGACCGCAAGCAGCGCTACATGAACCACGCCATGGGGCTGGCGGCGCAGGCGCTGGAGGAAGTCGGCCTGCCGGCGATCATCCGCCCGTCCTTCACGCTGGGCGGCACCGGCGGCGGCATCGCCTATAACCGCGCCGAATTCTTCGAGATCGTCGAAAGCGGCCTCGACGCCTCGCCGACAACGGAAGTGCTGATCGACGAGAGCGTGCTCGGCTGGAAGGAATACGAGATGGAGGTCGTCCGCGACAAGGCGGACAACTGCATCATCATCTGCTCCATCGAGAACGTCGACCCGATGGGCGTGCATACCGGCGACTCGATCACCATCGCCCCTGCCCTGACGCTGACCGACAAGGAATACCAGGTCATGCGCAATGCCTCGATCGCGGTGTTGCGCGAGATCGGCGTGGAGACGGGCGGCTCGAACGTGCAGTTCGCGGTGAGCCCGGAGACAGGCCGACTGGTGGTCATCGAGATGAACCCGCGCGTCTCGCGGTCCTCGGCACTGGCATCAAAGGCGACGGGCTTCCCGATCGCCAAGGTCGCGGCGAAGCTCGCCGTCGGCTACACGCTGGACGAACTCGACAACGACATCACCGGCGGCGCGACGCCGGCCTCCTTCGAGCCATCCATCGATTACATCGTCACCAAGATCCCGCGTTTCGCCTTCGAGAAATTCCCGGGCGCCGAGCCGACCCTGACGACGGCGATGAAGTCCGTCGGCGAAGTGATGGCGATTGGCCGGACCTTCCCGGAATCGCTGCAAAAGGCACTGCGCGGGCTGGAAACCGGCCTGACCGGGCTCGACGAGATCGAGATCCCCGGGCTCGGCGAAGGCGACGACAAGAACGCCATCCGCGCGGCCATAGGCACGCCGACACCGGACCGGCTGCGGATGGTGGCACAGGCCTTCCGCCTCGGCTTCACCATCGATGAGGTCCATGCCGGCTGTGCGATCGACCCGTGGTTCCTCGAGCAGATCAAGGCGATCACCGACATGGAGGTGCGCATCCGCGCGCATGGCCTTCCGCAGGACGCGCAGAACCTGCGCATGCTCAAGGCGATGGGCTTCTCCGACCAGCGTCTCGCCGGGCTGACCAACAGCACAGAGAAGCATGTCGCGCAGCTGCGCCACGCTCTGGAGGTGCGGCCCGTCTTCAAGCGCATCGACACCTGCGCGGCCGAGTTCGCGTCGCCGACGGCCTATATGTACTCGACCTACGAGACGCCTTTTGCCGGCACGCCGGCAAACGAAGCGCAGATCTCCGACCGCAAGAAGGTCGTGATCCTCGGCGGCGGGCCGAACCGGATCGGCCAGGGCATCGAGTTCGACTATTGCTGCTGCCACGCCGCGTTTTCCCTGAGGGACGCCGGTTATGAAGCGATCATGATCAACTGCAACCCGGAGACCGTGTCGACGGACTACGACACGTCGGACCGGCTCTATTTCGAGCCGCTGACCGCCGAGGACGTGCTGGAGATCCTGAAGCTGGAGCAGGAAAAGGGCGAATTGCTCGGCGTGATCGTCCAATTCGGCGGGCAGACGCCGCTGAAGCTCGCCGATGCGCTGGAGAAGGCCGGGATCCCGATCCTCGGCACCTCGCCGGACATGATCGACCTCGCGGAAGACCGCGACCGCTTCCAGAAGCTGCTGATCAAGCTCGACCTGACACAGCCGAAGAACGGCATTGCCTATTCGGTGGAACAGGCGCGCATGGTCGCCTCCTCGCTCGGCTATCCGCTGGTGGTGCGGCCGTCCTACGTGCTGGGTGGGCGGGCGATGCAGATCATCCGCGATGACGAGGGTCTGGGTTCCTACCTGCTCGGCACGGTGCCGGAGCTGATCCCCGAGGACATCAAGGCGCGCTACCCGAACGACAAGACCGGCCAGATCAACACGCTGCTCGGCTCCAACCCGCTGCTGTTCGACACCTATCTGACCGATGCGGTGGAGGTCGATGTCGACTGCCTGTGCGACGGCTCGGACGTCTATGTCTCCGGCATCATGGAGCATATCGAGGAGGCCGGCATCCATTCGGGCGACTCGGCCTGTTCGCTGCCTGTCCATACGCTCGGTGCCGAGATCGTCGCCGAGATGGAGCGCCAGACCATCGCGCTCGCCAAGGCGCTGAATGTCGGCGGGCTGATGAACGTGCAATATGCGATCAAGGACGGTGCGGTCTATGTGCTGGAAGTCAATCCGCGCGCCTCGCGCACGGTGCCCTTCGTCGCCAAGACGATCGGGCTTCCCATCGCGAAGATCGCCGCGCGCATCATGACCGGCGAAAAGCTGGAACCGGCCATCGGCAATTACGGCGCGCGGCGCGACATCGCTACGCTCAACCATATCGCGGTCAAGGAAGCGGTCTTCCCGTTCTCGAAATTCCCGGGCGTCGATACGCTGCTCGGCCCTGAAATGCGCTCGACCGGCGAGGTGATGGGGCTCGACCACGATTATGCCGTGGCGTTCGCCAAGGCGCAGCTCGGCGCGGGCGCGGAACTGCCGAAGGCCGGCACGGTGTTCATTTCGGTCAAGGACAGCGACAAGACGCGCATTCTTGGCACGGCGAAACTGTTCATCGAACTGGGCTTCAAGGTGATCGCGACCGGCGGCACGCAGCGCTATCTCGCCGAAAACGGCGTGCCGGCGACCAAGATCAACAAGGTGCTGGAGGGCCGTCCGCATATCGAGGACGCGATCCGCAACCGGCAGGTGCAGCTGGTCATCAACACAACGGAAGGCAAGAAGGCATTCGCGGATTCAAAACCGCTGCGCCGAGCCGCGTTGATGAACAAGGTGCCCTATTTCACGACGATGGCAGGGTCCGTCGCCGCCGGGGAAGCGATCCAGGCGCTCAGCAAGGGCGAATTGCAGGTGCGGCCTTTGCAGAGTTATTTTGGCTGAATCACGCGGCCCTTCGCACTGTCCTGACCCCGAACACCGCCGCGGCTATCGCCACCAGCGTCGCGCCCGCATAGGCGGCGATCATGCCGGTGCGCGCGCCGTCGAGATCGGCGGTGTCGCCGAAACCCGCGAGATTGGCGACGAGGCCGAAGACGGCCGCGCCCAGCGCGTAGCCGGCGGTCTGCAATGTCGGCAACATGGCGGAGGTCCGGTCGCGGTCGCTGTCCGGAGCGCGGTTCATCAGCAACTGGCAGAGCGGGCCCCAATTGAGCCCCATGCCGGCGCCCATCGTCACCTGCGCAGCGATCATCAAGGCAAGCTGCTGCGTCGCCACGCCGATGGCAGCCAGCGCCGCGCCCGCGGCAAGCAGAATTGAAGACACTGCAATGGCGCGCAGGCGGCCGGCTTCGGTCGGAACCGTCGCGACAAGGATGGCGGTGATACTCCACGCCACGGCGAGCGTTGCCGCCAGCCCGCCCGCGACTGTTGCGCCATAACCCCACAGGAACTGGAAGCCGTACACCATGAAGACGCCGCCGGCGGCCTGCGCCATCGGCATGAGCAGGATCATCCACAAGCCGGCGCCGACGCGATCGCGCCAGCGGAACGCCGCGACGGGAAGCACCGGATTGGCGTTGCGCCGGTCGAGGCCGACCGCGCCGACGAGAAGCAGGAGAGCCAATCCGCAAACCGGGCCCGCAATCAGGGGATCCGCTACCGCCGCCGCGACGGAGACCATGAGAATGGCGCCGCCGGCGAGGCTGAGACGCAGCAGCGGAGGCCCGGCTACGGTTTCACCGCGTCCTCCCTTCGGCACAACGAGGAAAACGAGCAGCAGAAAGATGCAGCCCACCACCAGATTGAAGGCGAAGGCCACGCGCCAGGAAAAGAATTCGGTCAGGAAACCGGCCAGAACAGGCCCGCCGAAGGCGGCTATCGCCCAGATGAAGGCCTCGAGGCCAAATATCTTCTGCACCAAAGGGGCCGGAAACAGCACCGGGATCAGCGCATAGCAGATTGCCGCCACGACGCCCTCTCCGAAGCCCTGCACCGCCCGCCCCGCAATCAGGACAGGCATGTTCGGCGCCACCACCGTGATCACGCTGCCGGCAAGAAAGACAAGCGCCGACAGGACCAACGCCGTTCGCGCGCCGAGCCGTGCCTTCAGGTCGGCGGCGGCGAGCCCGCCGACAATGGCGAAGACGAGAAAAAAGGTGAAAGCCCAAGAGATCAGCGCCGCGCCGCCGAGTCTCCCGACCGCCGAGGGAAGCGCCGTCGAAACGAAGAACTCGTTGAAGGCATAAAGAGCGACGCCGAGGCTGATCGTCGTCGTCGGCCCGAGATAGTGCAGCGACAGAAGCGCCCGCCAGCCGGGTTCCGGCTCTTCCGCAGAGCCAATCGCGCCCGGCCCATGATTCATCGAATTCGCTCCCGCCCGAAAACCGCCGGCGAGACTGCTACAGCCTCAACCATGGTTGAGGTCAAGGGCGGCGGCGCGAAGCCGGACGATTAATTGACCGCAAGCAGTTATGCGCATAATTTATGCGCATGAACGAGATCAAGTCGACGCGTCGCAGCAGCGCTAATCTGTCTGTCTCCTCCGACCTAATTGCCGAGGCAAAGTCCCTCGACATCAACATATCGCGCGCTGCCGAAGAGGGCATAGCGCAAGCGGTTCGCGAAGAAAAAACCCGGCGTTGGAAGGAAGAAAACGCCGAGGCCATCGCAGACTGGAACCGATGGGTGGCGGAAAACGGACTGCCGCTGGCGAAATATCGTATGTTCTGATGGCGCGTTACGACGTTCATCCGTTTGAACAAGGTTTCGTTCTCGATGTACAGGCGGAACTCATCGACATGTTTGAGACGCGTGCTGTCGTTCCTCTCCTGAAAAGCGAGGCTGTCCCGTCGGCCCTGCCCCGCCTGCACCCGGTCTTCTCTATCGACGGCGTCGACTACACCATGGCGACCCAGTTTGTTTCCGCCTTCCCGAAGACAGCGCTCAAGCCCCCGGTCGCGAATCTTGCTCGCGAGCACGACCGCATCGTCGCCGCGCTCGACATGCTGTTCTACGGATTCTGACCGTCCGGGCAGCGGGTTCGCCGGGATCGTCTGACGCCCGTCACCGGCCTGTCATTTTTCTTTATTGCCCGATGACGCTATCCTTTCCCTTGGGAAAGGAGAAAGCGCATGCCGAAGAATATCGTCATCCTGTGCGACGGGACCTCCAACGAGATCAGCGAGAGCCGGACGAATATATTGCGGCTTTACGGGTGTCTGCGGAAGAATGACGACCAGATCGTCTATTACGATCCGGGTGTCGGTACGTTCGGCGGCGCCAATGACTGGCTGAAATGGACTCGAAAGGCCAAGGAGGTCTGGGGGCTGGCGACCGGCTGGGGCCTCGACCAGAACGTCAAGGAAACCTACCGCTTCCTCGTCGAGAATTTCGACCGCGGATCGAAGGACCGCGCGCCGGACAGGATCTACATTTTCGGCTTTTCGCGCGGCGCCTACACGGCGCGGGTGCTTGCCGGCTTCATCCATGCCTTCGGCATCATGACGCCGGTCAATCTGAACCTGCTCGACTATGCCTACCGCACCTACAAGGGCATCAGCGACCGCGACGAACCGGCGAACGACATCGACGAGAAAGCCGATCCGAACGCCGCCTTCCGTACGATGCGGCTCTATGAACGCGCCCTCGACATGTTCCGGCCGGACATCAAGGCGCTCGGCCTGTTCGACACGGTCGCCTCGGTGATCGAGATGGGACGCTGGTTTCCGCGGATGCGGACGCATGCCTTCACGGCGAAGAACCCGAGCGTCGAACATGTGCGCCACGCCGTGGCGATCGACGAACAGCGCACCATGTTCAACCCGCAGCTCTGGCCGGGCGGCGGGCAGTTCTC
>Ga0209692_10001396_pt1 | contig 33570 bp, 33 predicted proteins | sample tdDd472_FD_187129 | JGI IMG/M metagenome (GOLD analysis project Ga0209692, IMG submission 187129) | Marine sediment microbial communities from the Atlantic coast under amendment with organic carbon and nitrate - tdDd47.2 (SPAdes)... | ecosystem: Environmental > Aquatic > Marine > Coastal >...
ATGAGATACAACAGGGCAGCAGAGAAAGTGTATAATAAAGAAATGTCGAGCAATGAATTTTATAGTAAATTTTATAAATTGAAGAAAAAGCCTTTTGTAAATGATGGTTCTATAGTTAAATGTACTGGAAGTTATGTTCGTGAAGACAATAACGGACGTTACGAATTTTATCATTTTCAAGAAAATGGTTTAGTAATTGAAAGTTTTAAAATGGATGAATATCCTAATTCAATTTCAATTTTAAAAGTTAAATTCAGTGAGTGGTGCTACCGTGTAACAGATTCTATTGTTGAGGTAGAGCACGTAAATGCCCGTGACTGGGATTTAAATAATTATATTAGATCTGGATATATTTCTGGAGATACAATCATATTTACAAAAATAAGAACAGTACAATCGGCAAGGCTAAAACCAAAAGAAATCAGCGAAAAATTCGTATACGATTCAACCTTAATAGCTGATCCTTTATGGTAATCATTTATTAAACAGAGTAGTGTGAAGACAGTAAAAATTCGTTTACAAATAGTTTTGCTTGCAATAAGCATGTCATCTTGTTCTTTAATTGGCATAGATCATTGGTTCGAGTTTGGTAAAATAGACGAAAACGGCCAGTATGTACCTAAACATGAACGATTTAAATTTAAAGACAAACCAAATCATGTAATTCCTTCGGTTTTAGATACTATTAATATCTATAAACTCGTTGAAGCTCATAGAAAGGGTTACATGGTTTATCCGATTAATACATATTCTCAGGAATCTTACCTCTGGTTGAAAAAAAATGTTTCTTATATTAAATTTTACACAAACGGGCGATGTTTAAGTTTCTCGATTCCAGCAAAAGATCAAGATGGATTTGACATAAGTATAACAAGAGCAGATTTAAACCCTAACAATCCATATAGCAGTAAAGATTACTATTATAGTAAAGATGGGAAAAATATCCAAGTAGAAAATTTTATATACGGAGAAGGGTATGGAATGTATGTAATTTTTGATTACTTCTTAAATGAAACTGGAGATACATTAAAAATGGTTTATAAAAACTCTGTTGACATATACGTAAAAGAAGAAATTCCAAGCGATTGGAAAGAATATATGATTGATTGGTAAAGATCAATTTCTACCAATTAATAATTGTCCTATAAAATTTTTATGCTCCCTGTTTTATTCCAAAATCTTTTTCTATAATTTCTGTTTTATGCGAATCGGCTAAAAAAACAAGTCGGTCGTTTAATTCAACTACCACATCTTTTTCAGGATTTTTCAAAAGCTCTTGTGTGCTGTTTTTGAAAATACCCAGCAAAACAGAATTGTATTTTTGTTTTAACAACTGAAAACTCTCGTTATAAGAAATATTAACTAAGGGATTACCTTCTACTATTGCATACTCCTGTATATCAACTGTTCCTGCAGCGTCTGTGCTGGTCATCAAATCTTCAGTTATTGTTGCGGCATTAGGTTCAAATATATAACTGGCAATTAGCTTAGAGGCAATTTCTTCTTGCGATATAGAAAACATTACACCTGCATTTGTGAAAGTATCCTTTAAAAATGGTTTGTTTAGATTCACAATAATTTTCACACCCTCAAATTTACTTTGTAGGTTCAGAACATGAACAAGGGTTTCGGAATCGTCGGGGAAGCTTGCATAAATACATTTCGAACTATTAATATTGATTTTCTCTAATTCTGAATAATTGTCATAATCGCAATGAAACAAAAACAAATTTTTAGAATTCCTGTATTTATCAAAAAGCACATCTAAATCATCTTTATTGTTACTTGCCACAACAACTTGTTTCCCTATAGGAAGTATTTCGGCTAACACTTGCGAAGAAAATTTATTTAAACCAAATAAAACGGTGTGTCCCGAAATGTTTACACCACTGAGTCCATATTTTTTTGCTTCCATATACTTTTGAATTTTGTAATTTAACTGACTAATTAAGAAACCTAATATTCCAAGACTACCTAAAACAAAAACGAGGCTGATTAATTTGCCTGCAACTGTTACAGGATAAAAGTCGCCATACCCCACCGTTGTTAATGTAACTACGGAGTACCAAATTGTATTTATAAACGAATCCATGTTAGATTCGGGATGCCTCGCTTCAAAAAAATACAATAAATACAAAACGAGAAAATAGCTAATGAAACTTAGCAGGATGTAAATATAATTCCGTCTTTTCATGTTATTATATTAGTTATTAGAAGAATATACCTAAATAAAAAGTTTAGAGAATTCTTCTTTAATTTTAACTATTAAATCAGTGGATTCAGGCTCAAAATGTAACCAGATACCAGAATCGTTATTTTTTATATATATAAAATTGATCGTTCCTCCAGATACATCTAAATCATCTGGTGTTTTATATTCTTTATTTGTTGTGTCATTAGATAAATTTACCAGATAATTAATAAAATCCATGTATTTTGTGCTGTTTACTGTATAAAAGTCAGTTAGTTCATTAGAAAACAATTCATTTTTTTCAGGTAATTTATCGTTCAGGATACGTTTTATTTTTTGATCCTGATACAATATATGCATAGAGTTGCCCAGAAAATCTCCTTCCCATGTTCCTATTTCGGCTATTGCAAATACAACTGAAGTGTCAATATAATTAATGATTTCCTCAGGAATATTAATGTTTACTGTTTTATTCTCCTGTGTCATAGTTGTTTCTTTATGGATTTCACCTTTACTATTATTTTGTGAACATGAAATATTTATTAAAAAAATAAGTATTAAGTGGATTTGTCTCATATTCTAAGGTTTATATTTCCAATCTTTATCTGATGTTATTTTTTGCAGAGCTTCTAAAAATGTTATATAATGTTGTTTTTCTATTGAATCTCCAGCAGACATAATATCATTCGAAATCCCTTCTTTTAAAACTGTCCCTAAAGCCGTTTTAACCATCGCAGCATGTGAAATTCCAGTTTTGCCATCTGCGTATTCATCACCTAATCCGATCATGTGACCGAATTCATGAATTGCTCCTTTTTGTTTCTCTTTGGCGCCTTTATTTGCAAAACTCAAATCTTCAGAATCAAGTGTTCCAAAATGTTTGTTTTTTTGTTTTAATGCTTTTTTTGAGCTGTCTGTATAATGGGCTATACTGCTGCCTTTCCATGAACCCTTTGGGATTTTTGTAACATTTAACTGATAATGCCAGTCTTTTGTAACTTCTTCTATTTCTACATCAACATATGAGGTTACACCTGGAATGGATGTATTAATAAAATGATATTTACCTCCCCATCTTCCTTCAATTAAACTGATAAAATCATTTTTCCACTTTTCAATTTCTTTCTTATCCCACTTTTCAGATTGTCCTTTTTTTCCTACAAAGCTTGTTGGTAAACCGTTTACAAAGTTAAAATTGACATTAACTTTAATTTCTAATCTTCCACTAACTGGATTAAGAGAAACATCGAAGAGACCAATCCCTGTTGAAGGACTGAAGTTTTTTTGTGAATAAGTTTTACTTTGAAATTCTTTCTTTTTTTCTTCTGGTGATTTTAACTGAGTAGTCTGTGAATCACTATTCCCAAAAACACCAAAACCCTGATCTACTTTTTGATTATTTAACCAATCTAACTGAGCTTGCATATCAAGCTTTTTTTGCTGAATAGTACTGGAGTTGCTATTCGCATTATTTTGATGATTGCGTTGTAAGAAGTCTTGAGACATTTCTTAGTGTTATCTTTAATCTTACAAAAGAAAAACTAAAGATAACACATTTTTAATCAATTACAATTGACAAGAAACTACTTTTCTTGCATTTGTTTAAGTCGTCTTTCACGGAATTCTGATCCTTCTTTCCACCCAGGGAAAGTAGTTTCGTTACTTAACTCAAAACCAATTCTGAAAAATAATTGAGCATCTTCAACTATGCCTTCAAATGTCCAGGTCTCCGGATCGTACTGATCTGCTTGTTTGTGGTAATTGTTTGTTAACCAGTTTTTTTCTTTTTTTAATGCCCATTCTTTACCAAATTCTCTGTGGTCGCAGTTTCCACGTGCGAATAATGCAGGAACACCAGCATTTGCAAAGCTAAAATGGTCGGCTCTGTAATACATCCCAGTATGTGGATTTGGATCTGGCATTACATAACGATCATATTTCTCAGCAAATCGTACAACATAATCTTCCAATTCAGATTGGCCGTAACCTGTAATCATTACATCTTTGTAAGGACCGTAAGGTAACATCAAATCATTATTAATATTAGCAACTGTTTTATTTAATGGGAAAAGAGGATTTTTAGCGTAATATTCCGAACCTTTTAATCCTTGCTCTTCGGCAGTTGGTGAAAAGAACATAATAGTTCTCTGAGGTCTCTTTTTTAAGTTGTGAAAAGCTTCTGCTATCTCAAGCATCCATGCAGTTGTGGTTCCATTATCAACAGCTCCATTATAAATTGAATCGCCGTTTACAACTGGTCCAACTCCTAAATGATCCCAATGCGAAGAGTATATAATTACTTCATCTTTGCGTTCAGTGCCAGGCAAAATACCAATTACATTCTTTGAAACTGCAAATTTATGACTACTCTTAATATTCAAGTATGCTCTGGATTTCATTCTTACAGCTTTAAATCCAGGAGCTTTTGCTTTTTCTTTTAATTCTGCCAAATTCAATCTTGCTAAAGAAAAAAGTTCTGTAGCAGCATCTAATGTAAGCCATCCTTCCATAGCGCACATCGACATGTAATTATCTTCAGGTTGTAAATAAAGTTTTGGTTGAATTGCTCCATTTAAAACTACGCTCCATGGATAACCTGCTGGTTCAGTTTCGTGAATAATTAATACTCCTTTTGCTCCTTGTCGAGCAGCTTCTTCGTATTTATAAGTCCATCTGCCATAATAGGTCATCTCATTTCCTTTAAAGAAACTTTTATCTTCGGTTCCAAATCCGGGATCGTTAACAAGAACAACAACTGTTTTTCCTTTTACATCTAGTCCTTCGTAATCATTCCAGTTATATTCAGGCGCAACAATTCCATAGCCTACAAAAATCATTTCTGAATTTCTGATTTTTATTTCATCCTTTATTTGTTTCGAAAATGCTACAAAATCATCTTTATAACTTAGTTCAATGGAAGCATTCCACATATTTATTTTCATTCTCTTATCAGGAACATCAGTAATTTCTACCATCGGTACTTCCTGTATAAAACTTCCATTATTAGCCGGCTCAAGACCAACCCTTTTATATTCTCTTATCAAGAATTCAACTGCTTTTTCTTCTCCAGCAGTAAAAGGTTTTCTACCTTGGAATTCGTCAGAAGCAAATTCTTTAACAATTCGGGTCATGTCCTCTTCATTAATTGTCCCTTCTGCATTTCTATATCCTGAGTTACATGAGGCAGTTAAAACTGCTAATGCTAAAATGATTAAATAATTCTTCATAATACTTATATTTTCTGTTATTTGATTTAAATTCTACAACATTAAGTTAATTTTGATATTTGACATTTAATTTTAAAAGATTATTCTCCTCCAAATTCCATTAAATATGCTTTAATAAATCCATCCAGATTTCCATCCAATACATCTTGAACGTTTCCTACTTCAAAATTTGTTCTTACATCTTTTATAATTTTGTACGGATGCAATACATAATTTCTTATTTGTGATCCCCATTCAATTTTTTTCTTTGCGCCTTCTACCAATGCTCTTTCTTCTTCTTGTTTACGAATTTCAATTTCGTATAATTGCGACTTAAGCATTTTTATCGCATTTTCTTTGTTATTTAATTGCGATCTTGTTTCTTGATTTTCAATTACAATTCCTGTTGGTGCGTGGTGCAATCGAACAGCTGTTTCTACTTTATTAACATGCTGACCACCAGCTCCACTAGAGCGGAAAGTGTCCCAGGTAATATCTGCAGGATTTATATTTATTTCAATAGTATCATCAATTACAGGCGATACATAAACAGAAGCAAACGAAGTATGTCGACGATTTGCAGAATCGAAAGGAGACAATCGAACTAATCTGTGAACGCCACTCTCGCTTTTTAAATATCCAAAAGCAAATTCACCAGAAAACTCTAAAGTAACAGTATTAATTCCCGCAGTATCTCCTGGTTGGTAATTTACTTCTCGCACTTTGTAATTATTTCGTTCTCCCCAACGAATGTACATGCGCATTAGCATCTCGGCCCAATCATGACTTTCCGTTCCTCCAGCTCCCGGATTAATTTGCAGGTAAGCTCCTAATAAATCTTCTTCTTTTCGAAGCATATTTTTAAGCTCTAACTTCTCAGTTAGCTCAATAGATTTATTGTATAAGCTATCAAATTCCGATTCTTCAATTTCACCTTCTTTGTAGAAATCAGCAGCAATTTTTACTTCTTCAACCTGAGTTTCGATTTCTTTAAAAGAATTTGTCCATTCTTTTAACTGGGAGATATGTTTTAATTGTTTTTCGGCTTCTTGAGGATTGTCCCAAAAATCTGGAGAATGAGTTTTTTCTTCTTCTTCCTCAATCCGAATTAGTTTATTTTCAATGTCAAAGATGCCTCCTCAGCGCATTAAGGCGCTTTTCAATATCTTTAAGTTGATCGGTAGTAATCATAGGAAAAAATTATAAATTTTGTAAAAAACAAAAATAGTATAAAAGTAGCGACAGACAAACTTAAATGGGCATAAAAAGAACTGTTACAACAGTCAAAAAGATGTCCATATTTTACCCCTAGCTATTGGGACAACATGACAACTTTTAGAAATTGAAACTATCTCAGTGAATAATGTAATTACTCGCTCCGCTCATGAGAGAGTTCTGAGCTTGTCGAAGGGTGTAATGTGTAGACATAAAAAAAGGGAGCAATTGCTCCCTTAATTATATTGTGAAATTAGCAATTAGTAATTACCATTTTCCATTTTTTCCATTTCTTTATCAAAAGTTTCTTTGTACTTTTCGTAGTCATAATCAACTTTTAATCTTTGGTCCTTTGAAAGTTTGTTGTTTAAAGCTTCTTCTAAAGCATCAACACTCATTTCAATAGCTACATAAGTTTTGTAACGACCTTCTTTCGTAATAGTTTGCTTTTCGCAAATTACTTTAATGTTGTTTAATTGTTGTTTAATAACTTCACGAGTTAAAGACTCAAATCTTTCTTCAACTTCTTCTACATTGTTAAATTCTCTAGAATTAACATAGTTGTCAGTAGTTCCTTTAATAACGGTTTGTATTAAACCTGCTAAATCAGCTTTAACATTACTCATAGCTTTTTTACGAGCAGTTACCTGGTCAGAGCTTTCTCCGATTGAATTTGCACGGAAATTATTTTTATCACTTCTGTAATCAGGACCTGAACAATAAACCTCAATTAAAGTTTCGTTCTTAACATTAGAAACTTCTTCTTTTGATTTACAACTTGTAAAAGTGCTTCCAAAAACAACAGCACCTGCTAAAAGTAAACCCAGTGGTTTGTAAAATTTAGTTTTCATAATTTCGATTTTTGAATTTAGTAATTAATTATAATTTTAAGTTTTTGTATATTAAATATTTTGTTAGTTTTTAAATATCTGATAATGTTTTGTTTAAATTCTTTTAAAATTCTCTTTTACTGCGACTCAATATAAGCAAATAATTTTTCAAGAACAATATTTAAACGGTTTATCACTTATTACTTTATTTCGATTTTATAATTTCTGATATTATATCAAATACCTTGCCATTCTCAAATCCTCTTGATGCTGCAAATCTTAAAAGCTTAGATTTCATGGTGTATTCATCCTTATCTTTTAATGTTTTTAATTTCTTAAGCAGCTCATTTTTTAGAATATTTTCATATTCATCTTCAGAGAAATTATCAAATGCATTATTTATATGTTCATCTTTAATTTGCTTTTGTTTTAATGTATAAGTAATTTTAATTCGCCCCCATTTATTGTGAACTATTTTGTCTTTTGTAAAGTATAAAGCATATCTCTCTTCATCAATAAATTTATCATCTAATAGTTGTTTTATTACAGTTTCGTGGTCTGCTTCAGGTAGTTTCCAGTCGTAAAGTTTTTGTCGAATGTCAGAAACACATTTTTCCTTTTCAGCACACAAATACTGAGCTTTTGAAATAGCTTCTTTTACCGAAATTGTTCTTTTAGGTTTCGACATGATTCTTATTTTAAAACTCCTCTTAGCATTCTGTCTTTCCCATTTAAGTCTTTTCTTAAAGAGATATCAGTAAAGATATTTTTATTAAACAATAATGCAGTCTCCTTTCCAAAAGCTTCATTTATCTCAAAATAAATTTTACCATTCGGGTTTAAATGTTTTTTTCCAAAATCAATTATTTTATCATAAAATTTCAAAGGACTATTATCAGGAACAAACAAAGCTAATTCAGGTTCAAAGTCAAGAACATTTTTTTGCATTAACTTCTTTTCTTTAACAGTTACGTATGGCGGATTGCTTACAATAATGTCAAAAGTTTCATCTGGCCACAATGAAAGATTTAATATATCAAATTGTAAAAAATGCAAATCGATACTATTAGATTTCCTATTAAACTTTGCAATTTCAAGCGCTTTTGAAGATACATCAGATGCAAAAACAGTGGCTCTAGGTAAATTTTTCGCCAACGTAATTGCAATACAACCAGAGCCTGTTCCAATATCAAGGATTTTAATCTTTCTATTCGAATTTTCTTTAATTATCCAATCAACCAATTCTTCTGTTTCTTGACGAGGAATAAGAACACCAGCTTCAACTTTGAATTTTAAATCATAAAAATGGGCTTCTTCAAGAATATACTGAATTGGTTTTTGCTGTTTAAGGTCCTCAGTAACAGCAATTATGTCCTTAAATAATTCTTCTGATATTTTCTCTTCTTGTGATATGTGAAGCTTTGTACTTGAGTAGTTTAAAAATATTTCAAAAATCAGATTTATAAAACTATTAATTTCGTTAAGAGGGTAAAGCTCTTTTAATTCGGTTTTTATATATGAAATTGTTTTCTTTATGGTTAAGTTTTCGTCCATGGTTCAAAATTAAATAAATTGTATGACCAATCGTACTGTTCATGAAAAATATATGCAAAGGTGCCTTGAACTGGCAAGTTTGGGTTTAGGAAATACAGCTCCTAATCCAATGGTAGGATCAGTTATTGTTTGTGATAATAAAATAATTGGAGAAGGATATCATAAAAAAAATGGAGAAGCCCATGCAGAGGTAGATGCAATAAACTCTGTGAAAGATAGGAGTTTGCTGAAAAAATCAACCATATATGTAAGTCTTGAACCTTGTTCTCATTTTGGGAAGACACCACCTTGTGCAATTTTAATTGCTGAACTTGGTATACCAAACGTTATTATTGGAACAATTGATACTGCCGCTCATGTTTCAGGTAAGGGCTTAAAAATTCTTCGCGATGCAGGTTGTAATGTTACTATTGGGGTACTTGAAAATGAAGCAAGAGAGTTGAATAAGAGATTTTTCACTTTTCACGAAAAGAAACGCCCTTATATTATACTTAAATGGGCAGAGACGAACGATGGTTTTATTGATAAAAAAAGAGAAAATGATACTCAGAAACCAGCATGGATAACAAACGAACTCTCAAAAAAGTTAGTTCACAAATGGAGATCTGAAGAGCAGGCAATATTAGTTGGAACAAACACGGTTATTGCAGATGATCCTGAGTTAACAGCAAGATGTTGGGATGGGAATAGTCCATTAAGAGTAGTTTTAGATAGAAATCTTAAATTAAGTACTGATCAAAAAGTATTTAACGATAAATCTGAAACATTAATTATTGCAGATTCGTATAATAAAGATCGGGAAGTCAGAAGTTTAAAGTCAAATATTGGCATTGAATATGTAGATTATTCTAATGATTTTCATACTCAGCTACTGAATGTTTTATATAAAAGAAATATACAATCAGTAATAGTTGAAGGTGGAGAGAAAGTGCTAAATTCATTTATTAAAAACAATTATTGGGATGAAGCTCGGATTTTTTACGGTAGGATGAATTTTAATGCAGGTGTAAAAGCACCAGTGATCGATGCTAAAGACCTGAAATTTGAAATGTTAGGAGGAGTAAAACTAACATTCATCAAAAATTTTGATGTGTTTAATCAATAAAATGAATTGATTAGTCATAAAATTTCCAATTAATTAAAAGCTTTTGTAAATTTGATAAGATTATATATAAGTATCTAAAAATAAAAAGTCTGAAAATTCTAAAACACAAACAATATGGGAGATTTTAAATTAAAACGAACGTTGGTTTTTACCCCAATACTGTTAGCTCTATTTACTTTTTTAGGGTGCAGTCCTAAGTTATATACAACGGGTAAAGATTTTGTTGCATCAGGTAACTATGAGGATGCTATTGCTCAGTTTACCAAAGTGATTGAAGAAAATCCTGAATATACTGAAGCTTATGTTGCAAGAGCTGACGCATATGAAAAAGCAGGAAAAAAAGAAGATGCAGCAAGTGATTACAAAAGAGCCACTGCTTTTGATGAAAAAGATGAAAGTATTTATTACAATGCAGGTAGGTTATACTATGAGCTAGAGCAATATGAAGAAGCTATTCCTATGCTTGTAAAAGTTACAACATTGGATAAAAAGCATATTAATGCTTATAAATATAAAATGAATTCATATATCGCTTTAGAAAAATACGACCAGGCTTTAAAAGAAAGTAATAGTCTTGTTGATCTTGCAGAAACAGCAGAGAATTATTATTGGAGAGGTTTTATACAAGATAAACGAGAGAATTATGCTAATGCAGAAATTGATCTTCGTAAGTCTATAGAAGAATCACCAAATATGCTAGAATCATATGTTCTTTTAGGAGATGTATTGTTAAAAGCTAAAAAATATGATCAATCTTTGGCTATTTGTACTAAAGCCTTAAGTATCGATTCAAAATGTAAAGAGGCTTTATGGACAAGAAGCAAAATTTACAAAGAGAAGATTGATTACCCAAGTGCAATAAACGATTTATCAAAAATGATTATTTTCTCACCTGATGATTCTGAAGCATTTTTTGCAAGAGGAATGTATTACCAGGAATTTAATCAGCATCAAAGTGCAATAAACGATTTTAGTAAGGTTATTTCTATCGATTCAAAAAATGCATTGGCATATTTCCATCGTGCAAAATCAAACGAAGAAATTACACAGTACGAAAAGGCAATAGCTGATTATCAAACTTATGCTGATATGTCAGATGAGACAGATAAAGAAGCAAAAGAACGTTTGCAAACCGTAAAGGATCGTTTATATGAATTAAATCGCGAAGGAAACAAACCAGTTCTTTCATTTACAGAACCTCTTGAGAGACCAGGAAATTCAGTAAACATAGTAGAAGATGCTGTTGAGGTAACTTTAAAAGGAATGATTGCAGATGAGAGCGATATTAAATACGCAAAAGTTGATGGAAATGATGTTGTTTTCGATGAAAATGGAAAAAGTAATGAATTCTCTGTAACATTAAATGTAACTGGAAAAGACCAAGTTGCTATTGCAGTTGCTGATATTTATAATAATGTTTCAGCGGTAACTTATAAATTAAATAGAACTGAGATTAATCCACCAGTAGTTAGTTTAATAGCTCCATTTGCATCATCAACAGGTGAAATTTATCTTGATGTTGATAACCGCAAACTTTATGTTGAGGGAAGAATTGCTGACGAGAACAAGATTAAAAGTATTATTGTTGATGAAATGACAGCAAGTTATTCTGTTGATGCTGCTAATCCTGAATTTTATGCAACTATTGATATAGCTAACAAAAATAAATTCATTGTAAAAGCAGAAGATATTTACGGAAATATTACAGAAAAAGTGTTTATAATAAATCGCGAAGGTTTAGAAATATCAGCTGAAAATCCAATGGGTAAAACATGGGTTATTTTTATAGAAAACTCTAATTATAAAACATTTGCAAGTCTCGAAGGTCCTATAAAAGATGTTAGTATGATGAAAGCTGCTTTGGCAAATTATAAAGTCCATAATATTATTCATAAGCAGAATATGTCAAAAGCAGATTTGGAAAGATTCTTTTCTATAGAACTAAGAGATTTGGTTAAAGCGAATAAAGTTAATTCACTTCTTGTTTGGTATGCCGGACATGGTAAGTTTATTAATGATTTAGGATATTGGGTTCCAATTGATGCTACACGCGATGACGAATTTACTTATTTTAACATAAGCACTTTAAAATCAGCGCTACAATCATATGCAACCTTTGTGACTCATACATTGGTTATTACTGATGCTTGCGAGTCAGGTCCTTCTTTTTATCAGGCTATGCGTTCAGGATTAAAAGAACGTGATTGTGGTGATTGGGAAGCTACTAAATTTAAATCTTCTCAGGTGTTTTCATCTGCAGGATATGAATTAGCAGTTGATAATTCGCAATTTACAAGAACATTTGCTAATACATTAAGAAACAATCCAAATGCTTGTTTACCAATTGAAAATGTTGTTTCAAAGGTAACTGTTGCTGTTGCTAAAGATGGTATGCAGAAACCTCAATTCGGTAAAATTGATGGATTAGAAGATGAGGGAGGAACATTCTTCTTTATTTCAAAAGAAAGATAACAAAAATTTAAAATATGATATTATCACATATTCTGAGAACTAAAAAAGTTATTCGCTTCTTTAAGCGAATAACTTTTTTTTATGCAGTATTCCTGCTAAGTACAACTACATTAATTGCTCAAACTTACCATTTTGATTATTATGGAGTAAAAGAAGGCCTTTCGCAATCAAAGGTTTTTACTGTTATTCAAGATAATCAGGGTTATTTGTGGCTAGGAACTGAAGGTGGAGTTTCTAAATTTGATGGAGTTCATTTTGTAAATTATACTTCTGAAGATGGATTGGCTGAGGGAGGTATAAAAGCTCTGTTGGTTAATAAGGAAGGTAATATTTGGATGGGACACCAATCAGGGGGAGTTTCTCTTTTCGATGGTGAAGAGTTTAAAATTCATCCTGTTACAGATTCATTAAGTTCTGATGTGACATCATTTGTTTTGGATGATAAAAATACTTTGTGGGTAACAACATTTGGAGATGGATTGATTAGGATAGATAATCCTTATGAATTTGATCCTGAAAAAATAGAATATCAACAATATAAAGGAGGAAGCTTAAGTGATATAGTTATTTCAGGTTGTACTGCTAAAGGAAATTCATTATTTTTTATTACTGATACGGGAATCAGAAAATATAATCCGGAAGACGATTCGTTTGAGAGATATGTGCCAGAAGGTTTATCAACCTACTTTGCAATTACTGCAATGCATGAGGATAAAAAAGGTGATATCTGGATTGGAAGTTATCACGGGGGATTATATCAATATATTAAAGAAAAAAATGAATTTAAAATATATGATATCCGAGATGGATTAGCTAATAATTGGGTTAGCACAATAACTGAAGATAGTAAAGGGAATATTTGGATTGGTACATGGGGTGGTGGAGTTTCTAAATTCACAGAGGGTAAGTTAAAAACTTTCAATAATTCAAACGGATTATTTGATTTGAAAATTTGGAAGATAAAAGAAGACTTTGAAGGAAATATCCTTGTCGCAACACATGAACACGGAATAGCTATATTTAAAGGAGAAAGATTTATTACATATGGTGAAGAAGATGGATTAATAAATCAGCAAATTTGGGCTGTTTCTCAGGATAAAGGCGGAAAATACTGGATAGGAACGAATAAGGGGATTTCAGTATTTAACCCTGAAGCAGGTAGAAATGGGATTAAGTTTGCACATTATAACATGAAGTCAAATAATATTGGCGATCAAATAAGATATTTGAAACGAGATATAAATAATAATATGTGGATTGGCACAAGCGATAATGGTGTTAGTATGTTCAATTACAAATCCGGTCGTTTTGAATATAATCCGGTAATTAACAGATTTTTTACTACAAATTATGTTGTTACAGCTTTAGATGTTGATAAAAAGAATCAACTTTGGGTAGGAACAATAGCCGGGCTTATTTATTATGATATCAAGAAGGATCAAAGTACTCGGCTATCACAAGTTGATGGATTAAATGGGAAAGATATATCTGCAATTTATGTCGACTCTAAAGATCGTGTTTGGGTAGGTATAAATAACAAGGGCTTAAATATTATCGAAGGTACAACTTTTAAAAAAGTTGAGCTTGATGGAATAGTTACTCCTAGATGTATGGTTGAGGATAAAGATGGAAATGTTTTAATCGGCACACTAACAAAAGGAATACTTATTTGTGATGGTGAAAAAGTAATTAGATCGATTACTGAAAATGATGGATTATTATCAAATTTAATAACTCAGTTGAATGTCGACGATGAGAATAACATTTTTGTTGGAACAAGTCGTGGGTTGAATAAAATTGACACAAAAGGGAAAGTTCATGTTTATACTGAAAAGAGTGGTTTTACTGGAATAGAAGCTAAAGACAATGCAACATTTAAAGATAGAGATGGAAACTTGTGGTTCGGTACTGTAAAAGGAGTTACTAAATATCAACCCAAGTTGGATTATTGTGCTGATCCAGAACCATTAACTCACATAGATAAAATGCTGATTAATCGTGAAAATAGAGAAATGATCAGCGACCAGAGTTTAAATTATCTTGAAAATGATATAACTTTTGAATACAATAGTATCTGTTTGAATAATCCAGATGCTGTTCAGTATCAAATTATGTTGGAACCTGCTGATAAAGAATGGCGTCCAATTACAAGGCAAACGGATGCAACATATTCTTCTTTAGCTCCAGGGAAATACACTTTTAATGTTAAAGCCAAAAATAGTGCTGGAGTATGGAATTTAGAACCAGTTACGTATGTATTTACAATCAAACCTCCGTTTTATAAAGCATGGTGGTTTATTCTTTCTGTAATAGCATTGGGTATAATTGGCATTGTATCTTATATTAAAGTTAGAGAGAAAAATCTAATTAAAGAAAAGAAAATACTTGAAGAAAAAGTTGAAGAACGCACTGCAGAAGTTGTTCAGAAAAGTATGGAGCTTGAGAAAAAGAACAAAGATATTACAGATAGTATTCGATATGCAAAACGAATACAAACAGCAGTTTTACCTCCGGAAATCCCGTTTGAGAATACGTTTATCTTTTTCAGACCTAAAGATATTGTAAGTGGAGACTTTTACTGGATAGAAACTATTGGTAATAAAGAAATGATTGCAGCTGTAGACTGTACAGGGCATGGAGTTCCTGGAGCATTTCTCTCTATTCTCGGGCATAGTATGTTAACTAAGATTGTACGAGAATATGGAATTCTTCAACCAGCAAAAATTCTCGATCAATTAGATTTAGAAATTATTAATGCTCTGCATCAAAAAAATGTAAAAGGTGAAAGAGTTGTGAATGATGGTATGGACTTGGCTTTAATGTGTTATAATAAGGACACACAAATTCTTGAATATTCAGGTGGTTATAATCCTTTACTTAGAATTAGAAATGGTGAGTTGGAAGAAATTAAAGCAGATCGTTTCCCAATTGGTATGACAACTATTCATGAAAACAAGAAATTTACTAATCATGAAATAAAGGTAGAAAAAGGAGATGCATTTTATATTTTCTCTGATGGTTATGCAGATCAGTTTGGTGGTGAAGATGGACGAAAATTACGAAAAAAGAATATGAAAGATTTACTTCTTGATATACAAGATAAAACGATGGATCAGCAAGGAACATATCTTGAAGAGTATATTCTTGATTGGATGAAAAACCACGATCAGATAGACGATATTGTCTTTGTTGGCAGAAAATTTTAAATTAAAAAAGTAGTCATTCCGGCATTTGCCGGAGTGGCTTTTTTATTTATACCGCAGCTATTTTTATTGCAGATTCATCCCAAACAGGTGATGCCTTTATAGCATCGATTATTTCTTCAGGATGATTAATTGAAGTCCACATTTGTTGATGCTCTTCACGCATAAACTTTTCTTCAACCATTTTATCAAATAATGTGAATAAACTATCGTAAAAACCATCTGTATTAATAAAAATAATAGGCTTTGTAAATTTACCTAAACGTTTTAAGGTAATTACTTCCATTGTTTCTTCTAGTGTTCCCGATCCACCTGGTAGTATTACAATAGCGTCAATATCTTCAATAAGTTTCTTTTTGCGCTCATGCATATCTTTAACTAAGATTAGCTCGGTAATGTTTTTATGTCCCCATTCAACATCCATCATAAATTTTGGAATAATCCCAATTACTTTACCTTGCTTTTCCATAGCAGTATCAGCAAGTTTTCCCATTAAGCCAACAGCTCCACCACCATAAACGGTGGTAATATTATTAATTGTTAGAACTTCAGCCGTTTTTTCAGCTACATCGAAGTATTTTGAATCTACTTTATGGCTTGATGCACAGAATACACAAACTTTTGAAATCATAATAGTAAAAATAATTTAAGGTAATAAAGGTATAAAAACTATAATACAAAAAAGCCTTTCTTCATTTGAAGAAAGGCTTTAATATTTTATATAAAAATATTACAGTCTGTTTACAAGTATAGTTAAACTTGATTTTAAGTTTGCAGCTTTGTTAGTGTGAATAATATTCTTCTTTGCTAATTTGTCAAGCATTGAAGTAACTTTAGGTAACATTTCTTGAGCTGCATTTTTATCAGTTAAGGCACGTAATTCCTTAATCATGTTACGAGCAGATCTTGCATAATACTTATTATGAACTCTTAATTTCTCGCTTTGTCTTGATCTTTTCTCTGCTGACTTATGGTTTGCCATAATTTCTCCGTTAACTTATATTATTACTTTAGTAGTCCGTAGGGGAATCGAACCCCTGTTACCAGGATGAAAACCTGGCGTCCTAACCCCTAGACGAACGGACCATGAATCAAGTTTGAAACTTGGTGGTGCAAAAGTAAATGATTTTTTTATTCTTGCAAATATTTTTTTATATTTTTTCATCTTTTTTATTCAATCATTATAATATTTAATAAAGCGATTGATTTGAAAAGAGAAAATTAATTATTAAGCAATGATATTGAATAACTTAACAAATCTATTCCTGAAAAATTGCCACTACTCATAAAAAGAATATTTTTATTAGAAAGATTTAATGTATTAATAAAATCAACTAAATCTTTTTGCTCAGTAAAAACAATTAGCTTTTGGTTTTGAAATGATGATCTTACTTGTTCTATAGTTATTGGTTCTAACTTTTTATGTTTTATTACCTCGGGATTGAAATAAACAACAGCTGTATCTGCTTTATCCATTGATCCTGCATATTCTTTTAAGAAGTCGGCATTTAAGCTACTAAATGTATGTAGCTCCATAATAGCAAGCAGATTTCTTTCGGGAAATTGTTCTTTTACAGCATTAACTGTAGCATTTAATTTTGAAGGCGAATGAGCAAAATCACGAAAAATAATTGTTGATTCATTTTTAGCAAGAACTTCAAGCCTTTTGGCAGCCCCTTTAAATTTGGAAATTGCCGTGTAAAATTCATCATCATTTATTCCTATCTGATTACAAACAAGCTTTGCACCGCTTATATTCTGAAGATTATGTTCCCCAAAAACTTCCAAAGGAATTTCTTGATCAAGATTAATTAAAAAAGTCTGATTATTTCTCTTAATATATGTATGAGTAGAATAAGCTGTTCTATCAATTTTGGTATGTATGTTTTTTACAAGCTCATGTAAAACAGAATCATTTTTATGATAAAAAAGGGAGCCACCTTCTTCAATTTTATCAATAAAAATTTTGAATTGCTCTTTGTAATTTTCAAAAGTTGGGAAAACATTGATGTGGTCCCATGCAATTCCACTAATTATGGCAACATTAGGTTTGTAAAGGTGAAACTTAGGTCTTGGATCTATTGGAGAAGAAAGATATTCGTCTCCCTCAAATATTGCTATTGGGGCTTCTTCAGTAAGACTTACCATGGTTTCAAATCCTTCTATTTGAGCCCCAACCATATAGTCAAACTGTTTGTTGTGAAATTTCAGAACATGCATAATCATTGAAGTAATAGTAGTTTTACCATGACTTCCTCCGATCACAACTCTGGTTTTGTTTTTAGTTTGCTCATACAAATACTCAGGATAAGAATAAATCTTGAGATTCAATTCTTTAGCTTTTATTAATTCAGGATTATCAATTCTTGCATGCATACCCAAAATAATTGCATCAAGGTCTGAAGTTATTTTATCTGGATTCCAACCATATTTTTCTGGTAAAATCCCATAATTCTCTAAACGTGTTCTTGAGGGTTCAAAAATTTCGTCGTCAGATCCTGTTACCTGATATCCTTTTTTACAAAGACTTATTGCTAAATTGTGCATAGCACTTCCGCCAATGGCTATAAAATGAACTTTCATTTCCTATATTTGTATTTTAAAGTGTGAAGATACTAAAAGAATAATTGAAAATAGAAAGCATAAATTATGAAATTATATCCTATTCATATAACAAATTTTAAAATCGATGGCGGAGCAATGTTTGGTGTTGTTCCAAAAATTCTATGGAAAGAAAAATACCCAGCCGATGAAAATAATTTGTGTAACTGGGCATTACGTTCATTGTTAATTGATACCGGAGACCGAGTAATATTAATTGATAATGGATATGGTGATAAACAAAACAAAAAGTTTTTTAGTCATGTATATTTAAATGGAGGCTACGGTCTTGAAGGAGCTTTAAAAAGGTATGGATATACTCCAGATGATATTACAGACATGATACTTACTCATCTGCATGCAGATCATTGTGGTGGTGGAGTAAAATACAATACTGATCGTACCGCTTATGAATTAACATTTAAGAATGCTAATTATTGGGTAAGTAAACCGCATTGGGAATGGGCAATGAATCCAAATAAGCAAGAAGGAGCTGCATTTTTAAAAGAAAATTTGATACCAATGCTTGAAAGCGGAAACCTGAAATTTATTGAAAAAGATACAGAAATATATCCTGGAATAAATCTCCGATTATTTAATGGTCATACTGTAGGACAAATAATTCCTTTTATAAATACTGGAGAAAAAACTGTTGTCTTTATGGCTGATCTTATTCCGTCAACAGCGCATATTCCCTTGGTTTGGAATATGGCTTATGATGTTCGTCCTATGGTTATGCTGCAGGAAAAGGAGGATTTCCTGAATGAAGCAGCCGAAAACAATTACACTTTGTTTTTTCAGCACGATTTGTATAATGAATGTGTTACAGTCCAAAAAACTGAAAAAGGAGTTAGGTTAAAGGAATCGTTTAAGTTGTCTTAACTACTTGAAATTCATCGAATAATTTCGTATATTATAGGGTTAATCAATGGAGGGTGTACCATGCTTAATGATTTTATTTGCCCTCATTGTGAAGGGCATATGATGGTTGCAGGGCATATTATTTTTGCCGCTGTAAGAAAAAAGGATAATAAAACAGGGATTATTCTTTTGAATCCTAGAATTGGCGACTACACTAGCGTACTTCACTCAAAATTTAAAGTTGAAGATGGAGATGAGGTTGATTTCCTTTGTCCGATGTGCCACATTAGTCTTGCAGCAAAAGATGTGCATGAACGTTTGGTGCGTATTGTTTTTGTTGATGAAAGAGCTGAAAAGTATGAAATTTTCTTTTCTGGAATTGCAGGTGAACATTGCACTTACAAAATTACCGGCACAAAAGTTGAATCTGTTGGTAAATCATCTGAAGAATATCTAAAATACTTTAAGCTTTGCGATAAGTATAAAGGTTTGTTGTAGTTGCCTATACTAAAAAGGATGTTCTCTCGATAGATATCGGGAGAACATCCTTTTTTATTTTCAATCAAAAATATTAATTTCAGCCAACTAAAAGTATATTCTATGTGTGCAAAAGCGTATAAATTTATTTCAACTGAAGATGTAACAATTAAAACCACCATATTGAATATGTCTTTTAATTCTGATTGGCTTTTAATTGAATCGGATGGAAAAATGACAGTAAAAGGAACATATGCTAATGGATTTGCCTGGGATGGTTGCACTCCTAAATTTAATCTTTTACAATTTACCATTGGCACCCCTGATGGTATGATGGTTCTCTCTACTGGCAAACCAATTACTTATTATGCTTCCATGTTTCATGATGCTATTAATCAGTATAAAAAAACAGTTGATGTAACCCGAAAACAAGCAGACAAAATATTTAGGGATAATTTAAGAGAAGCTGGTTTTATTTGGTGGTGGTTGTACTATTTTGCTGTACGAATATTTGGTTGGGTTAAGGGAAGTTGGAAAGTTAGATAAAGCATAAACTTGTTAATAGAGTGATTAGTTTTAAATTTGATAGCTAATTGTATACAGCGATTTATGAAAAGAGTCTTGTTAATATTATTTTTTTTTCAGACGATTAGTTTATCTGCACAGGAATCTATTCTCTCAGATTCATTATTTATGCTTCATTTAAAAACTGAAGTTGATAGTATCTATAATTTTCAGTTTGAGAATACAGAAAATACTTATTTAGAGTTGGAAGAAAAGTATCCTGATCATGCATTTACACAACTGTTTTATGCCCTCATGCTTCACTGGAAATATTTTCCAATTGTTCCTGAAAGTGAATATCATGATGAATATATTAACAAAATTGAAAAAGCAATTTTATCAGCTGAGAATAGTCTTGACAAAAACAAAGATAACACTGAAGCAATATTCTTTAATTTAATGAGCAGAATGCTTATTATGCAACATTATGCAGATAATAAAGTGTCTTCAAAAGTAGTTCCTCATTTAGGTCGAGGATATAAAATGGTAGCTGCAGGATTTGATCTTAAGGAAGAAATGACAGACTTTCATTTCTCTACAGGTATTTATAATTATTACAGTAAAGCCTATCCGGAAGCGCATCCAATTTACAAACCTGTTGCATATTTTTTTCCAAAAGGAGATATAGAACTTGGCTTACAACAGCTTGAATATAACTGGAATAATGGAGTATTTTTAGATGTCGAGTCATTGTTTTTCTTGGCGTATATCAATTTGAATTTTGAAAAGAATTTTGAAGCTAGTCTTAAAAATCTTGAACATTTAAATGATTCTTTCCCTAATAATCCTTTATATACTTCATATCGAATCCAAAATTTATTTATAACCAAAAATTATAATTTAGCAGAAAAATATATCGACAAATTAGAAAAAATGAGTACTTCTAACGATTTTTTTCAGATTATTAGCCACTTATACCAAGCTGTTATTTTAGAAAAGAAAAATAGGAATTATAAAAAGGCAGCTATAGTGTATGCAAATGTAGTCCAAGATCTTGAAAAGTATGGTAATTTTGCAAATGGGTATTCTTCATTTGCATTTTACGGATTATCTCGTATTTACCGAGAAATTGATAAAAAGAAAGCGAAAAATTACAGGAAAATTGCTGATGACTTAGCGGTTTATCCTCATATAAATTTTGATTAATTACAATTAAAACAAACTCATTTGTTTGACTATTTAATTACAGGTATTGCATTAGGGTTTGTGGCAGGAATTTCTCCCGGACCATTATTAATATTGGTAATAACTGAGACTATAAAGTATAATCGCAAAGAAGGAATAAAAATGGCAATTGTTCCTATTCTGTCTGATTTACCGGTAGTGTTACTTTCAATTTTTGTAATTCATAGATTATCTAATTTTGACAATCTATTTGGTATAATATCATTATTGGGTGCTACTTTTTTAGTGTATTTGGCTTATGAAAATATTCGAATAAAAACTATAGAAATAAGTTTGGAAGCGCATGAAAACAAGACCCTTAGAAAAGGCATAATTGCCAATCTTTTAAGTCCGCATCCTTATTTGTTTTGGATGCTTGTTGGCGGACCAATTACAATTAAAGCATATAACGAAAACTTCAATGCCGCACTTTTATTTATTTTAGGATTTTATGTATTTATTGTTGGAACAAAGATTATGGTTGCTTATTTGTCCGATAAATCTAAAAATGTTTTGTCCAGTAAATACTATTTGATTATTGTTAAACTTCTGGGTTTTATTCTTTTAATATTTGCGATAATACTTATCAAAGACGGATTAAACTTCATTGGATTGATCTAAAATATTCTACATATTCTTTAAAATTAGTATTGCATTTAATTAATTTTATTAATGTAACTTTGCATCAGGTTATTTTCCGATTTATTGGAATCTAATTTAGAATATCCTCGGGTGTGGTTGCCTGGGGATATTTGCTTTTATACTAATTTTCTTCAAAATGTTTTACACTGAAGATATTTTGAATATTAAACGGTAATATACTTTATCTTTATACATCAATTAATTATACGATTATGTTATTATTTCCAGAAACCATTATTGATCAGATTGTTGTTCATAAAGTAGGCAATAAACAAAACGATGAAAACATCCGATTATCAAAAAACACTTTAAAAACGGATGATGACACAAAGGATATTTTAAGCAAATATTTTCTTACTCCATTTAAATCTAATGAGTACTTCAACTTTTATCATGAGTCAGATTTAAATCTAAACGAAGTTTATCATTATGCTTCACGAATTTTCGACGATCCTGATAATCTATTTGAACAGTCCTTAAATTTGGCTAAGCATCTTTTTGAAAAATCTACTCATCCGAATATAAATGGAGGTGAGTTTTATGTAGTTTATTTTCAAGATATTGAGTTTAACGCCGAACCTATTGATGCTATTGGCATATTTAAATCGGAAACACGTGAAACCTTTTTAAAAGTATATCCTAAAGAAGATGGATTCACTATTGAAAGTGAGCAAGGAATCGATATAAAAAAACTTGACAAAGGTTGTTTGATATTGAATCTTGAAAAAGAAAATGGTTATATCGTTTCTACAGTTGATAAAACAAATAAAGGTGAAGATGCACGATATTGGGTTGATGATTTCTTGAAAGTTAAGCAACGTGAAGATGAATATTATCAAACTGAGAACACAATGAAAATGTACAAGGATTTCGTGGTAAAAGAAATGCCTAATGAGTATCAAGTAGAAAAAGCCGATCAGGTCGATATGTTAAATAGATCGAAAAAGTTTTTTAAGGAAACCGATAATTTTGATTTGGAAGATTTTGCAGAAAAGGTTATCGAAGATAAAGATTTGATTGATAGTTTCAATAGTTACAAAAAGGTATACGAGTCAGAAAATGAAATACAAATCTCGAACGAATTTGAGATATCTGACAGTGCAGTAAAAAAGCAATCCAGAGTATTTAAAAGTGTTATTAAACTCGATAAGAACTTCCATATTTATGTACATGGTAATCGTGAATATATTACCAAAGGTTATGATGAGAAAACAGGAATGCAATTTTACCAAGTGTTTTTTAAAGAAGAAAAGTAATGAGTGGAACAAATAGATCAGATATAAAACCAGGAATGTTGGTCGACATTGTGCTAAAGAAAGATCAACGATCAGGAATTTTAACAGAAGGAATTGTAAAGGATATACTTACAAAATCACCAACTCATCCTCACGGAATAAAGGTTAGATTAACAACAGGCGAAGTAGGCCGGGTAAAGGAAATTATAGAATCATAATTATTTATCTCATATATTTTCTGATTTAAGATAAAGTTCTTACATTTGTAGACCGAACGTTCGGTCTATGAATGAAACAAAAGAACATATTATAAAAACTTCATTAAGGCTTTTTTTACAAAAGAGCTACAAGGAAGTTACTATGAATGAGATTGTTGAAAAAACACAGATCTCGAAAGGTGCATTTTATCATCATTTTGGAAGTAAAGAGGAATTGTTTAAGGAAATTGCAAATATGTTTTTCTCAAGTGGGGTTATCGATTATTCTTTATTCCCCGACAAATCACTCAAAGAATTTTATAATTTCTACGTTCAATATATAAATGTATCGTTTCAGAAACTTTATGAATTAATAGGTGTTTCTGATAAGGAAAAAGTTTCTGTGAATTTTTTTCTGGTCATGTTTGACGCTATTGGTCGATTTCCTGAATTTCTTAAAATAGAACAAGATCAGTACAATATTAGTATAAAAGCCTGGGAACAAGTAATCAGAAATGCTAAAGAAACTGGTGAGATTAAATCTGAATCATCCAATATGCAGATAGCAGATTTATTTTTGTACTGCACCGATGGTGTTTTTATAAGATTTGTAAATAATGATAAAAGTAACAGCTACGGTGATGATTTGCAAAAGGCATTTGATACGATATATGTTAATCTGAACATTTAAGCTATTTTTTTATATTAAAATAGACCGAACGTTCGGTCCAGTGTTAAAAATAAAAAGTTATTTCATAAAAATATTTAATCATGGATAATGTTATCAAAACTGTTAGTTTATCGAAAAGTTATAGCGATGTAAATGCTGTTTCGGATATTAATCTGAATGTTAGGAAAGGAGAAATTTATGGTTTTTTAGGACTAAATGGGGCGGGGAAAACAACTACTATTCGTATGCTTCTGGGTTTAATAAAACCAAGCTCTGGAGACGCATTTATTAACGATAAAAAAGCATTTGTAAACAATACTGCACTGTGGAAAAAGATTGGTTACCTTGTTGAAATACCATATTCATATCCAAACCTTACTGTACGTGAAAATATAGAAATAATAAGGCGGTTACGATTTATTAAGGATAAAAAATCTGTCGATAATATTATTGATAAACTTCAGTTAGGGCAATATGCAAATCGAAAGGCAAAAAACCTTTCCCTTGGCAATGCACAGCGGCTTGGTCTTGCTTATGCACTTATTCATAATCCAGAAATTTTAATTTTGGATGAACCCACAAATGGATTAGATCCGGCAGGAATTTTTGAGATAAGGGAAATGTTAAAAGATTTAGCTACAGAACACGGAGTAACAATATTTATTTCTAGTCATATACTTGGAGAGATTTCAAGATTTGCAACACGTATAGGAATTATTCATGAAGGGAAACTAGTGCAAGAAATAGATACAATTAAGTTAGACTCATTATTAAAGAAACAACTTTTGGTGAAAGCCAGGGAAACAGAAAAGGCATACAAAATCATTTCTCTAAGGGGATATCAAAATTGTGAATTAAAAGAGAATACAATCTACATTAATGATGATAATGCTATCGACAAACCTGACGATATTGCTTCTCTAATGGTAAATGAAGGATGTCCTCCAATTTTATTGCAAATAGAAGAAGAAAATCTGGAATCCTATTTTTTAAGAATAATTGAAATGAATGGAGGTGTAAAATGAAAAATTTAGCAGCTAGTTTTATAACAGAGTGTATGAAGTTACGAAGATCAAAAATATTTGTAATAACCATTGTCTTTTTTATTTTTATTCCGCTAATGATGGGATTATTGATGATTGTTGCTCAACATCCTGAGATGTCGGCAAAATTGGGAATTATCGGTACAAAGGCTAAGTTATTTGGGGAAAATAACTGGGAAGGTTATTTTACAGGATTATTACAAATAATCGCTGCAATCGGAATTATAGGATTTGGTTTTGTAACCAGTTGGGTGTTTGGCCGCGAATATATCGACCATACTTTAACAAACATACTTGCTTTACCAGTTTCACGTTCATCTATTGTTGTATCCAAATTTATTGTAGTTGTACTATGGTGTGTCATATTAGTTGTAGTAATGTTTATTGCAGGAATTGCTATAGGAAAACTTATAGGAATTCCTGAATGGTCAGATCAACTATTCTCTCAATTTATTTCTAAATACATTACGGTTTCTTGCTTAACCATTTTACTAGTCACGCCAGTAGCATTAATTGCAGGTTACGGAAGAGGAATAATAGCTCCGATAGCATTTGTAATTCTAATGCTTATAATTGCCCAATTTGTAAGCTTTGTGGGACTTGGTCCTTATTTCCCATGGGCAATCCCTGGATTGTACACTGTCCCTGCTGGTACTGAAGGAATGGAAATCGTTATTAGTAGTTATATAATCCTTTTTGCTACAGTTATTATTGGGTTTGTGGGGACAATAGCTTGGTGGCGTTTTGCTGATCATAAATAAGATTCTTTATCTTTACAATAAACAAATTGTAAAATAATGAAGAAAACACTTAAAATTTCCCTTATAATAATTGGTATAGTATTAATTCCAATTATAGGAGGAATTAGTTATTTTTATATAGCATTTAATAATTTCTCTATTAAAGAATCATATCAGATGAGTGAGAATAACCTTAAATATTTTAATGAGTCGTATGTTGAGGCTCGTAAAGAATTTAGGTTAAGATCTGATGAATTAAGTATAAAAAATCCTGAATCAAAAAACTTCAACATTAAAGTTGAAAGTAAAATTGATAGCAATTTAACAATTGATTTCTGCTTTATTCCTGGATCAAAAGAAACAGAAAAAATATTCATTCTCAGTTCTGGTGTGCATGGAGTTGAGGGTTATGTTGGAAGCGCAGTACAACTTTTTTTCATGAACAATTATATTAATGATGAATTTCTTGAAAAAACGGGTGTTTTGCTAATCCACGGTGTTAATCCTTATGGTTTTAAATACACAAGAAGAGTAACAGAAAATAATGTCGATTTAAATAGAAACTCCGATATTGAAAAGAAACTTTATAAGAATGTAAATGATGGATATCCAAAGGTTTTTGATTTAATAAATCCGCAAGGAAAAGTAAAAACAGGAAGCCTGGAAAACCGTTTTTTCTTTATAAAAGCAATACGAGATATTGTAGTGGAATCGATGTTGGTTTTACGACAAGCTGTTTTGCAAGGACAATATGAATATCCGGAAGGATTGTATTTTGGAGGAAAGGATTTTGAACCACAAATAGAAGCACTTGCTCCAATTATTGATACAATTTGCAAACCTTACAAAACAGTATTTGCTTTAGATTTACACACTGGATTTGGCGAAAGAGGAAAGCTACACTTATTTCCAACTCCTGTTGAAAAAGATGTAAAAGCTCGTATGGAAACTGTATTTGAAGGGTTTAAAATTGATTGGGGAGATACAGACGATTTTTATACTTATACTGGTGATTTTTCAAGTTATATTGGAAAGATTAACAAGGATAAAAAATTTATCCCCATGATTTTTGAGTATGGTACCATGAATAGTCAAACCACAATAGGCTCAATAAAATCAATTCATATAATGATTCTTGAAAATCAGGGCGAGCAATTTGGGTATGAATCTGAAGAAGACAGGATAAAAAGTAAAAAAGATGTTCTTGAAATGTATTATCCTTCATCAGAAGAATGGCGAAGTCATATTATTGATGAAACAAAAATCATTTTTGATAAATCCTTACAGCGATTCCGTGATACAGATTTCGAATAGAGCCAGAGTCAAAACTTTCTAATCATTTTTAGTTCTTCGAACTTAAGCAAAATATAATGAGTTTCAGTTCGTTATATTTATACACCTATTTCTTTGTTATGATGAAAAAGACTATTTTGATCTTAACATTAATTGCCATTTTTTCTTTCTCCGGATATGCTCAAAAAAAAGGATTTGACGCCGGAATTTTTTTCGGTTTGAATGGTATTCATATCGAAGGCGATAACGAAGTCCTTTACAATTCATCGAGCGGAACAATATGGGGAACAGGAGGTGTTACAGCAGGATTAACTGTAAAAAGAGTTTTCGCTAAAAACTTTTTTTGGACATTTGACCTGAGATACATAAGAAAAGGAAGTATTTACGAATTTACAAATATACAAGGTGTACAAGATTTTGAATCTATTAAATTCGATTATGCAGAGTTGCCTGTTTTAGTTGGATACAAAGCCGAATTAGAAAAGCGGTATCTATATCTTGAGTTGGGTGCAGCTGCAGCAAAATTAATAAATTCTGAAAAGTTAATTAGTGACTATAGCTACGGTCAGGATATTTCTTTGTTCGATAAATTTAATGATTACGATTACTCTATTGTTGGGTCATTAAAAAGTTCTTTAAACAAGAAAGAGAAAGTTTTGATTGGTATACGTGTTGAACGTTCCTTCATTTCTATTCATGAAACATATAAGCTTTATAATTTTGATTACGGAATAGATTTAAGTTATTATTTTTAGTGTTCAGATTTATTTGCAACCTTTGCAAAAAGGAAAATAAAGCATGAATAACGAAAATAATTTATCAGCAAAAGAATTTATCCAAAAAGTCTTTATTGAAGAAACAGGACATCTTGTTGATGCTGGGTTTTACCATTTTGCATTTGTTATTATGGCTCAGGGAATAGAAACCTTAGGGAGTTTTTTAGACACAAAGCCATTAAAAGCTCGAGAACAATCAAAGCTTCGGTTTTCGCATGCTGTAAACAGACTAATGCCTAAGGATTACTCTCCACTTAACAATAATCATAAATTGTACGATCAATTAAGAGCAAGCTTAGCTCATACCTTTACAGCGAGCCGTTCTTTACTTTTAACATCAAAAGACAATCCTGAATTTGGGAAAAAGCATTTACAAATAGCTGATGAAAAACTGATCTTAGTGGCCGAAAATTTTTATAGTGATTTCAAAAAAGCCTGCCTAAGACTGCTTAATGGTATGGACAAAGGAATAATCACCGATAAAAAAATAAATACAGATTTTTACTTCACCTTTAATAAATAATTATCTTGCAATAAAATTGAATAATATGAAAGAAATACTACCATTTGCTCTTTTAAGTTTCACCTCATTTTTTACTTTAATTAATCCATTGGGCACAATGCCAATTTTCATGACAATGACAGCCGATTTGGAACATAAAAACAGGGTGAAGACTGCGAGAAAAGCTGTAATAGTAGCCTTTTTAACAATTATAATTTTTGCATTATCAGGGCAATTGCTTTTCAATTTCTTTGGCATATCTGTTAATAGTTTCAGAATTGTGGGTGGTGTAATTTTCTTTCTAATGGGTATGGATATGCTTCAGGCCCGATTAAACAAAGTAAAAGTTAAAGAGTCGGAAGTAAAAAAATATGTAGATGATATTTCAATTACTCCATTAGCCATTCCAATGATATGTGGGCCGGGAGCAATAACTAATGCAATTGTCTTAATGGAAGATGCTTCTCATGTTTGGATGATAGCTGCTTTATTTGCCTCTATTTTTGCGGTTTTAGTGTTAACTTATTTAATTTTAATAAGTTCTTCAAAAATTATTAAATTCTTAGGTGAAACGGGCAATAATGTTATGATGAGACTAATGGGTTTAATAGTAATGGTAATAGCCGTTGAATTTTTCTTTAGCGGACTAAAACCGATAATTATAGAAATTATTAAGTAAAACGAACTATATGAAAATCAGAAAAAAGGGATATTGGATATTATTTATTTTAACCTTGGTTTTTACCTTAGCAGCAGTTTCAACTATGATGCCTTCTGATAGGGTAAGTAAATTATGTATGATAGGATATAGAGCGCATTGTACTTTTACTCCGATAAGCACTCTGCTTTGTATATTACCAGCAGGAATAACATGTTTTATACGAAAGCGATTTTTTGTATCGTATAAATAAATATAATCTTTAACTTTATCAGAGTTAGTTTTTTCTAGGGATCATCTCGAAAGGAATATTAAGGATAGATTGATATTCTAAACCTTTTTCCTCAATTAATTTGTCTTCTGATTCGAAGTGCCAGCTTATTTTAACTTTCAAGCCAATTTCTTTAATATTTTCCAATTCAATAAAAAGCTGATATAACATTTTAGCAGATGAAGAATTAAAATAATCTAAATTACAAACCAGATGAGTTGATTCATTGGGAGTTTTAACATATTCTTCAATCCAATCAAATATTGGGTCAAAAAACCGTGCAGCATCTTCAGGCATAGAGTTTCCTGAAATTTGAAAAGTATTTTTTTTTGCATCAAGCAACACATAGGGAGTGTCTCTTGTTTCTGCTATTTCTAATGTTTGAATCATTAAGTATTTATTAGGCAATTACATTAATTGAAAGAAAAGATTTCTTATCGTCAATTTTATTAATCGAATAATTGATAGGAGAAATTAGTCTTCTGGCTATATCAACTAGACCAATTCCTGCTCCTTTATTTGTTGGTAAATTTCTTTCGCGAAGTTTACTTAAATAATAATCTTTAAGCTCTTTGCCATTTAGACTGTTTAAAAACTCTATTTGTTTTTTTAGGTTGTCTATTTCTTCATTTCGAATTAAATTCCCGGTATTAATAACAAAATACTCATCGTATTCGCCGATCATAAATATTCCTTCTTTCTTATTATCTTCTTTTAAACAATGATGGCTAATGTTCTGGAGCAATTCAACAAGAATATGGAAAACTTTCTTTTTTGAAACAGAATCTTTCCTTTCTTTTTGTAAATTTTCTTCAATAATTTGCAATACTGGGAATATAGAATCTTGAGAAAAATCTCCTTTATATATAATTAGAATACTTTCGTCAATCATTTTTTTATGAAAACTGATTGATTCGCTAAGCTCCAATTCACTATCACTTGCTTCAACAGTTTCCTGATCTGATTTTAATAATATTTGATTGTAAAAAAGAGAAAATTTTTTGTTATAATCTTGAAAAAGATATTGTAGCTTTTGACCAGATTTCCTTGCCATTTCAATTAATCCAAGTCCAGCACCACCTTTTTCCGAAAAAGTCTGATTCTCAAGCACCTGGCGGTATAAAACTTTCAATTCTTCCTTGTCCAGCTTATTAACCGTTTCAAGTTGACTTTTTACATTCTTAATTTTCTTGTTTTCAATTAAATTTCCGGAAGTTATATAGTAAATATCTTGCCAGTTTTTAGTCAGAAAGAAACCTTCATTTTGTGCAACCTCAACTTTATTTACAAGTGCTTCTCCGTGGCGAACAATATTCTGAAAACATTCAGCCATCAAAAAAGAAACTTTTTTCTTCATTTTTGTCAGACTATTAATGTTTGTAATATTATATTCGCTTAGTTCAATGAATTTGGCGGTAATATCATCACTGAAATTTCCATTGTATAAGAGACAAAGATTATCTTCCTTGATTCGATCAAAAAACCAGAATGTTGTTTTGATATCCATATTTTACCTCAGTTCGATTGGCATTAAATAATAAAATAAAGAAAAATATATGAAAAGCACTAATTTTTTGATCTTAAAATGCGAATTTATGAAAAGAATTTTGAATTCTAATTTCTCACGGATTAATGATTTTTAAATTATCTTTAAAACTTATTAAAATAAGAAAATGAAAGCAGCAATTATAAGTGAGTTTGGAGGTCCTGATATTTTTAAAATCAGTGACATTGATATGCCGATAATAAATCCAGATCAGTTAGTAATAAAAGTCAAAACTGTAGGATTAAATCCAATTGACTGGAAACAACGCAAAGGTAATCACAAATTAATACTTGGTTCACCATTTCCTATTGTGCTTGGTTATGATGTTTGTGGCGAGATTGTTGAAGTTGGTGACGAAATAAAAAAATTCAAGAAAGGTGACATTGTTTTTGGGTCTCTTGACAATAAATATGGAGGTGCGTTAGCAGAGTTTAGTGTTGGACACGAGAAATGTTTCTCGTTTAAACCACAGAATATTAGCGATGAAGAAGCTGCAGCTTTTCCGATGGTATCAATAACAGTTTTGCAAGCCTTTCGTGATAAATCTAATTTAAAAGCAGGTCAAACTGTTTTAATCAATGGAGCATCAGGTGGAGTAGGGCATATTGCCATGCAAATTGCAAAGGTAATGGGATTTAAAATAATTGCAGTAGCAAGCACTTTAAGCAAAGATTTTGTTGAAAAATATAAGCCTGATTTATTTATAGATTATAGGGAGCAGAACTTGCTTAAATCAGATATTAAAGTTGATCTATTCTTAGATGTGGCATGTAATTATTCTTTTCCAAATACCAAACATCTGTTAAATCCAAATGGATTGTATTTAAATCTAGCATTTATTGATACTCTAAAAAAGATGCCTTTATTTATGCTGCATCAGATTTTTTCAAAAGGAAAAAAAGGAAGAGGTATGCTTATGAAACATAGCGGTGCTGATTTGGACATAATTGCTCAATGGATTGCAGAAAATAAGCTTAAGGTAAATATTGATAAAATTTTTCAGTTAGAACAAATAAGTGAAGCTCACAAATATGCTCAGGAAGGACACAATAAAGGGAAGAATGTTATAGTTATAAGTAATTAAACTATGTTTTTATGAGTCCTAAAAAAAAGAAGAAAAGCAAAACAAATTGGAAAAGATTTACAGTAAAAATGTTCTTTTTTGGAGCATTTACTCTTGCAGTTCTTTTTTTTATCTTGGTTATTCTTGTTAAAATAGGGGTGTTTGGTTCTTTACCAACCTATGCTGATCTGAAAAAAATCAAGAATAATACAGCTACTAACATCTATTCAGTTGACAATAAACTTTTAGGAAGATATTACTATCAGAATAGAACAAATGTTTCTTTTGACGATATTCCAGAACATTTAATAAATGCATTAATAGCAACAGAGGATGTTCGTTTCTACGAGCATCATGGTATTGATCCAAGAAGCACCTTAAGAGTTTTAGTAAAAACCATAATTTTATTTGATCGTAGTTCAGGTGGCGGGAGTACCTTGACGCAGCAACTGGCTAAAAATCTTCATGGTAGAAAAGATCATGGAATATTAACAATTCCTGTAGTAAAAATCAGAGAGATAATTTTAGCTCGACGAATTGAAAAATTATATACCAAAAATGAGATTCTGGAACTATATTTAAATACAGTATCTTTTGGAGAAAACACATATGGAATAGAGACTGCTGCTATCATTTTCTTTAATAAAGAACCTTCTGAGCTTACTATAGAAGAATCAGCTGTGTTAGTTGGATTATTAAAAGCAAACACAAGCTATAATCCTCGAAAAAATAAAGATGCTGCGCTAAAACGTAGAAATATAGTTCTTAGCCAGATGCACAAGTATGGTTACCTTAAAAAAGAAGAACTGGATAATTTAAAAAAGATTCCTGTAACTATAAAATACAGAAAACTTACTTATTCAGAAGGACCGGCTCCATATTTTCGTGAGTATTTAAGAAATCAATGCAAAGACATTTTAAAAGATAAAAAACGACCTGACGGAAGTGAATACAATCTGTATACAGATGGATTAAAGGTTTATACTACCTTAAATAGTAAAATGCAGAATTATCTTGAAACTGCAGTAGCAAAACACATGTTAAAGCTTCAAAAACAGTTTGAAGATCAGTGGGAAGGAGAAGAACCATGGAAAAACAATACCGAAATTGCATTGCTTCAAATTGAGCAAAGTAAAGCTTACAAATCATTAAGGAAACAGGGTTTGTCTCAAGAGAAAGCTATTGAGAAAATGAAAGTTCCTAGAAAAACAGAAATTTTTACTTGGCAAGGAACTAAGGATACACTAATATCTCCTTTGGATTCTGTTTTGCACCATTTTAAATTACTACAAACTGGCTCAATGGTAATGAATGGTAAATCAGGTGATATTCTTGCTTGGGTTGGAGGTATAAATTATAAATATTTTAAGTATGATCATGTTAATGCAAAAAGGCAAACGGGGTCAACAATTAAACCATTTGTATATGCTTCGGCAATAGAGAAAGGAATTAAACCCTGTGATTATTTCGAAAACGATAGTGTAGTATATG
>Ga0209692_10001397_pt1 | contig 33565 bp, 26 predicted proteins | sample tdDd472_FD_187129 | JGI IMG/M metagenome (GOLD analysis project Ga0209692, IMG submission 187129) | Marine sediment microbial communities from the Atlantic coast under amendment with organic carbon and nitrate - tdDd47.2 (SPAdes)... | ecosystem: Environmental > Aquatic > Marine > Coastal >...
GCTGCTCTGGTACATGGCTTTCAATGCTGTTAAAGCGGGAATGTGCTGTGATCCGAGGGACTACAAGTATTCATCTATCAATTGTTATCTCATAGAAGAGTTTACATCAACGGTAAAGATCATACGCCATCGGTATTTTGAGGAGCTGGGAGCGACCTTTGCTGAAAGAGTAAAAAAGTTCCTCTACTATGAAGAGGCTTATCGTAAGAGGTATGCGCTTCTGTTCTAAGTCAGTTAACTTCCTGTCTCCAAGCTGAATTTTTCGAACAGTCTTTGTAAGGCTCATGCCCTGTTGTGCCCTCAACAGTAGAAAACGCCTAGATGAGGGTTTTATTTTGCTCGCATGCCTTGATATCCTGCCGGTTTCAGTATTGATCCGAGACCAGGTCTTAATGCAGCTTATTCAAAACAATCCACATATACATATAAAAGAAAGAAAAATCGATACATGCTAATATTCTGTTCAAATTAATTCAAACTGCTTATTTTTTGCTCTGAGCCCAGTCTAAAACCGCATATCCTTTTCATAAAAGATACAACTCATTATCTGCTAAAAGGTCAAAACCTGCATCTTTCAAAACATTTTCCGTTTTTTGTACATTCTCAACCTGGAAGACAAAAACTGCCGTACTGCCCCCTTCGAGAATAAAACCGTAGGCATCTTCAACATTGATGTTCTCTTTGGTAAGAACAGTAGTTGCCCCATGAAGTCCCCCTGGCCTGTCATCCATTTTTACCGCAACAATATCCTTCAATGTAGCTGCGAAACCCGAATCTTTCAATAAATCACACCCTTCTTGCGGCTTATCAAGGAGAAGCTTGATAATTCCATAGTCCCCGGTATCCGAAATAGTGATAGCACGGATATTTATTTTATTATCTGCCAGGATACCGGTAATACGATTAATCTTTCCTGGCTTGTTTTCTGCGAATACTGATATTTGCTGCGGCATACCCTTTCTCCTTTCCTGCTTTAAATTTCCCGATTATCTATAACACGTATCGCTTTTCCCATACTCGGCGGCAGCGAACTCGGCTCGAGAAGCTCAACCCGGGGATTGATAACAATCAAGGCTCTGAGCTCTTCCACTATTTTAGCCTGCAGATTCTTCAATTCCTTCAGATCACCATGAAACATTTTCCCGTAAAGCTCGACCTTGATATGCATACGGTCAAGATTGTTTTCCCGATCAAGAACTATCTGGTAATTGTTGCCAACTTCCGGGATTTTCATAAGAACGGTTTCTATTTGAGAAGGGAAGACGTTGACACCGCCTATTATCAGCATATCATCGGTTCTTCCCTTAATGCGCTCGATACGACGATGAGTTCGTCCGCACTCACATACTTCCGGAACGATACGGGTCAGGTCACGGGTATGGTACCGTATTATCGGCATTGCTTCGCGGCCCACATGGGTAAGAATCAGCTCTCCCTCTTCGCCGTCAGGAAGACGCTGCCCCGTTTCAGGATTGATTACTTCAGTAATATAGAAATCTTCCCAGATATGCATGCCTGCACAATGTACACATTCGAAAGCGACACCGGGACCATTCATTTCAGACATGCCATAGGAATTATATGCCGTGATGCCCCACTGTTCCTCAATCTTCCTTTTTACTCCCTCTGAATAAGGTTCTGCTCCCAGATAAGCCTTTTTCACCGGCAGGTCGTGAGGATCAACACCATGTTCCTTGATCACCTCAACAAGATGAAGGGCATAACTTGGTGTAATATGAATGACGGAAGTATTAAAATCCTGCATGAGCTGAATCTGCTTCAGGCTGTTCCCGGTGGAAGAAGGAATAACCATGGCTCCAAGGCGTTCAGCCCCGTAATGAAGCCCCAGACCCCCGGTAAAAAGACCGTATCCCATCATGTTCTGGAAAACATCATCGCGGCTCGTGCCGGTGGCAACCATGCAGCGGGCAACCAGATCCGCCCAGTCATCAATGTCTTTCTGGGTATAAAAAATTACCGTCGATTTTCCCGTGGTTCCCGAGGATGCATGAAGACGGACTATATCACTTTGAAGGACCGTGACCATGCCGTCGGGATAGCTGAGCCGGAGGTCGTTTTTAGTAGTAAAAGGAAGATCCTGCAGGTGCTCCAGAGTTGTAATTTTATTTATATCCACCTTGTTATCGTTAAAAAACTTTTTATAAAAAGGTGTTTCAGCCGATGCCTCAAGGGCTTTTTTCAAGCGGTCAAACTGCAGTTTTTCCAGATCGTTCCTGGAAATCGTTTCAATTTCCCTGTTCCAGTACATGTTTCTTCCTTATAAAAAATATTAGTTATCAAAACTCAAAAGATCCCCTTTGAGTTCAAGTACTGGTTATCTTTTTAGACAGGAGAAATTAGACTTGTCAATCATTAAAAAAGGGGGGCCATCGGTAATCTGCTCATTATTTGAAGTAAGGAAGTTAGAGCATCCTGCCCGTGAATATCCGCACACTATCTTCGCAGCTCAGAGCCCCAAAGAGGCTCTGAGCTGCGAAGATATCCCTTTAAAAATCAGAAACCCTCTCCTTGAGAGAATCTGCCATGGTACTGACGGTTTTTGACGCATCCAACAGCTGAATTGAGGCCGAGGCTATCGACTGGGTGGCCTCATTAATAACATTGATTGATCTGGAAACTTCAGAAATTGCGGTATGCTGTTCATGGGTTGAAATCTTTATATCACTTGTTTTATCATGCACACTGTTCGAATGCTGCCCTACAAGGGTATTCAACTCGAACTGCACTTCCATCAACTGATTTATTTCTTTCATTTTATCGCTTATTGAACTAATATTATTTATAGTTCCTCCCATGACATGTACTGTATCATCGACACTGTTCATCCCCTTCCCCACCATGTTTTCAGTAGCGGCAATAAGCTGGGAAATCTCCTTCAGGCTGTCACTGGTCTGCACCGCAAGTTTTGAGACTTCGTCGGCAACCACGGCAAAGCCCCTTCCCGCATCGCCGGCCCGCGCGGCTTCGATTGATGCATTGAGAGAAAGCAGACTGATCTGCTCGGATATATCATTGATGACATCAACAACACTGTTCATCTGCTGGGATTTTGCGCTTATCTCACCCATTGCCTCCTGCAGCATATCAAGGGATTTTTCTCCCGACATTGATTTTTCAGATGTATCTTCAGAAAGGCTCAGAGCCCCTTCAATTAAATCATGCATTTTCTGAATTGAATCAGAGAGAAGATTCATTCTTTCCATGAGAACTTCAAGATTTTTGAATTGATCTTCCACATTTTCCGCCTGCAGGTCCATGGCCGCCTGCACTTCCTCTATCGCTGATGTAATCTCTTCAGATGAGGCTGCCTGGTTCTGTGTACTTTCAGAAAAATTCTGAGATGTCGATGCCATATCATTTGAAGAATGGGCAAGTTCAACAGATATGCTGTTTACTGAATTAAAAATACCCTTAATTCGATTATACTGATTTTTATTTTTATCATTTTCCAGTTTAACATCATTGATTGCATCCCTGCTTAATTTGGCGATAAGCAGAGCGATGGCAAAGGTAAACATAATAGTAAGAAGAGAATCAATCATTCCTGTCTGGGCAACCTGGAAATCAATCACCCCATCAACTTTTATTTTCACAAAAAGAGCAATATCAGTCCCTGCAAAAATGATAAAAAGAACAGTAGTCCATGCACGGGTACAGAACAGGGAAGTAAAAACAATAACAGCAGGAGCGAGATAAATCATCGACGAATATCCCATCAATGGTGTTTCGATCAACTGGTAGGCTATTCCGATAATTACGGTCAGTGTTGCCGCCAGAGAAGTAATATTTGCCGCGGCATTATAATAGCCCCGCCTTAGAATAAAAAGACTAAAGAGACACCCGACCAGGGGAGGAAGGGCCAGCGCAAGGGGCCGCATGATATCCCCCCTGAGGACATACACAAGAGGGGGTACCGGTAAAACCAGGAGAGCCACGGTAATATTCATATATATCAGCAGTACAGCCTTTCTCTTTACAATCATCGACGGATCTTTTAATTTTGCACGAAAATACCGCTGCAGTTTTTTCAATCCACCTGTCTCATCGTTCTTTTGCACAGCCTGTTGATTCATAATAACCACTCCATTACAAAACTGGACAACCGTCCAGCTCGACACCGTATTGTTGTCTTTACTGTTTTTGTGTATTTAGAAACTCTTTTCATTTTTTTGTGTGGGGAAGTTTGTCTCTCAGACGCTGATATACACAATAGCATCCCCGCAAACTCCAGTCACAGTTCCGCATAACTTTAAATAGTTGCACGTAAAAAGCAAGACATTTTTACCAGGAAGCAATTCCGCAACAAAACTTTAGACATTCCCTGCAGCCAAAAACATGTAATTTAAACACCGGCAGCCTTCCCGAAAACAGAAAGCCTGACACATAATCCCGAAGGCGAAAAGAAAATACTTGCAGATAACTTCCTTTCCTGTATTATATCTTATCCGGAGGAAACCCATGAAACGAAAACTTTTTATACCCCTCATTATACTCTCATTCTGTATTCCCGTCACGTCCCTGGAAGTCGATGTCGATGAACTGAAAAGCAAAAAAGTCGAATTCCAGAACTACCGGGGAAAACCGCGAAAGATAGACCCCATCAAGGGAATTTACCTCATTGGCGAAAAACTCGCAAGGGGCACAAAAAGAAGAGGAATAAACCGCTGGTACCGGTATCACAACAAGTACAGTATCATCAGAGCAGTCTCTCAAAAGAATAAAGAGAAGCTCTCGGCAGACATACTTTCAATCGATCCCAACGCCCGGGTAAACCATATTAAAAATATTCGGCGCATAACCATAACCTACCTGAGAACAATGTACGGCTACGACTACCGGGACGCCAGGGCCCTTGCCCTTTTCGCCAGCTACTACAACGCGGTACACCGGAAAGATATTCCTTATTTCAAATCAAAGTATAAGAATGTTGTTATGAAACACCTCAACAGCAGCAACGCGGGAATATCAACAAAATATTACCGATGGCCGGGAAGAACCCGCATGATCATTCCATTGACCGAAGCTGACAAGCGCGGAAAAATACGCAAAGTCGATCCCTTTATCATTGCCGATGAAAAAACCCGAAAACTTTCCAGAAAGGATACTGACAACCTGAAAGAACGCAAAGATCTTATCGATCTTCAGAAAAAAAAGCTTCAAGACAAAAAGGATAAGGCGGAAGAAGACAAAAAAAAGCTCGACGAAAAAAAGAAACGTATTGCAAAAGAAAAAAAACGCATCCAGGAAGAACAGGACAGAATCAAAAAAGAAAAAGAAAAGCTTAAAGAAGAAAAAAAACAGGCTGAAAAAATTAAAGATCCTGTAAAGAAAAAAGAAAAACAAAAAGAAATAAAAAAGAAAGAAGATGATATAAAGAAAAAGGAAGATCAGACAAAAAAAGAAAAAAAGACCATTGAAGATAAAGAGAAAAAAACTGAAAAAGAAGAAGATAAACAAAAGAAAACAGAAGATGATATAGAAAAGAAAAAAGACCAGATTAAAAAAGAAGAAAAAGAACTGAAAGAAGATGAAAAGAAAAAAGACGAAAAGAAAAAAGGTACAGAAGAGACTCTTTCAGAAAAAGATCTGAAAAAGAAAGAAGATGAGCTGGCAAAAAAAGAAGATGACCTTGACAAGCGGGAAGACCGCCTCCGGGACAAGCAGCTCGATAAAAGTATTTACGGCTCCAGGCTCTACTACCTGAAAATACGTCAGTACCTTTCAGGGGGCCATTACAACAATGAAATGTACATGATTGACCCTAAAACACGCAAAATTCTCTTCAAGTCACCCATCAACAGTATATGCGGAAAGCGCTACGATGTATTTTCTGATGGTGTTGTGGTTATCACTCACCTGGGGAACCACCGTTCAGGTCACCGGCTCACCCTTCTGGACAGAAATACCCTGAAGCCGGTACGCAATGGTACCGACGAGGTTTTCTGGAGAAGCTTTATAGAGATCCGCGACAATCATATTTATGTCATCATGGAGCAGCAGGGCCAGTACTACCTGGGCAAGTATGACAGCAAGTTCAAGCTGGTAGCCCGGTCAAATGAATGGATCAATGAAAACACATTCATCAGTTTCTTTGATGAATACATCTACATAAACCGAAAGGATAAACAAATCATGGTCCTCAAGAAAGAGGACCTGACACTGGTTGATATAATCAAACCCTGATCAGTGGAGCTTGATTATAATTTCCACACGACGGTTTTTCTGCCGCCCCGTCTTTGTTGCATTGTCGCCGATAGGCCGCTGTGCACCAAAACCGCGGTAGGAAAACTTGTCGTGCCCCATTCCCTTTTTGAGATACTTTGCCACTGAACGGGCCCTCTCCTTAGACAGCTTTTTGTTATATCCATGTCTGCCAATACTATCGGTATGTCCTTCAACTATTATTTCCCGGTCGGGATATTTCTTTCTGAGTATTCCGATTACCTTTTCAAGGGTATTTTGGGTATCTCCCCGAAGACGGGCTGAATCAAAATCAAAAAGAACCTCGCCCATACGGAGAACCAGGCCCCGCTTATCGGTATCAACATCGATTCCCTTTTCTTTCCCCAGCTCCTTCTCGATTTCTTTTTTTGCTTTCTCTTTTTCAGACTCAGAGACAGGTTTATAAAGACGATTTTTCGTCTTCATGTTCATGCGGAATTCCATGGAAGCAACACGCCGGCCGTTGCGAAGAAAAAATACAATGCGGTACATGTCGTCTATATCAACGGGCTTATTCTGGGTAATGTCCCACTGGATTATACCGGCGTTCTGACCATATATTTTAAGGGGAAAATCCCGGGGAACCTTCATGCCCCTCAGATTTTTATTGATGATATACTTATACATTATTACGGCAATTTGACTCTGCTTCAATGACTTCACTTCAGAGAGCTTATACTCGACAGGAAAAATGAGCTTAAAGGGGCGTGAAAAATTATTAAGAACCAGTTCACCATTACTTGTCCATTTACTTCCGACAGCAACATCACCTTTTGGGAAAGAAGGTACGTGGCGAAGATTCGGCATGTAATCTTTTTTCTTCATTACGAACCGGCCCAGGGGAGTAACTCCGAAATCAGCCATATACTGTTCGCGAAGATGAAAAACCGATTTACCCCGCTCCCGGTGAAACACGGAAAAAACGCCCTTCAGCTTACTCAGGTTATGCTGCTTTTCAAAACAGGTCAGGTCAATAATATTCCGTTCTTCGTAAATTCTCTTAAGACGATTATTTACCAGATAGTTTATCTTTGCAGTGCGCATAATCTCAAGACGGTCATTATGCGGAATATCCCATGTGAGGGTGACTGCCCCTGCCGGCACCGCCGCGATGACCGGTAAAAATACCAGTATTGCTATAAACTGAATGATTGCTCTTTTCATGGTGATACTTCCCCCCTTTCAATATCGGCCGAGTCAGGGTTTATATGAAGGAAGTTTTCTTTTTTTCGCCTTTTCTTCCCCCCCCCCAAAAAAACAGAGAGCCTGCGGAAATCATGAGACTTCTGGGAAAGCCGACAATACTCAAAAAAAACGTACCGGCCGGTTTTTTCCTTGATTTTTTCAGGCCACTCTTTAGAAGTACTTAAAAAAGCAAATATACAATTTTAAGTACCAACAGGATCCCGTACAAGAGTAGCAATAATTTAGAAAGCGGGGAAGTTAGCATCTAAAAGTTAACATCGTTCAGGTTATCGGGGGATTTAAATGAATTTAAAAAACACAGTAATACCAAAGATTTTCAAGGAGCAGGTAAAAAAGTATGGTGACCGGGTCTATGTCCAGCACAAAGATGAGACGGGCGAATACCAGGACACCTCATGGAATCAACTTAATAAACAAGTAGATCAGACAGCATGGTACCTGTTGTCACAGGGAATCAAAAAAGGCGACCGCGTCGCGGTCTTTTCAGCAAACAGACCCGAATGGTACATTGCCGACCTGGCAATTCTTTCAATCGGTGCCGTGAATGTCCCCATCTATGCGACCAACTCAACTGAAGAAGCCCTTTACGTACTTGAGCACTCCGGCTCACTCATCTGCTTTTGCGGTACCAGTGGCCAGATGGAAAAAGCCCTGGCGGCCAAAAAGAAACTTCCAAAATTAAAAAAAATTGTCATCTTTGATGAACTTGAAAAAAAGAAAAAAGATGTCGTAGCCTTTGAGAAGGTTCTTGAAGAGGGTGAAGCCTTTACTAAAAAGGATCAGCTCGATAAGCGCCTCAAGACGATAAAGCCGGCAGATCTTGCAACGATCATGTATACATCCGGAACAACAGGAGACCCGAAGGGGGTCATGCTTTCTCATGACAACTTCGTATCTGATGTTCGACAAATACTTACTGACTTTGATAAATATATCGATGAGGACAATCAGCTTCTTTCGCTGCTTCCCCTTTCACATTCCTTTGAGAGGACCGCGGGATATTACATGCCTCTTGCAGCGGGGTGCACCGTTGCGTTTGCAGAAGACTTCACAACACTCCTTGAAGACCTCAATAAAGTACGGCCTACATTCATGGTCAGCGTTCCCCGGGTATATGAAAAAATACATTCAACTATTCTTTCCCGGCTTCCTGAAGCCTCAAAAGCCAAGCAGCTGCTCTTTGGACTGGCAACAAAAACCGCGGCCAAAAATCTGCCGATTGCATGTGCCGACCAGGAACCTGCAGGCCTCTTCGGCGTACGGTACCGGCTTTTCAATAAGCTTGTTTTTTCAAAAATCAAAGAGGCCCTCGGCATGGACCGCATTAAGTATGTGGTTTCAGGTGGCGCGCCCCTGTCTGTATCTGACGCGGAATTTTTCATCGGCATGGGACTGAAGATTCTTGAAGGCTTTGGCCTGACAGAAACCACCCCGGTCACTAATGTGAATCCACCTGGAGGCATCAAGGCGGGAACCATTGGGCCGCCTCTTTGTGAAACGAAGGTAAAGATTTCTGAAGCTGGTGAATACCTGATTAAAGGTCCCCAGGTCATGCAGGGTTATTACAAAAACAAAAAAGCAACTGATGAATCATTTACCAAAGACGGCTGGTTTCGAACCGGTGACATGGCCATGATAGACGAAGATGGGTACGTTCGTATAACGGGACGCATCAAGGATATCATTGTTACTGCAGGGGGAAAAAACATATCCCCGCAGAATATTGAAAACAGCCTTAAAGAATCACAGTATATTGAACAGGTAGCGGTCATCGGAGACCGGCGCAAGTATCTCTCAGCGCTGCTCATCCCTGCCTTTGACAACCTTGCGGCCTGGGCGAAGAAAAATGAAATATCCTTCAGCGCACATACTGATCTGGTATCAAATCCCCAGGTCATCGAGCTCTTTGACGAAGAAGTCAAAAAATACACGAAGCAGTTTGCCCGTGTTGAGCAGATCCGCAAGTTCAGCCTTCTCGAGGCTGAATGGACTCAGGATACCGGCGAGCTCACTCCATCACTGAAAGTCAAACGCAGGGTCATAGAAGAAAAGTACGGTGATATCATCGACGGAATGTACCCCGGCGAATAAGTAATTATTCCTCTAATAATTATTCTGGTTGATTATCTACTCCCGGAGGCAACTCCGGGAGATTTTTTTGCACAATGTAAATTAAAAAAAGACATGTTCACTTCTATATTTCTGCATCAAGAAAAGTTGTTTTCAAACAAGAATGAATGTATATTATTTACAATGAGAGGATTCTATGCCCTTAGTGAATCGCAATAAACGACATGGGCCGGACATCGCCATCAAAGTCAAAAAAGTTTTCATCCTTTTGGCATGGATTTTCATGTTCGCCTTCTTCATGGCTCTTTCAATTGCCAAACCCCGGGTACCTACAATGTTTGACCGGTTGTATGACGGTGATACACTCCCTGGACTGTGGAGCAGCGAATTTCTAACCATTGCAATCTATTTCATGATACCCGTTGCTACGGCCTCTGCTGTTGGCCTTATATTAAATGCCCGCCGCCATAATCGAAAATACGACAAATACAGCAAATCACTCATTATATTTTTTATTCTATCCCTGTCTTCGATTATCCTCTTTTTTGTTTTATAGGAAAAACACAGCCTCAGAACTACCACGTCTCAGAGTAATAATAAAAAAGGGGCCTCCCCGAAAGGGCACCCCTTTTAATCGAAATATGTAGTCAATATTATCGATTATCGATAAAAACCTTTGCATTTTTTCCTTCCGTCCGAAGGGTCTCAGGTTCAACAAGGGTTACCTTTGCGGATATCCCCAGCTCTGAAAGTATGGTGTTCGAAATAAACGCTTTGAGCTCGACAAGTTTCTTTACCTCATCGGCAAAGAGGCTGTCAGAAACTTCCACCTGAACATCCAGTGTATCATTACCATCTACATTATCGACAACAATCCTGAAGCGCGGCTTTGTATCCTGGGCCTTCTTCAAAATGTCTTCTATCTGAATCGGGAAAAAGCTGATTCCCTTGACCACGATCATATCATCAGTTCTCGCTCCTACGTGCTGAATTCGCAGAAAAGTCCGGCCGCATGAACACTTCCCTTCAATGATAGAAGAAAGGTCACCGGTACGATACCTGATAAGGGGAAAACCTTCACGAGTTATGGTCGTAAAAACCAGTTCGCCTTCCTCTCCATGGGGCAGGGATTCGCCGGATTCAGGATCAATGACTTCAACAATGAAATGATCTTCGTTGACATGGAGCCCGCACTTTTCTTCACACTCCCCTGCCGCACCGGGTCCCACCAGGGTATTGATGCCGTAGGTATTATAGGCATTAATATGAAGCTGCTCTTCGATTGTACTGCGTATCTTTTCATTCCAGGGAGCTGCTCCAAAGATGCCAAACTTAAGGTTCAGCTCATCGGGATGGATATCCATCTCTTTGAGGTTGCTGGCAATTGCCGATGCATAGCCGGGAGAACTGACCAGAACAGTTGTCTTGTAGTCCTTCATGATCAGGATCTGTTCCTGAATCTTTTTGCTTGAAGATGAGGGTATCACCGAGGCCCCGAGTTTTTCCGCACCGTAATGAATGCCAAAGGCGCCGGTAAACATACTGTAGTCAAAGGCAATCTGAATAAAATCATTATCAGAAAGACCGGCGGCGGCCATAAGACGGGCAACCATTTCAGACCAGTTCTTCAGATCATTGCGCGTATACCCGGTGGCAATCGGCTTACCGGTTCTTCCCGTGGAAGAATGAATCCGTACAATATCCCGCAGCGGCACGGCAAACATTCCGTAGGGATAGGCACCTCGAAGATCTTCTTTAGTGGTAAAGGGAAGTTCTTTCAGGTCATTCAGTGAACTTATGTTTTCAATATTGACACTATGGGCGTCGAAATTCTTTTTATAAAATTCAACATTCCGGTATACCCGGTTCAGGGTTGACTGCAGCTTCTCTACCTGCAGCTGCTCCAGTTCTTCCCGCGGCATTGTTTCAATTTTTTCATTATACATTATTGCTTCCCCCTGCCTCTGTCTGCAAGTATATCCTGTGTTGAAAAAGAATTCAAGACTTTCATTCTTCTCCCTTCATGTCACCGATGCTCTTGTAATCCTTGCCGAGATAGGCCCGCTGAACATCATTATTATTCAGCAGCTCATCGGCGCTCTCTTCGAGCATAATCTGACCGGTTTCAATAACATAGCCCCGGTCAGAAATATTCAGGGCGGCCCGGGCATTCTGTTCAACCAGAAGAATCGTGTTCCCCTCTTCACGGAGCTTGACGATAATCGAAAAAATATCCTTCACGATCAGGGGGGCCAGTCCCATGGACGGTTCATCAAGCATGATCAGCTTTGGGCGCGCCATAAGCGCCCTGCCGATGGCCAGCATCTGCTGTTCACCCCCGGAAAGAGTCCCGGCGAGCTGATCCTTCCGCTCAAGGAGACGGGGAAACAGTTCGTAGACATGTTCCAGTTCCTGTGTCTGCTGGTCGGCGAGGCCCTTTTTCTTCAGGGAATAGGCCCCGAGAATCAGGTTTTCCTGAACGGTCATGGGACCGAAGACCTGCCGTCCCTCGGGCACCAGTGAGCAGCCGGCTTCAACAATTTTATGGGCCTTCATGCCGCCGATGGCCGTGTCGGCAAAGGCAATCTCTCCCCCCCGGGGCTGGATAATCCCCGCAATGGTCTGCAAAAGAGTTGTCTTGCCTGCACCGTTGGCGCCGATGATACTGACAATCTCACCGGGGCTGATATGCATTGATATTTTTTTCAGAACCCGCAGCTTGCCGTAGCCTGCTTCTATGTTTCTTACCTTAAGCATCCTCTTCACCAAGATAAATTTTTATCACTTCTTCGTTACGCTGTATTTCTTCAGGAAGCCCCTCGGCAATTTTTTTGCCCGAGCTTAAGACCGTTATTTCATCGGATATATCCATTACCAGGGACATGTCATGCTCAATGATCAAAATAGTAATTCCCCAGTCACGTATCTTTCTAATCGTTTCGGCGATTTCCGCGGTCTCGTAAATATTAAGTCCCGCCGCGGGTTCATCAAGAAGCAGCAGCTCAGGCTCCATTGCAAGGGCCCGGGCAAACTCGACAGTACGCTGCTGTCCAAAGGCGAGACTGGTTGCATCCGAGTCAGCCAGTTCGGCAATGCCGAGCATTTCAATGAGTTCCATGGATTTCTCATGGATCTCACGCTCTTCCTTCCATGTTTTAGGAAAGTTCATGAGACCGGCAAAGAAACCCGCACCGGTTCTGACATGTCTTCCGATCATGACATTTTCAAGGACCGTCATGTTGCTGTAGAGTTTAATATTCTGAAAGGTCCGCGCGATTCCCTGTTCGGCAACCCGGTGAGATGGCAGGTTGGTGATACGGGTGCCCTGGAATTTTACTTCCCCCGAATCTGACTCAAGAGCCCCGGCAATCAAATTGAACAGGGTCGTTTTGCCCGCACCGTTCGGGCCGATCACCGCCTTTATCTGCTTCGGCATCACGTCAAAGGTCACATCATTGACAGCATGAAGCCCCCCGAAGGAGCGGTTTAAATTTTCAACTTCAAGTATAGACATTTATTCTGCAGTCCTTTTTTCTCTCGCAATAAGCCGCTGTATCTTTTGTTTGAGCCCCTTAAAATTGTCCCGGGTCAAAAGACCGTCAGGAAAGAAGAGCATGATAACAATCAGTATCACCCCGAAGAAGGCATCGTCATAACTGCCGAAGTATCCCCTCAGGGAAAGGAAGTTTAAGAGCACGCCCATGATCAGGGCTCCCCAGAGATTTGCCATTCCGCCTACCGCAACAATTGCCACGTAGCGGACTGACTTCATGATGCTCGCCTCAGAGGGACCGATGCCCCCGTTAAAATGAGTCAAGAGCACGCCCCCCACCGCGGCGTAGACTGCACTGAGAACAAAAATGGCCAGCTTATACCGCGCCGTATCAACACCCATTGCAGAGGCCGCATCCTCACTGCCGTGAATTGAACGGAGGGCCCGGCCTGCCCTGCTGTTGACCAGGTTAATCAAAAGAAGAACACCGACCCCAAGAACGAACCAGGCAATATAATAATTTTCAATCCGCAGGGCCGAATCGCCGGAAATAGAAAGCCCTCCCAGAACGGGAAAGGCGGGTACCTCGGAGATACCGTCGGCTTCACCGAAAATTCCCGCACCGAGAACAATCCGGTAGATGATAGTACCAAAGCCGAGGGTTGCCATGGCAAGGTAATGTCCCTTCAGCTTTAAAATCGGAATACCGATGAGAAAGGCGACAATTATCGTTATCAGTATCGCCAGGGTCAATGAAATCCAGGGCGACAGGTAGACCAGTTCCTGGCCGTAGGTATCGGTCATTGAGACAGAGAGGCCTGAATTCATGATAAAATCAGCAAGGCCTGTCCCTTTCAGGGCCGCAAGGTTTTGGGTCGTCAGCACGGCGCTGGTATAGCCGCCGATGGCAAAAAATCCCGCGTGGCCCAGGGAGATCTGCCCCGTGTAGCCCATCAGCATTGTCAGGCCGATTATCACCATGGCATAATATCCCGCCATGGTCATCTGGGTTAAAATATATTCAATCCCCGAGAGAGTGGATATAAGCTGAAAAAGAATCACCCCTCCCAGGAGAATTATTACCGGCACATATTTATGACTTATCTTCATCTATCTTAATATTCCTTTAGGGCTGAGACTTCACTGCTTCCGAAGAGGCCGCTCGGTTTAATAAAAAGAATCAGCAGCAGTAACGCAATGGCAATGGCGTCTTTATATGCCGAGGGAAGAATACTGATGCTCAGAGCCTCAAGAACTCCGATAACAATGCCCCCCACAACCGCCCCGGTACTGTTTCCCAGGCCCCCGAGAATCGCAACAGCAAATCCCTTAATAGCCAGGGAGGTCCCGCCGTCGTACTGGGTCATGGTAATAGGAGAAACCACCGTGCCGGCAATGGCCCCGATGGCGGCGCTGAGCATAAACGAAAGGGTAACCATGTTTTTCGCGTTCACCCCGCACAGCTGGGCTGCCGTGATATTTGCAGAACAGGCCCGCATTGAGCGTCCCGGAAGAGTATACTTAAAAAAGAAGGTAAGCCCGATAACAATAACGGCACTGACCCCCAGCACCCAGAGAACCTGGGGAGAGATATAAGCCCCGAAAATATTAATGGAAGATGATTCGTCTCCGGTAAAGTAAGGCAGTGAGCGCACCTTTTCATCCCAGATGTGAAGGGCGACTTCCCGTATCACCGTGGAAAGACCGATGGTGACAATAATCATATTGAGAACCGAGGGCTTTTTCAAATTACGGATAAAGACAATATCAATAAAGGCTCCGACAAAAGAAACAATAATGACAGAAAGAAAAATGGCCAGGGGAAGAGGCATGAAGAAATTAAAGGAAATAGCGGTCATCCCCCCGAGCATCACAAATTCACCCTGGGCAAAGTTGATGATTCCCGTGGTATTATAGATAATATTATAGCCGATGGCGACAATTGCATAGATGCTCCCCATGGTCACACCGGAGAGCAGGTATTGTAACAGTTGTTCAAAGGACATGGTTTCGATTCCGATTCATGTATGTTTTCGGCATGCTTCGCGGAAGAAAATTAACAGAGAGCCTGCAGTAAAGCAGGCTCTCTGGCTGGATGCATTTACTTTTTATACAACACGAACTTGCCGTCTTTAACGGTAAGCATGACTAATGAGTCCATGTCAAGTCCATTGTGATCTTCAGCAGAAAAATTGAAAATTCCGCCGGTTCCGGGGACATTTTTCAGGTTTTCGATAGCATCACGGACCTTTTCACTGTCAGTTCCGCCGATTTTGATTCCTTCCACAAGAAGAGTAATGGCGTCATAGGCGTGTCCGCCGAAAGTAGAAACATCTTCTTTGTAACGGGTTTCATAGTCAGTTTTATACTTAACCAGAAGAGCCTTCTGCTTATTTGAATCATCAAGGCTGGTAGCAACAAGAAGACGGCCGCAGGGAAAAATGATGCCTTCGCCGGCCTTTCCCGCTTCTTTCGCATACTTGATATTTCCGAAACCGTGGCTCTGAAAAAGAGGCACATTCATATTAAGCTGCTTCATGTTCTTGGCAACGATTGACTGGGCAGGAACAATAGACCAGTTTATCACCGCCTGAACGCCCTTTGCCTTGACCTTTGTCAAAACACCGGTAAGGTCAGTTGCTTTCTTATCATACACTTCACTGATGAGCACCTTGACGCCGTATTCAGTGGCTATTTTTTCAAGCTGGGCTTTTCCAGATTTACCAAAACCCGTATTACCGGAAACAATACCTATTTTACTGATTCCCTTTTCTTTCATGGTTTTAAAAATCCAGTGACAAACCTGGCTGTCTTTCTGGGGAGTCTTAAAGACATACTTTGCAACCGGGTTAACGATACTTTCAGCTGCCGCGCATGACATAAGAATAGTCTTTGCTTTTTCACAGATAGGCTTTATTTTCAGGGTTTCACCGCTGGTGGAAGGCCCGAGAATAGCAAAAACCTTATCTTCTTCAATAAGCTGCTTGGCAAAGGAAATTGCCTTTTCAGGGCTTCCGCCGCTGTCTTTAAGAACCAGTTCAAGCTTCTTGCCGTTGATGCCGCCCGTGCTGTTTATCTGGTCAATGACCATCTGAACGGTTTTCGCTTCAGGAGCGCCGAGAAATGACGCGGGGCCTGTTACTGAGAAAATAGCACCAATTTTAATGGTATCCTTCGCACCCTGCTTACAACTCAGGGCAAATGACATCAGACTCATACAGAGTCCTGCAATTAACAATCGTTTCATGTATTTACTGCCTCCTTAAGTTTGGTTTTCCTGATTAGATGTTACTCTCTATAGAAACTTTTGAGGGAAGTCAAGCACTTCCTTTTATTTGTTTATTTTTTATAAAATAATGGGTGAGGAAGTTTATCCCCTGCCGCGGCGGGGCTTTTTGCCGGCTTCCTATACCGGATTTCCGATGTTATTTTAAAGATTACTTTGCAGTGATAGTATTCTTTTATTCGGCCTTCCCGGCCCGGGGCTCAGGGTGTTACTTTTTAACGACAAAAAGTAACCAAAAGTCGCTCTTCAATCGCCAGAGTGGCTGCCTCTCATTCGCCGAGGAGGCTCACTTAAGGCTATAATATACTTCAAGGCTTTGGTGAGCTAAAAGCATAATTAACAGGTCGGGCTTTTCTGTTTTAGTATTCCTGTCCCGCGCGGGCTTTGATGCAGCCATCCTGGCAGCAAAGCCCGGAGAGACATCGTGTCTCTCAGGCTTTCTTTTTTTTTCTTTCAGTACCAGGTAACCCTGACCTTTCTTGTTAACAGTCCGAAGAATAAACTTCCTATTCTTATTTTTCCATTTTTCAAATTATGATCTTTATCGGTAACTGTAATTTCATATCTCCAGAAAAACAAATCCCAAAAGATCCATTTTTTCTTCTCCAGGGTATAGTTACGCCTTTTACACCACCGAGCTAAAATTCTTTTCGCTGTGTAGTGACTACTTAACGCGAACAATACGCCTATTGTGGCAAAAGAAACTATTACTATAAAAACCAGGAAAACTTACATCTTAAACTGAATCTCTCGGGCATGTCCTTTAACAAGCAACTCTCTGTTCAACAGCTTCCCCTCTGAGCATATCCTCACCGGGTCTTCTTCACCTTTCAAATAAAAAATGTCTCCGATGTAGCGGGCGTACTTATCGGTCTTGTAGGTTTTAACCACCACGACGTTGCATCCCCTAAGCTCGCGCATGACAAATTCCCGGGCTTTTTTTCCTTCGGAGAAATTTATTTCAGGCGTATCGATTCCCCTGAGTCTGATCTTCTGACGAACCGTTGTTTTAAAGCCGGTATCAATGGTGAGCCAGAGGGTGTCACCGTCGATGACCTTTGCCACTCCGGCACAGTAGGTGTGAAACCGGTTGCTGTTTCCGTCACTGTTGTCTATTTCCTCAGATATAAAGTATCTGTCTTTTTTCTTCTCGGTCTTAAAAAGCAGAAAGTTTTTCATTTCTGCCAGGTTTTCGATTTTGATGCTGCGCCACACATTGAAGCCGCAGTCTATGGTAACCTCACGGTCCGTGTTCCCGTCTTGAAGATCGATTCTTTTGTAGCAGTAGAGGTCGCCCCGTGTGACCGGATACTCTTCCTCTTCCCTCTTTTCTTTTCCTGTTTCTTTGAGCCGGTACAGCTCAATATGTTTCTGCAGCTCTGAGCGGGTCATGTTTTCTTCTACTGCTTTTTTCAAAAGCATGTTCCGGGACTTCTCGTCTTTTACTGAAAGAAGCATGACAACTTTGGTCCACTCCAATTGGCCAGCCGGCTGGCCAATTGGATACGTTTTATAGAACAGACGCATATCCTTTAAGTTAGTCCTTGAAAAACCCTTGCCGTATTTCTTTGCCAGGTCTTCCGAAAGCTTGCCAATCAGATGTTTCCCATACCCCACCCTTTCGGGAAGTTTTTCTTCAACAGCAGTAATATATTTCCCGGTTATCCAGTAGGCCTCAAGGAGAGAGCCCCGGGTGCCGGCAAAAAGTCCGGTGATGTCTTTCAGCAGCTGTGCATAGTTGTCTTCACCGGCGATCTGGTTCATGTTGCTCTCACTGTTTGATAATCTTTCTTCAATTGTAGCAGGCCTGACCGTTCTCTTTCTGTTATGCACTATTTATGACATTAATTGATCTTGCAAGACTTTTTTACTTTTTTGTAGAGTTCGGGAATATCTTTTGGCTGGAGAAGCAGGTATAGAGAGACTGCAGGGATGGAATCAATTTAAACGCACTCTATCTTCGTTTCTCTTTTTCTTTCATTAACATTTCATATGTTGAATCAGGAACTATTATTTTTCCTGGCTTTTCAACTTTTCTTGTTATTTTCTTTTTTGAATGATTTTTATTATTTTTGCTACTGTTTCTATGCTTCTTTGGAAATTCAATACTCGGATTAATAACAACTACAATGAAAAGCAACATAATAGTTAATAGTATAACAGCCAATAGCACCCACATTGTATCTATCATTATTTATCCATTTCCCTCTCACATTGACTACATTTGTAAGAATAAAAATATATAGAACCACCACAATACTTACAAAGATATTCTTTTCTTTTTAGTTCAATAAATTTTTCCATACCTGACAATTTAATTCTTTTCATATCCTCTGGAATTTCATGCCTGTATTTAAATCGATAATCTCCTTCATGGGATTTAATTAATTTTTTATTTATAATTTTGCAGGGAAAATCTTCACAATAAACACAATAGTCTATTTTCTTTTTCTCATAACAGCATTGACGTATTTTACAGCTCCATTTACTTTTTCTTTTTTGTTTTTGATTTTCAGAGGAACAGCCGAAGCATGATTTATTATAAGAAGGGCATGCTGCGCAGAAAACACCGCAGGGAGCTACTTCATTTTTTCTGTCTTCCATGCCGTTTTCCTGTTTAGAATGTCGTTTAACGTTTCGCGAATATACAAAGTTGGCCCGGCCCCTTGCGGACTTGATTATATTTTGGGAAATTATACCATAATTTTTCAGAATATAATCAAAGGGCCAATTTGCCGAAGGCCAAGGCGAAGCCGATGCGTATATTCGCTATTATGCAAAGTACCAGCCTTTTCAATTATTTTTCCAACCATATTCTCAAAATATTCATTTAAAATATATTTTCCATACACTTTCAAAAATCTATTACTAAATATACCATATCTTTTAATTGTTTTCCATTTTCATACATTTTATGATCATAATTATCTATAAAAAAATCCTTTATTGTATGGGAATATTTAAACCCGAATTTTTCATAAAAAGCAATTATTATATCACCTTCTCCTGTACCAACCAATAATTGTTTGCCTTTATTTTTTATGGTTTCTATTATATAATTTACCATAATACTTCCATTTCCTTTCCCCTGATATTTCTCATATGTTGCTATATTTTTGATTTCATATATTTCCTCATTTTCTTGTGTTACTACAGAAACGGTTTTTAAATCATTATCAAATAAGGCAAATAATTCACCTCTGTAGAGATATTTTTTAACCATACTTTCCTGTTCATCACCTAATAATAATAAGTCCATATATTTATCTTTATTATCCATTACTTTTATTATTTCCACACAATTACTCCTTACATTCAACTATACATTCATTAAATCGGCCTCCTTACAGGGCATTACCAAACCTTTTTTGCTTGTGGGTCTGGTAATATTTATCTGAAAGTGTTACCGATGTCTCCGGCATACAAGTGTAACATTTCATCTAACGTTCAGCTTATCAGACGTTTCGCCGGCCTTTTGGCGAAATGTGCCGAAGGCCGAGGAGCGAAGTGACGAAGCTGATAAGCGTTGTTAGATGATTTTTTCGAAACTACCACAATTAACTATTTATTAATCTTAAGAAAGCCATTTTCTGGATCTATTGGGTAATAATGCCCAGATTCCTTTTTGGTTCTTATGTCAGTAATATTGATTTGTTGTTTTTTGACTTTAAAAAATACCCACGAGTCAACCGGTCTACACTTAAAATAATGATATTCATTATCTGTACCAGAATAAAACATCATGCCCCAGCCAGAAGGATTGCCTTTTATCCATTTTTGGAAATATACTTTCACTTCTGAGGGTGTACTACTTTTAATATGACTGCAGTTGATTGCAAAAGCAGCGATTACAATTAGAAATACAAATTTAATATTTTTCATAAAATTCCAGCTTTCGAAAATTTCATCTAACTAGTTCATATCCGCATTATTTCGCAATTGATGCTCAAATGGCGATATATCCGAATTTCGGATAAGCAACTATAGACACTCCCACACCTTTAACACAAGCAAAAAAACACTTTCTTAAAGCTCACTTTGCACATCATCAATAATTATCAAGGTTTCATCCGCCATAAACCCAACCTCGGAGCTCAGAGCCTCCGGCCAGGGTCAGAGCATCCCAATGGCTCAGAACATCCCGGCGACGTCCAGGCTTCTCACAAGTCCCCCGACCGTGTATTAAAGAGACTAAAAGACTATCCCAGCTACCAGGCCCTTCTTTCTCCCCCTCTCCCTTCCCAATCTTCAAAACCGGGAGAGGGGGCCGGGGGTGAGGGAAATAAGCACCAGGGGGCCGGGTCGCGAATGCTTCAAAAAACTTTAAACTTTCACCTTGTTACTTTATACTTTTACCCACCCCCTCCACCTCTTGACAGTCATTCGATATAATATTATAATAAAAAAATATGTTTTAAAAAATATTTTCAACAAAAGGAAACTCGTGACTAAAAACCAATTTTTTACCAGACGCTCAAATAACATACTCACCATAGCTATTGGAGTCCCTGTTCTGGCCTATATCCTTTTGGTATCAACCACCACCCTGTTTTCAGACTTTACAGGTTTCCTTGGCATGGTGATTCTTGGAGTTGTATATTGAACTGTTGTTGAGTGGCATGCAGCCAGGCGGTTCGCCTGGGACGTTGAACATTCCATCGGTACCCCGCCAAAAAAATTAAAGTTCACTCATCCTTTGAACTTACTCTTTGTTGCATACAATGTTATATATTGGGTGCCCATGATTCTTCCCTTTACAGGAATAATGGAGTATCATACAGGTTTTATTGTTTTTTTTATTATCATAATAATCAGGGCAATCGCAAATCTTTACAGGAATAATTTCCTCACTCTGGAGCAGGCAGTACTTTTTCCACTCAGAATACCATAAATAGTTTTTTATGGGTGGGGAAGTTAACAATATTTTTTTGAACTGGACTTAATCCGGAGCAATCTACAAAAGCAAAGGTTTGATTATGAAATTTCCCTGGCAAAGCAAGTTAACAGGAGAAGAGTTTTTTCATTTCAAATTATTCGATCTATTTATTTTCGTACAACCTTCCCAGTGTATGCGACATTTTCACCGTAGCTGCTCCCTGAGCAAAGTCGAAGGGCAGCGAATGTAAAAATGTGGCGAAGCCCAAGCCCGAAGTACCCAGCGCTTTACACTGCGTTACACGAAGCGGCCGTTGCCACAGAAAGTTTCCTTCCGTGAGAGTAACAGATGCCGAACACGGAAAGAACGTTTAAACGTCCAGACAAATTAAACATATATCATCTTCAAACTTATCAGATTTTCTGAATATATATAATTCTTTCATCAAATTATTTATAAAAATATTACATTTATTATTGGAATATTGAAGAAATATTTTTTCCATGTTTGCATCTTCAAAAAATGTATCATCATCAATTGGACAAGACTCAACAAGACCATCTGTGTATAAAAGCAATTTGCTGTTTGCAGGCAATATTTCTTCAAAATTTTCAAATTGTTTATTAGCTTTATATAAAGTATTGTTTGAAAACATAGCAATTGCCGGGCTTCCGGGGCAATTTAATTGATAAACTGATTTATCACTTATTATATATGGATGAGAATGGCCTGCATTTGAGTACAGGAACTCTCTGGAGAGTGGATCATATATACCATAAAATGCAGTAATAAAATTACCTGCAGTTAAATCATCGAGAATATCATTTAAATAATATAGTAATTTTGCCGGATCATTTTTATGCAGTCCAGATTGATGAATTGTTGTTTTAATCATTGATGTGATGAATGCTGCATGAACTCCATGCCCTGACACATCACTAATGAAAATACCTATTTTTTTTGAATTTCTGAAGTGTATATAATCATAGAAATCCCCTCCAACATTATCCATAGGTTTATAAAATGAATATATGTATTCATAAGGATCTTTTTGGGGCAATAAATGCTCCTGTATTTTTCGGGCATGTGTGATTTGAAACTGTATTTCATTGGATTGAGCCTGAAGAAGTTTATTGCTGTTTTGCAGCTTTTCTTCATTGATTAGATTCTCTTTTTTAAAATGATTAACAATTAGAAAAAGCAGCAAAAAGGCAATGCTGAAATTAATTATTAACGTTTTTGCAGGGTTTGCAAATGCATGAGCAGTAACACTGATATTCCCATTCTTATATAAAATTAAACTGATGAATAGAAATGCTATGAAATTTATTACACTAAAAAATAGATATAGTTTGTTCTTTTTATAAAATATTAGCGGAAGAACTCCTGAAATGAAGATAAAAAATACAGCCAGGATTCCTGTTATAAAATATATGAATATTGAAGCTAATGTTGATGCGATGCAGAAAAGAATTATTGCGAGAGATATTTTTCTTTTATAATTGAGAAATAGAGTAAGAAAGCAAGTAAAGCTGAGAAATAAATCGAATAGTGGGATAATAAATTTTAAATTAATACGTGCTGTATATTTCAACATTCCAGTAGAAAAAAAGTAATTACTTAATAAATTTATATTCGGTTTTTCGTATGGATAGCCCAAAATGAAAAGAAAAATGCTCATAAAAAATAATATTAGTCCACCAAAGAAAGCAATGCCATTAAGAATTTTAATTTTTTTGACATCATCTATTGAGATGTTAGCGTCAATGCCAATATTTAAAATCGATTGATATACGTTTTTAATCATTTTTATCACATACAATCCCGCCAGGACAGTGGACTCAAAGTTAAAACGACCGTTTCGTACAACTAGTCTATATCCGCATTACGGATAAACCACCTCTGGTGGGGTATATGTACATTTCGGATATACAATTATAGATGTCCCCATGCCTTAAATTCAAGCAAAAAACACTTACTTAAAGCTAACCTCAAAGAGTAAAATCTCCCCCACCCTGCACACATCACGAACAATCTTCAGGAATCCGTTTCCCTTCCCAAACTTCAAAACCAGAAAAGCAGACCAGAGGGAAATTAAAAAAGCACCGGAATTATCTCCGGTGCTTTTCATTTACACAGATCAGGTAATCTCGCCTGTGCTTTCAGGAATATGTGCCACAACATCAGATGAATGAAGGAACAAAAAAGGTTTTCCTTGATGCGTTCTTTTCGTAGATAAACATTTTTTCTTTCTCCAGGACTTTCCTATCACCAGAAAGTCCTGGAGAAAATACTATTGAGCACCTGTCATATGAAGTACCGCGTGTCTCGCAAAAGTCATTGTTTTGCCAACAGCTACACCTACTATTAGTTCCGGATAAAAATTGTCCGCAAAAAATCCGCCGGCAATATCTCCTGCTGCGTAAAGCCCCTCAATTGCATTTCCCTTAGCATCCAGTACCTGTGTATTTTCGTTGATACGAAGTCCGTCCATTGTCGTCAGCAGCCAGCCTCCATATGTATATCCATAGTAAGGTGGTTTTTTCAACGCAAGCAGATCCTTTGCCGATTTGCCAAAATCTTTATCTTCACCATGTTGTGCCATATCGTTATAACGCTCTACTGTATATTTAAATTCTTCAACAGGTAATTTGAGTTTCTTTGCCAGGCCTTCTATTGTTCCTGCTTTCTTTATATATCCCTTAAGCCTCATCATTAAAATAAGGCCAAAATTCATAAACCGCCCCATTCCTTCATAGGTTTTGGGCGTACTTTTGCTTGGTACCATTCTTGAACAACCTACAGTATTAAAGATCTTTACATGTTTCCAGTAGTTACGATCCCAAATGATACAGGCAACACCGTTCTTCTCGTTTTGCAGTGGATTAAGAATGACATCATAGGGAACAGATTCATTGCAATAGCGTTTTCCATCCATATTGACCTTCATGAAAGGCTGACTCCCAAAGAAAAAGGAATCAAAAGAGCCCCCAATTCTAATAGGAATATCTGATTTTTTACCCGGCTTTGCAATTCCTCGATCGAACACCATCGCCGACGGGTATTTGTCTTTCTCTCCCCCGGCCCATATCCCTGCTTTGATACCATCACCGTGGTTTCCTTTTTGTACGTACCTGAGTACTGACATAGCGGTAGCTTCAGGATTAAGTTTTCCCACCAGTTCCTCTTGAGCCGCATAACCACCAGTGGACAGCAGAACACCCTTACTTGCATTAATTCTGATATATTTACCATTCTTCTTCCTGGCGATCACTCCAACGACCCTGTTTCCATCTTTAATGAGTTTGACCATAGGTGTATTAAACATACATTTGACACCTAAACTTTTAATCTTCTTTACGAAAAATCTCTCTAATACATATATACCCGCATGGATTACAGCAAAAGGTCCACCTTTGTGCAAGGGGACCAGTAATTTCGTTTGCGTAGGATAGACCTTGAGTCCCCCATGGTGGCCATCGGCAATGTCATATTCAGCCACATGTTTGATGCCATATTCCGACAGTTCTTCAGCCAGAAAATCAAAGGCCGGGCCGCTTTCATCCGCCCAGAGTCGTATAAGTTTTTCATCAACTTTGTTAGACCCTCTATATTTAGACGGCTTGTAATCAGGACTGTATACCTGCTTCTCTTTCATGAACTTCGTTCCGTAATTTACCAGTTCTTGTACGATCTCTTCTTTATCGATTTTGGCTTTATCACCGACCGCTTTTTGAGCCTTAGTATCAATTGCCCCCATATATGGCTTAATAAAACCCACTCTTTTGTTCTTCTCTATGACAAGGGTCTTTGCTCCCTGCTTCCCGGCAGCAATAGCAGCCATCATACCTGCATTTCCGGCACCACAAATAAGTATCTCGGTTTCGATTGTTTCGGTAATAGCTGATTGAGGAATCTCTGGTTCTGAACCATGCCATGGGTTATTAGTTTCAAAGGACTTTGGTATCTTTTCCATTGTTTTCTCCTTTTTCATTATAGTGTTCCATTGCAATAATTCCTGAAGAATAACAGACAATAGACACTTAAGATACAAACGTAACTTACTTGACAAATGTACAGAATCAATTTATTATTGTCAAGTTTGACGATACCACTGCTATATTTATGCTACAAAATCTCGAATAATGGTGCATATAATGAAACAAGACAAACGCTCAAAACGAACAAGGGCATGGCTCCTTGAAACGCTATTAGAACTAATTGAAAAAAAAGATTATTCTGAAATAAGCATTACTGAACTTACTGAAAAAGCTGACATTGCAAGACAGACCTTTTACCGAAACTATGACAGTATGGATGAGATTCTTTTATCTAAAATGGATGAAATCCTTGATGAATATATGGAAAAGGTTCAAAAAAATCTGGAGACAAATAATGATCCAAGCTGGGATTTTGAAGTAAGGCAGCTGGTATATGTATGGCAGCGAAATGAAGCACTCTTCAAAGCTCTGCAAAAAGCAGGCCTTGCACTTCAAGCTCTCGAAAAAATATCAGAATTCTTTTCCCTGTTTCACATGAAGGCTCAAAATCTTAATGAACTTGATGAAAACCATCAATACCTGGTGTATTTCCTTGGGGGAGGAGTTTATATGGTTTTAAAGAAGTGGTTTGATAATGAGATGGATATCCCCATTGAAACATTAACTGATCTTTTTAAAAAGGCTGCCAGGCATATAGATCAAATTGCAGAAGAATATATTAAAAGCTAAAAAAAATATTTCCTGATATCAAGGCTTCATCCGCCATAAACCCAACCTCGAAACTCAGAACCTCCCGTCAGAATCAAGCCTCTTAAAGTCCCCCTCAGGGGGATTCAGGGGGCCTTGACAAAAGCCCGATTCTGTAGCATAATACTAAGCAGTCCATTACACAGAAGAGAGCGAATCAATGAATATACCCACGAAGGCACCCGTCACTCCCCTCAACTACGGCGCCATTGCCGAAGACCTCTTTGCCCAGGCTGCAGCAACCGGGGGCCTTGAGAAAAATCTCTACCTTGAAAAGTATTCCGAGACCAAAGATGTCAACGGTATCGCCTGGCTCTTCATCGCATCATGGCTCCAGTACTTTAAAAACGATCAGCCCGAAGAAGTCTACCTGCAGGCCCTGGAGCACCTGGGAATTACCGGCGAGCTTCTCGATGAGATAGAAAAGCATCCCTTTAGAAAGTGCTCTGAGCATTTCTTTTTCGGCTTTCAATACTATATCATGTCATTCTATCAGAATCTCGATTTTGATCTTTCACGAAAGGTATCAAACACCATCACGAAGCGCTCGTCTGCCTTTGAGCTTTCCTACATGAGAAAGGGCTCTTACCAGATCAAGATGCTTCCCTTTCACATTATCGGAAAACTTTCCGCCGCCTTTGCCCATAACTACTCAACCCTGGCTGACGCGACATCACAAAGTCTCTCAAAGGTTTTTGCAAAGAAAAAAGAAGTGGAACTCGCCTTCACCTTTGAGCGCACGCCAAAGCGCCGGCATATACAGCTCCAGCGGCCTGAAGTCATTGTCTACAAAAATGAAGAGTACAACCCCAACCTTGAGACCGTCTACCGTACCGGAATATCCGATTACATCTCAATGATTTCATACCCCCTGGCAACCATGGGCATTCTCTACTTCAAGAATCTCTTTCTAAATTCCGGGTACCGGCACATGGAGATCAACCTGCTCCCCGACCAGGTACCCCGGTTCTTCGACGGGCACTACTACCAGATGAATGATGAGGGGTACTTTTACCGGGACACAGATCCCGAACAGACAAGAATGTTCGATTCATTTGGTGAGGAAGTTCACTACACCCGTGAGGCGCGCTTTGCCTTTACCCGGAACGGCGAACTCGTCATGGGTCTTGGTCACGACTATGAAAAAACAAATCCAGAAGTTGATATTGTCACCACCTACAATACCGAAAAGAACCGCTACATCCTTTACTATGATATGATTATGCCCTGGCAGAGATTTTACGTCTCCGTGGCAATGGATCTGCGCAGCCGAATAAAAAAAGAAAAGAACATAGACGTGCGCCGCAGTGACTACAAGACCCTCAAAGGAATTTTAAAAAAAGAATACCCCCGTGAGCTGAAAGAGGCAAAAAAGAAACGGATAAGCGGCAACCTGTTGTTGCCCCTCCTCTTTCTCGGGTCAGCAGCCGCGTCGGTTCTTGTTCCGCCCGAACTTCCTTTCATAAAATATTTACTTCTCTTCTGCGCCGGCGCGGGAATGGCCGGGGCCATGGGCAGAAGGGCCTACCGGAGCCTTATCTACCGGGTCGAGGTTCTGAAAAAAGAAGACGTTCTCGACTACCGGGCCCGGGAAAACTTTATCATGAGCGGCATTGACAGTGAAAAAAACAGTGCCATGGAAATATCTTCACGGACCCTGCAGGTTTTCAACCGGACCATCGAAGAAATGAAGAAAACCTCTGTTTCAACTACAGAAATCCTTAATGCTCTCGAGGAGTTCGGCAGGTCGAACCAGACCAATGTCGAGGCCCAGGAGAAGCTTCAGATGATTATTCAGAACCTGGTCACCCAGGCGGGGGTGATGAACGATAAAACCACCGAGCTGCTGAACAATCTTATCACCCAGGTCAATACTTCCTTTAACGAAATTTATAAAACCTCAGAAGAGACCAACACGGTTACCCAGCAGCTGATCAAAGAAACCGAAAAAATTGACGTATCCCAGCAGATGCTCAACGACATCACCGACCAGATAAATCTTCTCAGTCTCAACGCGAGCATTGAGGCGGCCCGGGCGGGAGACCATGGCCGGGGCTTTGCGGTGGTGGCCGACGAGGTGAGCAAGCTGGCTGAGAAATCCCAGGAAGGTGTGAAAGAGATTAATATTATCAACGATACAGTTCAGTCAGGTATCGACCGGGTCTACCATGAGAACATCCGGGCCGTCGACCAGCTCAAGGGTATCAACGAAAGCATGTCAGAGGCCCTCGGGGTGATCAATGGAGAGATCAAGAAACTTCCTGATAATATTGTGACCTCAGTTGACGCCGCCTCAAGTGAGGTGGAAAATATCGCCGCGGTTTCCGAAGAGCTGACCGCCAGCATTGAAGAGATTACCGCAAACGTTAATTCGATAAACCAGGTGAATGCTGAAACCATTGAGCAGATTGAACGCGAAAAGCAGGAGATTTAGGGGTAAAAGTTACAAGGAACAAGTGGCAAGTGGCAAGGTGATGCCCCCATCCCTGCCGGAGGGCTGATACAGGTCAGCTAAATGCCCTCACCCCGCCTCCGGCGCCCCCTCTCCCATTAAGAATTGAAGAAAGGAGAAGGTTCCCTGTCATGGTTCCGGTTAACGGCGAGAAGAGCTGTCCATGATCGCCGCTTCAATTCTATGATACAAAACATATATATCAGTATTTATTTCTTTATCAGTAACCCTGATAAAATGTATCCCTTCTTTCTCCCCCTCTCCTTTTCTTTTACTAAATGGGAGAGGGGGCCGGGGGGTGAGGGCACCGCCCCCGGTCAGAAGCTGCGGGCTTTCCCAAAAAGCAGAAAGGGTCAAAAACATTGATTTTAGGCCTCGTTACCCGACACTTTTCCTCTTTCCCCTCTTGACAGTTGCTCTAATATACTTCATACTACCCGGCCAATACACTAAATTAAAAGAGGATAATCATGAATGTTTCGTTAAATTCATCGGTCTCCCCCCTTGATTACAGCGCTATTGCCGAGGATCTCTTTGCCCTGGTTCAGGAGACAGGGGGCTTAGAGAAAAATCTCTACTTTGAAAAATATTCCGAGACCAAAGACGTCAATGGCTTTGCATGGACCTTTATCACCGCGTGGCTCAGATACTTTAAAAACGACCAGCCCGAAGAGGTCTACCGGCAGGCCCTCGATCGAATCGGCCTGACCGGCAGGCAGGTTAATGAGCTTGAAAAAAATCCCTTTAAGAAATCCTCTGAGCACCTTTTTTTCAGTATTCAGTACTACCTCCTCTCCTTTTACCAGGACCTTGATTTCGACCTGACCCGAAAGATTGCCTCTACCATCACCAAGCGTACCTCATCCTTTGAGCTCTCCTTTCTCCGCAAGGGCTCATTGCAGTTTACCCTGGTCCCCTTTCACATAATCGGCAAACTCTCAGGGGCCGTTACCCATAAGTACTCAACTATTACAGACTCAACGTCGAAGAGTTTATCAAAATTCTGGGAGAAGAAGAAAGAGCTCGAGCTTATCTTCACCTATGACCGCACGCCGAAGCGGCGTACTATTCAGCTGAAACGCCCGGCACGCATCGAGTACAAGGGAACAGAATACCAGCCGGCTCATGAAACGGTCTACGGCACGGGAATCTGCGACTACATTTCGATGATTTGCTACCCCCTGACCACCATGGGTATCCTTTATTTTAAAAATCTCTTTGTCAATTCAGGATTCCGCCATCTCGAGATTAACCTGCTTCCTGATCAGATTCCCCGGTTCTTTGACGGCCACTATTATAAAATGGATAGCGAGGGCTACTTCTTCCGTGACGACGACCCTGAAAGAAAAAGAATGAAAGACTCCTTCGGCAAGGAAGTTCACTACTGCGAAAAAGCACGCTTCGCCTTTGACAAAAAAAGTAATCTTATCATGGGTCTTGAAGAAAACTACAGGCAGAATAATCCTGAAGTCGATATCGTTACGCACTACAACTCAGACAAAAACCGGTTCATCATTTACTACGACATGATTATGCCCTGGCATAAGTTTAATGTATCGGTGGCCATGGACCTGCGCCAGCGAATCAAAAAAGAAAAGAACATCGACGTTCGACAGGTAGATTATAAAACCATCAAGTCGCTGCTGCAAAAAGACTACGCCCGTGAACTCCGGGAATCAAAAAAGAAAAGAAAAAGCGGCAACCTGCCCTGTGCAATCATTTCCCTTGCCGCGGCTGCGGGCTCATTCTTCGTGCCGGCAGAACTTCCTTTCATACAATATCTTTTACTCTTCTTCGGCAGCGCGGGACTGGCCGGGACAATCGGCAGAAGCGCCTACCGTCGCCTCATCTACCGTGTCGAGGTCTTAAACAAAGAAGACGTTCTCGACTACCGGGCCCGGGAAAACTTTATCATGAGCACCATTGACAGTGAAAAAAACAGTGCCATGGAAATCTCTTCACGGACCCTGCAGGTCTTTAACCGGACCATCGAGGAGATGAAAAAGACCTCTGTTTCGACGACAGAGATCTTAAATGCCCTCGAAGAGTTCGGCCGCTCAAACCAGACCAATGTTGAAGCTCAGGAAAAGCTTCAGTTTATTATTCAGAACCTGGTCGACCAGGCGGGGGTGATGAACGACAAAACCACCGAACTGCTGAACAATCTCATCACCCAGGTCAATACTTCCTTTAATGAAATTTACAAGACCTCAGAAGAGACCAACAAGGTTACCCAGCAGCTGATTGAAGAGACAGATAAAATAAAAGTGTCGCAGCAGATGCTCAACGACATTACCGACCAGATAAATCTTCTCAGTCTTAACGCAAGCATTGAGGCTGCACGGGCGGGAGACCAGGGCCGGGGCTTTGCGGTTGTAGCCGACGAGGTGAGCAAGCTGGCTGAAAAATCCCAGGAAGGCGTCAAAGAGATCAACATTATCAATGAGACGGTTCAGTCAGGGATTGACCGGGTCTACCATGAAAATATCCGGGCAGTCGATCAGCTCAAGGGAATCAACGAAAGCATGTCCGAGGCCCTCGGGGTAATCAATGGAGAGATAAAGAAACTTCCCGATAATATTGTGACATCAGTTGACGCCGCTTCAAATGAAGTGGCGAATATCGCTTCGGTCTCTGAAGAGCTGACCGCCAGCATTGAAGAGATTACCGCGAATGTGAATTCAATCAACCAGGTGAATGCCGAGACCATTCAGCAGATTGAACGGGAAAAGCAGGACATTTAGAGGTAAAAGTTGAAAGTTTCAAGTGAAAAGTAACAAGTGGTTGCACCGATTACCAGTCTATGGGAAAATAATCTTTGAGAAATTTGCCGCACCAGTGTGTGCCGGTATTTATTCCATCAAATATCGGATCACAGACCCGGGCCGCGCCGTCGACGATGTCAAGGGGCGGCTGAAAATCATGAAGCTCCTCTTTGAGTTTTGACAGCTGAACCGGATCTTCATCGGTTACCCATCCCGTATCAACGGCATTCATAAATATGCCAAAATCCGCAAGCTCTCGTGCCGAGGTATGAGTCAGCATGTTAAGGGCGGCCTTTGCCATGTTAGTATGGGGGTGGCGGGCTGCCTTTTTAAACCGCATGAACTTCCCTTCCATGGCTGAAACATTGACAATATGCTTTTGCCCCGTATTACTTTTTTTCATCAAAGGTGTCAGCTTGTTGCAGAGAACAAAGGGTGCGATTATATTTACCAGTTGTATTTCGAGCATTTCAGCTGTTTGAATCTCACCAAGTTTCAAACGCCAGCTGTTTGTACTTCGAAGGTCAACCTGCTGCAGGTCAACATCGAGTTCACCTTTCGGGAAAACAGTATCCGTTGACAGGGTGTTATCATAGGCATAAGGAATCTGCGACAGCTGTGCCGATTCCCTTAAACCGATTCCCGGAAGTTTTCCATGCCAGTTTACCGGCAGTGTGCTGCCAGCTTCTACATCTGATGCGGCAAGAGAGTTTATTTTTTCATTGCAAAGCAGAAAGTTGTTCATCAACTTTTGGGCAGCTTCGGGCAGTTCTTCGCAGGGTTTATTTTCATTTTCCATCAAATGAGTGTAAAACCCCGGGGGACGGCGGACAGTCTGAGCTGCATTATTGATAAGAATATCAAGGCGGTCAAAGGTCTGTTCAATATGACTGCAGAAAATCTCAACACTGGGTGTGTGCCTGAGATCAAGTCCGTAGATATGAAGCCGGTCTTCCCATTCAATGAAATCCTTTTCTTGAGAATAACGAAGGGCTGAATCCGCGGGAAAGCGGGTGGTGGCGATTACCGTCGCGCCTGACCGCAGCAGCATGAGAGTCGCCTGGTATCCGATTTTCAGCCGGGATCCGGTTATCAGGGCAACCTGTCCCGTCAGGTCAGCGGTCTGAAAACGTTTTTTGTAGTTTAAGTCTGCACACTGTGCACACATGGTATCATAAAAGAAATGCAGCTTAGTAAATTCGGCCTTACAGACGTAGCAGTTTCTCGGGGAGTGCAAAGAAGCTTCTTCATGTATATTTTCAGCATTATCTGAAATCTGCAGTGGAGCGCTAAATACCGCAGCCTCCCGGGCAATACGGATTCCTGTTGCCGCTCGCGCCTTTTTCTCTTTAACAACTACCTGCTGTCTTTTAATATTACGAATTGTCTTTTTTCTCAGCTTGAGCTGATCTGCATCAGGTTTAGAGAACTTTCCTGATACTTTCATGATTTCTATCTGCGTTTCCTTCGGTAAGGCAGAAAAGTCTTCATAGTTATCTGAGAGCTGCTTCAATATATGAATACACCGATCAATTTCCTTGAGCGTAAATGTCTCTTTATCTTTAATATGCACGTTGTCTTCCTTACAAACGAATGTCTCAGGCGTAAAGTGTAATCAATCCACGAGATTGACCACACTTAATCGGCAGGTGCTGGCGTGCAAGGTATTTTTAGATGGCTCAGCAGGGGTTTTACTACAGGCCTGAGTTCTCTTAAATTCCTTCAATTCTCCATGAGACCAGCCTTATCTTCCTATGATATAGCGGTGGGGATCTACCTCTTCACGCAGTATATGCAGTTCTTCAGCATGAGGAGGCTCTGTATCGTTCAGTCTCTCCGCCCATAAAAGCTCGAATCCGCAGTTCTCCTGGACATTCTTTCGGCTGTAACCGGGATTGATAGAAAGAACCTTCATGCGTTTACTGTCATCATCGAAACCCATTATAGCCATATTGGTAATAATGCGGTAGGGACCTGAGTCCTTAGGCAGTCCAGCATCATACCTGCTGGTGCCGCCCTGAAGATATCCGGGAGAAGTAATGAAGTCCGGCTTTTCAGTAAACCGTCTCACATCCTGCGGCGTCATTATCATGGTGCGCCAGCAGAGTGACGCCAGGTCATTGGCACCGCCTGATCCGGGAAAACGGACCTTCGGCCTCTGGTGATCATCACCGATCATGGTAGAGTTTATATTTCCGTACATATCGATCTGAGCGCCGCCAAGAAATGTATAGTCAACCATTCCCCGCTGACATGTCTCCATAATCTCAGGCATGGAACTCGCCATGAGTGCCTTGTGGAAAGTACGTGAGTCACCAACAGAAATGGGCATTGAAGGCAGAACAGGCGCCACACCCCCCGCCTCAAACATGATACAGAGATTGGGAGAAGCTGTCTTCTGAGCCAGCATGGCCGCCGCACAGGGA
>Ga0209692_10001401_pt1 | contig 33455 bp, 31 predicted proteins | sample tdDd472_FD_187129 | JGI IMG/M metagenome (GOLD analysis project Ga0209692, IMG submission 187129) | Marine sediment microbial communities from the Atlantic coast under amendment with organic carbon and nitrate - tdDd47.2 (SPAdes)... | ecosystem: Environmental > Aquatic > Marine > Coastal >...
TTCGAGCAACCCCACCTTCGCGCCGGTCGTGCTTGGTTGCGCACGGACGTTCAGATTCGTGCTGGCGACGACAAGGTCTTGCGCAACGACCGGGGCTTCCGCCGCGGGCGCATCCGGGTTTTTCCATTCCGACTGCTCCGCCTCCTTGGCGCGGGCCAGCAGGGCGGAGGCTTCGGGATTGTCCTCGGACATGGTTTCGACGGCGGTCACGAATTCCTGGTGCCGTTCGTCGATCTTCCCAGCGATCGTCTTCACGACGATGATATCGTCCGCATAGCGCCGCTTTTCCACGTCGAGCATGGTCTGCGCCTGTTCCCGCGTCAGTTGCCCGGCGCCGAATTGCTGCTTGATATCGCCGACCCGCGCGAGGCGGCAGTCCCGAACGCGGTTGAAGGCCGCGAGGGCGCGGACGATTTCCCCGGTTTCATGCTGGGCGTCCTGATACACGGTCTGGCCAAGGGAAGCGCGGTCCGTTGCCTCGTTCTGGCGCGCGGCAAGGTAGCCGCCGCCCGCCCCCGCGGCCGCGCCGACCGCCGCCCCAGTCAGGGCGCCGTCCCCACCGCCGAGAATACCGCCGAGAATGGCGCCGCCGACGGCGCCGATCGCCGCCCCCTGAATGATGCTGCGCTCAAAATAGCCCTGCGACTCCCTCAGGGCGATGCTCTGCTGCCCGCAGGCGTCATCCTTCGAAACTTGCTGGATGCCCAAGCTGTTCGAGAACCCTTCCACCGTCTGGCACGCGGAAGTAAGAAGCGTCGTGCTCAGACAGGCAGCGGCGATCAGCTTGCGCGCGCTCAGGCGCCGGACGGTCGGTCCCAGGAGAGAGGACATTCGAAACGTTCGGCCTGTCGCTTGCCGCATAACCATGTACGTCATTGTGTTCACCCCCGTTTCGTCCGGGATCCGTCCAAAGCCGATCCCGGCACCGATCCTTCAGTCCGCCGAGCGTATCACTCCAAGGATTTCAGTTATGAGCGGAATCTGCAGGCAGACATGATTTAGCTTGCATCCTTTGGATGACGAAAGGAAGTGAAATGTCTTTCAATCGGCGCACAAGAAGGTCGATAAATAGTGCTAAATCAATAGATTAAACGGCTAAAAACAATGGCGGGCGCGGCAGCCGCGCGCGAGGTGGTTGGTCCCCGCGGCAGGACGATGCTGCGCAGGTTGGACAGGAAGCCGATGCCGAGGACGGAGCCGCCCTGCTTTCGGTCGATCGGCACGGCGCCATTCGACCGGGCCGGTGTGGTCCTCTCCCTGATTCGCTTCCTCAGCCTCGCCGTCATCGAGAAGATGGGCGAAACCGACCGGAAGCACTTGCAATCGAACGAGCAATTGCACGATACGATAGGCGAAACGGAATGGTCCCGACCGCCGCATGTCGGAGCAAGGCGCGGGCGGCATTCAAACAGGAGCACACTATTCGTGAACGATCGGACCTACTATGCGCATCGGGGCAGTTTCCCCGACCAGACGCAGAAACTGACCGGCCAGGCGATCTTCAAGACCGCCTACGCCTTCATTCCGAAAGGCGTGATGACCGACGGCGTGACCAGCGCGCTTCCTTTCTGGACCGGCACGCGCGCCTGGATCATTTCGCGCCCGATGACGGGGTTCGCCGAGACCTTCTCGCAATACATCATGGAAGTGATGCCGGGCGGCGGCAGCGACCGGCCGGAAACCGAGGACGGCGTCGAACATGCATTCTTCGTCACCGCCGGCGACATGGTGCTGACCGTCGACGGGTCGGATCATCACTTAACCTCGGGCGGGTTCGCCTATATCCCCTGCACGGCCCAATGGTCGCTGCGGAACCGGGGTGACGAAGCGCTCTGCTTCCATTGGATCCGGAAGGCCTATGAATGGGTCGACGGGATCGACGCGCCCGATTTCTTCACCGCCAGCGACCGGGACAAGGAACCGTCCGTCGTCGCGCCGGGCCACGAAGCCTGGCTGACGACGCGGTTGATCGACCCGGACGACATCCGCCACGACATGAACGTGAACATCGTCACCTTCCTGCCGGGCGGCGTTATCCCGTTCGAGGAGACCCATGTCATGGAGCACGGGCTCTACGTGCTGGAAGGCGGCGGGGTCTATGAATTGAACCAGGATTGGGTCGAGGTGGAAGCCGGCGACTATATGTGGCTGCGCGCCTTCTGCCCGCAATCCTGCTACGCGCGCGGGCCGGGCCGGTTCCGCTACCTGCTGTACAAGAACGTCAACCGTCACATGCCGATGATGTTCTGACCATGCCGGAAACGCAGCTGACAGCCCGGCCGATCGATGCCGCTATCTTCCGCCCCTTCGGCGATGTCTTCGAGGCCGAAGGCATGCCGGACATGATGATCAATGACGGCCGCTGCGGCCGGTATCACGACCGGGTGCGGCTGGACTTCGGTTCAGGCCGGGCGGGGATCAGCCTGTTCCGCACGCGCGCCGTCGAAATCCCCTACGCCCTGACCGTGATGGAACGCCACCCGCTGGGCGCGCAGGCCTTCATCCCGATGTCGGAGGACCCGTTCATCGTCGTGGTGGCCGAAGACGACGACGGCAGGCCCGGAACCATGCACGCCTTCGTGACGCGACCGCGCCAGGGCGTCAGCTACCTGCCGAACACCTGGCACGCGCCCTTGATCGCCCTGCGCGACGACGCCCTTTTCGCGGTCGTCGACCGGATCGGGAAAGGCGACAACCTTCAGGAATTCACCTACGACGCGCCGGTGACGGTGCGCGCCTGACGGCGCTTAGAAAAGTTCCTCACCCCTGACGCGAACCGCGTCGGGGAAATCGCGATAAAGGGCGAAGAAGACGTCCTGGACCTTCGAATTCACCGCGTGATGGAAGCTCTCCACCGGGTCGGCGCGGCTGGCGACGGCGGAGAAGGCCTGATCCATCTGGGTCATGTCCTCGAATTCCAGCAGGATGTTCCATTCCGGCAGGTTCGGATGGCCGAGGCCCAGCTTGCGCCGCGTCAGGCGGTAATTGGCGAGCGCGCCTTCGTCGCACAGATGCTGCAGATAGGCATGGGCTGAATCGGCGAATTCGGTATCGTCGACACCGGGCTTCAGGTTGCACCAGACGTGATAGATATCCATGGGTTCTGTCCTGTCGTTTTCCGCGCTGTTTTCTATGGTCTCTGGTTTTCCTGATCAACGGGCGCCCACAGGACGTCCTTGATGTCGTCCGCGCCGCAAGCCAGCATGACCAGACGGTCGAAGCCGAGCGCGATGCCGCTGGCGGGCGGCATCTGCGCGACGGCGGCCAGGAAATCCTCGTCGATCGGATAGCGCTCGCCGTAGAGCGCCTCCTTCACATCCAGGTCGGCTTCGAACCGCCGGCGCTGTTCCGCCGCATCGGTCAGTTCGCCGAAGGCGTTGGCCAGTTCCAGACCGCAGACATAGACCTCGAACCGTTCCGCCAAAGTCGGGTCGTCATCCTTCGGGCGCGACAGGGCCGCCATATGGACCGGGTAGTCGGTCAGGATGGTCGGGGCCGGATGGCCCAGTTCCGGCTCTATCCGTTCGGCGAAGATGCGGAAGAAGACATCGTCCCAGGTGTCGCCATCGGCGGTGCGGACGCCGATGCGACCCGCCTCGCCGGTCAGGGCGCCCGCCGCCGGCATGATACCGGCCGGCGTTCCGTGCCGCGTTTTCGGCAAGTCGATCCCGCAATAGAGTTGAAACGCCTCATCGACCGTGACGACCTGCCAATCCATATGGGGATCGCTCGCCAGCCCCCGAAAACGATAGGGTTCCCCGGCCGGCGCGCAGGCGCGCAGCAGGTCCATGCAATCCCGCATCAGGGTCCGGTAGCCCTCTCCCACACGGTACCATTCGACCATCCGGAATTCGGGTTGATGGGTGCTCGCCCCCTCCGCGTTGCGGAAAACGGGGCAAAGCTGCCAGATCTTCCGCATCCCGCCGGCCAGCAGTTTCTTCATCGCGAATTCGGGACTGGTGTGCAGGTAGCGCGTCAAAGACGGGCCGCCGCCGCGGCCGGGCGGCAGCATCACGGTCTCGAAAGCCGCCAGATGCGGTTCAAGCCCCGGGCTGACCTGAAGCGCCGGGGTTTCGACCTCGGTAAAGCCCGCCTGTTCGAAAAAACAGCGCAGCGCGTTGCGCACCGCCGCCCGCCTGCGCAGGTTGGGAAGGCGCGCGGAAACGGCCTCCGGCGACCACCACCTGCCCGTCTTCGACTCCTGTTCCATGCTCTTCAGCCTGATCGTCCATCCGGTTCCGGCGAAAGCGGCCCGACGGGACACATGCCCCGGCAGTTGCCTGCCGGGGGCCCCGGTGATAGGAAAGCGCCGCAAATTGCCGGATACCCTTCATTCCATCGTTGAACGATCCGGCGGCGACAAACGTGACATATAGATTCATAGCAGACTCTGGGACGCAAGCGCGATGAAAGACACTGCCATCAATCTGCGGTCCGGCAACGCCTTCATGCATGAAGGCAAGTTGCTGGTCGTGGTGAAAAACGAGATCAACCAGCCGGGCAAGGGCGCTTCCGTTGCGCAGATCGAAGCACGGGACCCGCTTACGGGAACCAAGACGAACCTGCGCTTCCGCACGCAGGAGTCCATCGAACGCGCCGACCTGTTCGAAACGGATTACCAGTTCCTGTTCGAGACGGACGGGGTCTACACCTTCATGAACAACGAAACCTTCGAACAGATCGAGGTCCCCGGCGACCTGATCGGATCGCCGAAGGCCTATCTTCAGGAAGGCATGAAGTGCGCCATCCAGACGCATGAAGGCTCGCCGATTTCCGTCACCTTGCCGAAGACGGTGGTGATGACGATCGTCGAAGCCGATCCGGTGGTGAAGGGGCAGACGCAGTCTTCGTCCTACAAGCCGGCCATTCTGGAAAACGGCGAACGCGTCCTGGTGCCGCCGCATATCGAAAGCGGCACCCGCATCGTGGTTCACACCGCGGACGGCGCCTATTCGGAACGCGCCAAGGATTGATGACGCCCCGGCAGCCAGGATGATTTTCCAGGCGGCCGGGCATCTTCCAACCGAAACGCGGCGACCGGCGGATATGCCGACGTCCGCAGGAAAGACAGCGAGGAAACCCGCCATGGCGATCCGGTCCGCCAACCTGAACGTGATGATGCGCGCCGCCGAAAAGGCCGGCCGCGCCCTGGTGCGCGATTTCGGTGAGGTCGAGCAGCTTCAGGTGACCCGCAAGGGGCCGGCGGATTTCGTCAGCACCGCCGACAAGAAAGCGGAAGAGATCATCCTCCGCGAGTTGCAGAAGGCCCGCCCCGATTATGGGTTCCTGATGGAAGAAGGCGGCGAGATCATTGGCGAAGACACCGCCAACCGCTTCATCATCGACCCCCTGGACGGGACGACGAACTTCCTGCACGGCCTGCCGCATTGGGCTGTTTCCATTGCGCTGGAACAGAACGGCGAAGTCACCACGGGCGTCGTCTACGACCCGATCAAGGATGAGATTTTCTGGGCCGAAAAGGGTCAGGGCGCCTTCCTGCGCGACAAACGCCTGCGCGTTTCCGGGCGCAACAAGATGGCCGACAGCGTCTTCGCCACGGGCATCCCGCATATGGGCATCGGCGGCGGGCCGGCGGGCCATATGACCTTCATTCGCCGCTTGAACGGCATCATGGGGTGTTCGGCCGGCGTCCGGCGCTGGGGCACCGCGTCGCTCGACCTCGCCTATGTCGCGGCGGGCCGGTATGAGGGATTTTGGGAACAGGGCCTGCAGCCGTGGGACGTGGCGGCCGGCTGGATCATCGTGCGCGAGGCCGGCGGCTTCGTCACCGACCTGCATCTCCGTGACTTCAAACTCAACAGCCCGGTGATCGTCGCGAGCAATCCGGGCGTCCAAACCGCATTCACCAAGACGTTGCGGGAAGCCGATAAGGCCGGCAAGGAAGCCTAAAAAGGTACCTCTTTACCCGATTGCGGCCAATACGGCGTCAAATCGAGCGCGATATTGACGAGAGTATCTGTTGAGCCCCGCAAGTCCCTCGGATAATGTAACAATGTTAATTGGCCGGATGGGAGAATCCGCCGATACTGTTACTTGATGGCCGGCGCCTTTTATTTGGTGCCGCTCATGTGATTCGTTTGGAGCCGCTTTCTTGGGTGACGACATGACCGACACAGCCGCATCTGTCGCCGATTCTTGCCGGGGCATGAACGCCGCCCTGCGACTCCCACGCCTTCGCGCTTCGGGGATGGTCGCGGTATTGGCCTTCGCCTCCTTGGGAGCAACGCTGGGAGCATCTCTGGGCGGGTCGCCCGCCCTGGCGCAAACCGCCGGCCCGACGAAATACTATACCGGCGTCGCCGTCATCGGCGATCCGGTCGAAGTGAATACCAGCGCGCTGGACAAGCTGGGCCCGCCGCCCGACATGCGCCAATTGCTGCGCCAACCCGCTGTGGTTCTTGGCTCCGGCAGTCCGGTCACGCAGCGCGGCGCGCCGCTGAACGGCCGCGCGCCGGTCTCCGGTCTGACCGCGAACGCGCCGACCTCCTTGCTGGCCGCGCCCAGCGCCGCGCCGCGTTCCGGTCTGGTTTCCGGACAGCCCCAAGGCACCATAGCAGCCATTCCGCCGTCATCCGCCTCCGGCCCGGTTTCTGGATTGGAATCGACGGCGCGTCTGCCGTCCTCCGGAACGGCGCCGCGCGTCGCCGCCCTGCCGCCGCAGGCCCCCGCAGCGCCGGCCCCGGCCGCCGCGGCGGCCCCGGCGCCGGTTCCCGCGAAACCGGAACCCGTGCGCGTCACGACGCAGCCGCCCCCCAAACCGACCATCGCGGAAACGCCGAAGCCGGTAGCGGCCAAGCCGGAACCCGCCCCCGCACCGAAGCCCGTGGCGGCGGCGCCGAAGCCCACACCGGCCCCCACGCCGGCACCCGTCTCGACGCCCGCGCCGGCGGCGGCAGCACCGCCGAAACCCGTCCCGGCTCCGGCCAAGCCGGTCGCCACCGCGGCAGCACCCGCGCCCGTTCCGGCCAAGGTCGAGATTCCGAAAATCGAAGCGCCCGTGATCGAGGCGGCCGACAAGCCGACCGCCGCCACCGTCGCGGAGGCCCCCAAGGCCGCCGCCAACGTGCCGACGCCGGTACCGGCGAAACCGCAGGTCGCGTCCATCAATCCCAATGCCGTGGTCGAAAGCGCCGACAAGCTGAGCATCGCCTTCGGCGACACCTCCTCGGAATTGCCGGCAGGCTCGGAAACCGCTCTGGACCGCATGGCCGAGCGCCTCAACAACAATCCGGACATGCGCGTCCAATTGATGGGATACGCCAGCAACAGCGGCGAAACGGCGAGCGAGTCGCGCCGCCTTTCCCTGTTCCGGGCGCTGGCGGTACGGACATATCTGATCAAAAAGGGCGTGCGCAGTACGCGTATGGACGTTCGGGCCTTGGGCAACAAGACCGACGGCGGCGAGAGCAACCGGGTGGACGTGATCCTTCCGGAGGGCACGAGCTGACGCGTATCCATCGCCGTACCGGTGAACAGCAATCCGGCGCGAACCAATACGGGATGGCTCGCGAACAGGCCGGGTAAAACCAGATCGCGGATGACGTTAACGGCCGCCGGTCAGTTCCGACCTGGCGCGGCGGCGGAACCAAAGAGGCGAACGTGACACGGCCCATCGGTTTTCTAATTCGGATGATCCTGTTCCTGGTATTGGTCGCCGCGGGCTGCCTGCTGATCTACGAAGCCTTGGTCGGCGCCTTCGTGGCGAACATCTTCCTGAACGGCACGATCGTCTTCGCCCTGCTGGTCGGGATCGGTATCGACTTCTGGACGGTCGGGCGGCTGAACCGCGAAATCAACTGGATCGAGAATTTCCGGCGCGGCTCCCACGGCGCGCAGACCAGTATCGCCGCCCCCAAACTGCTGGCGCCGGCGGCCACGATGCTCTCGGAACGAAGCGACCGCAGCATGACGCGGCTGAGCCTCTCGACCATGGCGATGCAGACCCTGCTGGACGGGATCGCCGTGCGCCTGGACGAAGCCCGTGAAATCAGCCGCTACATGGTCGGTCTCTTGGTGTTCCTCGGCCTTCTGGGCACCTTCTGGGGGTTGCTGCAAACGGTGCAGAGCGTCAGCAACGTGATCGCCGGGATCGATGTCGGCGGATCGAATGTCGGCTTGGCTTTCGAGGAATTGAAGGCCGGTCTGGAAGCCCCGCTTTCGGGCATGGGGACCGCCTTCAGTTCGTCCCTATTCGGGCTCGCCGGATCCCTCATCCTGGGCTTCCTCGGCCTGCAGGCGGGTCAGGCGCAGAACCGTTTCTACAACGATCTGGAAGAATGGCTCAGCAGCCTCACGCGCCTCAGCGGCGGCGGCGGCACCGCGATCGGCGACGGCGAACAATCCGTCCCAGCCTATATCCAGGCGCTGCTGGAACAAACCGCCGACAGTCTTGAAAGCCTGCAGCGCACCATCGCGCGGGCGGAAGAATCCCGGGCCTCGTCCCACACCGATATCGCGGCCTTGTCCAACAGTCTGGAAACGCTGACCACGACGATGCGGACCGAGCAGGACCTGATGCTGAAACTGGCGGAAGGCCAGCAACGGCTTCAGAACGTCATGGAAGCCTTGGCGAAACCGGCCGCCGGGACCGATCAGGCGATGGTGAAGCACCTGCACAATATCGAAACGCATCTGTCGCGCATGATCGACCAGGCGAATACGGGACGGTCGGAAACGGTGCAGGAAATCCGCAGCGAAATACGCCTGCTGGCCCGCACCATCGCGGCCATCGCGGAAGGCGACGCATAAAGACATGGTTTCCGCCCAGTCGACAGTTCCGCGGGTGATCGGTGTCAGAGGGAAGGTTTCCCCATGGCTCTAGCGCGCCGCAGCAGGACAAACCTCGATATCTGGCCGGGTTTCGTCGACGCGCTGGCGACCCTGCTGATGGTGATCATCTTTCTGCTGATGATCTTCGTCATCTCCCAGCTCTATCTGAACGAGGCGCTGGTCGGCCGGGATGAAGCGCTGGAAAAGCTGAACCGCCAGATCGCCGATATCGCCGAACAGCTGAGTCTGGAGCAATCCGCGAACGAGGATCTGCGGTCCAATATCGAAAGCCTTTCGACCCAGTTGCGGGCCAGCCTGGCCGAGCGGGACGACTTGCAGGCCTCTCTCGGCGCGCTGCGGATCGAGCGGAATTCGGTCCTCGCCCGGTTGGACGGCGCCGAAAGCGCGGCGAACGACCTGCGGACCGAGATGCAGGAAAAGGACAGCAAGCTCGCGGATTCCGACGCCCTTTTGTCCCGCACCCGCCAGGAACTGGAGGACGCCTATACGGTCGTCGAGGCGAACAAGGAAACGATCGAGCTTCAGTTGAAGGAACTCGATACGCTGGCCAATGACGTCAATGCGCTGACCGCCCTGCGCCGCGAACTGCTGCAGCAGGTCGCCGACCTGGAAGCTTTGAGCGAGAAGCAGGCCGATGAATTGGGCGAGTTGACGCAAACCGTCGAAAGCCAGTCGGCGGAGATCGGCGCACAGGCGGAGGACATCCAGGCGAAGACCGAGGAGCTCGCCCTGCGTGCCGCGCGCCTCGCCGCCTTGGAAAAGGCCTTGGAGGAAAAGGAAGCGGCGATCGCGGAAATGGACGACGCCGTGCGATCGCACCTGCAGAAAATCGATGCGCAAACAGAAGCCGTGCTGCTGGCGCGCGCGGAATCGGCGCGGCTACGCGAGCAGATCGCCGCCCTCAACGACCAGATCGCCGCGCTCAACCAGACGCTGGACGCCTCGGAAGCCCGCGACAAGGAACAGAAGGCGCAGATCGTCGATCTGGGTAAACGCCTGAACCTGGCCCTGGCCAGCAAGGTGCAGGAGTTGGCGCGCTATCGGTCCGAATTCTTCGGCCGTCTGCGGGAAATCCTGGGCAACCGGCAGGATGTCCGGATCGTCGGCGACCGCTTCATCTTCCAATCCGAGGTCCTGTTTGCGCAAGGCTCCGACGAACTCGGCCCGGCGGGGCAGGAGCAGCTGGGGCAGTTGGCCGACACCTTGATCCAGATTTCGCGGGACATTCCGCCTGAAATCAACTGGGTGCTGCGCGTCGACGGGCATACCGACAGCGTTCCGATCTACACCGCGCGGTTCCCGTCGAACTGGGAACTCTCCACCGCCCGGGCGATATCGGTCGTGAAATTCCTGGAACGCCGGGGCATCCCGCCGCAGCGTCTGGCGGCGACGGGGTTCGCGGAATTTCAGCCGCTGGACGACCGGGACGACGAAATCGCCTATCGCCGCAACCGCCGTATCGAGTTGAAACTGACCGAGCGCTGATCCGGCCCGGCCGGGTCAGGCGCGGATCAGTTCGAACCCGCCATCCGCCTTCAATTCGGTCAGATAGACCTGGTCCGAGCCCTGATTGCGGTCGGGTCCGAAGGACAGTCTGAACCCGGCAATATCGACATCGTGCCGAATCCCGGTCGCGGCCCGCACGAAGGCGTCGCGCGTCAGCGGTTGCGCGATGGAAGCCAGGATTTCGGCCACGGCCAAGCCGGTCACATAGCCTTCGAGCGATTGGAAATCGGCCTCGGTACACATGCCGTGGCGGCGGGCGCTGTCCAGATACCGCCGGACGACCGCCTGACCGCCCTCGGTCGGCAAGGGCACGACCTGGCTGATCACGACACCGGCCCCCGACGGTCCGGCCTGCCGCGCGAAATCGCGGCTGCCGACAAAGGAAATCGTCGCCAAGGGGCATTTCAGCCCCCCTTCCCGCGCCAAATGGACGAAGGCGGCGGTGGTGCCGGCGGTGCCCGCCATGAAGATGATGTCGGGATCGGCCTGCCGAATGATCTCGTAGGCGGGCCGCACGTCGCCGGTCTGGCGCTCATACGCCCCGCGCGCCGCCAGGGCGATGCCGTGCGGCTCCAGGGCCTTGCCCAGCGCGGCCATCACCGTCTGCCCATAGGCGTCGCCCTGGAACAGCAAGGCGGGCCGCTTGGCGCGCACCGTGCCCGTCATCCATTTGACCAGCGCATCGACTTCCTGCTGGTAGGAGGCGCGGATGTTCAGCACATGGCGGAATTGCGGATCCCGCAGGAAAGCGGCGCCGGTCACCGGGCCGATGAACGGAATGCCGCCGCCGCGGGCAACCAGCTCCGCCAGCTTGGACGTCGGCGTCCCGACGGAGCCGATCAGGCCGAAGACCGCCCCGCTGCGCACCATGGCGCGCACATTGTCCAGCGTGCGTTCCGGCACATAGCCGTCGTCCTTCGTTTCCAGCTTCAGTTTTCGACCCTGCACGCCGCCCGCCGCGTTGACTTCCGCGAAGGCCAGCGCGATCCCGTCCCGCATGGCGGTACCCAGGCTGGCGGCGGTGCCGGTCAGCGGCGCGCTTTGCCCGAATGTGATCTCACCGGCCGTAATGCCGGCTTCGGCGCGGATCTCGCTCAAAAAGGCGTTCGCACCGTCTTGGATCTTCTGAACCCCGCCCCGGACTTCCTGCATCCGTTCTTCGAAACTGCGCATCCGGGCCAGGATCTCTTCCGCATTGGCGGCGATTTCCTCATTGGCGGATTGCTGTTCCTCCACCGCCGAGGCGACGATACCGGCATTGGTGTTCAATTCCTCGACCGCTTCGCCGATGGCGCCGGTCGCGTCCGTAACCCGGCCTGTGGCGGATTCGACGGCGGCGATCAGGTTCTTGACCCGATCCGTCGCGTCGGCGGTCTGCTGGGCGAGCGTCTTCACTTCATTGGCGACGACGGCGAAGCCGCGGCCCGCCTCCCCGGCCCTGGCGGCTTCGATCGTGGCGTTGAGCGCGAGCAGGTTCGTCTGGCCCGCGATCGTCTGGATGATATCGGCGACCCCGAGGATATCGCTGGCGGCGCTGCCGAGTTCCGACGTCGTTTCCCGTGCGATCCTGGTCTGCTCCGTCATCCGTTCCGTCAGGTCCGCCGTTTGCTGGGTCATCCGGCCGATTTCGGTGACGCTGGCAGAGCTTTCGGTCGCGGCCGACGCCACCTGGGCGACCCTGTCGACGCTGTCGGACGAATCCCGCAGCGCGGTCGCGACATGTCCATCGACGGAAGAAATGGAGCCCGAGACCGCGGCTTCGAAATTCTCCGCAAGTCCGTGCATGGCGGTGCTGCGCTGCTTTTCCGCGGCCCCTTCCTCCAGCGTATGCTCCTCTATGATCTGGCTCAGGGCGCCGAGGCGGGTCCGCATCCGCTCGGTCTGTTCGACAAGAGCATGCAGAGGCGACCCTGGCGGAAAGGCAGGCATCGGCGCGTCGAGCTGTCCGTCGACGACCTGCCGAACCGCATCGGCCAGCGCCGCCAGACCGTCGACAATCGCCCCTTTGTCGCCTTGACTGGAGGCCGATGCGATAGCCTCAGTCCGCCCCCCGGTTCGTTTCAACGAACCGAGCCTTATGAGACGTTGCAAACGCGCCTCCCCACCAACTTCTTATTCTCGCACCGGTCGTGCCGGTGCGACTTTGGTGGAATCCTATGGGGCAATCGGAAGGGCGTCTATTTGTCCGTTTGTACTAGAGAGGTCTATGAGGGCCGGGCCCAAACGGCCGGCCATGCGCCCCGCAGGGCGGCAAGATCCCTATTCGGCCGGCGCCGCCGCGTCCATCACGTAAAGGAAGGCGTCGCGCTTCTGGCCATGGATCGTCCGGTATTCCGGAATGCGCTTCGCCTGCTGCATCCCGATCCGTTCCAACAGCTTCCGGCAATCGATATTGTCGACGTCGGACGCCGCGCAGAGCCGCAGCAGCCCGAGATCCCTGAACGCGACGGGCAGGACGCCGGCCAGGGCTTCGGTCATGTAGCCGCGGCCGCGGAAATCCGGGTCGAGCGTGAAATCCAACTGCCCTATCGGCACCGGGAAAGGGTCGACGGTCAGCTTGATCGTGCCGACGGCCCGGCCCACGCCGCCGGGGACGATGGCCAATGCCATGGCCGTTCCATCCGCCGTACCGTCGGGACGGATCTGATCGCTTACATAGGCCGCCACGCTTTCCGGGCGGTCGGGATCTATCGGGACGTAAGGGCAATAGTCTTCCCGCGCCGCATAGCAAAGCACATGCGGTTCGTCGGCCGCTTCGATGGGCCGCACCCTCAAACGATCCGTTCCGATCAGCACCATAATACCTTAGGACTTGTTCCCGATTCGCTCACCTTCGCGAATTGGAAATAGGCATTTCTCCCCCAAGGTGCCAGTTCAAACGGATTCGCCGGGCACGCAATGCCCCAGATAGGCAAAAAATCCCGAAAAGAGGCGGTTTTCCCCGCTTGCCTTTTCGAGGGCCACGGCGTACAAGCCCCCGGTCCGGCGCGCGGAACCATGTTTCGTGCGCCTTAGAGTTTTGAAACGGAGACGGGCGATGAAAGCGGAAATCCATCCCGATTACCACGAAATCACCATTCAGATGGTGGACGGGACGTCTTACAAGACCCACTCGACCTGGGGCAATCCGGGCGACACGCTGCGCCTGGAAATCGATCCGACCTCCCATCCGGCTTGGACGGGCGGCCCGACGCGCATGTTGGAAGGCGGCCGTGCGGCCCAGTTCAACAAGCGTTTTGGTTCCTTCGGCCTCAAGTAAGCGGTTCGGCCGGACCGGCAGGCTGCCCGCCAAGGCGCCGAAACCGGTACGGCAAAAAGACAGTGAAAAGGCGTTCCTTCGGGGACGCCTTTTCTTTTTCGGTCCGGTCCACGCCCGTCTACGCGCCGCGCACCGCCCTCTTGAAACGAAAAAATCAGTGCCTAAATCTTGGATGTTCCGAGGGCGATGCCGATTGGGTCGCCAAATTTGGGAACGGTAAGCGGTCAGACCATGTGGTGGGCCGCCCTGATCTGAAGCAACTGATCTGAACCATATCGCTTCGAAGGAGGATATGACTGATGCGAACCTATGACCTTTCCCCGCTTTTCCGCACTTCCGTCGGTTTCGACCGCATGGCGCGCATGATCGATGCGCTTTCCAGTGAACAGTCGAACGGCTACCCCCCGTACAATATCGAAAAGCTCGACGACAACGCCTATCAGATTTCCATGGCGGTCGCCGGTTTCGCCGAAGACGAGCTGACGTTGGAGGTGAAGGAAAACGTCCTCACCATTTCCGGCCGCAAGGAACTCGACGAAGAAGCTGAAACCCAGCGGGTCTACCTCTATCGCGGGATCGCGGAACGCGCGTTCGAGCGCCGCTTCAACCTTGCCGACCATATCAAGGTCCAGGGCGCGCTGCTCGAGAACGGCCTGCTCCACGTGAAGCTGGTCCGTGAAATTCCGGAAGAAATGAAACCCCGCAAGATCGAAATCGCCACCGGCAAGGCGAAGAAGATCGAAGCCAAGTAACACTTCCCCCCCCCTGACCTCGCCCCAACAGGCGAAGGCACAGCGAAGGGCGGCCCCTCCCCGATCTCTCTCCCCTAGGATCGGGGGCGGGGGCCGCCCTTTTCGCATCAAAGCCCCTAATCCGTGCATCGGAATTTCCCGCTTGTCGAAAATCACGGCCGCGCCGCATGGTGCGGAGCCTAGACAGCGACAGGAAAGGGCGACGGGGATGTATACGGTTTTCGATTTCGACGGCAGCGGGAACGGCTACAAGGTCTGGCTGCTGCTGCATTTCCTGGGGGAAAAGTACGAACGGGTCCGCACCAACATCCTGGAGGGCGAGACGCATACGGCCGACTTCCTGAAGATCAATCCTGTCGGGAAGATCCCCGCCCTGGTGCTGGAAGACGGACGCAGTCTGCCGGAATCGAACGCCATCATGCATTACCTGGCTGAAGGCACGCCCTGGCTGCCCGATGACCGGTTCGCCCATGCCCAGGTCCTGAGCTGGACCTATTTCGAACAATACAGTCACGAACCCAACATTGCCGTGCTGCGCTTCTGGCGGCATTTCCTAACCATGACGCCGGAACTGGAAGCACAGGCGCCGGAGAAAGAAAAGAAGAGCCATGCGGCGCTGGCCGTGATGGAAAAGCAGCTCTCCAAGACCGACTGGCTGGTGGGGAGCGACCCGACGATCGCCGATATCGCGCTCTATGCCTATACCCATGTCGCGGACGAAGGCGGGATCAGTCTGGACGCCTATCCGGGCATCAACCGCTGGATCGACCGCTTCGCGCGCTTGCCGAACTATGTCCCCATCACCTATCACGACTAGGGTGAACCCTTTGGCGTGGTGACATGAGCGACGAAACAAGACGCGGCGAGGCGCTGCCGGAAGGCGCGCATACCGATTTCAGCGACAGCATGAGCTATGGCGGCTATCTGCGGCTGAGCGACCTGTTGGCGGCGCAGAAGCCGGTTTCGGACGCCCATGACGAGATGCTGTTCATCGTCATCCACCAGGCGACCGAATTATGGATGAAGCTGATCATCCACGAGACCCGCGCCGCGATGGCCGCGCTGGAGGACGACGCTTTCGGCCCGGCCTTCAAGATGTTGTCCCGCGTGGCGCGGATCCAGACGCAGTTGATCCAGTCCTGGTCGGTTCTCTCCACCATGACGCCGGCGGATTACCTGACCTTCCGCGACGCGCTGGGCCGCAGTTCGGGCTTCCAGTCCGCGCAGTACCGGGAGATCGAATTCCTGTTGGGCAACAAGCGCCGGGCCATGCTGGCCCCATTCGAGGAAACGCCGGCCGTTCATGCGCATCTTTCGGCAACACTGGAAGCGCCCAGCCTGTACGACACGGCGCTGAGCGCCCTCGCCCGCAAAGGGTTTTCCGTCTCCACCGACGTCCTGAACCGGGACCGCACCCGGCCCTATCAAGCCGACGACAGCGTCAAGCGGGCCTGGACCGCCGTCTACCGCGAACCGGACGGGAACTGGGAACTCTACGAATTGGCGGAAAAACTGGTGGACCTGGAGGACAGTTTCCAGCAATGGCGCTTCCGCCACCTGGAAACGGTGAAACGGATTATCGGCCACCGCCGAGGCACGGGCGGCACGGCCGGCGTCGGCTACCTGCAGCATGCCCTGAGTTACGTCTTCTTCCCGGAATTGTGGGATCTGCGGACCGAGCTTTAGAGCGACCCGCTATCCGGTGATCGAGACGACCATCCGTTTCAGCACGTCCAGCATTTCAACCAGTTCTTCCTCATCCCGGGCTTCCTTCTTGAAGGTCTTGGCCGAGGTGATGATGTAGTTGGCGAGCCGGTCGGCCGTAAGGCCCGCGGCCGCAATCGCCTTTTCGTGCGGCGCGAGAAAACCGCGCAAGGTTTCGGCATACCGGTCGTATGCCCGGTCCAATTCACAGGTCGCCGCATCCTTGAAGCCGATGATGAAATCGGCTGCGTCGGGCATGGCGGCGATCATCCGATAGGGGGCGAGGGTCATATGCTCGAACATCGTGGAGAGTTTGGCTTCGATGCCGACCTGTTTGGCGCATTCCGCCTCGATCGTCACCGACGTCCGTCCGCAGGACAGGCGGATGATGCCGCGCAGGACGTCCTCCTTGCTGGGATAGACCGTATAAAGCGTCTGCCGGGATACCCCTGCTTCCTTCGCGATATCGCCCATGGTCGTGCGCTTCATGCCATAGCGCTCAATAACCCGGCCCGCGGCCTCGGCGAACAAGATCTCCTTTTCCGTCATGTTAGACATATTGACATTTACCGACCAATTGTAAATTATACACACGAACGCTGATTGTCAGATCGTCCAGGACGTTCCAGTAGCATAACGACGGGCCCGCGGAAAGTTCGACGGTGATCGGACCGGGGCGCACCGGGAGATACCAAAGTCCCAACGATCAAGGCACTGTGGCAACGTTACCCGATTCCAACGGCCTGCGCCGGAAACCGGGGGGACAGGCGATCGCGTTCGAGTACCTCTAGAAAACGAATCCAACGCCAACCGGTACAGGGGACATCACGGCGATGAAACTGAACATCAATGGGAAACAGGTGAGCGTGGAGGCGGCGCCCGGCACGCCCCTGCTTTGGGTCTTGCGCGACAATTTGAACCTGCAAGGCACGAAATTCGGCTGCGGCGTCGCGTCCTGCGGCGCGTGCACGGTGCATGTGGACGGGCAGCCCGTTCGGTCCTGCTCCACTGCCGTCGAGGACCTGGAAGGGTCGGAAATCACCACGATCGAAGGCATCGAAGGGCCCGCGGCACAGGCCGTACAGGCAGCCTGGCGGGAATTGGACGTCGTCCAATGCGGATACTGTCAATCCGGACAGATCATGTCCGCCGTCAATCTGCTGGCGACGGTGACAAAGCCGAGCGACGAAGACATCGACGCCGCGATGGCGGGGAATGCCTGCCGCTGCGCCACCTATCACCGCATCCGTGCCGCGATACACCGCGCATCCGACATCATGGAGGCCTGATCATGACCATCCAGACATCCAGACGCACCTTGCTGAAAGGCACGGCCGCCGCCGGCGCCGCCCTCTTCATCGGCATCCGGGCGGACGGCAGTTTCGCCGCCGCCTCCTCCGTCGCGCATATGAACCCCTTCGTCAGCATTTCCGACGACGGCGTGGTCCATGTCATCCTGAAGCATTTCGAGATGGGCCAGGGCACGACGACGGGCCTGGCGACGCTGGTCGCCGAGGAACTCGACGCCGACTGGAACCGGGTCGCCGTGCATTTCGCCCCGGCGGATAACGATCGTTACAAGAACCTGTTCTTCGGCGCGCAGGGAACCGGCGGCTCCACCGCCATGGCCAACAGCTTCATGCAGTACCGGCAGGCAGCCGCGGCGGCCCGCGCCGTCCTGGTCCAGGCCGCGGCGGAAATGTGGAACATACCCGCGGAGCAGATCACGGTGAGTGGCAGCGTCATCAAGGCCGGAACCGAACGGGCCGATTTCGGCGAACTGGCGGCCAAGGCCGCCGCCCTGACGCCGCCGGAAAATCCCAAGGTGAAGGACCCGTCCGATTTCCACCTGATCGGGCTCGATCATCTGCCGCGCAAGGATTCCAACCTGAAGGTCGCCGGCCTGGCGACATTCGCCATGGATGTGAAGGTTCCCGGCATGGTCTATGTCGTCCTGCTGCGGTCGCCGCGGTTCGGCGGCAAGCTCACCTCCTTCGACGTTTCCGGCGCGAACGGCGTTCCCGGCTTCGTCGGCGCGAAGGCCCTGCCGACCGGCAACGCGATCGCCGTCTATGCGCAGAACACCTGGGCCGCGATCCAGGCCCGGGAGGCCATCACGGCGGTTTGGGACTTCAAGGATGCGGAGAACCGGTCGACGGACGAGCTTCTCGCCTACCATCGATCCCTGTTGGACGCGCCGCAATTCGAAGCGGTGGAAGGGGCCGACCGCGCCGCCACGGAAGCGGCCGTCGCGGCCGCGGATACGGTCGTGGAGACGGAACTGACCTTCCCCTTCCTGGCCCATGCGCCGATGGAACCGTTGAACTGCGTCATCGAGCCGACCGCGACCGGCATCCGGGTGCATGACGGTTGTCAGTTCCCCGGCGCAGTCAAGCCGACGCTGGCCCATGTCCTGGAACTCGACCCTGCCAATGTGGAGATCCGCACGGTTTTCGCCGGCGGCTCCTTCGGCCGCCGGGCGACGACCAATGCGGATTATCAGGTGGAAGCGGCCATGGCCTTCGCGCTGCTGGGCGGGAAAACGCCGGTGAAACTGGTCTGGACGCGGGAAGACGACATCAAGGGCGGATACTACCGGCCGATGTTCGCCCATCGCGCCAAGGTAGGCTTGAAGGACGGCAGGATTGTCGCCTGGGATCACCGGATCGCCGGCAAGCCGATCATCAAGGGCACCCCCTTCGAAGCGATGGTGATGCCCCCGGGCAGTCAGGTCGACGCAACTTCCGTCGAAGGCGTCAACGACAGCCATTACGATATTCCGGCCATGTCGGTCGGCCTGTCGGATGCGGAGTCGCAAGTGCCCGTGCTGTGGTGGCGCTCGGTGGGTCACACCCATACGGCCTTCGCCATGGAAACCCTGCTCGACCAGGTCGCGGAAGCGCTCGGCAAGGATCCCGTCGATTTCCGGCTGGAACTGCTGCCGGGCCAGGACAAGGACCAGCAACGCCTGGCCGGCGTCCTGAAACTGGCGGCGGAAAAAGCCGGATGGGGCAAGCCGGCGGCCGGGCGGCATCAGGGCATCGCGGTGCACAAGTCGTTCAACACCTATGTGGCCGAAGTGGTGGAGGTTTCCGTCACCGACGGGGCAGTGAAGGTCGAACGTGTGGTCTGTGCCGTCGATTGCGGTATCGCCGTCAATCCCGACGTCATCCGGGCGCAAATGGAAGGCGGGATCGGTTATGGCCTGGGCCATGTGATGCGAAACCAGATCACAATGACGGAAGGCGAAGTGGATCAGTTCAACTTCCCGGACTACGAACCGCTCCGCATCACCGATATGCCGGCGGTCGAAGTCCATATCGTCGCCTCAACGGAAGCGCCGACAGGGGTTGGGGAACCGGGCGTCCCGCCGGTCGGCCCGGCGCTCGCCAACGCGGTCTACGCGGCGACGGGCAAACGCGTTTCCCGGCTTCCCATGACGGAAAGCGGGATCACCTTCGCTTAAGTTGGAAAGCAGAAGAGCGGGCCCGGCAATTCGCGTCGGGCCCGCTCCTTCTTTTTCAGCCAAGCAGGCCGGAGAGGATCACGCGGCGGATTGTCCTTTCCGGTTCCGCGCCAGGAAACCCAGCCCGAAGAGAGCCGAGAGAAAGATCGGCAAGGCACCCGGAAGCGGGACAGCTGCCACAGCCCCGCCAGCCGCGACGAAGGAGAAATCCGAATCGCCGGTATTGCCGCCGATATTGTCCTGGTCCAGCCCGCGCAGCGTCAGCGTGATGAAACTGCCGAACAGGTTGTCGCCGAGGATCTGCCAGACGCCGCCCTGATTGCTGGTCTCGTTCACGATATCGCCAATGCCGTCGGCGCCGTCATTCTTGCCGTCGATCGCCGGCTGAAGATTCACGACAGTCACGAGGGGAACCAGATCGCCGGACGTGAAGGACAGGGAGGAATAAAGGCTGGCGGTCGTTTCGCTGTCGGGACGCAGGTAGAAACTGTCGACCGTCAGGTTCGCGCGCGTCACTTCAATGACGCCGACTTCCCCGAAGGAGTCGTTATGCTCGCCGGCCGGATACAGATGCGCCACGGTCAACTGGTTCAGGAAGACCTGGTTGCTGAAGTCGAAGCTGAGGCCTTCGCTGTTGATCTCGCCGCTCGGCGGGGCGCTGGTGCCGAGCACCTTGTTGATGCTGCCGCCATCCGTCTCGAGCAGAGCGGACCGGGAGAGCGAGGGGATCGCCTTGCTGGCAAGCTTCAGGCTGCCGGGTGCGGACACGACCACGGAAGGGCCGTCCGTATTGCCGTTCAAGCTGCTGATGTCGATCGAGCTGGATACCGACGTGCCGAGGCCGAAACCGATGATATCCTGGGAGTCGATGACCCAGCTTGCCGCGGAGGCCGGTGCAAGCGGGACCAGGAAGGCCGGCGCGGAAACGGCAATGACTTTCAAAAGAGACTTCATGGATACACCCGAAACGACTGTTGTGATTACCTTGTTCGGATGGATACGTCATTCACGCCCAGGCGCGTATGATGTGGATCACTCGATCAACACCCGTTGACAAAACTGGCAAAAAAATCATGGAACCGGCGGCTATTGGACCACCAAGGGCTCCACCGCGGCGCGCACATGGGCCGGAATCGGCGTTGGGGTCATCGTCGCGCGTTCCACATAGACATGCACGAAATGACCGAGTGCGGCGGGCTTCTCCTCGCCCTGCCGGAATATTCCGATTTCGTAGGCAATCGAACTCCGCCCCAGCTTGGTGACGCGAATCCCGACCTCAACGGTCTCCGGGAAGGTCAATTCATGGAAGAAGCTGCACTGGGTATCGACGACCATGCCGACAACGTCGGTGCTGCGCGGATTGAGGCCGGCCGACTCGATCAAATGCTGGTTCACCGCCGTGTCGAAATAGGAATAGTACTCGACATTGTTCACGTGCCCATAGGCGTCCTGGTCCATCCAACGGGTGGTGATCGGCCGGAACAAAGGGAATTCCCGGCGGCCGGGGGCGTCTTCGCGTTTCATCGATCGTCACTCGTGATTGCTGAAGGGGAACGGCTGTAGAGCGCTATTGAGTAAATCAGCCGGCCGTTTTGACCAAGCCCCCGACATCGTGAAGTTTTATATAGTCGGACAGTTCGTGCTTCAGCGCCGTCGCCGCCTGGATCGGGATCTTGTAGGCATGGGAGCCTTGAAGGATCCGGGCATCCTGCATCAACCAGAATGCCGGGGTCTTTCCCCGGGTCGACAGGAAGACCGCGTGCGGCAGGTCGGGTCCCTTCTTGTTGACGATACTGAAGCGGATGCCGTCCTCCCGTTCCTCCCGCGCGACGTCCAGGTCCCACTTTTCCTGTTTGAAGACGTAGTGGATGGCCGCTTCCATCAACTGGGCCGGGTCGGATTTGGAAACGTCGCTCAACAACTGGCTCAACAGGATTTCGACCGCAGCCGATGTCGACGGCAAATCCTCCATGCCGATCATCAAGGCCGCGTTCAGAAGGCGGGCTACCGAACTGGCGACCTGTTCGTCGGTCAGCAGTGCGAATGCCGCCAGATCTTCGTCCTCCGGCAGGTCTGACATGGTGTCCGCGGTCTTGTATACTTCGATCACGAATGAACCCGCGGCGGTCGCAAGGCTGTCGTTGCCGTCGTCCTGCTTGACCATCGCGATACGGGCGCCATCGGCGATAAAGCGCGCCTTAGCCATCAAACGTCCTCCCCCCAGAAGACTCGGTAATATACGGGCCGACCCATGCCGGCCGGAGTTGTGGCGGCCCAGAATGTGCTGCCCAGATTTCGGCTGCCCCGGTTCGGCTGCCCCGGTTCGGCTGCCCCGGTTCGGCTGCCCCGGTTCGGCGACCCCGGTTTGGCGGCCACGCGGCCTATCGGGCTGCGGTCGTTTCCCGGCAGAAATCGTACAATACCCGCCGGGTTTCCTGTTGCGCCTCCAGCATCATCATATGCCCGGCATCCTCAATCACGTGGATTCGGGCATCGGCCAATACCGCCGCCAAGGGCGCCGCCGCCTTCACCGGCGTCATCTTATCGTAGCGGCCGCTCACGATCATCACCGGTACGTTGATTCTCTCCGCTGCGGCTACCGCGCCTTTATAGGCAGCGCATGTCTTCAACTCCGACGCGATGACGCCCGGGCGGGCGCGCTCGAGCAGCCGCACCGCGCCGCCGATCAGCCAGACGCCGCTGGCGATGTTGCCGCCGCGATGCGCCTTCGGCCCATGCCCCCAGGCCGACATCAGTTCCGGCGCCAGGATGCGGTTTTCCTCCGCTGCCTGGACCAGGACGGGATGAACGCCCATCTGGGCGGAACTGCCGCAGAGCACCAGGGCGCGGGCCGCTTCCGGTTTTCTCGCCGCGGCCTCGAGCGCCACCAAGGTGCCCATGGAATGCCCGATGAGAATCGCCGGCGCCGCGCCCGCCGCCTCGACGAAGCGGTTCAGCCAGTCGGCCATGTCCTCGATCGAAGGAAGCGGATCGCCCGGCGTCTTGCCGTGGCCGGGCAGATCGACCGCCAGCACGTTGAACCCATGATGGGCCAGATAGCGCGTCTGCTGCCCCCACACCGTATGATCCATGCCCGCGCCATGCACGAAAACGACGCTGGGCTTCGCGGCATCGAATGCCTGCCCGCCATCCGCCACGAAGGCGGGAATACCATCAACACTCACAAACATCGTCGGCTCAGTCCCTATTTCCGGTGCGTCGTCCCGTCGTTGCACTCGTTCCGGCTCACTCGGCGGCTTGCGGCACCGCTTTGGCGGCCGCCCGCAATCCGCGTTCGAGATCCGCGATCAGATCTTCCGGATCCTCCAAACCGACGGACATCCGTATCAGATCCTCGCCGACGCCCGAGGCCTTCAACTGCGCCGCGCTCAATTGCCGATGCGTCGTCGTCGCCGGGTGCAGCACCAGGGACTTGGCATCGCCGACATTGGCGAGATGGCTGAACAGTTCGACGGCCTCGATGAAGGCCGCGCCGGCAGGCCGACCGCCCTTCACACCGAAGGACAGCATGGAGCCGGGCCCTTTCGGCAGATACTTCTTGGCCAGTTCATGCCCGGGATGGCTTTCGAGCCCCGGATAGGAAACCCAGGCGACGTTTTCATGCGCTTCCAGATACTTCGCCACCTTGCCGGCGTTTTCCACATGGCGCGCCATGCGCAGCGGCAGCGTCTCCAGCCCTTGCAGCAGATAAAAGGCGTTCTGCGGCGACAGGGCCGGACCGAAATCGCGCAGGCCTTCCGCGCGGGCGCGGGCCACGAAGGCATGCGGGCCGTATTCGTCGGCGAAGACGATGCCGTGATAGGCCGCATAGGGTTCCGTCATCGTCGGGAACCGGTCTTTCCCGTCGGCATCCTGCGACGCCGACCAGTCGAAACGTCCCGCATCGACGATGATGCCGCCCATCGCCGCGCCGTGTCCGCCGATCCATTTGGTGGCCGAATGCATCACGATATCGGCGCCGAAGTCGATCGGCCTGCACAGGTAGGGCGTGCTGAAGGTCGCGTCGATGACCAGCGGCAGACCGGCGTCATGCGCGACCTTCGCGACCGCTTCGATGTCCAGCACGTCCAATCCCGGATTGCCCAGACCTTCGGCGAAGAGCATGCGCGTATTCGGCTGAATAGCGGCCTTGAACGCCGCCGGGTCCCGGGGGTCGACAAAAGTGGTCTCGATCCCGAAACGCGGCAGGGTATGGCCGAACATATTGATCGACCCGCCATAGAGGGATTTGGACGCCACGATGTGGCTTCCCTGGCTCATCAAGGTGGCGACGATCAGGTGCAGGGCCGCATGCCCGCTGGAACAGGCAAGCGCGGCAACGCCGTTGTCGAGCGCCGCCATGCGTTCTTCCAGCACCGCCACGGTCGGATTGGATATCCGTGAATAGATGTGGCCCGCGGCCTCCAGATTGAAGAGAGCGGCCGCGTCTTCGACGCTGTCGAAAACGTAGGAGGTCGTCTGGTAGATCGGAACCGCGCGCGCCCCGTAGACCGGGTCGGGCTGCTGCCCGGCATGCAGGGCCAACGTATCGAATTTCAGGAAGTCCGGCTTGACCATCCTAATCCTCCCTCCCCTTTGGTTTTCGGTAACCCGTCATCGGATCCAGGCCGTCCATGGCCGTTCGGACGAGGCCTGCGCGGAAGGTAACGAATGGAATTGGCCACGGCAAAAGAATTGCGGAAAAGGCGGCCCCTGGGGGTGGGAGGGGGGCGGATCGAACGGCCGCGATTAAACTGGAGGGCGGCAGACAAAAAAAGGGGTCGCCGAAGCGACCCTAAAGCAAGCCTAACCCCTTTTAATCGGGACCCCTGTTCAACTTGCGTCGGGAGGGACGATAGCAAACGCGAAACAATTGTCAAAAGGGAAATAGACTGTTTCTGGCCACGCCGGAACATTTTTGGGATTGACCCGGTTCATGGCGGCAGGGGTCTGGAATATACTGCCAATTTCCGGGATTACGCGAAATCGACCGGCGACCGGCTGGCTTGAAACCATCCGCCCTGAAAAAGAAAAGAGCCGCAACGCGCGGCTCAGTTGAACAGGGGGTCTAAGAGTGCCATGGCCCGTCGGGAGTGTGACGGGCTGGGGTCAAGAGCATTTATAGGGCGGATTCGCTAACAAATCGTTAAAAAAATCGACCTACAGACAAAAGTCGTACATTTTGTCAATATTAGTCGATCGTGATCTGCGGATCGTTTTCCCTTAAAGCGTCGGGTCGTCCGACACCTGAATCAGCTGTTTCCCCATATTCGCGCCGGTCAACAGTCGCAGGAACGCTTCCGGCATCGCGCCGATTCCGTGCATCATGTCTTCCTTGTGGCGCAGCTTACCCGCCTTCGCCCAGGAAGCTATTTCCGCCCGGGCGGCGTCGAACCGGTCGGTATGGTCGAACAGGATGAAGCCCCGGATCGTCGCCCTGGCGATCATGATGTTGCGCAGGAAGCGCTCGCCGATATCCGGCTCCTCGAACTTGTCGGCCAGCGCCACGGTCCCACAGATGACGGTCCGCGACTTTTCCGCCAGATTCCGCATGACCGCGTCGTGGATCGGGCCAGCCGTATTGTCCAGGAACAGGTCGACGCCGTGCGGACAGGCCCGCTTCACCGCTTCGGTCAGGTCCGGCGCGGTCTTGTAGTTGATGCCGTCGTCGTAACCGAGTTCCTTGCACCAGGCGACTTTCTCATCCGTCCCGGCGACCGCGACCGGACGCGCGCCCTTGATCACGGCGATCTGGCCGGCCACTTGGCCCACGGCGCCGGAGGCGGCGGAAATCAACACGTCGTCGCCGGCCTTCATTTCGCCTGCCGCCAGCAGCGTGAAATAGGCGGTCAGCCCGGGCAGCCCCAGATAGCTGAGCGCGGAATGGATGGGCCCCATTGCGGGATCCACCTTGCGCAGGGCTTTCGCCTTCTGGACGTTGTATTCCTGCCAGTCGAACCGGAAGCTTTCGACAATGTCGCCGGGCTTGAGCGCCGGGTCGTTGCTCTCCACGACGACTCCGACACCGCCGCCATGCATCACATCGCCGATGCCGACGCCCGCGGCATAGTTGGCGCGCGGGCTTATCCGGCCGCGCATATAGGGATCGACCGACAGATAGACGGCGCGGGTCAGGACCTCCCCCGCACCCGGCTCCGGCATCGGCGCGGTCTGCAGCCGCCAATTGTCCGGCACCGGCATGCCGGTGGGGTGCGAGGCCAATACCCATTGCTTCATTTCGTTCGACATTGTCGGTCCTCTCGAAAGGCGAGCTGCGTTCCGGTTCGATGAAAAAGGGCGCGCCGCGCCCGTTCAGGATTTGAAGAAGGTCTCCGCCACGCCGCGGGCTGACTGCTTGCCGGCGATTTTCGCCCGGGCGCGGTCGATTTCCGCCTCCCGCTCCGCGATGTATTCTTCCAGCGCCTCGATCGACATCATGTCGAGGTCAGCGGCTTCCAAGGTCTTCGGTTTCGGCGGTTCCAGGTCGTCGGGATTCATGCCTGTCCCTCCCTCATGTCTTCTGCGAGTCTTCTAAGAATTGCTCTTCCGGCTTTCAGTTCGGCGTTCCGAACGCTAACTCTATACCCTGAAGATAGATCAAATCGAGGGGATGAAGGAATGAGCTTGCCGGAAACAATGCGTGTCGTCGAAATCGCATCCTTCGGCGGTCCGGAGGTATTGACCCCGGCCGAACGCCCGGTTCCCGCACCCGGCCCGGGCGAAGTCCTGATCAAGGTCGCCGCGGCTGGGGTGAACCGGCCGGACATCTCGCAGCGCATGGGCGCCTATCCGCCGCCCCCGGGCGCCAGCGACCTGCCTGGGCTGGAGGTCGCGGGCACGGTTGCGGCGGTCGGCGACGGGGTGCTCCGCTGGTCGGAAGGGGATGCCGTCTGCGCCCTCACGCCGGGCGGCGGCTATGCGGAATACTGCCTGACCCCGCAGGAACAATGCCTGCCGATCCCGCAAGGCTATGACATGATCAAGGCCGCCTGCCTGCCGGAGACCTTCTTCACCGTCTATCTGAACGTCTTCATGCGGGTCGGCTTGAAGGCCGGGGAGAAGTTCCTGGTCCATGGCGGGTCGAGCGGCATCGGCACCACCGCGATCCAGCTGGCGCGGGCTTTCGGCGCCACGGTCTTCACGACCGCCGGATCGGACGAGAAGGTGAAGGCCTGCACCGAGCTCGGCGCCCATCATGCGATCAACTACCGGACGCAGGACTGGAAAGAGGCCGTCAAGCAAGCGACCGACGGAAAGGGCGTCGACGTCATCCTGGACATGGTCGGCGGCGACTATATCCAGGGGAATATCGACAGCCTCGCCTTCGACGGGAGGTTGGCGATCATCGCTTTCCTGCAGGGCTCCAAGCGCGAGATCGACCTGATCAAGGTGCTGGGCAAGCGGCTGTCCATTTCCGGATCGACCCTGCGGCCGCAGCCGATTTCCAAGAAGGCCGAGATCGCCGCCAACCTCCAGAACCATGTTTGGCCGTTGCTGGAATCCGGCAAGGTCGCCCCCGTGCTGTTCAAGACCTTCCCTCTGGACCAGGCCGCGGCGGCGCACCGGTTGATGGAATCCAGCGATCACATCGGCAAGATCATGCTGATCGTGGATTGACCGTGGACTGACCGAAAAGCGCGCAGTCAGGTCCGCAGGGAAACCCATCCGGTGGAGAGGTGGATGCCGCATTCGGTCTTGCCGCTGCCGCTCCACCGTCCGCCGCGGCTGTTTCCGCCGTCGGACGTCGCGGTGCAATGCCTGCATCCGATGGAGGTGTAGCCATGGGCAACCAGGGGATGCCGCGGCAGGCCGAAATTCTCCATGTAACCGTCGATCTTCGCGGCGCTCCAATCGAACAGCGGATTGATTCGAAACTGACCGTTGGTGACGTTGATCAGTTCCAGGTCGCTGCGCGCCGCGCCGTGCAGCCGCTTTCTTCCCGTGATCAGGGCGTCGAAGGACCGTATCGCTTCCTGATAGGGGCGCACCTTGCGCAGGGCGCAGCAGGCGTCATGGGACGACGCCCAAAGGGTTCCGTCCGGGTCTTCACGGCCGATCTCCTCCACCGACGGCGCAACGGTCCGGACATTGGTCAGCCTGAGGCGGTCCACCAGAAGATCGCGATAGGCCAAGGTTTCCGGAAAAAGCTGCCCGGTATCGGCGAACAGGACCGTCACGCCGCGATCGATGCGGGCCAGCAGGTGGAGGAGGACGGCGCTTTCGGCCCCGAATGACGAAGCAACGGCGATCCGGCCCCGAAAATCCTCGAACAGCCAGCCCGTCAGATTGTCTTCAAGACTGTTCTCGAGCGCCCTGAACCGCAAATCCTCGAGACGGGTCGTCGCCCCGCCCGCGCCACGCGCCAATATTCCGTACATCCGAACCCCGCCCCCGATAGATCGTCTGGAAGGGCAGGTATAGCCATTCGGCAGCGCCATTCAACAGATATATCTAATTTTCTTGATAACAGGATGTTGAGTTCCCCGTTGCTCAATGCCGGGTCGGTTTGCGGGGCCCAATGATGGCATTGAAGAAGGCCCGGCCGTCCGCCGCGGCCTCCTCCATCAGGGAGAGGTAGTTGGGCCAATGCGGCCACAGGCTGCCTTCGACGCCGCCATTCTCGAAGATCAGGTTCGCATCGAATCTGCGGGCGATTTTCTGCATCTTCCGGTTATCCAGCAGGCACATCATGTAGACGCGGGCGACATAGCGGTTCCGCGCCATGGTCAGGACGTGCCGCAGCAGCAATGTCCCAATCCCGCGATTTTGCCACGGCGCTTCCACGCTCAGCGCGATTTCCGCGACCGGCCTGGGAAACCGCGTCACCATCGCCAATTCGCCGACGCCGCGGAGTTCACCGTCGATGAACGCGCCCAGGACGACAGTGGAAGGCCATTTCAGGCCGGCGCAATAGGCGCGGACGCGGTCGTCGCACACGGTTCCCATGAACCGGTTGCACCGATCGGATGGCGTCAAGCGCAGCAAATGTTCCTGATACAGGCCGACGTCACGCGAAGTGAGCTTTCGCAGCGTAACCGGCGACGCGGCCGGCAGCGCGGCGCGGTCGGGTATAAGGGCAGGAAACGAAAACTCGGACTTCGGGAGGGGCATCGCGGCTTGTCCTCTAGGTGATTTCTAAGAACACCCTCCCTACCGCTTAGATAGGCGCGTTTATGCTGCACCGCAACATCGACGCATGCGAATTTTCGGAAAATCCGCCGCAAAGGGATTCCTGCCCATCGTAAACCCGATGATCCCCGGCGGACCGCGACGTACCGAAGCGCCGCGCCAAGGTCAGAACGGCACAAATCCGGTTCCCCACAGCCATACGGCGGCGAAGAACATCGACAGCAGCGCGATCGGAACGCCGCCGCGGGCATGATCGGCAAAAGTGAGGCGAACGCCGCAGGATTCGGCGCGCTCCGCCACGATGAGGTTGGCGAGGCTTCCGACAAGAAGAAGATTGCCGGCAAGGGTCGAGAGCATGGCCAAGCCGATCAGGATGCCCTGCGGGATGCCTTCCCAGACCTCCAGCAGGAGCACGACCGCAGGAACATTGCCGATGCTGTTACTGGCGACGAGCGCGAACCCCGCCAAGGTGGAGAGTCGATCGGGCAGCAAGCCGGCATCGGCCAGCGATACGACCGCGCCTTGCGCAAATCCGGTGGCCGAAAAGGCGCCGGTCACGACAAACAGGCTGGCGAACAGCAACAGCAGCGGCACGTCCACCTCGCCCAGAAGCTGGCGGCTGGAAACATGGCGGCTCAACACCAGGACCGCCGCGACGATCAAGGCCGATAGTTCCCGGGGCAGCGGTGTCGCAAACAGACAGAGCAGAAGAACCAGGCCGCCTAGCCCGATGCCCGAAGCCCAGGGGTCCACCGTCACGCGCGGAAACGCCTCTTCCCGCGCCGCAGGACTACCCGGCGCCTCATCCAAAGCGCGCGCCCAAACCGCCGCGATACAGAGATAGACAATCACAAGCGACACCGCCGCGGGTATTGCCGCAATCGCCAGGTATGACCAGAAACCAAGCCCCCCGACCTGCCCGATCAACACGTTCTGCGGATTGCCGATCAGCGTCGCCGCCGATCCTGCATTGCTGGCTGCCGCCAAACCGAACAGAAACGGGCGCGGGTCCAACCGGCGCGCGGCGAGGCCGGCGCAAAGAAGCGGCGTCATCGCGAAAACGACGATATCGTTGACCAGCACGGCCGACAGGGCACCGCCGACCGCAACCGTCCCGGCGAGCAGCATTTTCGGGCCGCCCGCGCGCCGGGCGATCCAATAGGAGAGCGCGTCATACAGGCCGGAGGCCCGAACCCGCGCCGACAGGATCATCAAACCCGCCAGCAGAAGAAGGGTCGGGAAATGAACGGATTCCGCGGCCGCGCCCGCTGGCACGGCCCCGGTCGCCACCAGCAGGACCGCGGCGATCATGGCAATGCCCGCACGGTCGACCTTGAGGCCCGGAACCCGCCCTATAGCCATGCCGGCATAGGTCAGGGCGAACACGACCGCGATTAGCAACGCCATTTCCCTTTCACCTTTCCCGAACCGGCCAGCCCTGCAGCGACCGTATCGAAAAAGCGAGGCCGCCTCTACTGGAGGAAACTGACGATCATCGGTTCCGGCCCAGAAGGCGGAGAGCGCAGGTCAGTTCGATGGCAAGGCAGAGCATGTCCTTCGCCTTCCTGACTTCATCGACCAATGGCAGCGTCGGGGCAATGCGGATGATCCGGTCGGACGAGGTCAATATGTATCCCCCACCGACTGACGGACATTAGCGGGTTGCTAAACAACCCGATCCAAATTGGTCGCGTGTTTCGCAAACGGAAACTCTGTCATCGCTTTGCACCGAACTAGCATATATCTCCAATGCTCTGCCATTCCGGCCTGCGATCTGTAATAAAGCACTCGAGATGCGCAAAGTACAAATTATGACCAGTGATTTCCCTTTTGTGCAGCACCCACGGAAAATGAGTCACAAATCCGGCGCGGAATAGAGCATTTTTTGTTCTGAGAACGACTTTCTCCTCACAAATTTCATGCTCTATGCAGTACGCAATCTCGTCCAAGTGATTCAGAACTATTAGGAGATTTTTTTGGTAACCTTCTTCTTCTTCCACAATTCTGACGATCTCCTTCGCACGATCAGATTCTGCCACACTAGAGCGATCGTATTTTCTCCAGAAGTTTGAAATATGTTCGATCGAATTGTTCACCTCTTTGGACTCAAGGCTATTTACGTACTTCATTGAACGCTCAATACGCTTGGCTTTTTTTGCGTCAGTATATTCGTGATATCCCCAGAATGCGCTGACTATGAGTCCCACGAGGGCGACAATTTTGAACGCGCCGTCACACCAATTCGAAAAATCATCGGCAGACATGATAGTATCTCCATATCGACTTTTGATCGAAAAGATAATACCACGAATACGATCATCTATGAAACATTAGAACGGTTTAGTAAATTTTCGAGAAATTCTTACCGGTTCCTGCCCAATAGGCGGCGCGCGCAGGTCAGTTCCACCGCGACGCAAAGCACCTCCATCGCCTTCTTGATCTCATCGACCGACGGCAAGGTCGGGGCGATGCGGATGTTCCTGTCGGCCGGGTCCTTCTTATAGGGGAAGGTCGATCCCGCCGGCGTGCATTTCACGCCCGCTTCGCCGGCCAGACGAACGACTTCCGACGCACAATCGTCCATCACGTCCAGGCTGACGAAATACCCGCCCTGCGGCGCGGTCCAGTCGGCGATGCCTTTTTCGGCCAGTCGGCGGCTCAAGGCTTCCTCGACCGCGTCGAATTTCGGCTTCACGATGGCGGCATGCTTTTCCATATGCGCCAGAATACCGTCCATGTTTTCGAAGAAGCGGACATGGCGCAGTTGGTTCAACTTGTCCGGCCCGATCGTGGCGAAGGACAGTTTCTTCACCGCGTCCGCGATATTGGTTTCGGAGGCCGCCATCAACGCGACTCCCGACCCGGCATAGGTGATCTTGGAGGTGGACCCGAACATCAGCACCCGGTCCGGATTCCCCGCCTGCGCGCAGAGGGCCATGATATCGGGGATTTCCGCCGGGCCGCCGCCCAGGTGATGCACCGCATAGGCGTTGTCCCACAGGATGCGGAAATCGGACGCGCCGGTCGTCATCCCAGCAAGGCGCTCCGAAACCGCCGGCGAATAGACGGTCCCGGTCGGATTCGAATATTTCGGCACGCACCAGATGGCCTTCACGTCCGGGTCCGCCGCCAGGGCTTCGACCGCGTCCATGTCCGGGCCGTCGTCCAGCATCGGCACAGTGACCATTTCCAGCCCCAGCCGCTCGCAGATCGCGAAATGGCGGTCGTAGCCGGGAACCGGGCAGATCACCTTGGCCGGGTTCCCGCCGGAACCGATCCGCGGCCAGGGGCCCTTCCCGCCCGGCATGCCGAACAGCACCGCGCCCGCCAGCGTGTCGTACATCATGGTCAGGCTGCCGTTGCCGCCGACAATGACCTGCGACGGCGTCACCCCCATATAGTCGGCGAACAGGCGGCGGGCTTCGGGGATGCCTTCGACGATGCCGTAATTGCGGTAGTCGGTCCCGTCCTCGCCCGCGGTATTGCCGGGCCCGACCAGGGAAAGCATGCCGTCGGCCAGGGTCAGTTGATCCGGCGCCGGCTTGCCGCGGGTCATGTCAAGCGACAGACCTTCGCCCTTCAATGCCTCGAACTCCTCGAGCAGGCGTTGCTCCACCGCCTCAAGGTCGCTTTTCTCCATATCCGCCAGTTTCATGACCCGACACCCATTCAATTTTCATGTTCCGGACGCAGCAGCGCCGGCAGCCTTGTAGAGCCGCCGGCGCTGTCAGGACAAGGCCCAAGCCTTGCCGTTTCCGGAAAATCTTACTTGTTCGCGTAGCCGACCTGATGGAGCGACTCCTCGATCTCGTCCAGGATGGCGGGATCGTCGATCGTCGCGGGTATCTTGTACTCCTCGCTATCGGCGATCTTCACCATGGTCGCCCGCAGGATCTTGCCCGACCGGGTCTTCGGCAAACGCTTGACGACGGTGGCGGTCTTGAAGGCGGCAACCGGCCCGATCTTGTCGCGGACCAGTTTCACCGCTTCCTTGACGATCTCTTCGTCGCTGCGCTCGACCCCCGCCTTCAGGACCAGGAAACCCAACGGCAACTGGCCCTTCAACTGGTCGGCGACCCCGATCACCGCGCATTCGGCGACATCGGGATGGGAGGCGAGCACTTCCTCCATCGCCCCGGTCGACAGCCGGTGGCCGGCGACATTGATGATGTCGTCGGTCCGCGACATGACGAAAAGATAACCGTCCTCGTCCATGTAGCCGGCATCGCCCGTCTTGTAGTAACCGGGATATTCGATCAGGTAGCTGTCGATCCAGCGCTGGTCCGCGTTCCACAATGTCGGCAGGCAGGAAGGCGGCAGGGGCAGCTTGATGCTGATCGCGCCCATCTCCCCGCGCGGCATTTCGTGGCACCCCTCGTCCAGGATGCGGACATCGTAGCCGGGAACCGGCTTGGTGGGGGAGCCCGCCTTGACCGGAAGCGTTTCGATCCCGAGGCAGTTGGCGACGATCGGCCAGCCGGTTTCCGTCTGCCACCAGTGATCCACCACCGGCACCTTCAGTTTGTCCTCCGACCAGTGGAGCGTATCCGGGTCGCAGCGTTCGCCGGCGAGAAAGAGCGCACGGAATTTGGACAGATCGTATTTGCCGATCAGCGCCCCGTTCGGGTCTTCCTTCTTGATGGCGCGGAACGCGGTCGGCGCGGTGAACAGAGTCACGACGCCGTGGTCTTCGATCACGCGCCAGAAGACGCCCGCATCCGGCGTGCCGACCGGCTTGCCTTCGAACAGGATCGTCGTCGCCCCGTGCAGCAGCGGCGCGTAGACGATGTAGGAATGGCCGACGACCCAGCCAACATCGCTGGCCGCC
>Ga0209692_10001404_pt1 | contig 33362 bp, 45 predicted proteins | sample tdDd472_FD_187129 | JGI IMG/M metagenome (GOLD analysis project Ga0209692, IMG submission 187129) | Marine sediment microbial communities from the Atlantic coast under amendment with organic carbon and nitrate - tdDd47.2 (SPAdes)... | ecosystem: Environmental > Aquatic > Marine > Coastal >...
GCCGCGAAGACACTCACAACCGGCGAACGTTCGTCCGTCGCGGCCGCTGTCCGCACAAACCTGACAACGGAACTCGGCCGGATCGACGAGAACGTTTCCGCCGCGAAGACACTCACGGCCGGGGAACGAACGGCGATCGCGGTTTCCGTCGCGGCGGACATTCTGAACGACTCGGACGGTTCGGCCGTGTTGCAGGCGATCGCCGACCAGATCGCGGCCGATTGGGTTGCGGGCGACGCGTCGCCGCTGGCGATTGTCTCCGCGATCAATGCCGACGCCACGATTGCGGCCGCACTGGCGAACATGGACGCGGCCGTTTCAACGCGACTCCCGACCAGCTCCTACACCGTGGCACCGTCGGCCGCGGCCGTTGCGACTCAGGTTCGCACGGAACTGACAGTCGAACTCGGACGCATCGACGAGAACGTTTCGGCCGCGAAGACACTCACGACCGGGGAACGAACGGCGATCGTCGCGGCGGTCAATGCAGACCCAACAATCGCGGCCGCACTGGCGAACATGGACGCGGCCGTTTCAACGCGACTGGCCGCCAGCTCGTACACCGCAGCACCGACGGCGGCGACGGTTGCCGACGCCGTCTGGACGGAAACCATCGGCGACCACAGCGGAACGGCCGGTTCGACCGCCGAAGCACTCGCGAACGCGGGCGGCGGCGGGGGAGCATCGGCCGCCGACATCGCGGACGCGGTCTGGACAGAAGCACTCACGGACCACACCGGAACGTCGGGTTCGACCGCCGAAGCACTGGCGGCCGCCGGATCCGCGGGCGATCCGTGGATAACGAACATTCCTGGTTCGTACAGCGGAACGCAGGCCGGAAACGTCGTCGCGACGTTGCTGGAATCGATCAACAACCAGACGTCCGCGATCTCTACCGACGGTCTGTCGATTGTCGGTCCGGTGCTGCCGGGCGGCGAAATCTCGCTGGTCGTCGGCGACGACTACCACGACGACAACGCAACCACGATCGACCGGGACGTCGCCGACGCCGGGCAGACAATCTATGATATTCTGACCGACGTTTCGGTGTCATCCATCAAATTCGCGGCCGGATACGGATCGACAGGCGACGTGATCACGGGCACCGTGACACAGGGCGACATCACGCACGCGGCCGGAGAGACAACCATTCCGATTGAAATCCCCGCGGCGAATCTCGCCAATGCCGACCATCTGCGGGAATACACCTGGCAGATTCAGGCGACCTATTCGAGCGGAAAGAAACGCACCGTTCTGACTGGTCCGCTTTCATTCGCCGCCGATATGGCGTTGTGACATGGCAGACGTTTACGGACTGACAGCGCGGCAACATTACAACGTCGGCCGATTGATCGACGCCGCGGGAATTTCCAAAGTGGAATCCGCCGGCCGATCACAGAAACGGCCGCCGCTGGCGACTCGTGTGTGTCTGCTGGGATTCGATGCGATCGCATACGACCCGACCGCCGCGCGGTCCGTCGCGTGTTTCGAATGGCGACCGGATCAGTTCACGCATACGGTCGAAATGGTCGGCCGCGAATTGTCCGGCGACATCGAACTGACGTTCAGCGGCGAAACACTCCGTGTTCCCTGCAACGCAACCAACGAGGCGTTGCGAACCGCCGTCTATGACTGGATCGGTTCACGAACCGTGCGTGTCACGTCGCTGCCTGGCCGCTGGGAATTCGCGTGGATCGACCGGACCGGGTTCCCGACATTCACAGCGGAACCATACGAACCGGCGGATCCGCTGGACGAATCCGCGTTCACGGGCGGAACGATCGTCCGTCAGGAGGCCTGGCGAGTTCTCAGCTATGACGGCGAAACCGTCGAAACCGTTCCGGTTGTCGATGCGTTGCCGTTTCCGACTGGCAACATTCCCAACGGCGCAATCGGAATTGCGGTCCCAACGTACTCGGCCGCCTATGTGGTTTCGGCGTGGCAATGCCGGTCGTTCAGTTTCGCGGAACCGCCGACCGACGACATTGTCACCAACGGCGGCGGATCGGACGGCGAGGAGGAGGAACCGACGGGCGGGGGAGGCGGCGGACCAGGCGAAACGGAGGAACCGCCGGAATAATGTGCATTGCTCGATTCAATCCGACGGAACCGTGTTGCGCCGACCAGTGTTCGGCGTGTCCGACCGTCGACTGGAACGAATTCACCTGGCGACTCGCGCAACCGCAGGCCGCCGAATCGGTGACCGCAACCGGTTACTATCCGAATCCGGACAGTCCCGGAACGTTCTCGCCGGTCGTGTTTGAAACACGGTATAGGGCGTTGTCCGAGTTAATGAGTCTCGACGCGATTAATCCGTGTCGCTGGTTTGCTGTCGCACCACGGGAAGCTCGCGTTTTATCCGGTTCGGTCGAACCGGAGTTGTTCGACTGGCACCCGCTTTCGGGGTGGTATTCGTCAACGTCGTTGAAAATCGACGGCAACTGGCAGAATCCATGGTTAAGCGACTACTGGTCCGCGGTCGTCGGACTGGAAAAGATGCCGCTCTACGCTCTGGAAGATGCCGGGAAACGCTGGTCGATGGGACATACGCGAAACATCACATCATGGGCGGAACTTCTGGAATACTCGCCGGACTTCGACCGGTTCGACTGCAACGGTTCGAACTTGTTCACGCGTGACACTCCGGACCCGTTGTTCCCGGAATGGTTGCGCGTCACTCTGGAGCGGAAACCGTGACCGCTTGTTGTGAGGGATTCGACCCGGTTTGCTTCGGTTGCCCGGGTTCGAACTGGGAACTGCATCCGTGGACGTGGCTTGCGGCGGCCGCCAGCTCGCGGACGATCGACTACGCGTTCAACGCGGTCGAAGACACGGACGCCGGAACCGTGACGTTCGAGGCGACCGGCGGCACGACAACCGCTCAATATCTGGTGCGGTTCCGGTCGGATCCGATCACGCTGGACCCGCAAGCGAACTGCCTGGCGACGGCGTCGGTTCTCGAATACTCGTTGTCCGGTTCCGGGACCTGGTCGAACGATCCGCCGCCGGGCGGCGTGGCCTACGATCCGGCGACCGTTCAAATCGTCGACGGTCTGAACGTCTATGACGTCATCGACGACGACTGGTTGACGGCCGACAAGGGGTTGAAACTCGGTTCGGCCGCGACCGGATCCGCGTTCGTGTGGCAGGTCTGGACGCTCCGCGATTCGTTCTCGACGTTCCGCCGAGCGGAATTCGCTTGCGACGGCGACAACGTGTTCGCCCGCGTCGGAACCGATGCGACGCTGCCGGAATCGATCACGATTTCGCGGTGACCGCGCCACTGTCAGATCTGACATTGACCAGCGGCGGCGCTGCGAGTCCATTCCACAAACTGAACCACATCCAGTTTTCAGGCCGTACAGCGGCCGCACACATGCACGGAGGGACAGGAACTTGAAACGCGACACATTCCACACATCGAAGACAATGGCCGTTCTGGCCGTTCTGGCGGCCGTCGCCGTCATGGTGATTCCGACCAACGTACACGCGCAAACATGCATCAACGGGCAGTGTTCTCAGTATGCGATTCAGCCGGCGAATCACACGGCCGCCGGTTTCACTGCCATCCGGCCGATTCCCGATCCACAGTTCTCGCCGGTCAGACTTCCGCAGACGATGTCCGGACACCCACTGGCCGGACAACGCGTCGTGTTGTCGAACGTCCATCAATGCCAGCCGTCCGCGTGTCCACCGATGTATTCGACGTCGTGTTCCCCGCCGATCTGCTATCAACCGCCGTGCGCGATGCCGTGTCGATCTGCATGGATTCCGCCGGGACATTCCGCGATTCAGGGGCAACGCTTCCGAGGAATTGCGTTCCGCGTCGGATGGTCGGACCGTGTCAACGTGGCGGCGAACTACTGTCGCCATTGACCTGGACACCCTGACGGGAGACAATCCGGCCGACACCGCAAGGCGTTGCGATTCTCCCGAAAGCCGCGCCGCATCCGTGAAAACGGCCGCAACTTCTGGTTGCGGCCGTTTTTCGTTGCGCTTCCGGGATGCGTCGCGGCAATCGGCGGCGGTCGATCGACAGTCCATTCGGTCACCTTGCGATCGGAGAATCACGCCGCAGCGAAATCACGGACGGCGTCCGCGGATCCGTGAAACACTTCCCGCGGTTCGTCGCGCTGCAACTGCAACCGCTTGCGACACGCGGCCGTCGCGGACTTCTGCCGCCTCGATTGCAGCACGCGACCACAACCGCACGGACAATCGTCCGCGGCCGCTGGCGACGCTGTCAGGACCGCCACCGATCAGCGTCCTATCCAGTAGACGACCGGTTGGCATCGTCACGGCGTCCCGTGATTCAGCGTAAACATCAAAGAGCTTGGCCCCGGAATCGAACCGAAGATTTCTGGTTTCCGTCGTTGACCTTTCGGGAGCTACCCTCGTGACCAACTGTTGCAACTTCCAGCGTCCTGCCATTGGACGACCAAGCATGATAACAATGCAATGCACACGGAGCCGCGAAGCCGTGCTGTTTCAAAATGGACAATCAACCGTCGCGGCCCGGTGATTGCTGACGTTATCCTGAGATTGAAAACGACCACTCAAGCCGACGCATTAACTCCATAACCACATCCGCTGTCGTCCAGTGTTGTGGGCAATTAACGCGGCGGCGTTCAGCCTCGCGAACGATCAATTCCACCGCGAGCAAAGGCTTTTTCTTAAACGTTTCGACACCAAACAACATCAATGCAAACCACTGCTCAAGGGTTTGACTGTTCTTTTCCACCAATTCGATCAATTCGTTGTCGTCCATTGCAAAATCCAGGCTAACAAAATGTTGCAGGCGAGTTGCGGAAATGTCGTTTTGCCAATGGCCAGTCGCTCGCCGCAACCGCCTGATTGCGGGCGTTATCGGGACTACTCGGCACACATTAGCTTTTCGTAGTGGTCCATCAATTCTGTGTGGCACTTCATGCCAAACTCGGTCAACCGGAATCCTTCGCGGTAGCGTTCCGGTTCGATCGTGAAACCATCGTCGTCGCACATCGCACACTGCCCTGCCGATTCTGCGATACCACGATCCACTAACTTCATCACGGTTCGCCTTGTCACACATCGGTTGGTTGTCAACGCTCCAAAGTGCTCCATCGCCCAATGCAGCTTTTCGATAGCATCACGGGCTGAACGTGGTAGCCCGACAACAATCGCATGCACGGGAGCACGGTTGTCGTTTTTCTCTGTACTCATGTTTTTCTCCTGCCGACCGTTTATGGCGGTCGTTCATGCGTTCAATCGGTACTGATTCGACTCGTTGAACCGGCGGACGGCCGCCAGCTCGACATAACGGTCGAAGGCCGGAACGAAGAAACGCCACTGTTGAACGTCCGACAGGTCGCGGAACGAGTTCCCACCGTGGACGATGCCCATATGACACCGCAGACACAAACAAATCCCGTTTGCGAGTTCGTAGGCACGATCGGGATAGACTGATTTCGGCCGAATGTGATGCGCCTGCAATCGATACGTCGGAAACGTCGTCGAGCACATCGGACAGAACGACATCCGCCGCACAGACCCGTCGGCCGCGACGACGTCGCGAACTTCACGCAGCAACAACAACCGCCGCCACCGCGTCAATCGATATTCGTTGAAGTCGCTCATTCCTCAGGACTCCAGAACAATTCCGTTTTCGTGTCTTTCCGAAGGTACAACGGATGCCGCGGGCGGCCGTGTTTGGTCCGGCCGAGACAATGCACCGGCCGGTCAATCGCCCGCAACACGTCGCGTTCGCGTTCGTCCGTGATGTGGACACCCCAGGCCGCGACGATCAGTTCGCAATCACGACTCACCGCCGAAATCGTCGTGTCGTTGTCGCTCCCGACCGGATCGCTGGACCGTTTCATTTCCGCCGGATCCGTCGCGCGGAATCCGTACGCGTTCAGCATGTAGAACAGATCGAAACCCCAACGCCGCGCAAAGTCGATGCAACGCCGAACCGTTGGATCGTTGGTTGTTTCGTCGGCCGTGGACGGATTCAAACCCACAAACGCAACAATCCGGCCGGACGTGCGTTCGTTCAGTCGCCGCCACAACGACCACCGATAGACACGGCCGACGGAGAAAACCGCGCCGTCCGCCGGAAACGATAGCGCGGCGGCTGTGCTCCGAATCAAACTCATCGACTCAACTCCCGTCCGCAACGCTGACACTTCGCGGGCTTGTAGCCGTGTTTCGCTCCGCAGTGTCGGCACAAAATCCAATCGTAGTGACCAGGCCGTTTGACAGTTCGTTTCGGTTCGTCGGTTTTCATGCGACCAGCTCCAGCGCCTCGCGCTTGCTTGCGTTGTCGATCAGTTGTTCCACCAGTTTCGCGGCGGCGACCATCGCCCGCGATTTCACATCCAGTCGCCGGACGTCGCCGCGTTTCAGCAGAGAGAAGAAAAGACCCGGCGTCGTGTTCTTTGACCGTGCGACCGTTTCGGCCAGCGCGACGACGCAGGCCGCGACCGCGGCCGACGTCGACGACACCAGCGGATCCGGCGCGCCCAGCTGCCGACGATACCACCACAACACACGGACGCGCGCCGCTTCGCGGTCGTCCGGACTGGCTCTGGCAAACATCGCGAACCACTCGTCGCGCCAGACTGGCTCCGTCTGACATCGATGCGCCGCCGTCGGCGCATCGTCGGCCGGATCCACCGACAACGCGCACAACCGCGACATCGCACCGCCGGGATTGTCGATCGCCCGGGACTGGCACCAGTCAGCAAACGCGGAACCGGCCGCCGCCGCGTCATGCAGTAAAGTGACCCGCGACGCGGGAGTCTGCGACGACGGATCCGGTTCCGACGTTTCCGGTCGTTCTCGTTGTTCGGTCCGTTCGCGTTCAGCACGTCGCCGCGCCGCTCGCTTCCGCTTCGCATCGACCGCGCGTTGTTTGGCCGATTCGCCGTTGCGTTCCTGGAACTTCGGACATTCCAGACCATCCGGCCGGATGACCAGCCAGGCAACGTCCGCCATTGCTTCCGCGAACCCGTCGCAACGCATTTCGAAATCCAGATCGTCGGCGGTGTACCCGATCAGCAGACCGTCGGTTGTCTGTTCGTCGAACAGCTGCCAGGTGCGGACACACTTCCCGAACACCGCGTCGTCGCAGATTCCAAGCGCTCGCGCCATTCGCTTGATTTCCGGTTTTCGCGGCGTCTCCGAATCAACAGGGATCCAACGTTGCGCCATGGTTCCTAATCCTTCCGGGAACTGGTGATGTCAGCCGACCGCGTCAGTTCGAAGCGGCGAGTTGTTCGCGCATTTGCCGGGCAGCAATCCCGACCATCCGAAACCCGATCGTCGCACACAACGCACGGAACCGTTTCACGTCCGACGGTTCAATCAACGTGCTGTCGTTCCCGACCAGCTCGACAAACTCGTCGATCGCGGATTCCGGCAACCGGCCGAGTTCCTGAACGCCGAGTTTGACCAGTTCGGAAACGTCCTGGCATCGGTTCGAATAGTCGTCCATCGGTTCACTTTCAAAAGAGAGTCGGCGCGGAGTCGCGGCGACGTTTCGGTTTTGGTTTCACTTCCGGAACTGGTTCCGGCGCTGGTTCAAACCAGTCGGCCGGACACCACGCAGGCCGCGGAATGATGTCCGCAGGCTGAAACGCTCCAAGGTGGCCGGAACGCCAGTCGGTTTCGTGGAACGCACTCGACGGCGTTTGCTTCCCGCAGTTCGGACACGTCGGCACGAACCGCGACGGGTTCGCCTGGCGGCCGGACTCCGTCCATTCCAGCAACGTCGAAAAGCAGCGGCACGAATCGCAGAACAGACCGCCGGACGCTCGGCCGCATTCCGCCAGCACCGTTCCGGACGGATTGCGAATCGTCCGGCAATGATTGCACGCGCTGCAATCAACACTCATCGGGGCGTTCTCTTTCCTTCTGAAACTCACGGGCGGACTCAAGGTCGATCATTCGTTCGGCGCTGCCGGGGCGTCGATGTCCCTGGATTCGCTCCGCATCAAACCACACGTTCAGGACTCGGAGCGGAATTCCCAACGTCGCCGCAACTTCCGTCGCTGGCATCAAACAACCGCCGTTGCGAGGTCGGACGGTTCGCCGGTCTGGTGTCGTGTTGTTGTTGCTCATACGCTCGACCGGCGAACCATCCGGTTCGCAATGCTTCCAGATACACCCGCGCCCGACTGGCGGCGGACTTGCCGCGGAACTGTTTCAGCACTCGCGCCGCTCCGGACTTCCGGTTGTCGATCACAACGACCGAACCGTCGGATTCGCCGAGTCGACGCGACCACAGTTCGAACGGCGTGGCGCTCATCACGCCGCGACCAGTTCCGCCGGACCGGGATCCGGCACGAGTTCCGCCCGCAGAATCCGATAGGATTCCGGAGCACGAATACCGACGGTCACATTGCCGCCGCTCGATTTCAAGATCTGGACTTCGATTTCGTTCCCAATCATCACGACCGATTCCGGTTCCCGTTCGGCGCTGGTCGCTGGTTTTCGATTCACCACTAACATCGTGCGTTCCTTACATCCGTGAAAAGAACAGATCAGACCGCGGAAACCGTTCCCGCGTTCAACGTGTTGATTCGTGCTGGTTCGATGACGTCGAACAACAGGTCATGCGCCCGGCGTTGCCGCGCCGTGTCGTTCTGGTCCGTCGCGTTCAACAACTCGCGTTCGGCCAGATACTGCAACCGGTCGAACTGGTCGGCCGGGAGGTCGACAACGCACGCGTCGGCCGACTGGTCCGGTTCCGCCGACACCAGGGCAAACAACCGGACATCCAGTTCCGACGCGGACGCCGCCACAATCGGCCGCAACAACCGCAGCAATTCGCACTGATGCGGCAACGACAATCGAACAGCGTGAATTCGGTGTGAGTTCATTTCGCGACAATCCATTCAGAAGGGGGAACGCTGACATGTTCGGCGCTCTGGGCGCCGCGCAGCACTCCCAGCGGCCGCCCGAAATCACACGGCGGCGGAACATCAGGCAACGGAACATCAGGCAACGGAGCTATGTGGTCCGCGACTTTGAAGGCGTCGACATCGTCGCGCAGCGATTGCAGATCGTTCCGGAGTCTCTTCAGGTCGTTGTGAATGTCCCACGTTGACCGCAACGCCGCGCTTGCATCCTGTCGAACGTGTCGCGTCCGCTGGTCGCCGTCGGCGATCAGTTGACGCAACCAACCGACGGAGACCAGCAACGCACAGGAAACCACGACAGCTGCGAAAGTCCCGTGCGTGTCGTCGTTCGCGTTAATGATCACAACGGCGACCAGACATCCGGAAAGAATGCAGGCAATCAGGACTTCGATTCGCTTCATGGCTTCCATTCCTCACAGTCTTGAAATCAACTCGTCGATTTCGTCGTCGCCGTGCGGCAACCCGTCGTCGATGTCGTCCGGATCACTCACCAGCGACGCCATCACGAAACTGAACCCGACCGCAGACACAAGCAAAAACGACCACACAATCAGATCGACGATTGACATTCAGGCACCCTTGAACGCGTCAGGAAACGGAAACGATTCGGCAACGTCGCGGAACTGGTCGTCCAGGATGACATAATTCCGCAGCTGAACATCGCCGGACGGCGGCGCGTGTCCGGTCGCCGCAAATCGGTAGTTCGGCGCGTGTTTGAACCAATAGGAAACGCAAGCCGCCCGCAGTTCGTGTGGTTTCCGCAACGGCACGTCGGCACGCTCGAAGATGCCGGACCACGCCGGAGAAAACCGGCGGCCGCGGTTCGTCCAGTCGCCCCGCGGGCAGACGTAGCCGCCGCGGTCGTCACGTTCCTGCCGTGACGAACTGAACACCGGCAAACCAGCACGGTCGCCACCCTGCAACGTCCGCAGGGTTTCCAGCTGACTGAGCAACCACGACGGCAACGGAACGTCTGACGTTCCGCCCGTTTTCGTTTCGGTGAACGAATGCAGGCGCTGCACGATGGACACATGAGAAACGCCACTGTCCCAACGATACGACCAGATATCGGTGAACCGCGTTCCCGCAAACCAGATCCACGACAGCAGACACCGCCAGAATTCCGGCGTCAGAAACTCGACACCGTCGCAGGCGTCCAGGACGCGGCCGAACTCGTCAACGCTGATCAGCGGCAACCGTCGTCGACGATGTCCGCCGCGTTCGGTCGTCGGCGGCAATCGGTTCAGGCGATCACGGAACCATCTGTCCCGCGGCAACTCGAACACCGGCAACCGATCGAAATCCAGCCGAACCGGTTCCCCAGGCGGAACGCCGTTGCGATTGCTCATCGTCTGCGGGCAACCGGACTTCAGCAACGCCGACAACCAGTTCGCGTTTTTCTGCCAGCTGCGAGGCGATCGCCATTCGTCGACACCTTCGAAGAATCGTCGCAGCTGATGCGCGTCGAGTTTCCGACAGTCCGGACCGGGGCCATCGTGAAACCGCTCCCACCGATCGACGAGTGTTCGATATCCGGACCACGTCGAATCGCACTTGTCGGCCGCTCGGCGCAAATACAGTTCGTCAAGAAGCTGCCGAAGAGAGACGGCGGCGACATCCGTGTCGCCGTTGCTGCGCCCTTCGCTTGCGCCGCGTCCGCCCTTCGGAAATCTGGCGACATCAGTGTCGCCCGAACGATCGAATCCGACGCCAGGACGTTTGACGCCAGGACTAGAGATCCTGGAGTCAAACACCGAAACGCCGGTTGTGTGAGGTGTTCCGATATCGCCGCGGAATTCGATCACGGCGGCAATTCGGTTCGTGGAAGGTGTGACGGTTGCAGCTGCGGATGATGGTCGGCATGGATGCTTGAACAAGTCGAAAGCTCCCGGTTCGAGGTTGCCGGGGAGTCCGTTCAACAATCCATTTTCGATTCGGCGGATAAAATCAACCATTGATCTGAGTCCGTTCGGCAATCATTGCGTGATCGCTTCAAACATCGGCAATCACGGACGGAACTTGAGGCGGTCGGGTATTCATTCACCCGCGTGTCGGGAAATTGCTACCGGGGAGGCGGTCCGCATCTGCACACTGAAGGGATTCCGCAGGCGGCCGCTTTTGGTGGCGTTCAGCTTGCGCTGCAACGTCGCCAGTCCGGCGGAACGATCCGTCCGCGCTTTCCAGTCGCGGACGAATGCACGAATCCGCGACTCAGTCGCGCGGAACGTCGGAGCTTGCCAGGTCTGAACGACTCGCCGAGCGAACAGCGGAGCGAACACGAACGCATCGTCGGGACCGACCACACGTTCAAGCAGATCGAAGGCGAGCAATTCGCGGTCGCGTCGGCCGGAACAAATGCCCCAGCAATAACGAAACTCGGAACCACGCACATTGAGGCGGTTCCAGGCGACGCCGTCGTGAACGAACACGCGGCCGTCGGACGCTCCACGAAAACAAAGGCCGGGATGATTCGGCGCGATCATTGGTTGCGACTCCGGACAAAGTGTCGCCATCAACGATCAACCAGTGATCCGCGCACGGAAAACCGGTCGTTCGCTGCCGTTGGGACTGATGGTCCCGACTCTGCGACACACTTTCGATTGTGTCTGAGTCACAGCAAACCGACCGGTTTGAAAACGGCCGAAGCCGTTGAATTCATTTGGTTCGATTTATGCGGGTTGCGAATCCGCGTCCGTGGCTCAGGTTCAACGTTACGACACGCAAGGTAAAGTCGGCGCGTTGTTGATGTCAACGCGACCCGTCGACAAAATGTTGCTGAATCCACAAGTCACACACGGGACACACTTTCCAATGACAGAAAAACAACCAACCGCCGAAGACATCGCCGCCCAGGCGCTCGGACTGAAGACCAGGCCGGACCACAAGCGCAAACCGCAGACGACCGCGGCGGCGAAATCCTCGAAGGAAACAAGCTCGAGCGCTCACACTTCGGAGCCGTTGTCCATGGACTGGACGTCCGCCGATTCGCACAACGGCACCAGCGCCGCCGCTACCCGCGCGACCGTCAATTCGTGGTGTCTGTTCGCTCTGGCGGCCGCCGCCGCGGTCGGATCTGTCGCGTTCCTGTCGTCGGGACTGGCCGTTGTTGCCGCCGTGCTGTATCTCGGAAGCACCGTTGCCGACGCGTCCGCCTCACAACTGACGGCCGCCGCCGTTCAGTCCGGACTGCTGCGATCCATCCGTGACGACCAGCGATTGTCGGCCAGGTACCGCGACCAGTCGCTGCGACATCAAGTCCCGCAGTTGCTGAATGCACCAATCGAACGCCGCTGAATGCGATTGGATGTCATTCATTCACTTCCAACCACCGGCCGGACCGGACCGGACCGCCTACCGGACCGGTGATTGTTCTGTTCTGTTCTGTAGGCGGACATTCGCCGGACATTTGTCCGGGCGTTCACGGACAAAATCCGGACACAAACCGGACGCGGCGTCGAAAACAGCGGAAAAACAGCCGTTTCGCTGATTCCAGTCCATGGACAGGCCGGAACTCGGTCACGGGCGCCACGCCAGAAGATGCGGGCCCGACACACTCGGCCGGACATCCGTCGGACACGTCCGGACAGTCGCCGGACAAATGTCCGGAAAATGTCCGGACATTCACGGACACGAACCGGACGCGCAAAAAGAACCGCCGCGGCCGAATGAACGACCGCGGCGGCGCGGGTGGCAGCGGGTAACGAGTGAACCTGACGCGAACCGCCGTCCGCTGGAAACTCCGGCCGCCGTCGCCGACGGCCGACACTGCCACGATTCAGGACCGCCAACCAGGGGCGGTCGTTTTTCTCCGGGTGAAAAAACTGGAAACCACGCCAGGCGTTACCCAGTTTTTCGCGCGCATTTCGAAGGGGGGGGAGTCGACGCGGCCAGCCGATCACGGCGGCCGAGTCGATTTTGACCAATGGGCAGAGGCGGGATCGAACCGCCGACACCAGGATTTTCAGTCCTCAGTGTCGCGCCGGGTGTGAATCTCGACCAGTCGCGACAGTTGTTTCGCGCTGATCGTTTTTGCGATCTGGCGAACTGGTGCGCGTCGCAACGCGTTGAACGGTCGCGGCAACGAGGCGGAATCGGGGCAACGCGACAACCATTCCAGCGCGCGTTTTTCCTCTGAAGTAAATTGCAAGGTGATGCGGTTCCGGTCGCGGATGAATGCGGGAGTCGTTCGCGCACGCCGACCGTGCGCGGGCAGATTGTACCCGTTTGACATGGCGTTTTCCTGGCGGATTGAGAAGAGAGAGACAGGAGAGGAGAGACGCGGCGGCGCCGAATGCCCTTGACAATCCAGGGCGCTGCGACGAAACCACGCGTTCGGCATGGATGCCGAAAAGGCGGGAGATGGACGGACGGAACCGTTCACCCCGCTTTTTATCTGCTCAACGGCGACGACCGCAACACGCGTTGCACCGCCGGACACCGACACGCGGTCGGGTGAAACATGAAGAACGCAAAAGGCGTTCGCGGTGTGCTCGGCACGCTTTCCGCCGTTGCTTTCGGTGGACTCTCGGCGGCCGGATACGAACACGGCGTTCCCACTTCCGCAGGCATCGACGCCGGATTGATTCGCGACGTTGCGTCCGCAGGACTGGCGCTGGCGGGCGTGTTCTTTCCGCAGGTCGCCGCGGCGTCCGGAATCGTGAAGACGATCGGCCGTTCGCTGACGAACGACAAACGCGTCGAACAACTCGAACAGACGGCCGACCAGCGAATCGCAGAACTCGAACGCCGCGTCGCCAAACTGGAAACCACACGGAAACGCCGGAGCCGCAGAACATGAACCGCACCGCCGCACTGTTCGGAATCGTCGCCATTGTTCTGTTGCATGTTGTCGTGGGTTGCTGCTGCTGCATTTCGCGCGACCCGTGGGCGCACGAAATCGACCCTCACGAATACGAACCACTGCCACCAGTCGAAGACAGCGACGACTGGTCGCGTCCCTGACGGAACCAGCTATGTCTGTAAAACTCACCGCCGCACTGTTGCAGAAACGCGCAGAAGCTGACGCGAAACGCCGCGAACTCGAATCTCAGGCGCGACCGTACGCGGCCGAAGTCCGCCGGATCGACGCGGAACTGATCGCCGCACTGGACGCGGCCGGGAAAACCAACGCGAAGCGCGGATCGTTCCGCGTGGCGATCGTCGAAAAACCGGGGCGGGTGAAATGGCGCGACGAGTTTATCACCATCGCCGGACCGGCGACCGCTCAGGAACTCATCGACAAGGCGAAGCCGTCGCGTTCGGTTTCCGTGTCGTCCGTCTGACAGGGGTTGCGATGCGCGTTCTATTCTGGCTGACGCTCGTTCTGTTCCTGGCCGGTTGCGTCGAAGACAAACCGGAGGTTCCGGACGTCGACAACGAACCGCAGTTCGGCGAAATCGTCGACACTCCGCCAGCTCCGCGGCCGGTCGATCCGTTCATTGAACCGGACGAACCAGCCGGATTCACAGGCGCGAAAGTCTATTCGTCCGCCTTCTGCATTCCTTGCCAGTGTCTTGAGGCGGATCTTCACTGGCTTGTGAACGCGCACGCCGGGTGGTCATTGTCGCGTGATCCGGACGCGGACGCCGACTGGTTGATTCTACCGCCGGACGCCGACCACCAGCGAACGCCGCACGTTGAGTTCTACCGCAACGGAACCATGTTCGACGAGTCGTTCGGATACTCAACAGAACGGAACGCAGCTGCACGCCGGGCGGCGTTGCTCGCACTCGTTCGGATCCATCCGAATTCGAAGGCGGCGAACCGCTGACATGCCGGTCGCGCCGCAACGCGGCGACAGGGGAAAACGCCGCGTCACCCGCAAACACGACCGGCGGCCGTCGTCCGGCCGCCGCGGTTATGGTCGCCGCTGGCAAACGTACTCACGCGGATACCTCGCCCGGAATCCGTTGTGCGTGATCTGCGCTCGGAACGGAATCACTCGCGCGTCGGAGGCAACCGACCACATCAAACCCGTGACCGGTCCGGACGATCCGTTGTTCTGGCCGGAATCGAATCACCAGGCGTTGTGCTGGTCCTGTCATTCAAGAAAGACCGCGACGGAAAACCAACGGTGAGACGTGACCAGACGCGGACCAAAGACCCAACCGAAGACAACGGCGACGCCGGGACCGGTTCCGGATCCGCCGGACTGGCTGACGGATCCGCGGTCGCTGGAGTTCTGGAACCGATACGCGTTGCAACTGAACGCGCTGGGATTGCTTGAGAATCTCGACGCAACCGCGTTCGCGATGCTCTGCGACGGCGTTGTCGCGTACCTCGACGCGTCAGAACAACTTGTCGCGTCGGAACTGGTTCAGACGGTCGGCAAGAACGGAGCCCAGCAACAAAACCCGCTCGTTTCGATCATTCGGCAACAGGCGAAAGGCGTTCGGGAATTGCTCGCTGAATTCGGAATGACACCGCAGAGTCGAACCGCGTTGACCGGATCGACATCGGCAACGCCGATCGATGCGGAACAGGATCCGTTCGAGTTGCTGCTGAAACAATACGGCGACCAGTTCAACGGCGGACCGAAACCAAAGAAACGAACCACACGAACCGCCAGTCGGAAACGACCGGCGAAACGATCCAATAAAGGTAAACGGCGGACAACGTGAACGCGGCAAACATCGTTGCGCAATACTGCGACGACGTGTTGTCGGGAAAACTGGTCGCCGGGGAACTTCAACGCGCGGCGGTCCGACGGTACGTCGATGATCTGAAACGCGCGAAGTCCGGCACGTGCGGTTTCTACTTCGACCAGCAAAAGGCCGAATTCGCGGTCGCGTTCATTCAACTGTTGCCGCTGACCGAATCCGAATTCAACGGGAAACCGTTCATCCTGTCGCCGTGGCAGGTGTTCATTGTCTGGAATTTGTGGGGATGGCGACGGACGGTCGACGGACACCGACGGTTCCGGCAGGCGTGGATTGAAATAGCGAGGAAGAACGGAAAGTCCGAATTCGCCGCCGCAATATCGTGCTTGCTGTTCCACGCGGACGGCGAGGCAAAACCGGACTGTTACTGCGCGGCGACGAAACAGGAACAAGCCGGAATCGTTTTCGATAAGGCGGTAGCGATGACGCAGGCGCGGCCGTTCCTGTCGCGTCGTTGCAAGTATCTGGAATCGAAAGCGCGATTGAAACGGCCGGACGGCGGCGTGTTGCGGCCGCTCGGATCCGAAGGGAAGTCGGCCGACGGACTGTCGCCGCACGGCGTGTTCTTCGACGAACTCCACGAATGGAAAGCGGCAAAGCATCTCAAACTATGGGAGAAGCTCACGACGGGATCCGGGATCCGGCCGCAACCACTGTTTGTCGTGATCACGACGGCGGGCGATGATCAGTCCGAACTCTGGAAACGGGAGCGGTCGTACTCCGTTCGCGTTGTTCTCGGCGAGGTTGTCGACGATTCGCACTTCAGTTTCATTTGCTGCATTGATGACGACGACGACCCGTTCGACCGCGACAACTGGATCAAAGCCAATCCGAATCTCGGCGTTTCGGTTCGATGGGACTATCTGGAAGAACTGGCACGCAAAGCGGCGGAACTGCCGGAAGCTCTGAACGCGTTCCGGCGCTACCACTGCAACCAGCGCGTCGAATCACTGTCGCGGGCGATTCCGGACAGACTCTGGAAGGCCGGGGCGAAACCGCTTCCGGTTCTGTCCGGCCGGATCGCATACGGCGGAATCGACATCGGTTTCCGTGATGACCTGGCGGCGTTCGGACTCGTGTTCCCACCGCTCCGCGAGGGGGAACCGTGGGCGATCAAATGTCGGTCGTTCCTTCCGGCGGACTGTCGCCGGGATCTGACGGCCGAACCGTTCCGAACGTGGATCAGCGACGGACTGTTGACGATCACGCCAGGCAACACGACGGACGCGGACGCGATCTATTCGGCCGTTGCCGAAGCGCGGGAACTCTACAACTTGAAGTCGATTGCGATCGATCCGAACAACGCGCGGATTTTGGGTTCGGAACTCGTCGCCCGCGGTTGTCACGTTTACGAGTTCTCGCAATGGGCGCGGACGTGGAACGAACCGTTCCGGGAAATCCTGCGACTGTTCGCTGAACGCCAGGTGATTCACGGCGACGACCCCGTGTTGTCCTGGTGCGCAACAAACCTTGTCACTCACACCAGCGGCGACGGACTGATCAAACCGTCGAAGCAATCGAGCCGCGAGAAAATCGACCCACTCGTCGCCGTGTTCTTCGCATTCGCTGAGGCGTTGTTTCACGAAGTCCGCGAAACGAAGGACGGACAACGACCACAAATCCGGATGATGTAAACCCATGCTGCAAGCGCTGAAACTGGCGGCCGGAAACGTGGCGTTCCGCGCGGCCGTCAAACTCGGATATTCGCCGGAACTGTTCGCGGCGATCGGCGGCCGAACGCTGGCGGTTGCGACATCCGGAAAGCAGGTCAGCGAACAGACCGCAATGCGCGTTGCCGCCTACAAACGCGGCGTTCAACTGATCTCGGACTACGTCGGGAAAACTCCGTTTCACGTGAAGGCCGGGAACGCGAAAGACAAGTCGCACGCCGCCTGGCCGCTGGTCCGGAAGTGGTCCCGGTATCACGCCGTTTCGGCGATGGCGTTTCGCAACGCGTTGACCGTGTCGGCACTGATGCGCGGCAACGGATACGGTTTCATCAGTCGCCGGAACGGGTTCCCGGTCGAACTCCGCGTTCTGGATCCGGGCAAGGTTCAACCGGTTCTGATCAACGGGCAACTCCGCTATCGGTTCGACGGACACGAACGGACCGTGTCGGCGTCGGATATCATTCACATTCGCGGGTTTTCGCTGGATGGGTTCTGCGGAATCGATCCGCTCCGCGGTTACGCTCGCGACGTGCTCGGACTGGCGATCGCCGAGCAGGACTATGCGGCGAGGTACTACGAGAACGGCGGACACCCAACGGTCTACGCGCGGTCGGAAACGTCCGTCTCCGAAGACCGGTTCAACCAGCTCACGTCGGAAAACGGACCACTCCGCGGCGCGATCGACGACCCGCACCGAATCCCGTTCCTTGATACGCTCAAACTTGATTCGCTCGGACTGACGGCCGAACAGACGCAGCTCATCGGTAGCCGCGAATTCAGTCTGAAGGACATTGCGAACGCGCTCGGGATGTCGGTCCACAAGCTGAACGGCGACGGGAAATCGAGTTACAAGAGTCTGGAGGAAGAAAACCGAGCGTTCCGGGATGACACCCTTGACCCGTACCTATGCCAGTTCGAGAACGAGTACGAAAAGCTACTGACCGAAGCGGAACAGGAATCCGGTTCGCATGAAGTCGAAGCGGTCCGCGAGTCGCTCACACGTACCAACATGGCGGACCGGGCAAAGTATCTCAAGGACGCAATCGGCGGTCCGTGGATGACACCAGCGGAGGGACGCGAAGTCGATTCGTTGCCGCCGATCGACGGAGCGGACGAACTGCTAAAACCGCTGAACATGACACCGAAGAACGACGGCGACGGCACGTCCGAGGATGACGACGACACCGACGCCGCCGGCCGTTCACGCTCGCCGAGTCGGGCGGACCAGTTGAACGCACTGTCGGACGTGTTCCGCCGGATGGTCAAACGCGTTGCCGTTCAGGCGACGAAAGCGGCCGCCAAGTCCGACACGTTCCCGGACTGGCTGGAACAGATCGAACCGCGCAACGCGGAAACTGTCCGGTCCGCGGTCGGTCCGGTTCTGGCGTTGTGCGGCGGATCCGCGGAAGCGGCCGAACAGATCGCCGCCGAGTTCTGCCGGTCGGTCCGCGACGAACTGTCGGATCTGTATTCGATCAGGACGCCGGGAGAGTTCCCGGGAGCGGTCGCGGCCGCCGTCGACAACTGGTCGGCCGATGCCCTGGCAACGTTCGCACTGAATCAACTGGCGGCGTGATATGGGAAGCGAAATCGTTGTCGCATTGATCGGGTTTGCAGGCGTCGCGGTGACCGCGGCGTCGGGATATCTGGCGACGCATCGACAGAGGATCCGCGCGGAACTGGCGGCCACGGAACTGTCGTTCCGACAAGCGGCACTCGATTTCACGGACGTGCTCGGAGAATGGCACGACACACAACGCGAACTCGAATCGCTGATGACACAAACCGCGGTCGACCGATTCCTGATTCTGAAGGCCTGGAACGGGCAGCACTCGCCGAAATGGGCAACGGCGATCTACCAGCAACGCCGCGGAGAACATCAGCCGGTTTCATACGTGCATTTCGAACTCGACGCCGACTACGTGTCGCGGTTGCAGCACATCAAGGCCGGGCGGCCGCTCGTGTTCCGCGTCGACGATATCCCCGAATCCGCAATCAAAGCGGTTTACGAGAATGAACAGGTGACCGCGTCCGCGTGGTTTCACCTGGAATCGTTGAAACTGCCGGGCAGTTCCGCGCGAGCGGTGACGTATTGCAGTTTCGCGACGCACGATCCTGAAGGACTGACGGACGCGGAAATCACGCGCTGTCAAATCATCGTCGGCCGGTTGAAGGGAATTGCCGGTCTGTTCCACCATCACGACAGGGAAGAATGATGCCACAACTGAACCGCCGATTTGTCCCGCGTGAACTCCGCGGACTTCGCACGATCGAACGCCGTAACGACGACGGCGGCGACCAGTTGCCGAAGATCGCAGGAACCGCGGCCGTCTACTTCGACACGGCCGACCGCGCCGGGACTCAATACCAGTTGTGGAACGACGTATTCGAACGGATCCAGCCGGGAGCGTTCGACGAGGCGGTCACCCGCGACGACGTCCGGGCGCTGCAGAATCACGACCCGCGGTTGTTGCTCGGTCGATCGAACGCGAACACGCTGTCGCTTCGCCTGGAGTCGCACGGACTCGACTACGAAATCGACACGCCGGACACGCAGGCCGGGCGCGACACTGTCGTCGCACTCAACCGCGGCGACATGACCGGTTCGAGTTTTCAGTTCCGGGCGATGACCGGCGGCGTCGAATGGACGGAAGAAACGACCGACGACGGCGTCACGATCTATATTCGGAACGTCACCGCCGTTGAACTGTTCGACGTCGGACCGGTCACGTTCCCCGCGTACACCGGGACGAACGCGGGCGTTCGCGGCAAGCGGTCGCCGTGTCTGTTCCTGACGGACCAGCGGTCCGAGGACTGCGCGGAAGTCGTCCAGCTCCGCACGGAACTGTCCGAGTTCATCCGTAAGAACTACCACGAACCGGCGGCCGAGGAACGCGAACGCCGGTTGCGAATGCTGGCACTCTGAAAACTAAGGTTGACAACGTCCGGCGCTGCGACCAGTTTTCCGACCGCTCGACGATCAACCGCACGCGACGTTCGCGGATCCAATGTCCGCGCCGCTGAAACGATCGTCTGACGGCCGCCGTTGTGCGGCCGCTCCACTGTATCCGGGCTGCCCAGTTCGGCCGGTTCCGTGCGTGTCTCTGCTGTACCGTCGCTGCAAGGCGACCACGAACCGCCGCCGTCGCGTTGCGGTTTTCACACTCGAATAGGGGCGAAGGAATGCCGAAGAACACGGTAAAGGATCTGAGGGAACGACGCGGCGTCGCTGTGAAGCGCGTGAACGAGATTCACGAAAAGCTGTCCGGCGACGTGTCCGGCGAGGAACGCGCCAAGCTGAACGCAGAGTTCAACGAACGGATGTCCGAGATTGATTCGCTCGACGGCGATATCAAACGATTTGCGCAGGTCGAAGCGCTGCAGGACGCGACCGACGACGGACCCGGAAACGAAACCCGGACGTTCAACGGCAAGACCGAGGACGACGACCCGATCGCGAATCTGGATTCAAACAAGTATTCGCTGCTGCGGGCGGTCAGTTGCGTTGCAGAAGGCCGGAAGGTCGACGGATACGAGGGCGAAATCTCGCAGGAACTCGAACAGCGGTTCGGCAAGAAAGCGAACGGTTTTTGCGTTCCGTACAATCTGCGCATGGACGCCGGGTTGCGAATGGGCGGGACCGAACGCCGTGACCTGGACACGACCGCGGGCGCTGGTGCGCTGCCGACCGTCCAGTCGCCGTCGATGATCGAACTCCTGCGAAACCGCGTTGTCCTGCGACAACTCGGCGCGACCGTTCTGGCCGACATGGTCGGGACGTTCGACATTCCGAAGGAAACCGGCGAACCAACGTTCTCGTGGGTTGCCGAATCGGCGGCCGGTTCGCAGGCCGACGGTTCAATCGGGAAGGTGACGTTCACGCAAAAGACCGTCACGGCGTGGACTGTTCTCAGTCGCCGATTCCGATTGCAGACCAGTATCGACGCGGAGAACTTCGCGCGAATGCAACTGATGAAGGGACTGGCGGTCGCTCTGGACTATGGCGGGATCGCCGGACCGGGCACGGCAAACAACGTCACCGGTCTGATCAACAACACGTCGACAAATCTGGTTTCAATCGGAACCAACGGCGGCGCGTTGACGTGGGCAAAGGTGGTCGAGTTCGAATCGTCCGTCGCTGCCGACAACGCCGATTTCGGAACGATGGGATATCTGGCAAACGCGGTCACCCGCGGTTCCATGAAAACCATCGAGAAGGCCAGCGGAACCGCTCGTTTCCTTTGGGAAGGGAACGAGGTCAACGGATACGCGGCGACGGTTTCAAACCAGTTGCCGTCGAATCTCACGAAGGGATCCGGGACGAATCTTTCGGCCGCTGTCTTCGGTGATTTCTCTCAGCTCGTCATGGCGTTGTGGGGCGGGGCGGACGTTCTCGCCGACCCGTATACCGGCGGCACCGCTGGCGATATGCGGCTGATCATTCACCAGGATTGTGACATTCAGAACCGGCACGACGAGGCGTTCGCCCGTTGTGTCGACATCGTGACTTAAACCCATTGCTGAGGGATCCGGGCGGCGGTTTCGATCGTCGCCCGGATCCATCGTACACCCTTTGCGGCGATCCGGCCGTCGGACTACCGCGCCGGACGCCGCCACACTTTCAACACACGGAACGTTCAATGTCCGCAACACTGGTCGCCGTTCGAATCCTTCTGGATCTGTTGTATTGCGGGCACTGGCTGAAAGCCGGGACGGAATGCGACATGGACAAATTCCGGGCGGAAACGCTGTCCGGAACGAAGCCCGAACCACACGTCAAGATTCTCGGACCGCCGACCGGGGAAACGATCGAACCGCCGCCGCCGAGGAAACGACCGACGACCGCACCGGCCGAGGACTCGCCGCCAACCGACGACGACGCCGGATCGACTCCGGGCGAACTGGACGGATGGCCGGGCGACAACGCGTTGCGATCCGCCGGGATTGAAACCGTCGACCAGCTCCGCGGACTGATCGCCGAACACGGCGACGGATGGCCGAAGCAGGTGAAAGGTATCGGCAAGGCGACCGCCGCCGACATCGGTTTGAAACTGGCCGAACTCGACGGCGACCGGTCCGAACTTGAATGATTCACGCGGCCGCGACCCGCAGTCCCGAGGCAACTTAACCACTGATCGGACCGCGTCCGGCCGCTGACACAATCCGCAACGCATGGCAAAGTCGCTCACACTGTCGTCGCTCGGTTCTCTGCCGGTCACGTTGCCGGAAATCAAAGAACACTTGCGCGTTTACGACGACGAAGAAAACGACTCGATTTCGGCGATCCTGGAATCGGCCGTCGACTACGTCGAGCGAACAACCGGGCGTTTACTCCGTCCGGGAACGTGCGTTCTGAAGATGCAGGAATTCCCGTCCGGACGGGAACCGATCGTTCTTCCGCGGCCGCCGTTCGTGTCGCTCACGTCGATCGCCTACACCGACGACGACGGAGCGGGGCAAACCTACGCGGGCGCGTTGTCGCTGGATTCGGTTCCAGCCGAACTGCAACCGGCCGCGGACGACACCTGGCCGACTGACACTCAGGACATTCCCGGGGCGGTTGTTGTGACCTGGTCCGCGGGATACGCGACCGCGGCCGACGTTCCGAAAATGCTGGTGAATGCGGTCCGGTTGTTCTGCGACCTGGAATATCACGAACAGTCGCCGCAACAGGCTGAACGGATCCGGTCGCGAATGGAATCGATTTGCGATCAGTTCAAACTGACCGACACGCGGCTGAACGGAATCAGTGTCGCATGATGACCAACCCGACAACGAACGCGATTTGTCAACGCATCGGGCACCGCTCCGACGGTTCGCGGATTCTCGGCGGCGTGACCCGTTGCCGGACGTGCGGCCGACTGTTCCGCGACGATCCGCCGCCGCAACCACTGCACGCGGCCGTCGGTCCGTCGGGACCAGCTCCGGACACCGAACGCGCGGCGTTACTGCTGCATCTGCATGAAGCGGCACAACTGTTGCCGCCGGGAACCTACGTTCTGGAAGTCGAACGCCGATGACGTCGCGCAATTATCCGGACTTGATTCAGTTCCAGAAACGCACGACGACGACGAACGCGGCCGGGCAGGACGCCGAGACCTGGACGACCAAGTTTCCGCGGCGTGGCAAGGTGACTCAAACCGGCGGCGGACAGTCGAACCGACACGGGCAGAATCAAACCGACGCCGACTACATGATCAATATTCCGTTCTCCCGAGTCGCGGCCGCGATCACGGAACGCGACTGGCGGATCGTCTGGAAGTCAACCAGCGGCGACGTTGTCCTGAATCTGGTGAACGTCAACGGAACGTCGTTCGGCCGCCGTCGCGAACTGGTGATGTCCGCGAAGCTCGATCGATGACGAGCAAACACGCTGCCGAAATCACGGTGACCGGCGACAAGGAAGTCGCAAAGGTTCTCCGCGAACTCGGCGCGACGCACGGAAAATCAGTCGAAAGGCGACTCGCTCGCCTGGCACTCGGCGCGGGACTGACGCCGCTGGCGCAGCGGATCCGCAAAGGCGCACCGCCGCGAACTCGGATCCGCAAGGCGATCGGCAAACGGAACAAGCGGAACCGCCGGAAGGGGATCCACGAAGCGAAAGCCGGAATCAACGTCGGATCGAAAGCCGGGAAGGCACCGCACGGCGCGTGGTTCGCCGCCGGGACGGCCGACCGAACGACGAAGAAGGGACAGAACCGCGGCCGAATGCTCGGCGACAACTTCGTCGTGCGAGCAACGAAGGAAGCGCGGCCGCGAGTACAGCAGGCAATGTTGTATCGCATCCGACAACGGTTGCCGTCCGTGATTCAGCAGGTCGCGAAGAAGTATGCGACCGGAACCAATCAACCGACCATTCCGACGGACACGGGACCAAGTCCGGACGGCGTTCCCTTCTGACGTGGCAGCATGGCAAACGGACACGACATCCTGACGGACATCCGGTCGCTTCTGCTGCTGATGTCCGATCTTACGGACGTTGTCGGATCACGGATCCGCCGCGAGGGACCGGAAGCGGCCGACGAAAACGACCCGGTTGTAATTCTCGAACTGCCGGACGGCGAACAGATCAACACGCTGGCGGACGGCGGATTTTGCTTTGCGGACCTGGTCGTGCGTTGCCGCTCAACTGACATCGTCGAAGCGGACGCAATGGCGGAAACCGTCCGGACCAACAACACGGACCCGTCGACCGGTCTGGATTGTTTCCGAGGGACGGCCGGGAATGCGGCCGTGATTCAATGCGAGCGAACGCAGTTCGGCACAACTGAATTGCAGGACGACGACGGCGACGATTCTGGCGTGTTCGAATCGTGGGCGGTTTATTCGATTCACTACGAAGTCTGACCGGGGAGAACGGCACACATGGCAATCGTCGGCGCGAAGTCAACAACGTTTCAGCTTGAGATAGCAACCGTCCTGACGGACGTTGCCCAGGTCGAGCGGATCCAGTGTCCGCAGTCCACTGTTGAGACTCGCAGAACGCGCGATCTCGACTCGGATTATGAAGGCGTGAACGCCAACGGGATCGTCGCGGGCGGAACCGCCGCATTCACAATCTGGTATGACCCGACCGACGACCAGCACGAAGCGCTGTTGAGTTCAGTCCACGACACGAGCGTCGCCGCGTCCGCTCGGAAAAAGGGATTCGCGGCCGTGTTCAATCAGTTGTCGCCGGTTCGAACGTGGGCGTTCGATGGCGTTCAGGAATCCTTCAACGCGTCCGCCGAGGCGGGCGAAATGCTGAAGGCCGAAGGAACGATTCAGGTCGAATCGTCAACAACGCTCCCAGTCTGATCTGATCGGGCGGAACTGGCTCCGGACATTCACACGGCCGCCGCACGGACCGCGGCGGCCGTTCATCCACTCAGACGGAACTGAAACATGCTCGTTCGAATCATTGCCGACGGAATCCAGCACGCCAACGGGACACCGTGTCCGAAAGGAACGGAAATCGAACATCCGGACGCGTGGCGATTGTGCGGACCGGGACCACGCAACGCGCCGCCGATCGCCGAACCGGTCGACGATGAAGCGAAACAGAAGGTTGCGGACCGACGGAAGGAACGCGAACCGGTCGTGCGCCAGCACCTGGCAATGATGCAGGCGAATATCGACAAGCTCGCCCGACGGAATCCGAAATGGATTGATCCGGAAACGGGCAAGTTCAAACGCGGACCCGACGGAGAACTCGCGTTCCGCACGAAAAACGAAACGGTCAATCTGATCGAAACCGCCGAAGCTCACGGACTCACACCGCAGATTGACTCGGCCGAATAATCGCCGCCGGCACGTTCACATTTTCCGCAGGTTGAAACGCTACCAATGTCCAAGAAACAGACACAGGAACAGGAACAGAGTTTGCGTGATCGCGTAATGTCCCGCACAGCGCGACGCTACGCGACCTACGACGTTCCGGGATTCGGCAAAGTCACGGTCCGTTCGTGGAACGAACTCGAACGGGCGCAGTTCGAGGCGATCACGGCCGACGAAACCGTCGTCAAACGCTGGCTGGTTGTGCTGTCTGTCGTCGACCATCAGGGCGCAGGACTCACGTTCACGCCGGAAGATATCGACGAACTCGGTAAAGTCGACTCGGTGATTATCGACCAGATTGCGGCGATCGCATTCCGTCACAATTCGATCACGCCGGAGGATCAGAAGACACTGCTGGGAAAGCCCGCGAACTGCTGACGGACGACCCGCAGTTGCGGTTCGCGTTCCGTCTGGCGGCACAACTGGGAATCGTCGACCCGATCCGCGACATACTCGGCCGAATCGACGCGGACTTGTTCGCGTTGTGGGCGGCGTTTCTGGATCTGGAACCACTCGCCGCCGACCGGGCGGACGTCCGCGACGCGTTCCACACGTCAGTTATTGTCAACGCGTGGCTGCCGGACGAAGCCGAACCGATCGACGTTGAAACGCTGGTCGTTCCGTGGCAGGACGCCGCGGAGTCTGAACCGGAAACACCAGAACAACAGGCGTTGCGGGAAGTGTCCCACATCCTGACGCACTTCGGATAACACCTGGCCGCGGCGGCGACAGTCGCGGCCGTTTTTGATTGAGGGGAACGAATGGCCGTCGCTGGTTCCATCGTGGCGAATCTGACCGCAAATACGGTCGGATGGTCGTCCGGACTCGGCAAGGCCGGGAAAGCGCTTGCGGCGTTCTCCGCGGTGACGGTCGGCGCGGTCGTTCAGTCGGTGCGATCTTTCGGCCAGGTCGGCGACGCACTCAACAAGATGGCGGCGCGAACGCAGTTCAGTGTCGAAACCCTGTCGCAGCTCGGATTCGCTGCCGAACAGAACGGTTCGAGTCTCGAAACGCTCGGCGCTTCGTTGTTCCGAGCGAACCGCCGAATTGCGAACTTCACCCAGGGCACCGGACCGGCCGTCCGTGCGTTGTCGGCAATGGGATTCGCGGCGGATGACTTCGCCAGCGGCGACCGCGAACGACAGTTCTTCAACGTCGTGGCGGCACTGGAAGCCGTCGAAAGTCCGACACTGCGGGCACAATACGCGTTCGAGATATTCGGCGACCAGGCGCGTTCACTGATGCCGTTGCTGAACAGCGGAACCGCGTCGATTCGCGAACTGATGCGGGAAGCCGATTCGCTCGGAAAGACCATGACCACCGACGCCGCGCAGTCCGCGGCCGACTATGGCGACGCGCTCAACCGACTGAACACCGCCGTCAAAGGCGTGTCGCTGACGGTCGGCGGTCTGTTCGCTCCGGCGGTTGCTGAATCCGCAACGTGGCTCGCTCGACTGGTTGCCGAACATCGAGACGGAATCGTGTTCGCGTCGAAAATGGCCGTCGCGCTGGTCGCAGTTGTGGCGGCCGTCAAAGCGGTGACGATCGCGACGCAGGCATACACGAAAGCGGCGGCCGTCGCCGCGGCGTTGTCCGGTCCGAAGGGATGGATTGCGCTGGCCGCGGGCGCGGCAATCGCAACCGGAACGTTTATCGCGCTCGACCAGGCGTTCGAAGGAACCAACGAACAACTGGCACAGCTCCCGGAGACGCAACAACAGGCGCTCGCCGGGTTCGATCAGATGTCCGCCGGGATGCGCAAGGCCGCCGACAACGGCCGCGACCTGTCGCAGTCCGTCGACACGATCCGAAAGCAGTTCCTGTCGTTTCAGCCGGACATCGTCCAGACACGAACCGAAATCGCGGAACTGACAAAGGCATGGCGCGAGCAACGCGAGGCGGGAGCACAGGGAACGCTTGCGTTCGATGATTTCGACCGGTTGCGGACATCGATCCGCGAATCGCGTTCCGGGTTTACGGGCGCGTTCGACCAGCTCCGGAACGAACTCCGCGTGTTGCGTGGCGACATCGACGAAACCGGATTGCAGTTCGAGCGGTTCGCCGAATTCGGCGTCGCCGATTTCAAGGTCGACAAATTCCGGGACATGCTCGCCGAACGGGAGCGGTTGCAGGCCGCGGCCGACGAACGGACCGCACAACGCCGCGCCGCCGAGGAACGGGCGTCCGGTCTGAGTTCATTTGCCGAGACCGTGCGGAACGCGATCCGAACGCCGCTGGACACGTTCAAAGAACAAGTCCGCCAGGTTCGCGCCGCGGTGAAGTCCGGCGACCTGTCGAAGTCGGAAGGCCTGGCGTTCCTGAAGAAACAACGCGACGCACTCGAAGCGGCGACCAGTCCCGAAGCCGTGAACCGCCGCCGTGCGGCACTGGCGACGGCCGTGTCGGTGCGGTCGCAGGCCGGACAGAATCAACTGGTTTCGTTGCTGAACCGCGGAACGTCCGGCGACTCCGTCGCCGACAACCAGTTGAAGGAAGCGAAGAAACAAACGTCGGCCGTCACGATGGCGGAAAAGTGGTTAAAGGATCTGCGCGACTCGTGGGAGAAGTCGCCGCCGCTGAAAATCGCAGCATTCGGGGCGGTCGGTTAAATGGCAAGAATCGTTGAATATGCCGTCGAAGAACGCGACGTCGGAACGAGTCGAACCGGAGTCGACACGATCCGCGAATCTCACGTCGTGATCACGGACGTGCGCGTGTCGAAGGAATGGATTGTTCGACACCGTGACACGCCGATCAAAAACGCGGCGGCCGCTCGACATCCGGGGTTCTTCTGGGACGACGTCGAATATAAGCAAACCGCGCCGCTCGTCTGGGAAATCGACGCGACCGCAACGCCGTTTCAGTTGCCCGAGTTCGCATCGTCGCCGCTGGCACGTCCGGCAACGATCACCATCGATTCGGAACTTGTCAACGAACCAACGTTGTTCGACTACAAGAACCGGCCGACCGTCACGACCGCGGGCGAATGGATCGACGGAATAACCCGGGATCGTCCGCGACTGGTCTATCGGGTGACCAAGAACCTACCGGCCGACCCGGTCTGGCTGGACAACTATCCCGGGGCGATCTCCGCGGACGCCGTCAGACTCCGCGGCCGCGTCCGCAAGAAAAATACACTCATGTTGCGCCGCGTTCGACTCGGCGAGTACACCAAAGAAAACAACGTCTGGTTCACACGCTGCGAATTCGAATTGCATTTCGACCCGCTCGGCTGGATTCACCATATCTGGAACCGGGGCACGTTGAAGCTCGTGCAGTTCACGTCGGCGGCGGGGAAAAAGGCCTGGCGCCAGGAACGAATCAAGATCGGAACGCCGCCGCAGGACGTCGAACAACCGGTTCTGCTGGATAAGAACGGACAACCGGTTCCGGGCGTTCTGGATCCAAAAGGCGAAACGCCGATCGACGTGTCGAAAACCGTAGTGCTCGACATCAACACGCAACCGCTTTTGCCGTTCAACTCCGTGCTGCCGTTGCAGTGATCCAGCCGGCCGATCACGGCGGCCGCTGGGACGATTTGATATCACGGCCGGAACCGCGGCGGCCGCGGGCGGGACGCGTTGTTGAAGAAATCGAACAACGCCAGGCCGACCAGCAACAAAAACACGACGTCAAAAACCGCTCGCAACATTTGAGGACTTCCCGACATGGCACTGAAGATCTGGCGAGGCGACGCACCAGCGGTTGCACAAGTCACCACGGTGACCGCCGACAACGTCGAAATCGGCGACGTGTTCACGCTGTCAATCAACGGGAAGGATATCAGCTATACCGCGACGGCCGCGACGCCGTCCGATGTCGCGACGGGACTGGCGGCGGCGATCGACGCGACGGACATTCCGGAGTTTCAGGAACTGGAAACCAGTGTCGCAAGTGGTGTCCTGACGCTCACGGCCGCGACTCCGGGCGTTCCGTTCGAAATCACGGGTTCCACGTCCAACGACGGCGGCGGCGGCGTCACGATCGCCACCACGACGCAGGGTTCGGCGGCCGCGTCGGAAGTTCAGGAATTCGACATCAACGAGACGGCCGCGTCGGGATTGTCGTTCTATATCTCATTCGCGGGCGTGGAGACGGCCGCGTTGACGGTCGGCGATTCCGCCGCGACCGTCGAAACCGCGATCGAGGGACTGTCGTCCGTCGGCGCGGGGAACGTGTCCGTCTCCAAGTCCACCGCCGCAATCGGTGTGCAAACTGTCGCAACTTACGAGGTGACTTTTCAGAGTTCTCTCGCGTCGTCCGATGTTCCGTTGCTGGCGGTTCGCATTGAATCGGCCGACCCGCTCATCGAAAACAAGGTCGTCGGCGCACCGGGCACGAACGAGGTTCAGACGGTTCGGATTCCGACGTCTGATCTGACCGGCGAAACGTTCACTCTGACAGTTGTCGGCGAAACTACGGGGAACATCGCGGCCGATTCCGTGACCGCGTCCGGCATTCAAACTGCGATCAATTTTGTTCTCGACTACGGGACGACCGGACGCTATGTCGCCGTGACCGACGGCGAAATCACAAACACCTTTGACGTTGAGTTCCTGGGCACGCTGGCAGGATTCAACATCGCGGACATGACCGGTTCCGGAACGTGGCTGGCGGCGGACGGCGATATTCCCGTCGGCGTCGAAGCGACGACCGATGGTGGCGCGGCGACGAATGAGGTTCAGACGGTCACACTGGACGGACCGCCGACCGGCGGAACGTTTACCCTGTCATTCGACGGCGACACGACGTCGGCCATTGCCTACAACGCCGCCGCGTCCGCCGTTCAGTCCGCGTTGCAGGCGCTGGGATCGATCGGACTCGGCGCGGCAGGCGTCACGGGATCCGCGGGCGGACCTTACACCGTGACGTTTCAGGGAACGCTTGCGGCGACGAACGTTGCGCAGATGACCGGCGACGGTTCCAGCCTAACCGGCGCGGCAACGCAAACGCTGACCGTCACGACGACGACCGCCAGTTCGGGACCGAATCACTACGATGACCCGTTGAACTGGTCGCCGGAAAACGTTCCCGTGAACGGCGACGACATCCGGTTCGAACTCGGCGACTCGGATTGCCTGTACGGACTCGATCAATCGGCCGTCGCTCCGACGTCGCTGGAAATCCGGAGCTCGTTCACAGGCGCAATCGGTCTGCCGAGGATCAACGAAAACGACTACGTCGAATACCGCGACCGCGAACTACAGATCGCGTGCGCGTCCATTCTGATCGGTCACGGCGACGGCGCTGGTTCCGGGAAAATCGCGCTCGACACCGGAACCACCGACGTTCAAGTCGAAGTCCGCAACACGGGAGGGACGTCGGAACCGGGCGTTCCCGCGGTGACATGGCAGGGAACGAACGTCGGTTCGGATCTGGTCGTGATGGCCGGGGATTTCGGAACTTCCGTCTGGTCGGACCAGTCGTCGACGTTCGACACGATCAAAATCTATGGCGGCACCGTGCGGATAGACAACGCGACGTTGTCCGATCTGTACGCGCCCGGGCAATCGGTGACCGCTCACAATTCCACACTCGGCGGGCAACCGCTGGAACTCTGACAGGTGACCGTATGACGCAGCAACGAATCGCGGATCTGATCAACTTGCACGCGGCCGCCGAGGCGGCCGCGGAAGATTGGGCAGGCGTCGCGTCGAAACTGGCGGCCGCGACCATCGAACGCCGAAACCCGAAGGCCTGGACATACGCCGAACTGGCGGCGCTGCCGGGAATCGGACTGGACGGCGCAAGGATTGTCGCCGGAACAGTCCAGGCGGCCGCGGCCGCTGATCCGCTGATGGGACCGACGAACGTTGCGCTGTCGACGGCCGGAATGCGACTCGACACCGACGAACGGCAGGCGATGATTGACACCCTGTCGACCGCGGGAACGTGGGAGGTTCTTCAGGCGGGATTGACGTCCGCAGTGAAGGCCGCCGGGTTGCAAATGCTGGCACCGTGGCAGGTCGTCGGGTTGTCCGCAGCTCCGGACGCGGCCGCCAGTCAGGCCGCATTCGAACAAGTCGAACTCGAAGCGCAGTTTGCCGCCGAAATGAACGACACGGTCAACCCCGCGGTCGAATCCGGCCGCGCGGCACTGATCGCCGCACTGCAAACCGCCGCCGCAAATCTCGGAGTCTGATCCGTGACAACGTATTTTGTCGACCCGGTTTCCGGGAGTGATGCCGCCGCCGGAACGTCATTCGGCGCGGCGTTCGCTACCACTCAGAAGGGATTCGACACGCTCGCGTCCGGCGACGAACTCCGTTTGTGTCAAACGGGAGTCGAATCGATCTCCGCGCCGATCGATCTGGACGGGACCAGCGGAGCGGCAACCGGTTTCACGGATGTGATCAGCTACAACGCGGCCGGAACAACGCCATCTGACGGATACAAGATCCAGGCCGCGTCGGCAATCGACGAAATGATCACAATCCATGAAACGCCGGACTATTGGCGTTTCCGAGGATTCACGCTGGACGGCAATTCGAACGCGGTGACGGGACTTCAGAACAATTCGTCGTCGGTTGACGAATGCGACTACGCTGGATGGCTCAACGTGGTTTTTGAGAACATGACCGGAAACGGATGCCGGGTTTCGGGCACTGCGCCCAACTATTTCATCGGTTGCATTGCGAGGAACAACGGCGCGCATGGCTTCGCGGCGCACGGCAACCAGCGCGGAAAGCTCCGACTGATCGGTTGCGTTTCGCACGGGAACACCAACAGCGGAATCGTTCTACAGTACAACGGCGACTCGTTCGCTCACCGCTGTCTGATCTATGACAACGGGGACTATGGAATCCAGGCCTGGTCAAGCATTCAGATTCTGGAAGTGTTCGGAAACACGATCGCCGACAACGGAAACCACGGGTTGTTTTTGAACGGAACGGCCGGGTTTCAGACGATCGCTCACAATCTGATCGTCGGCAACGGAACCGGCGGTTCCGGTTACGGCATAAAGCAGAACGCCGCCGGGCAGGTGATCCACGTTCACAACAACAACTTTTACGGCAACCAGGACGGGGATTCCGATCAGGTTCTACCGGGCGAAAACTTCTCGACGAATCCGTCGCTGGATTCGGAATACCGGGCGACGGTGACGATTGAGGGACCGTCGGGAATTCTGATCGGAGCACTGGCACCGGCAAGCGGCGGCGGATCAACCGTGATTGTGATCGACGACTAAGGAACCGAAATGGCATTCGACGAAACGATCACGGCCGGGACGACGTCCAAAATCATCGAGGTGACGTTGCGCAGCTCGTCGACCGGCAACGGATCAACCGCCATTGCTCACGGATCCGTGACCGCAAGCTACGTGCGCGAGGGGGGAACGCGCGTTGCAATCACGCTGGCCGCCGGGACCGCGGGCGATGCCTATTCGTCGGGCAAGTGGGCAGAAGTCGACGCAACGAACATGCGCGGCGTTTATCAACTGCACGTTCCGAACGCGGCGCTGGCGGCCGGAGTCGCCGCGGTCACAATCCGTTTGCAGGCGTCCGGAGTGATCGACAAGGATGTCAGGGTTGCACTGATCGGGATCGACGTCCGCGACGCCGACGGCGGCGGAATGTCTCGACTGGACGAAAACGTTTCCGCGGCAAAGACACTCACAACCGGCGAACGTTCGTCCGTCGCGGCCGCTGTCCGCACAAACCTGACAACGGAACTCGGCCGGATCGACGAGAACGTTTCCGCCGCGAAGACACTCACAACCGGCGAACGTTCGTCCGTCGCGGCCGCTGTCCGCACAAACCTGACAACGGAACTCGGCCGGATCGACGAGAACGTTTCCGCCGCGAAGACACTCACGG
>Ga0209692_10001405_pt1 | contig 33361 bp, 20 predicted proteins | sample tdDd472_FD_187129 | JGI IMG/M metagenome (GOLD analysis project Ga0209692, IMG submission 187129) | Marine sediment microbial communities from the Atlantic coast under amendment with organic carbon and nitrate - tdDd47.2 (SPAdes)... | ecosystem: Environmental > Aquatic > Marine > Coastal >...
CGTCCAGACCAGTCTGGCCGGCTCGGGCGCCAAGATGCTCTGGGCCGAGCGGTTGCCGGATCCCGATTCCCGCCAGGGACGTCAGCGGCCGGAACCGGCGCGGGATCTGCTGCGGCTGGATCTGGGTGTCACGGGCAAACCCACCCACACTCTGCTCCTTTTCCGGGCTCAGAACAAACGGCCGGTGGTGCGCTGGGGCGGCGGCCGCAGCGAATCGGCCTGGTCGGCCCTGGTGTCGGATCTGGGTCGGCCCACGGTGGCCCTGCTCATCGACGACTGGGGCTACAGCCGCAGCGAGGCCTGCCGGCAACTTCTGAACGTGCCGGCGCCCCTGACCCTGGCGGTCCTCCCGCATCTGCCCTATTCCCGTCATTTTGCCCTTAAAGCCACGGATCTGGCGCTACCCGGGGGCGTGGCTCCGGCCGGGGATGATCCGCCGGACAGCCGGGCTCTGCGCCTGGCCGCCGGGTGTTTCGTGGATTTCGGGCTGGGTGCCGCGCGGGTGGACCTGGCCGAGCGCCGACGTGAGATCATGCTTCATCTGCCCATGGAGCCTCAGGGGTATCCCGAGGTGGACCCGGGGGAAAATGCGGTGCTGGTGGGCATGGACCGCGGCCAGATCGCCGCGCGCCTGGACGCCGCCCTGCAGACCCTGCCCAACGTGGGCGGCGTGAACAACCACATGGGCAGTGCCGCCACCGGCGATGCGGCCACCATGAAGGCGGTCATGGCCGAACTGGGCGAGCGGGATCTGTACTTCGTGGACAGCCTGACCAGCAGCCAGTCCGTGGCCTACGACCAGGCTCTGGCCGCGGGTCTGCCGGCACTCAAGAACCGGATTTTCCTGGACTACGACAACGAGGACGACGACAAGATCGCCGCCAATCTGGACCGCCTGGTCCAGTCGGCCCGCAGCCGGGGGTTTGCCCTGGGCATCGGTCATCCGCATCCGGCCACGGCCCGGGTGCTGGCCCGGGAACTGCCGCGGCTTCAGGCCGAGGGCGTGCGCTTCGTGACGGTGTCGGAAATGATGGCCCTGCAAAGGGCTGCCGCAGGGGAGGCCATGCCTTGAGCAGCGAGGTCTTTTTCCTGCCGTCGGACCCGCCGGGTGACGGCCTGGCGGTCAGGCCGGATCTGACGGCCGGCCTGCAGGCGTTGACCGCCCGGGCCGCCGGTGACCGGGGCGGGGGCACCTGGGGTTTGAAGGTGCATCTGGGACGACGGGGCCTGCCGGCCTCCGTGGACGCCCACTGGATGCGCACCGTGGCCGGCCAACTGGCCGTGGGCCGCGGGACTTTCGCGGGCGACACCCTGTCCATCACCCTGGAAGGTCTGGACAAGGCCGACACCCAGGCGGCCCTGGCCCGGGACAAGGGGTACGCCGCCACGCCGGACGACATCCCCTGGCGGGTGGCCGACGGCCCGACCGAATCTCAGGGCCCGGAACTGGGGTTGACGGGCTTTTCCCGGGCCGAATTCGTGCGTCTGGCCGGGGCCTTTGCCGACGTGGACGGGTGGGCTGTGCTGAACCCGGTGCGGCCCCATCCCCACGTGGGCCTGCGGGGCGCCCTGACGGCCCTGGGCGTGGGCCTGGTGGACCGCAACTCCAAGATCCACCTGCATCGGGCCATTCGGCCCCAGGTGGATACGCCCCTGTGCGCCGGCTGCGGATCCTGCCTGGCGGTGTGCCTGTTCGACGCCATCGAACTGAAGGCGGGCCGGGCCATGATCGACCACAAGAAGTGCACCGGGTGCGGAGAGTGCATGACCGTGTGCCACATGGCCGGGATTTCCGCCGAGGAGGCCGAGGCCATTCCCCACTTCCAGCGCCGGGTGGCCGAAACGGCGGCGGGACTGCTGAAAACCGGCCGCGCCGGGCAGGCCGGGAAAGTGGTTTATCTGAACTTCCTGCTGTGGATGGATGTGCACCTCAAGGGGGCGCGCCGGAAGGGGCGCGGGCAGGGCGAGCGCATCGGTATTCTGGCCGGGACGGACCCCGTGGCCCTGGACCAGGCGGCCTGGGACCTGATCAGCGAGCGGGTGGGGGGCCCTTTGAGCCACTGGAGCGGATTCCTGCAGGAACCGGAGCCCCTGCTGGCCCGGGCACAGGAACTGGGGCTGGGCCGTCGGGCCTATACCCTGGTGGACGTTTCCTGACGCCCTTTTACCAGGTCGTTATTCTGGCCAAAGCAAACCCCATGTGCTATAGTAGTGGCCGGTTAAAACGGCGGGACTGAACCGGAATGTGCGCCTTGATGCAATATCCGTCCCGTCTGGCATAGACGTCAGGGCGTGCTTTTTTTTGTGATGTTTACCCGAACGGGGAGCCCCTCCGGGCGGGTCCAGGCATTCCAGGAGTTGTAAAATGAATCGTTCCCTGCAGTACAGGGCTGGGCTGACCATTGTCGTCATGTTGTTATCCATCTACGGATTGCTGCCCACCTTCAAGGCTCTGTCCATTTCGGGCGAAGAGCGGGAAGCCGCTAAGGAAAACCCCGAGCGTCTGGCCGAAATCGCCGCCATCGATGCCCAGGCCATTCGACGCGGCCTGGATCTCAAGGGCGGGATGTACCTGGTCCTCGAGGTGGACCAGGAAGGCATGAACGCCACCGAGGGTGAGGATGCGCTCCAGCGGGTGAAGGAAATTCTCTACAACCGCGTGGACAAGTTCGGTGTCTCCGAGCCCGAGATCACCACCTTCGGCAGCAGCCGCATCGTGGTCAAGCTCCCGGGGCTGCAGGATCCCGAACGTGCCAAGAACCTCATCGGCAAAACGGCCAAGCTGGAATTCCGCCTGGTCCGCGGTGAGACCGAACTCCAGGACGCCCTGGAAAAGGTCGACGCGATCTTTGCCGGGGAAATTCCTGTCGACACCGAAGAGGCCGCCGTCGAGACGCCGGAAGACCTCGTTGATCCGGTCGCCGAGCCCGGGACCGAGGTGGCCGCCGCCGACACCGCCGACGCCGCCAATCCCTTCGGGGACCTGGACGAGCCCGCGGTGGAAGAGGTCGACCGCGCCGCCATGCTGGCCGAGCATCCCTTCCAGGGCCGGCTCATCGTTCAACAGGGCATGATGGGGGGCACCGTGCTCTTCGTGGCCGAGGAGGACGTGGCCGCCATGCAGGTCATGCTGGAAGATCCCCGCGTGGCCCGCAAGCTGCGCGACCTCGAATTCATGCTGGCCATGGATCCCATGACCATGGCCGACGGGTCCCAGATCCGCGCCCTGTACCTGGTGGACGCCAAGGCCACGGTGACCGGCGACCAGCTTACCGATGCCTCGGCCCAGAGCGACCCCGACCGCCCCGGCGGCTGGATGGTGGCCTTCAGTCTGAACAATCGCGGCGCCCGTGAATTCGCCAAGGCCACCGGCGACAACGTGGGCCGTTTCCTGGCCATCGCGCTGGACGAGCGCATCAGCAGCGCGCCCCAGATCCAGGGCCGCATTCCCGGCGGCTCGGCCACCATCACCGGCGGCCAGGCCGGCTTCACGCATGCCGAAGCCAGCGACACCGCCCTGCTCCTGCGGGCCGGTGCCCTGCCGGCCGACGTCTACATCGCTGAGGAACGGACCGTGGGGCCCAGCCTGGGTAGCGACTCCATCCGCATGGGTGTTTCGGCGGCGCTGTACGGCTCCCTGCTGGTCATGCTCTTCATCCTGCTCTACTACCGCCTGAGCGGCCTGATCACCGTGATCGCCCTGATCAGCAACATTCTCATCCTCATGGCGGTGCTGGCCCAGTTCGACCTGGTGCTCACCCTGCCCGGCATTGCGGGTATCATCCTCACCGTGGGGATGTCCGTCGATGCCAACGTGCTGATCAACGAGCGCATCCGCGAGGAACTGCGGAAGAACAAAACGGTGCGCGCCTCCGTGCAGTCCGGTTTCTCCAACGCGACCCGGACCATCGTCGACGCCAACGTGACCACGTTGATCGCCGCCGTGATTCTGCTCATGTTCGGCACCGGGCCCATCAAGGGCTTCGCTGTCACCCTGAGCATCGGTATCCTGACCAGCATGTTCACCGCGCTGGTCATGGCGCGGCTCATGCTGGAACTCCAGACCCGCAACCAGGGTCAGACGAAAATGAGCATCTAGTCCGTAGTCACGGACTTCAACCGTATCCGGGCCTCCGGGACCCGGGAAAGGTCGGCTAGGAAGATGGAATTCTTCAGGAACCCCAAAATCAATTTCGTCGGCAGCATGAAGGGCGCCTTCACTGTGTCGATGGTCCTGATCGCGCTGAGCCTGCTGTCGCTGATCATTCACGGCGGCCCGCGCATGAGCATCGATTTCACGGGCGGCAGCGTGCTGCAGGTGAGGATCGATCCCGCGCCCGCAGTGGGTGACATCCGCTCCGCCATGGAAGCCCGCGGCTACGATGGCGTGCAGGTGACCGAGTTCGGGTCGGAGGATGAATTTCTCATTACTTTTGTGAACCCGGACACCGAGGCCGGGGCCGAAACCGAGACCCTGGACGCGGCCCAGATGCTTCTGAACGATCTGCGCGCCGGCCTGGGCGACGCCGAGATCGAACTGCGGCGCGAGGAGAGCGTGGGACCCAAGATCGGCAACGAGCTTCGCACGGCGGCGGTGAACTCGGTGGTGGCCGGTCTGGCCCTCATCGTTCTTTATATCACCGTCCGCTTCGTGTTCCGTTACGGTGTGGCGGCGATCATCGCCCTGGTCCACGACGTGATGCTCACCATCGGTGTGTTCTCCCTGCTGGACTTCGAGGTCAGCCTGCAGATCATCGCGGCCTTCATGACCATCATCGGTTACTCGCTGAACGACACCATCGTGGTGTTCGACCGCATCCGTGAGAACATGAAGCTGCGCCGCAAGGAGAGCTACCGCGAGGTCATCAACCGCTCCATCAACGAGTGCCTGAGCCGAACGGTGCTCACGTCGGTGACCACGTTCTTCGTGGCCATCACGCTGTACATCTTCGGCGGCCCGGTGATCCACGACTTCGCTTTCGCCCTCACGTTCGGCGTGGTGATCGGTACCTACAGCTCCATGTTCATTGCGAGCCCGGTGCTGGTGTGGTGGTACGAGAAGCGGATCAGCGACAAGAAGCGCATGTCCCTGGAGATGTAAGATCCGCTTCGGTGCTGAATTTTCTGCTCCCCTGTCGGTTTTCCGGCAGGGGAGTTTTTTGGGTCCAGTGCCCCCTGCCGGACACGCCACTGCCCTGTTTTGGCGACGGCCGGGGCCTGTTCTCAGGTCCCGGGCCCTGCTCAAATGGAAAATTCCGCTTCCTGATGGCGAAAACAGTCACTTTTGGGGTAGAATAATTTGTCCCAGGCCTGAGCACAGCGGCACGAAGCTTGCCCCTGTTACGCTTCGGCACTGGAATCGGATCGCATCGTCCCCGGAGGACCCTTTGTCAATCAGCTTCAAAACCACTCTGTCCGTCTCTGCAGACAAGGCCCGCAGGCACCTGGCGGCCGTCCTGTTGCTGGGGCTTCTGCTGCCCGGCGCCGGGCTGCAGGCCGGCGGACAGGAGACGACCGCCCCGGTGCGGGGGCCGGCCGACATCTTCGCGGACATCGGGCTGGCCTGGCAGGCCGCGGACGAACAGGCGCTGGCCAATCTGGTCCATCCCGAGGGTCTGCGGGTGCACGGGGGGCGCAACGACGCCCGTATCACCCACTACAGCCCCAGTCAGGCCTTCTACTATTTCAAGAACCTTTTCCGGACCCACCCGACGGTGTCCTTCACGTTCGAACGTCACCAGCAGAATGCCGAAGCCGAGCGCACCCGGGCCATGACCCTGTGGACCTATCGCACCGGTAACGACCCGGATGTGCAGGAGGACCGACTGGTGCTGGTGCTGTCCAGCGTGAAGGGCCTGTGGCGGCTGTCCGAGATCCAGACGATTTCCACCCAATAGGAGCCTCCATGACCTGGCTGCGTGCCCGGACCCTGGCCACTGCGGGCGTTCTCTGTCTGATGGGGCAGGGAGCCCTCCTGTTTCTGGGGGCCCGGTCCGGCGGCCTGCCCGGCGTGCTCTGGCCGGGGCTCTTCCTGGCGCTGACCGTGGGCCTGGCCGTGGTGCTGGCCCTGCACGCCCGGGGGTTCCGCCAAGGCGCCCCCTATCCCGTGGGCCGCTTTCTGTGGCAGGGATTGCTCACCCTGGCGGTGGGGGCCCTGCTGGCCGTATCGGCCGTGGGTGTCATTCCCGGCAGCCGTTCCACCCTGGACCGCCGGCAGGATCTGCCGGCCGAAACCGACCGCGCCAACCTGGCCCAGGCCCTCGACGCCCAGGAACACGACCTGGTCACCCGCCTGAATCAATTGGAGGCTTCGGACAGCGGGTTCATGCGAGCCCTGCAGCCCCTTCCCGAAGAGTGGCTGAGCCGGTATCGGCCCGAAGGCGGAGGAGACCTGGCGATTCTGGTGCGACGGGATGGCCAGGCGGTGGCCTGGACGGCCGGGGCGGTCACGCCGGGGAACAGGGACGCTTCGGACCGTGTCCTGCGCCGTGTCTTCAGTCTGGCCGACGGCCGTCAGGTGGAACTCCAACTCACCGGCACGGGGCGTCTGGCCGAGGCCGGCCGTCTGGCCACCGGCATTCACCGCGGGGCGCTGCTCCTGCTCCTCACCGGGTTGGTCTGGGCGGTGGTGCTGCTGGGCACCGGGCGCGTCATGTTCGGAACCGCCGGCCTGGTGGCCGCCCTGTGGGCGGGTCGCTGGCTTCTGGCGGGCATCGACATATTCCGCTGGCTCCCGGTGGCCTTCCCCGGACGCAGTCAGCCCGCGGCTCCGGGCAGTCTCTTCAGCCTGGTGGATCCGGCCTATTTCGCCACCCCCTTTGCCTTCGGGTGGTTTGCCTCCACCGCCGACGCCCTGTTGACCGCGGGCGTTCTGGCGGTCTCGGTGTGGTACCTCATGCAGAAACTGGGGGTCCTCAGTTCCTTCGACCCGGGCACCGGTTCGGTCCGTCGGGTGCGCCTGTTGGGCCAGGGGCCGGTGTCGGGATTGCTTTTCGGACTGGCGGCGGGCCTCACGCTGATGATGCTGCGGGCCTTTGCCGGGGTGTTGGCCGAGAACGCCAACGCCCGCCTCATCGGCCAGGGGGCGTCCCTGGATTTTTTGAGTTTCTGGGGGCTGCACATCGTTCTGATGGGCGTGACCCTGGCCCTGATCGGATTGCCGGTGAGCCTCACGTCCCGCCGGGGCTGGCCCGCGCGGGGCGCTCTGGTCCAATGGGTGTGGGGTGGCGCCCTGGCCCTGATCGCCACTCTGGGGGTGACCCTGGCCTGGCCGTCCCTGGGGTGGTCGCTGCGGTTCCTGGCCGGCGGTCTGGTGCTGCTCCTGTGGGGCGTGCTGCCGGCCCTGAGTTCCCGGCCCCGCTTCATGCGCCGTTTCGCCTGGCCGGCCATTCTGCTGCTGGCGGTGGTCTGGAATTACGGCAGCCTGCGGGCGGTGCATGACCAGGCCGAACGCAACTGGCTGCGGCACAAGGGGCGGGATATCGCGGATTCGGCCGCCCCCTGGCGGACCATCCTCCTGGAGGAGGCCTTGGAGTCCATGCGGGGGCAGGACCGTCAGGAACCGGCCCAGGTGTTCGGAGCCGAAGACGTCTGGCGGGATGAAGCCGCCTACCGTCTGTGGCGCCAATCCTCCCTGGCGGATCTGGGCTTTCCCGGGGCGGTGGAAATCATCGGGGAGGCGGACATTTCCGAGAGCTTCTTCGCCACCGGCTTCCTGCGGGATTTTCAGTACGAAGTGCGCGACCGGTCTCCCTGGACCGTGGCCGACGGGGGACCTGTGCCCGACGGTTGGACCATGATCTTCCAGACCGAAACCCGGCAATACCCCGACGGCCAGGAAGTGGTGCTCGCCGGTGAAGTGGTCCGCGCCAACCAGCGTGGCTGGATCCGGGCCGAGATCCCCCTGCGCAGCCAGCGCATCGGGTCCCTGCTGGCGGCCCTGAACGTGTCCGCCGGGCCCACGGCCACCGGCTACCGCCCCCGCAGCGAAGTGGACCGCCCGGTGGTTCTGCTGCGGGCCGACCGCGAGGCCTGGCTGGATGTGGGCACCTTCGGCTTTCCCACGCGGCCCGCGTCCCAGGCCCTGGCCGGTCTGCGCGACGGCAAGCGGGAGTTCACCCACCTGGACCTGGGCGGCCGCGATTACCTGGGCCTGTGGGTGTCCCTGCCGGACCTGGAGTCGCAGGCCCGCGGTGAGGGGTTCCTGTTGGGACTGCAGCGCCCGAGCCCCACCGAAACCCTGCTGGACCTGTCGCGGCTCATGCTGCTGGACCTGTCGCTGCTCTTCCTGCTGTTCCTGGGCATCCAGTTGTGGCGCCGGCTGGGACTGCTGGGACCCACCGCGGCGGTGGCCGTGGAGGACCCCGACGGCCGTCTGTGGCGTCCCGGATTCCAGGAGCGCTTCCTGGCGGGCTATCTGCTGCTGGGGCTCCTTCTCCTGTTGGTGGTGGGCATGTCCGTGGACCGGGTGGGGTACCAGCAGGTGCGCGCCGAGGCCCGACAGCAAACCCGGGCGGGGCTGAGCCTGGCCGTGGAACAGCTGCACAGTCTGCTGGTGGAGCAGGCCAGCAGCCTGGCGGCCAGCGACTACATCAATGATCTGCTGGATGGCCAGTTCTCCGGACAGCGCACCGTGGGACCCCTGGAACTGCGGCAGGCCATGGTGTTCGGTCCCGAGGGGAATCTGCTCCTGGACGAGACCCTCAGCGATCTGACTCCCGCCGAAGCGGCCGACCTGCTGGAGGCCGGGCGGCGTGCGCCCCTGCTGTTGATCCGGGACGAGGACCTGTATGTGGCCACGGTGATTCCCATCGACCTGACCGGTCAGTTCGCCGGGGTGCCCGATTCCCTGGCCGGCGACCCGGGACACGGCGACACGGGCACCGGCGGTTTCTTTCTCTACCGCCAGCGCTTCGGGGCCGACCTCCTGGGGGGGCTGGCGGACCTGGCCCGGGGGCAGGCCACCCTGCGGTTCGACGGCCGCCCGGTCCTGGCCAGCGATCCGGGCGATATCTTTGCCGGACGGGCTCCCCAGCTGGCGAACCCGCTGATGATGGCGTTCCTGCTCGACTACCCCCACGGGGCCCACGTGTTCAGCAGCGAGGCCCGGCCCTTCGCCTTTACGGGTCTTCAGCCCATTCCCGCCTTCGGACGCGCCGCCGACGGGGCCTTCTCCCTGCGGGATATGCCCGGCGTGCTGTCCCTGGATTTTCCCGACCGGGAGCGGGAGTTCGTCCAGCAGCGTCGGGACACAATTCTTTTCCTGGCCGGGTTGGCCAATCTCATCCTGCTGACGGCCCTGCTGCTGGCTCTGCTCATGTCGTGGAACCTGTTCCGTCCGCTGCGCCTGCTCATGGGGGCGACCCGCAGTTTGGCCGCCGGTGATTTCGACGCGCCCCTGCCGGAGGCGGGGGGGGACGAGGTGGGCCGCCTGACCGCCGCCTTCGGGCTCATGCGCTCGGAACTCCAGTCGGCCCGGGACCGTCTGGCGGCCCGGGAGCGTTTCCTGACCACCGTGTTGGACCGGGTCACCGTGGGGGTGGCCGTGCTGGACGACGCCGAACAGGTGGTGGCCCTGAACCCCGCCGGTCGGCACATCATGACCGACTTCATGCCCCAGCATTCGGAGGAAACGGCCGTGCGCCGGTTGGCCGCCGAATTCCGCGGACTGGCGGCCGGGCGCGATCACTGGGGCGGCGAATTGCGCGGCCACGAGGGGCACACCCTGCGCGGCGCCATGGCGCCGCTGGACCTGCCCGAGGACCGCACCGACACCATGCTGGTCTTCGAGGACATCACCGAGTTCCTGCAGACCAAGAAGATGGCCATCAACGCCGAACTGGCGCGGCAGGTGGCCCACGAGATCAAGAACCCCCTCACGCCCATCCAACTGTCGGTGCAACTGCTCCAGCAGGCCTGGCGGGACAACCATCCGGACCTGGACCGCATCGTGACCGAGAGCGTGGAGCGGGTCCTGTCCCAGGTGGAACTGCTGCGCACCATCGCCTCGGAGTTCAGTCTTCTGGGCCGTCCGGCCAGCCAGGACCTGGCCCCGGTGGACCTGGTGGCCATGACCCGCGAGGTGGTGGACAGCTACGCCGGCGCCGACCGTGCCACCCTGCAGGTGTCCCAGGCCGACGGGCCCCACACCCGGGTGCTGGCCCACGCCGATTCCCTGCGCAAGATCCTGGGCAATCTCATGCAGAACAGCCTGGACGCCCGGCGGGAGGACACGGCCCTGGGCGTGGACATCCTGTGGCGCCGGGCGGACCGGTATCTCACCCTGATCTGGCGCGACAACGGCACCGGTCTGCCCGCCGATGTGGCCGATCGTCTCTTTGACCCGTATTTTTCCACCAAGAGCAAAGGGACGGGACTGGGCCTGGCCATCTGCCGCAACCTGGCCGACGGCATGGGCGGGGCCATCACCCTGGCCAACCGCACCGATGGCCCGGGGGCCGTGGCCGAACTGTCCCTGCCGTTGGCCGATCCTGAATCGACATCCGAGGAGCCCGCGTGAAAACCCGCCTGCTGATGATGCTACTGCTGGCGCTGACGGCTGCGGCCGCCCGGGCCGAGGCCGCACCCGAGGTGCGCATTGCCCGTCTGCAGTACGACGGCGGCGGCGACTGGTACTGCGACCCCAGCAGCCTGCCCAACTGGCTGGACCAGTTCCGCGTGCGCACGGGGATTCCCACCGCCGAGGCCGAGATCATCCTCACCCTGGACAGTGAGGCCCTCTACCGCTATCCGTTCCTGTACGTGAGCGGTCACGGGCGCATCATGTTGTCGGAGACCGAACTGGCTGAACTGCGGCGCTGGCTGGATGCCGGCGGTTTCCTTTACGCCGACGACAACTACGGCCTGGATGCCTCCTTCCGGGACATGGTGGGCCGGTTGTATCCCGACGAGGACCTGGTGCCCCTGGATTCCAGTCATCCCATTTACCGGGCCTACTACGACCTGGCGGGATTGCCCAAGATCCACAAGCATGACGGGGAACCGGCCCAGGGTTACGGCGTATTCAGGGAGGGCCGGCTGGTTCTCTTCTATTCCTGGAGCTCGGATATCGGCGACGGCCTGGAGGACCCCGATGTGCACGGCGACCCGCCCGCCGTGCGGGAAGCGGCCACGCGGATGGCCGTCAACGTGCTCATGTATGCCCTGACTCATCCCTGATAACCCGGACCGCGCAACCGAAAGTGACAGTGCCCGCTGATGACCCCTGACCCTTCCGTGAAGCAATTCAGGTCCCGCCTGGACCGGACCCTCAGCTGGGCCCGTCGTCGGCGTCTGGCCTACGGCCTGGCGGCCTGGGTTGCGGTGTGCGGGGCCATGGGTCTGCTGAGCGTGTGGGTGCTGGGGGGCGGACTGCATCCCGGGGGGTTCATTACCACGGGCCTGGCCGGATCGCTCCTGCTGGGGACCCTGCTGCTGGCCGGGGAAATGCTTTGGCGGCCCCTGCGGCGGATTCGCAGCCGCCGTCGCCTGGTGCAGGACATCGAGGGGCGTGAGCCCCGGCACAACCTGCTGGTGGCCGGCGAGGAAGCCCTGCGGGATCCCGCGCGCTGGTCCGCCACCGCGCCGGTGACCCGGGAACTGGTGGCCCGGTTGTTCCACAGGGCCGACCGGGTCCTGGCGGACCTGGCCCCGACCCAGGTGGCCCCCCTGTGGCGCCCTCGCTGGGTGGCGGTGGGCCTGGGGACCGTTCTGGCCGCCGGCCTGTGGCTGTGGCTGGCGGCGCCCGGGGAGTTGACCCTGGGTCTGTCCCGCCTCACGCACCCCGTTCCCGGTGCGGAAACCGTTTACACCGGAGGCCTGGTCGCCGTGGACGGCCCCGGGTCTGTCATTGCCGGCCGGGATTTGACCCTGTCGGCCATGGACTACGCCGCGGGCGCGGAGGCCGCCGTCTGCGAGATCCGTTTCGGCAGCGGATTGTGGCAGGAGATCGCCGTGACCGGACAGGACGTCGCCACGGAGGCTCCGGGTCTGCCCGCACCCGGCCGCGTGTGGACCGCCACCGTGCCGGATGTGACCGAGGACTTCGCCTGGCGATTCCGTCGGCGGGACATGGCCACCGGGTCCCGTGCGGTGACCGTGCGCCACTATCCCCTGCTGACGGGACTGGGCGCCCGGGTCCAGCCGCCGGCCTATACCGGCCTGCCGGTGTCCACCCTGGACCGCCTGCCCGCCTGGATCGAGGTGCCGGCCGGATCGCGCCTTTACCTGTCCGGCCAGGTCAACCATCCGGTGGAGGTGGCCGACCTGGTGACCGCCGCAGGCGACACCCTGCCCCTGACCCGGGACGGGACCGGGCTGAGCACCGACTTTACGGTGACCGCTCCCCTGGGCTTCACCCTCAGGATGCGGGACGGCCACGGCCTGCCCAACGTGTCCCCCTTGACCTATGAGATTGCCGTGACCGCGGACCAGATCCCCACGGTGACCCTGGAGCGCCCGGACGACAACGGCGTGCTTCCCCTGGAGGGCACCCTCTCCCTGCTGGCGGTGGCCGGCGACGATTTTGGTCTGACCCGTCTGGACCTGGAAACGCGCATCCTGCGGCGGGACGATCCGGACTTCCGGAACCCGGACCTGCAGGCGGGGTGGCAGCGGGGCACCTTCTGGACGAAGGGGACGGCCCCGGCGACCCGGGTGAACTGGGACACGCCCGGCGGGCCCGTATCGGTGGAGACCCGGCTGCAGGCCCGGTCCAACCCGCCCCTGCGTTTGGCCCTGGATCTGGACCTGGATGTGGGTGCGTTGGACCTGGTGCCGGGCGACGCCCTGGAAATCCGGATCACTGCCCGCGACAATCGGCAGCCGCCCCCCGCCGGGTACGGGACCTCAGGTATCCTGAGACTGGTGCTGCCGTCGGCGGCCGAGGTGCTCGTTTCCCAGGTGGAAAAGGACGCCGGGCGTCAGGACGAGATGGAAGAGATGCGCAACCGGGGCAAGGAACTGGGCGCGGACCTGGAACGACTGACCCGCGAGCTGATGAAGAACCCGGTGCCGGACTGGGCCCGTCAGCAGGAGATGGAGGCGGCTCTCAAGCGCCAGCAGGCCCTGCAGAAGGAACTCGAACGGGTGGCCCGGGAACTGAAGGCCGACCTGGACAAACTGGCCGCCGGACAGCTGACCAGTGAACGCATGCTGGAAAAGGCGGAGGAATTCTCGCGCCTGCTGTCCCCCGACGAAAACGAGCAGTTGGCCGATCTCATGTCGCGGCTGGAACAGGAGGGCGGCCAGGTGTCGCCCCAGGAAGTGGCCAACGCCATGCAGGAGGTGGCCCGCAAGCAGGCGGAGATGGCCCGCAAGATGGACGCCGCCCTGGCCATGCTTGAGCGCATGTCGCAGGAGCAGGAGATGGAGGGCATCGCCTCGCTGCTGGAGAAGATGATGCGCAACCAGCAGGAGCTGGTGGACCAGAGTCTGGCGCTGGAGGCGCAGGCCGCCGAAAAAGATCCCGCGGAGGGTGACCCGGGTGCGGCAGAGACGCCTGAGGGCGACCCGGCGGACGGGGAACAGCCGGAGGGGGAATCGTCAGGTGAGGAACCGTCCGACGGCGCCCAGGGTGAGACGCCCCCGTCGGCGGAGGAGCTGGCCCGTCGGCAGGAAGCTTTGGCCCAGGAGATGGAACAGCTGCAGGAGAAGATGGAAAAGGCGCTGGAGAACCTGCAGGAAGAGAGCGACGGGGAACAGACCCCGTCCCAGGAAAAAATGGAGCAGGCCCTGCAGGAGGCCCTGGAGCAGATGGAGCAGCAGAAGCAGGACGGCAAGATGCAGAAGGCGTCCGAACAACTGGAGCAGATGGACCCGGGCAAGGCGGCCGAAATGCAGCAGCAGGCCCTGCGCGATCTCGGGGCGCTCTACCATGTGATGCTGGAAACCCAGCAGGCCATGGAGATGGCCATGCAGGCCAACCAGGTCACCAGCCTGCGGCAGTTGGCGGCGGATCTGCTGGCCCTGTCCACCCGGCAGGAGGAGATCTACCTGCGTCTGCCCAACCGGTTGCGGGACGTGCGCAGCCTGGGCCTGACCCGGTCCCAGCACCGTTTGCAGAAGGCCGCCAACGGCCTCCGCGCCGATTTGTCGGACCTGCTGGCCGAGAACCCCACCCGAATCATGAAGCTCCTGAAGAAACTGGACGGTGTGGTGGAGGAGATGGGCGGCTGCGTGGAAGGACTGGAAAACAACAATGCGTCCCAGGCGAGGCGGGGAGCGGGGGCCAGTCTGGCCTCGGTCAACGGGCTGGTCATCAGCCTGCTCACCGAAGCCCAGATGAGCAGCGCCAGTGGGGGCAGCGGGAGCCAGTCCCAGCCGTCGGCCAGTGAAAAGCTGCAGGAAATGATCAAGGAACAGGCCCGGCTCAACGGCCTGACCGACGAGTTGCGTCAGATGCTGGCGGACCGGGGCATGAGCCAGGCTGCGCGGGCGCAGATGCAACGGCTGGGCGAGGCTCAGGGGAATCTGGCCCAGCAGCTCCAGGAGATGGACGAAGAGGCGCGGCAGAGCCCCGAAGGCGAGCGCATGCTGGGCGATATGCGGGAACTGGCCCGTGAAATGGAACAGGTCACGGCCGATCTGGGCCAGGACCTGGTGAGCGAGGAAACCCTGCAGCGGCAGGACCGCATTCTGGGTCGGCTGCTGGACGCCCGCAATTCCGTCCGCCGTCGGGACTATTCCTCCCGACGGGAATCCCAGACCGCGTCCGAACTGTTCCGGGACAACGCCGGTCGGCGTGGCGGCGGGGACAACGACCCCGGTGACGACCCCTTCCGTCTGCGTTACCAGCCGCTGGAAAAAGCGCCTCTGGAGTACCGGGACCTGGTGCGGCGCTACTTCGCCGCCCTGGATTCCCTGCGCAGCCTCGCCATCGAAGACGGGCCTGCCGCCCAGGGGGACCTGCCATGATGCGGCGGCTGATCCCGATGGGTGTTCTGGCGGCCGCACTCGGGCTCCTGACGGGGACCGCGGTGCCGGTGGCGCAGGCGCAGACGACGCCCCAAGAACGGTTGGAACGCCCGGGACGCCGCGCCAATCCCCAGCAGATCCCGAACACCCGCAGCCTGATCGATCTGAGGCGTCGGCTGATTGAACTGGACCGCCTGCTTTCGCTGGGCAGTGTGGGCCGGGCGGAAACCCTGTTGGACGATCTGTCCCTGCACAGTCCCCTGGAACGGGAACTGGTGTCCCGCCGAATTCGTCTGGCCCAGCTCAAGGGGGACCATGCCGAGGCGGTGCGGATCAGTCGGGACGCCCTGATGGGCCAGAGCCTGAATCCGTCACTGTGGCGGACCCTGGCCGTCAGCCTCCTGGCCCTGGACCAGCCCGACAGCGCCCGCATTGCCGTGGGGCATTTCCTGACCACCAGTCCCAACCTGCGCTCGGCGGGCATGGTGAGCGCCGACCTGTTCCGGGGCGCCGGCTATCCGCGCGTGGCGGTGGATCTCATCGATTCCCTGCGCATCCTCACCGACGATCCACGGTTCATGGGCCGCCACCGGGCCCTGTCCCTGCTGGAACTGGATCTGCAGGCCCCGTCGGCGGAGGAAGTGGTGTTCGAACTGCGGGCCTCGCCCTTCAATCTGACCCTGGTGCGCTCGGAGCTCCTTGAGGCGGGGTGCCGTCCGTCCACGCACCCGGTGTTTATCGACCGCCTGGAGGATCTGGCCGCCGAGCCCCGGGCCGGCGATGCGGAAATCCTCCTGGCGGCCAACCTCTATCTCACCGACGGGAAAACCGAAACGGCGGAATCCCTGGTGCGGCCCGCCCTCGGGCGCCGCAGCATGGCCATGGAGGTGCTGCAGAACAGCAGCTCCCTGACCCGGGAACTGCCCCTGCTGGAGAACGAAACCGAACGGCTGGCTACGGTGAATTACCTGCTGACGGTCCTGGGCGATCTGGCCTCGCCGGTCAACCTGGACCCCGGCCTGCGGATGCGGGCGGGCACCGGCCTGGCCGAGGTGTGTGAACAGGCCCTGACCCTGGACGCCCTGGGCCCGGATCCGCGCCGGTCGGTGGAACGGTTCGCCGAGATGTTGGAGATTGCCCAGCAGGCGGCGCCCCGCTCCCGGTTCCTGTACTCCTCCCAGATCAAGCTGGCGGCCTACACCCGTGATCACCTGCGGGAGCCGGCCCTGGCCGCCCGTCGTCTGGAAACCCTGCTCATGGACCTGAACCTGCCCACCGAGGGGCTGGCCCTGGTCCGGCTCACCCTGGGCGAGTGCTATATGGCGGCGGGAGACACGTCGCGCGGCCGCACCGTCCTGACCAGTCTGGGCCGGGATACCGGCATGCGGGTGGCGGCGGGGCATGCCCACTACCATCTGGCCCGCCTGGACCTGGCCGAAGGACATTTTGCCACCGCCCGTGACCGGTTCGCGGTGGTGGCCATGGACAACCCGGCCGCGCCCTACGCCAACAACGCCCTGGACCTGGGCCTGGCCGTGGCCGAGGAGATGGACAATGCCAGCGGCGGTCCGTCCATTCTGGCCCTTTACGCCCAGAGCGTGTACTACGACCTGGTGGCCGATCCGGACGGCCGTCTCACGGCCCTGGAGGACTTCGTGACCCAGGGCGCCCGACTGCTGGACCTGGAGGAGCCCCAGCACCTGCTGGAGCGCGGTCGCTATGAACTGGCGGGGCTGTACGCCGACGCCGGCCGGCTGGGAGAAGCGGTGGACCAGCTGGATCGGATCCTGCTGGACCATCCGGACGGGCGTTTCGCCGCCGCCGGTCTGGCCGAGGGCGCGGGTTGGCTGGCCGCCGCCGGCCGGCCATCCGAAGCCAAGGACCGCCTCGAGCGGCTGTTGGCCCAGTATCCCACCTACCTTTTCATCGATGATGCCCGCGACCAGTTGAGGAGTCTGCCATGATCCGGCCCTTGAGCCGCCTGCTCGTCGTCCTGTTCCTGCTGACGGTGCCCGCGGTGGCGGTGGCCCAGTCCTGGCTGCTGGTGCCCATGGACCTGACCCAGAAGAACCACCTGCGCGCCTACGGACACGCCTTCCATACCCTGACGGCGGGGGACAAGGTGAACTGGCTGCTCAACTACCGGGGCGGCAGTTTCCTCATGGAGGATACGGCCCGCGCGCGCATGGACGCCCGCCTGCTGGGGGTGGTCTTCGAGGAGATCGGCGACGCGGAGGTGGCGGCCATCCGCGCCACCGTGGCCCAGGAAAACATGGACGAGGTGCTGCTGGAGGCCCCGCCGCGCATCGCCGTCTACTCGCCGCCCAACAAGCAGCCGTGGGACGATGCGGTGACCCTGGCGCTGACGTATGCGGAAGTGCCCTACGACGTGATCTACGACACGGACATCCTGGCCGGCAAGCTGGGTGACTACGACTGGCTGCACCTGCACCACGAGGACTTCACGGGCCAGTACGGGAAGTTCTACGCCAACTTCGGGCTGGAGGAGTGGTATCTGGAGCAGAAGCACTGGCACCAGGAACTGGCCACCCTTCTGGGCTACGATTCGGTCTGGCAGCTGAAGCACGCGGTGGTGGCCACGGTGCGGGACTACGTGGAGGGCGGGGGCTTCCTCTTCGCCATGTGCTCGGCCACCGATACCTTCGATATCGCCCTGGCCTGGCTCAACACGGATATCGTGGCCGAGCCCTTCGACAACACGCCTCATGATCCGAACTTCCGTCGGCAGGTGGATTTCGAACGCACCCTGGCATTCCGCGACTTCAAACTGGTAACCAACCCCATGATGTACGAGTTCTCGGACCTGGACACCAGCAACTACGCGGTGATGCGCGGCGCCGAGGCCGACTACTTCACGCTCTTCGCCTTCGCCGCCAAATACGACCCGGTGCCGGCCATGCTCACCCAGAACCACGTCAACGTGATCAACGGCTTCCTGGGGCAGACCACGGGCTACCTGCGCAAGAACCTGAAACGTTCGGTGACGGTGTTGGCGGCGGTGGAGGGGACCGAGGAAGTGAAATACATCCACGGCAAGCGGGGACTGGGCACCTGGACCTTCCTGGGCGGACACGACCCCGAGGACTACCAGCACCGGGTGGGCGACCCGCCCACGGATCTGGACCTCTATCCCACCTCCCCGGGCTATCGCCTCATCCTGAACAACATCCTGTTTCCCGCGGCCCGCAAGAAGCATCTGAAGACCTGAGCGATCCCCTTGTCCGGGCGCCTGAATCCCAAACGGCGATTCCGGGTTGCGGAATCAGGCTAACGTGGCTAGTCCTGACGTGAAACAAACCTGTTCCATCAACCGAGGACCGCCGTGGAAAAGAAACTCAACGCCATCGTGACCCAGCGCATCGAAGTGGCCAGCGGCCTGATCGTTCTGCGGGTGACCCCCGAAGGCTGGGATCTGCCCGAATGGTCCGCCGGCCAGTTCGCCGTGCTGGGCCTCCCGGTCAGCGCGCCCCGCACCAAGCTCTCGGATCCCGAGACCGATCTTGTCGACGGCACCAAACTCATCCGTCGGGCCTATTCCATCGCGTCCTCAAGCGGTGAAAAAAACTATCTGGAGTTTTTCATCACCCTGGTCAGGTCGGGGGCCCTGACGCCGCGTCTGTTCGACCTGGAACCCGGCGACCGGGTCTTCCTGGGGCCGCGCATCAGCGGCGTGTTTACCCTGGACAAGATTCCCGACGGCAGCGACATGATCTTCATCGGCACGGGCACGGGTCTGGCGCCATATATGAGCATGTTGCGCGGGGAGATCGAGTGCGACCCGGCCTTCCGCACCGCCGTGCTGCTGGGCGCCCGCCACTCCTGGGATCTGGGGTACCGGGGCGAACTCATCGCCATGCAGCGGTATTGCCCCAGCTTCAACTACATCCCCATCATCAGCCGGCCCGACGAGGAGATCGTCACCTGGAGTGGTTATACGGGGTATGTGCAGGATTTGTGGGAGAGCGGGGTCGTCGAAAAAACATGGGGGCGCAAGCCGGATCCCGAACGGACCCATATCATGCTCTGCGGCAACCCGGCCATGATCGAAGGCATGCTGGACATCCTGGCGGCCGATGGGTTCACCGAGCACACCAAGAAAACCCCGGGCCAGGTCCACGTGGAGAAATACTGGTAGGGCTCAGTCGGCCGGCAGGATGGCCGGTCGCGCCAGTTTGGCCTGTTCCTCGGGCGTGTAGCCCAACGCCACCCAGTCCAGTACCCCGTCGGGCCCGTGGCAGTCGTTGCAGCTCAGGGCGCCCTCCAGCCGGATGGCGTGGCTGACTTCCATCATGGCATCGGTGGGAATCCAGCGCGGCTCCACCTTGCGGCCGGCGCGCACGTCCATGTAGCTGCCCGTATCCCACCCGTCGATATCCATGAACGACATGAATTTGTCCAGCATGTAGATCTTGAACATGACGCCGTACATCATGCCCATCATGCTCTTGTCCATCTCGATGCGGGCGGCCTGATCGGGATTGCCGTAGCGGTAGTACTCGGGCAGGTTGTAGGGCACGAACATGCCGCCGAAGGGGCCCATGTTCTGCAGATCGATGTGCTGCCGGCCGTTGAACCGCTTCATGGCGTACAGCTTGGAAGGCCGGCCCGCCTTGGCGATGGGCCGCATGACGGTGTCGTACCAGCCGGCGTAGTCGAAGTCCGCGAACTCCGGCCAGGCGTGGTCCGCATCGTAGAAGCGGTACAGGTCGGCGCCGTTGGGATTGTCGCCGATGGGGTTGCCCAGGAAGGTGGCGTCCCCGTTCCACCAGCGGTAGGCGAGGCCTTCGCCCGGCTGGGTCTTCTTTTCGGAATCATGATAGATGTGGATGCCCGGATCCTCTTCGAACTCGGTGACGGCGAAGTCCCGCCGGGTCACGTTGTCCTCGTGCAGGAAGGGGATGTGGCAGATCTGGCAGGCCAGACGGTCGTTGTGGGCATTGAGGGCCCGGCCGGCGGCGGTGGTGGTGTCGTGCACGTCGGCTTCATGGCATTGGGTGCAGCTGACCTCGGTGTGGGGCAGGTCGTTGGCCATCATGGTGGTGGTGTGGGTGCCCTTGGCCATGAGGTGGCCCTGGGTGGTGTGGCACTCCAGGCAGGTGACGCCCGCGGCGGCGTGCACATCCCAGCTGGGGGAAAACGGGGTGCCGCGCTTGCTGCCCGGGTGCAGCACGCGGGGGCGGTGGGTGCCGGTGGCGGTGAGCGAGGGCATGAAGCCGGGGTCGGCTTCGTCCACGTAGATGTCGCCGCCGAAGTTGTGCTGGTGGCAGCGCAGGCAGGCTTCGCTGGTGGGCGTGGTCACACTCATGGCCGTGCGCAGGTCGCGGTCCTGCGCCCAGCGGTTGCGACCGTCCGCGTCGGTCACCACTTCCTTGCGGTTCATGTCGTAGGCCACGGCGTGGCAGATCAGGCAGTCGATGGCGTTTTTTTCAACGTCCAGGGTGCCGTACAGGGGCATCATCTCGCCCAGGGGGGCCTGGTACTGGCCGCCGATGTGGCACTGACCGCAGCCTTCACTCAGGGTGTCGCCGTCGGCGGTGATCACGATCTCGGCCCAGGCGGTCATGGCGAAGCTGCCGGGCTTGGGGCAGGGGCGATTGATCTTGCCCATGGGGAAGTTGTCCGCCAGTTCCCCGTTGAAGCCGTACACATTGGGGTGGGCCTTGGTGAAGAACTTGTAGTGGGCGGAGTTGGTGAGGTTGTCCATGAGGTCCACGGAGCGGGTCTGGCCGTCCTGCTCGATGTGGATGTCCTGGTGGCACTGCAGGCAGGTGACCGGGCCTTCGTAGGTGCGCACGTCGGCGGCGGCGAAGCGGTCGATGTGCTTGAACCGGTCCGCGGCCTGGGGAAAGTCCCGGCGCAGGGTCTCGGCCAGGGCCTGGGCCTCGGCCACGCTGTGGGTCTCGGACGCAAAGGCGATGGCCGTGGGGCGGCTGTCCGCCGGGAGCATGGAATTGATGAGCCGCGACCACATGAGGATTATCAGAAGGACCACCAGCAGACTGCTGAGCAGAAGGACTAGGCGCTTGGGTCGGATGCGGGGCATAGGGGGTCCTCGGGACGAATCAGGGACGGTTGAGAACGGGACCTCCAAAAAATCCTATTCGAGGATGCGAAGGTCAAGAATTACCGGAATTCGTCCCCCGGAAAGTGTGGTACACTTTCCCGAGCACCACCCGCCCCGGCGGGTGTTTTGCGGTGGTGATCTGATATCCGGACCCGTCAAAGGGGTGGTATGACGCGCTTTCCGGCATCACAGGGGCGGCTGAAGGCCCTGTTTCCCGATGGACTGGGCCTGCTGGGGGTTCTGGTGCTGGCGGTTTGCGTTTGGCACCTGGTGCACGGCCTGGCCGTGGGGACCTACGACCAGTTCCATCCGCTGGGGGACATGTCGGTGGCCGCGGGGCCCGTCGGCGACGCCCGGGCCAATCAGTTGGGCCACGTGGGCTACTTCTGGAGCGAGCGGGCCTTCCACTACCGCACCACGCTCATGTTTGCGGTGGACGATTTCCACGATCCGTCCCTGCTGGCCGCGGACACCTTCCAGCAGTCTCCCGGCGGCGTCAACGCCTGGCGCCAGTACACCCTGCTGATGGAGCCGGTCTACGGCACTTTGTACCGCTGGTTCGGCCGGGACCGGGAAATTCTCGTGGATTTCCTGCTGCGACTGATTCCCCTGATCCACGTCTTGCTTCTGCCCGGTCTGTACTTCACGGCCCGGGCTCTGGGGGCGCGGCCGGTCATCGCCCTGGCCGGCACCCTCGTCTATGCCGGATGTTCCCTGGGCTATTTCCGGCTGGTCGGGTCCCTGCTCCTGAAGGAGGATTTCGCCCTCCTGTTCTTCATGGGTTTTCTGGCGGCCCATTTCGGGGCCTGGCGGCGGGAAAGCCTCGGCTTGCTGGGCGTGGCCTGCGGTCTGTTGGGCGTGTTCCTGGCCTCGTGGCATCTCAGCCAGTTCCTGCTGCTGCCGGTGGCCGTGGCTTCCGCCGTGGCTGCCATGGCTGAGCCGGACGACAAGCGACGCCTGGCCTGGCGCATTCCGGCGGCCTATCTGTTGACCATGCTGGCGGTGGGCCTGACCCCGTCCCTGCGGGCGCGGGGGTTCCTGCTGAGCCCGGCGGTCATGGTGCTGCTGGCCCTGCTGGTGAGCCTGGTCGTGGTCCGTCGCCTGGCTGGTCCGCGGGCCACGCCGGGGCGCCGTCTGGGACTGCTGCTGGGCCTGTCGGTGGTCCTGCTGGGGGGCACCACCCTGTATGCCCTGTCCAACGGCAACTACAACCACGTGTTCGGACTGGCGGTGCAAAAGATACGCCATGGCTTCCGCCTGCCTGAAGATCCGGGGCAACTGCCCTTCGACGTCCGGGTGTTCTGGGTGCCGCCCTTCACCTCGCCTGCCTGGGGGCAGATCAAGGCGCGTCTGGGCTGGCAGCTGTTGGTCCTGCTGCCGACGCTGATCTGGACCGTGCGAACAGCCCTGCGACCGGCCGTCCGGGCCCCCCTGCGCGCCTTTCTCCTGGGGGTGCCGGTGTATCTGGTGGCGTGGCTGTTCATCGAGCGTCTGGGCGTGGTCTTCCTGCCCATGGCCGCGGTGGCGACGGCCCTGGCCCTGGAAGCCGCCGCGGGGGATCGAGGGCCTTGGCCGGGCCGGGGCACGCCCGGGCAGCGGGCCGGGCTGATGATCGCGCTGGTGGCCGCCGTCGTCCTGCTCAACCTGGCCACGGTCATGCGGCCGGATGTGCGCCTGGCCCGGGCGGTCCTGGGCGGCCGACCGGTGGCGGTGACCTTGTCGGATATGGACGTGGGGTATTTCCGGGCGGACCTGCTGCGCTGGTTGAAGACCAACACGCCGGGCCATTTCAGTCGTTACGGAGCGGCGTCCAAGCCGGCCTCGGTGGTGGCGGACATCGGTCTGTCCACCCAGATTTCCCTTTACGCCCGACGGCCCACGGTCCTGAATTCCCAGTTCGAGAACGCCTTCATCCGGCAGCGCTACGCCGACTGGCTCCAGGCCCTGTTCGCCACCGACCCGTCCCGGCTGGCGGACTTTCTGCATGAGACCCAGGCGGACTACCTGGTTATCGGACGGGATTGGCTCACCACTGCCGGGTCGGGCACCGCGGCCTACCAGGCGGGGGTCGTCGGGAACTGTACTCTGGACATGACCCTGGCTCGCCTGCAGTTCGACCCCACGGGGCTGGACTATCTGCAGCCGGTCTATAACAACGAATTCTACCGGGTCTTCAAGGTCCTGCCCGCAGGGGCCTCTCCCCACCCGTCGGTAACCTGGGAGCGGAACCACGGTTTGTGGTGGCAGGCGGCCAGCTTCACCGTGAGCGGAAACGAACTGTCCCGGGTCCTGGAGGATCGACGGGATCTGCTGACTCACGAAAACGCCCTCATGGGCCTGCAGAAAGACCGGGCCGCCCTCATGGGGGTGTTCGAACCCCGTTCGGGGCCCACCCTGGCCGAACTCCACCAGCAATTCCTGCAGACGCGGCTGGACTTGGCGGCGGCCGCGACCGGGACCGCCGATCCGGGGCGAATGGACGGCCTGCGCGCCCGGGAGCGGGCCTTGAACCAGGCCATTCGCACGCGACTGAAACAATCCGGGCCCGACGGCACCTACGGTCAGGCCCTGCAGCGCCTCCTGCAGAGGGGGGGCGACGGCGAACCCGGTTGGCTGGACCTGCTGACGGACCATGCGGTGGAGCCCATGCATCTGGCGGCGGCCGGTCAGGTGGCCGCCCTGCTGGGACGATACGGACAGGCGGCGGACCTTCTGGATCGCGCGGACGCCTTTTTCCCCCTGCTGCCCGTGGTGGACGGCCGGGGACGGCCCGGCGCCCCGGTGCCCTTCCTGGCGCGGCAGGTTCGTACGGAGTGTATCTGGTGGAATATGGGCGCGGGCCGGTTGGCGCGGGCCCGGGAACTGGCCGCCCGTTACCTGCCGACCTTGCCATCAGACGATCCGGCCCGGACCTTGTACGAGGCCCTGCTGGCCCTGGAGAATCCCTGAGCCCCAACCGTCGGAGAGTGACGCCATGAAGATCCAACGCTGGAGCGGACCCGCCCTGACCCTGCTGGTTCTGGTGGGGGCCGCCGCGCTCATTACCGCCCTGAACATGTGATGACCCGTCCTTTGGTCCTGCAACTGGGCGCCCTCCTGGCGACGTATGCCGGGGCCCGTGCCCTGACCGTGGTCGGCTTGCTGCCGGCGGTGGTCCGCTGGCACCTGGCGGACCTGCTCTGCCTGCCCCTGGTTCTGGGGGCGGCCCTGGGGCTGCAGCGCCTTTGGCGGGGCGACCCCACCTATCGGCTGCCCCGGTGGCACGGGCTGTCCGCCTGGGTCCTGTACACGGTCTATTTCGAGGGGATTCTGCCGCACCTCAGTCCGACCGCCACCGCCGATGCGATGGATGGTGTGTGGTATCTGGCGGGGTGGGGTCTGTTCGAAGTCTGGCTGAACCGGGTCAGGCCTGGAAGTCGCCGTCCAGAACCTGCCTGAGCAGGCGCGCCAGTCGCTCGCTCCCGAAGGGCTTCTGAAGAAACGGCGCGGTCTTGAAATTTCCCAGATCCACCTTCTCATCCAGGTAGCCGGACATGAAGATGATCCGGATGGCCGGCGCCCGGTCGCGCAACTGTTCCGCCAGTTCCACGCCCGACATGCGCGGCATGATCACGTCGGTGAGCACCAGGTCGATACCCTGGCTCCGGCCTTCGAAGAGGGCCAGGGCCGAGGGCCCGTCCTCCGCCAGCAGCACCTGGTAACCGTACTGTTCCATGATGGCGGCCGCCAGGCTGCGAACCAGGCTCTCGTCTTCCACCAGCAGAACGGTTTCCGTTCCACGGGGCACCGCCTCTTCCTCGTCGGCCTCCGTCGGCACCACGGTCGCCTCCTCGGTCATGGCCGGCAGGAACACCTGGAAAACACTGCCTTCACCCAGCCGGGAGTCCACCCGCACATGCCCGTGGTTCTGGTGAATGATGCCGAACACGGTGGACAGCCCCAGTCCGGACCCCTGGCCCGGGGCCTTGGTGGTGAAGAACGGATCGAACACCCGCCGTCGGGTGGCTTCATCCATGCCGTCCCCCGTGTCGGCGATTTCGAGCACCACCATGTGGCCCTCGATGGGCTGGCCGCAATTTTCGCAGAACAGGTTTTCGGAGGGGCCGTGGTGGGCCCGAATATTCAGGGTGCCGCCCTTGGGCATGGCGTCCTGGGCGTTGATCACCAGGTTCATCACCACCTGGTCCATCTGGACCGTGTCGATGAAGACGGGGGGCAGGTCGTCGGGTATCAGGTTCACGAGTTCGATGTTGCTGCCCAGCACCCGCCGCAGCATCTGCAGGGTTTCGGCGATGACCGCGGCAAAGTCCACCCGGCGGGGCCGGGTAATCTGTTTGCGACTGAAGGTGAGCAGTTGCAGGGTGAGTTCGCTGGCCTTCTGGCCGGCCTTGAGAATGGACTGCAGCTCCTTGTAGCCCTCGGATTCGGGCGGGTGGAGATCCAGCAGGAGCTCGGTGTAGCCGTTGATCACCGTCAGCAGGTTGTTGAAATCGTGGGAGATGCCGCTGGCCAGGTTGCCCACCGCTTCCATTTTCTGGGACTGAACCAGTTCCTCCTGCATCCGGGCCTTCTCCTTCAGGCCCAGGACGTGGGAGGTCATGTCGGTGCACAGCCCTTCCAGGGCCAGCAGGTGGCCGGTGGCGTCCAGGGCCACGGCGTGCCGCTGGTTCACGAAAACCTCCCGGCCCGACTTGTGGATCAGCCGGTAATCGATTTCGGGAGGCAGACAGGCTTCATGGACTTGGCGGGCCATGTCTTTTAAGCGGGGACGGTCCTCGGGATGGACCAGGGTCAGAAACAGGCCCGGGTTCACCATGAAGTCCTCGGGCAGGTAGCCGGTCAGCGCGTGGACCGCCGGGCTCAGATAGGTGTAGCGGTTTTCGGTCAGGGACCATTGGAAAATGGCGTCCTGGGCGTTGTCGGCCAGCATTCGCAGGCGGGCTTCACTGGCGGCCAGCTGGTCGTTGATCTGGGCCTGGTGGCTCAGGCGCTGCAGAAACTGGATCCGGTTGCGTCGGAACAGGATGCCGATGGCCAGACCCACGGCTCCCCCGAAAAACACCGGAATGATATAGCCGCCGGGGGCCAAGGGATTGGCGCCGAGGAGGATTTTCTGGGGAATGGAGAGCAGGCTCAGAACCAGGGCCGACCCCAGCACGAAGGGAATCACACAGGTCAGGGAGACCCGGGTGGGAATCAGGTCCGAAACGGGACCCGGATGATGTTCTTGGCGCTCCTGGGGCACCCGCCAAACTCCCTCATTGGGCGGACCTTTGATTAGGTCTACCTGTACCACACCCTTGGAAAGGGCGCAAGCCGACAGGCCCGGCGCTAGTCCGGGGACTGGTCATGGTCCGGGTTGTTGAAATCGGCGAAGATCAGGGTGTGACGGCTGGGGCTTTCCCGGGCCCAGCGGTTTTCCCCGCTGCGGACGGCATTCCCCAGGGTGAACAGTGCCACCGCCAGCAGGATGACCAGCGTGGCGTCCAGGGCCGGGTCCACGGGGAAGCCGGCGGAGGGCATGAGGTCCATCAGGCGCAGCAGGGTTTTGCCCATGAGGAGGGACGCGGTGATGACCAGCATGAGCATGGGGCGCTCGCCGATGACATCCTTCTCCCGCACGGCGAACACAAGCAGCAGGAAGGTCCGGCCCAGGGACATGGAAGCCAGGGGAATGAGCGGTGGGATCTGCAGGAAAAGGGTCAACAGGAGAAGCAACCCGTTCAGGAAAAAGAACAGGCCCACCAGCACACCCAGCCGGGTGAGGATGGGTTGCAGGCCCACCCAGACGAAGCCGCCGGCCAGGACCCACAGGCCCAGGATCCAGCCCACCCAGGCGGGGGTGACGAGGACGGTCTCGCCCATCTGGGTGACCATCAGCTGGGAGAAAAAATTCAGACAGGCGGCCAGGAATATGGCCACGGCCCCGCTGCGCAGCAGGCTGCTCCCCCGCAGGGCGCCGTAGCGTTCGGTCCAGGCATCGGGGACTCGGCCGGTTGACATGGGTGCGCAGGTCCTTCCACTTGAAAAATCCCGTTAATCCGTTCCCAGGTTTCAGCCCTTGTGCCGGTTGATGTTAACCGCGTGTCAACGGGTTGACAACCCCTGGCCGCCGGACCGCCGGAGGCGGATCTGGACAAGTGGCGGCTGCGGCCCTTTATTTGCAGAATGAAAATCGCGTTCATCGGCACGCATGGTGTCGGCAAGACAACCCTCTGTTTCGAATTGGCGGCGGCCCTCAAGCGGCTGGATCTGAGCGTGGATCTGGTCAAGGAAGTGGCACGCGGATGCCCCCTGCCCATCAACCGGGAAACCACGCGGGATGCCCAGAACTGGATTCTGCACACCCAGGTGGCCAGGGAAATCGAACTGCAGGACGCCTTTGACGTGATCGTTTGCGACCGGGCCGTCATCGACAACTATGCCTACATGGTGCACGCCGAAGGCCGTCGACCCGAATTGGAACCTTTCATTCGCGACTGGATGTCCACTTACGACCTTCTGGTTAAGGTCCCGGTGATCGCGCCGCCGTCTTTTGATGGAACCCGCGACACCTCGGTGGACTTTCAGGTGGGAATTGATCGCTTGATAAATGAACTGCTCGAGGAATTTTCCATCGAGCGGGTGGACCTGCCCGATGCCAGCCGTGACGGCTGGGTCGGCCTGGTGCTGGCCGCCATGGACCTCCCGGGTGAACCGCCGCAGCTGGACATGTTCAGCCAACCCGACTAAGCGGCAACCCGAATTCAATCATTCCGGAATCCTGCCGATATTCAGGAATAAGGAAACCGACGCGCCCCAGGCACGTACCCATCGTCGTACACACGGCAGGCGGGTGCGGCTGGCGGCCCCGCCCCAACGAGGCGGATGACCACGGAGAAGAGACTTTGACCGATATCCAATTGCGCGTGATGACCTTCAATCTGCTGACGTCCACCAAGAACAGCCGCCGCCACCCGTGGCGCCTGCGGAAGCGGAACATCGCACGGATTTTCAATAATCTTCAGCCCGACGTGGTGGGGACCCAGGAAGCCAATCTGAAGCAGCTGTGGGAACTGGCGGAACTGCTGCCCGACTACGAATTCGTGGGCGAGGGGAATCTGGGCCGTCAGCAGGCCCACAACGACGACAACTGGTATTGCGCCACCTTCTACCGCCGGGACCGGGTTCGCCTGGTGGAGCCGGACCACGGCGGCGACAACCTGTGGCTGTCCCCGACCCCGGACGTGCCGGCGTCCCAGTTCAACCTGGGCACCCGGCCCCGTCTGGTCACCTGGAACCGCTTCGAGATGGTGGGATCCGGTAAGCCCTTCGTGTTCGGCACCACGCACCTCGAGGCCATCAACAGCCTGCACCGCAAGCGCAGCGCGCGCCTGCTGCGGGAGTACGTGAGCAGCAAGGTGGCCCAACTGGGCCCCGACATTCCCATTTTCCTGACCGGTGATTTCAACGCCGTGGCCGGGTCCCCGGAAATTCAGGCCATGAGCTCGGACGACAGTCCCCTGGAACCCATGTTCGACGCCTGGGCCGAGGCGGGCGGCTGTCCCGGCGCGGGCGGGGCCACCTTCCGCGGCCTGAGTCTGCGCGACCTGCTGGGGCACAAGCTGTTGGGTCCGCGTCGGATCGACTACGTGTTCTTTCGGCCCCGGGTCATGGTGGAATCCGTGCAGCGGATCGATTTCGCGGGCCTGGACCACCGCACCAGCGCCCTGCCCTCGGATCATTTTCCGGTGATGGCCCAATTCTCCCTTGCCGGATGACCGGCTGAAGGTGGCATAATGGGGGCTCACGTCGAGCCCGCGGCAACCCGACACCGACAGGACTTATTTTGACCGACAAGACCCCCCCGAATCCCACCTCCGAATTCGATCCCGCCCTGCGTCTGCTGCCCTGCCCGGTGACCGTGCTCGGCGCCGCGGCCGGCGACATGACCGGCGGCCTGACCGCCGCCTGGGTGACGCGGGTGTCGTTGGATCCGCCGCTGCTTCTGGTTTCGGTGGGGCACGAACGCTTCACCTACGGGCTGATGAACGAGTCGGCCCAGTTCACCGTGTCCCTGCTGGCCGAGGGCCAGGTGGATCAGGCCCGCCTGTTCGGCCTGGAATCCCGACGCGACGTGGATAAGTGGGCCCAGGTGGACCACGACTTGCTGGGGGAAGGGGTGCCCGCTTTTCGCACCTGCGCGGCCCGATTCCTGTGTGCCACCGAGCGGGTCTTCCGCACCGGGGACCATGACTGTTTCGTGGGACGGGTTCTGACGGCGGAAATCGTCGCCGGGGCGCCGGCCCTGCCCATGCGGGGAAAGGACTACGCGCCCCGCTCCGAAGCGTGATCGACCGGACCGCTTGCCGCGGCCGTCGATTCTGCTAAACTGTTAGTACCCGCCCGGTGTACCCTACGCTGGCGGGTCGGACGGACTCAGAACTAAAGGAGGGCCCGACGTATGGATTCCATCAGGACCGACGCCTTGCGTGAAGTTTTCCCCCCCGACATTTTCTCCCTGCCCCAAGTCGAAGTTCGCGTTTCCGGTGTGGAGGGCTATTGCCTGAAGAACGACGAAAAGCAGGTCGTGTTTTTCATTTTTGATGAAGGGGTCAGTTTTCCCGACCATTCCCACTGCCAGCAGCAGGGGATCGTGATTTCCGGCGAGATGATGGTGGAAATCGGCGGCGAGACCAATCTGGTGCAGGCCGGCGAGACCTACCTCATTCCCGGGAATGCGGAGCATCGGGTCAATTTCAGTCAGCAGACGGTGCTGATCGACATGTCCGACGCCCCGGACCGCTACGTGGTGAGCGACCGCGGCTGACCGCCGTCGTTTCCCCCAGACACAAAAAACCGGCCGCGGCATTCGCCCGGCCGGTTTTTCAGGTCCGGGCTCAGGGCCCGATGGTGATCTGGAAGCGCTGCTCGGGCGTCAACAACCGCGCGGCCACCTCCCGCACATCGGACGGCTGACAGGTCTTGATGAGTCCCACCAGACGGTCCAGGTCGTTGCAGGGGCGGCCGAAGACCAGGTCGCGGGCCGTCCGGCTGACGTGGGCGCCGTTGCTCTGGGTGCCGATGAGAAGGTTCCCCAGCAGCTTGGCCCGGGCGCGTTCGAATTCCGCGGCGTCCACGTCGGCGGTGCCCAGCTGGGCCAGCTCGTCCACGAGCACTTCACGGGCTTCGTCCTCCTTGGCCGGTTCGGTCAGGACGTATCCCAGGAACATGCCCTGCCCGAAGCCCGCCGTGCTGAGGGTGCCGGTGTTGTAGCACAGGCTACGGCGGTTGCGCAGGCTCTCGAACAGTCGTCCCGACTGGCCGTTGAGCACTTCCTTGAGCAGGATGAGGGGTACCCGGTCCTCTTCCACGGACCGCGGTCCGGGCCAGGCCACCAGCACCACGCTCTGATTCTGCTCCCGGGTCATCCGTTCACTCTGTATGCCGTCGGGCACCTGGGCGGCGCCGGGGGCCAGGTCCAGGGGCGCCTCGCCGCTGGTGGCGGGCAGGTCGGCCAGCGCCGCTTCCAGTTGCGGCAGGAATTCATCCCGGGAAAAATCACCGGACACGACGATCTGCAGGTTGTCCCGGGTCCACAGGCGCCGGTGCCGCTGTATCAGGTCCTCGCGGGTCAGACGGGCCAGGCTCTCCTCGGTCCCCGGCAGGGGACGGCCGTAGGGGTGATCCCCGTAGACCATCCGGCGGAGGCGGACGGCGGCGGCCTGGAAGGGATTGTCCGCCAAGGAGGCCAACTGTTCCAGGGCCAGGCGGCGCTCCTGTTCGATTTCGGTTTCACTGAACGTGGGGCGGCAGAGGGCGTCGCCCAGCAGGGCCAGGGGTTTCTCCAGGCGGCCGGTCAGACCCGACAGGGCCAGACCGGAGTAGTCCCGCTCGGCCAGGGGGAGCAGGCTGGCCCCGTCGCCTTCCAGGGCTTCGTGCAGGGCCTCGGAGGTCAGGCCGCCGGCACCCTTGACCTGCACCATCTGCATGAGGGTGGTCAGGCCGGCGTCGGTTTCGGTTTCCAGGGTGGAGCCGCCCTTGACCGTGAGGGCCATGGAGACCAGGGGCAGGGTGTCGTCGTGCCGCAGGGCGATCACGGTGCCGCCACCCAGGTCCAGGGTTTCGAACGGCAGGTCACCGCGGTCCGGACGACCGGTGCCGCCGGCGACTGGGGAGACGATCACCGGGGACGGGGTCAGGTCGGCCGGCGCGGGGGCGGGGGCATCGTCCAGATGGCCGGCGAGCAGGGCCTCCAGGGCCTCCACCGAGGTGGGAATGCCCGTGTCGGCGGGAATGCAGTCCTGGGGCAGGTAGATGACACAACTGAGGTCGCCCAGGCGAAACACGCCGCGGCAGAACTCGGCCACCTGTTCGGAGGTGACCGCGTCCACGCGCTGGGGGAACTGGAAGGCCCCCGGCAGGTCGTCCACCGCATCGTGGTAGCCCAGGGTGGAGGCCTGGCCCTGGATGGTTTCCTCACCGAAGAGGAAGGAGCGTTTCACGCGCACTCGGGCCCGCTCCAGTTCGGTCTCGGTGGGACCGCCGTGGCCCAGTTCCTTCAGCACCCCGCAGATGGCCTGCAGGGCCTCGGGCAGACGTTTGGGGTCGGTTTCCATGTCCACCAGGATAGCGCCTTCGCGGGGGCCGGTCTCGGTCATGAAGGCGAAGTCGTCCACCAGCTTACTGTTTTCCTGCACCTGGCGGTACAGACGGCAGCTGCGCCCGTCGGACAGCACGCGGCGCGCCACGCTCAGCACCGGGCGGGTGCCGCTGTTCTCGCCGGGGCAGCGGAAGATGAGCTTGGCGTAGGCCCGCTGGATGTCCCCCTGCTCAACCTGAAGGCGGCAACGGTCGTGGGGACGCTCCACCGGCGGGTTGTCCACCATGCGGACCTCGGGGTCGTCGGCCAGGCGTGCGGCGGTCTTGCCGCCGAGTTTTTCCTGCAGCAGGGCAAAGGTCGCCGCGGGGTCCAGGTCGCCCACGGCTACCACCGTCATGTTGTCCGGACGGTAGCCCGACCGCCAGAAATTGAGGATGTCGGCCCGGTCCCGCTCCAGGAGGTTCTCGTCCTGCCCGCCGATGGGCTGGGCGTAGGGGCTGCGGTCGAAGGCCAGATCCATACCCCAGCGCCAGGTCACGCCGAAACCGAAGGGGATGTCGTCGTACATGTGGTTTTCGTGCACCAGCACCTGGCGTTCGGCGTCCAGGGAGGCGGCGTCGAAACTGGATTCAAAGAGGGCGTCGGCCAGGATGTCCACCGCGGCGGGAAAGCCTTCGGCCGGGGCGGTGATGTGGTAGTTGGTGGTCTCGTATCCCGTGCCGGCGTTGGTGGACCCGCCGATTTCGGCCACCTCGCGCGCAAAATCCCCTTCGTCGCGCCGGGCGGTGCCCTTGAAAAGCATGTGTTCGATGCCGTGGGACCAGCCCCGCATTTTCTCGGGTTCCCGATTCGATCCCACCCGCACCCATATGTTGCAGACAGCCACGGACAGACGGCTGTCCTGGCGGATCAGGACCTTCAGGCCGTTGGGCAGCAGGCCGGTAAAGAGGCCGGGGGCCAGGTCACAGGCGGCGAGGGTGTGATCGCTATTGAAATAGGCGGACATCATGTCCCTTTCAGGTGGAGGGGTGTGTGGCCATTATGCGGTCGGGTGCCCGATTGTCCATTAAAAGCGCTGTCAGGATATTCACGATCCGGGATTTCCGCCCCTGCGGGTTGACGCCGGGCCTTTCCGGCGCGAGTTTGGTCCGGGGCTGCCTCAGGCCCCCCTCTTTCGACCCCAGCCAGGAGCTTGACGGGCATGCCCACCGGCGCCGCACAACCTCGATACAGCCGTCTGCGCCGCCGTCTGTTCATGATGATCGAGCGGTTCCAGCCCGACGAAACCACCATCATGGTGCTGGTGGCGGTCCTGGTCGGGCTGCTGGGCGGGTTCGGGGCCATCCTGTTCCGCTGGCTGGTGGATCTGTTCCAGGGCCTGACCATCGGCCACGGCGAGGATACGGCGGCCCTGCTGGCATCGGTGCCCTGGTGGAAGAGACTCCTGTTGCCGGTGGTGGGCGGGCTCATCGTGGGACCGCTGGTGCATTTCGGGGCGCGTGAGGCCAAGGGCCACGGGGTCCCCGAGGTGATGGGGGCCATGGTCTTCCGCAAGGGCGTCATCCGCCCCATGGTGGCGGTGGTCAAAATCCTGGCCAGCGCCCTGACCATTGCCTTCGGCGGGTCCGTGGGACGCGAAGGCCCCATCGTGCAGATCGGCTCGGCCATGGCCAGCACCCTGGGCCAGTGGCTACGCTTCTCCCCCCAGCGCCTGCGCACCCTCATCGGATGCGGGGCAGCCGCGGGCATCGCCGCCACCTTCAACGCCCCCATTGCCGGGG
>Ga0209692_10001408_pt1 | contig 33326 bp, 23 predicted proteins | sample tdDd472_FD_187129 | JGI IMG/M metagenome (GOLD analysis project Ga0209692, IMG submission 187129) | Marine sediment microbial communities from the Atlantic coast under amendment with organic carbon and nitrate - tdDd47.2 (SPAdes)... | ecosystem: Environmental > Aquatic > Marine > Coastal >...
CCAATAGTAAGCTGGAAGATGCGCACGCCACCCTGGAGTTGCGAATCGAGGAGAGGACACGCGAACTGGTCGCCATCAATGAGCGGATGCATGGAGAGATCGTGGAGCGTGTCCGCACTGAAGAGAAGCTGTTGCAGGCCCGTGGCGAACTCGAAGCAGTAAATGAGAAACTGGAGTTGCTCGCTTCGCTGGATGGCCTGACGGGTATCGCCAACAGACGTATCTTCAATGAAACACTGGAACGGGAGTGGAAGCATTGCATGCGTGAAGAGCAGCCTATTTCGCTGCTCCTTCTGGATATTGATTATTTCAAGCTTTACAATGACACCTATGGTCATCAGGCCGGAGACAACTGCCTCAAGGCTATCGGAGCCGCTCTCACCAAGAGCGGTGTTGCCAAACGTCCGGGAGACCTCGTGGCCCGATATGGTGGTGAGGAATTTGTGGTCATTCTCAGCCATTCCAGCGAAGAGTATGCACGTACGGTTGCTCAACTGATATTAGAGGCTGTGGCTCAACTGGCCATTTCGCACTCGGCTACCAAGGTTGAGGGTGCCGCAACCGTGACGGTTAGTGTAGGAGTGGCCTGCATGGCACCCACGCACGGCGACACATACTCCCATCTTGTGAAGCGGGCGGATGAAACCCTGTATCTCGCCAAGGAGCGGGGCCGGAACAGGGTCGAGGTTTTCGAGAAAACAGACTCGGAAGACACTCCTTCCTGAGTCATCCCGGTTGACCATGAGTCGGATGGTCTTATTGTATTGCACCGGTATAATAAAATCCTTACCCGTTTTTCGAGGGCGACATGACCAGAGACAGCGACAAAACCCAGGATGAACTGATCATCGAACTGGCCGAGCTTCGGGCCAGGCTCTTTGTGTGCGAAGATATCATCGCCGACAAGGACCGGCAGGCCGAAGCCTGCACTGTGGAGTGCGGCAACGAAATCGAGCAGCTCAGGGAAGCAAAAGAAAAATTCAGCCTGGCGAACATGATCGTTGAGAATTCTCCGGCCGTGCTCTTTCGCAGGGTGGCCGACGATACTTACAAGCTGGTCTATGTTTCAGAAAATATCAGCCAGTGGGGATACACTGCCGAAGCGTTCCTGTCGGGTGAGATCACCTTCGATATGGTCATTGATCAGGGTGACAATGACAGATTGGGAGATGAAATCAGGCGCTACGCCGAACTGGATTTGGAGGAATATACTCAGGAGTATCGCCTCAAGACGGCAGACGGCGAGTGGCGATGGGTGTCCGATGTGACGTCCGTGGTTCGGGACGAAAACGGCAAGAAGCTCTTCAATCAGGGTGTGCTCATGGACATCACCCGGCGCAAAGAGGTCGAGGCGGCTTTGTCCGACAGCGAATTCAAATTTCGGCGCACCATCGAAAGCACGGGAGAGGGTTATGTCCTGCTCGACAGCGATCTTTTCATACGCGAAGTAAACGATGCCTATTGCCACATGCTCGGCTACAGCCGTGAGGAGCTTCTCGGCAGACGACCACATGATTTTGCCACCCTTGAATATCAACGCTTTCTCGAATCCAATCATGATCGTATTCTTGGGCAGGAACATCGTCGTTTCGAGGGTACGATGATCCACAAGGACGGGCATGTCGTCCCGATCCTGATCAACGCCAATACCCTGCGCGACGCTGATGGCGAGTTCCTCGGTAACGTGGCTTTTGCGGCCGACATCACCGAGCAGAAGAAGGCCGTCGAACTGGCGGGTGAGGTCCAGAAAAGTCTGCAACCTGATGCGGCCCCCGTCATAGCAGGTCTGGACATAGCAGGCTCGTCTGTTGCCAGCGAAATAGCCGGCGGCGACTATTATGATTATCTGGAAGATCATGACTCTGAGAACCCGACACTGTCGGTGGCTGTGGGCGACATCTCAGGTCACGGCGTGGATGCGGCCCTGCTCATGACTACGGCCCGTGGCTTTCTGCGCATGCGTGCAGCTCAGCCCGGGAGTCCGGCTCAGATCATAACTGAGATGAATCGCCATCTGGCTAACGATCTTTATGGTTCCGGGCGGTTCATGACCATGTTCTACCTCAAGCTGGACCCGGAGAAACAGTCGGCCCGCTGGGTGCGCGCCGGCCATGATCCGGCCATGATATATTGCCCAGGGTGCGACTGCTTTACGGAACTGGGTGGTTCAGACTCGGGGCTGCCTCTGGGTGTCATCCATGAGTCCGAATATGATGAGCAGGATAATGAGCTTGCACCCGGTCAGATCATCGCCATTGGCACCGACGGGATCTGGGAGTCCAGGAATCCGGCAGGCGAGATGTTCGGCAAGGAACGATTCAAGGATGTCCTGCGCGAACATGCGAAAGACTGCGCCCAGGAAATCATGGACGCAGTCTTTGAAGCGGTTCGCAAGTTCACGCGGGGAGCCAAGGCCGACGACGATATCACTCTGGTCATTGTCAAATACGGATTCAGCGATGACCATGACGATTGCGAGAGCTGTGTCAGTTAAGCTGCTCTGCCCTCGTGAGTCTGATCGGCTTGTATTACTGACGAGTAAACGTCAGGGTTCCGTCCTGGTTGAATTCCCGGATGGTGACAGCCGTTGCGTCGCCCTCACCGTTCACCGTGAAATCAAAGTGATATTCAGGATCGTTTGGATCCATGGCAAGCCAGTCGCCTGCAAAGGTGTTCATGGTCCTATGGGTCACCTTGATGTTGATCTGTTGGGTTGAGCCCAGTCTGATCATGAGGCTTTTCTTCTCAGCATAAACCGTCAAGTCGCCGTAAATTGGGCTCTGGTATTTCCCCGCATATGCTTCAAGGGGCAGCCCCGGCAACTCCGGTGTCTGCTTTGCCTTTTCCGCTTTGGATTGTTCCTCTTCTGCTTTCTTTTCATCATCCATGAACTGTTCGTTCCAATCCGCGTCCTCGTTGCCGGACATCATTTCGAAAAACTGCAGGCCGAGTGCGTCGGCCAGCTTGTGGTGGCCCAGATTGGTGAGCACGATCAGCCCCAAGTCGAGATCGGGAGAGAAGGCCACGATCGAGCAGATGCCGGAAGTCCCGCCGTTGTGCCAGATCATGGTTGTCTTTTTCAGGTGGGTTTTCATCCATCCCTGAGCATATGAGCCGTGGAATTCACCGACCTTCACCGGGGTCTTGGGCATATGCATGTAGTCTGCGGATTCCTGGCTGAAGATGCGTGTCTTGCCGACCACGCCACCGTTTTTCTGAGCGGTAACCCACTTGGCCATGTCCAGGGCGCTTGAATTGAGCCCGCCCGCTGGACCATAGACGTAGGGCCAGTTGAGGTTCATGGAGCCGTGCTTGATGGGCTGAGCCTTGCCGTTGACCAGCTCGTGGAGGTCTGACCCGTTTTCCACTTTGGTCAGACCTGCCTCGTCCACCGACGACCGATTCATGCCGAGCGGATTCAGAATGCGCTCGTGGATAAGGGTTTCCCAGCTCTTGCCAGTCTGCAATTCCTCGACCTTGGCCCCGGCCACGAACAGGTTGTTCACGTAGGAGAATTTGTCCCGGAAGCTGTATGTCGGTTTGATGTAGCGCATGGATTTAATGATATGGTCGCGGTCAAATCCGATGAAGCACTGGAGATCACCAGCATAAAACGGCATGCCGCTGTGCTGTGCGAACAGGTCATGGATGCGGAACTCGCGGGTCACCCACGGGTCGTACATCATGAATCCGGGGAAGTGATCGACCACACGGTCATCCCAACCCACCGTGCCTTCGTCCACCAGTGTGGCCATCAACGCCACCGTGAACGCCTTGGTGGTGGAGCCGACCTGAAAGATTGTATCCGGTGTTACCGGTCGGTTGGTGCCGGCTCGTTTGGTGCCGAACCCCTTGGCGTAGACGACCTTGTCGCCCTTGACCACGGCGATGGACATGCCGGGGACCTTCCATTCTTTCATGCCCTTCTTGGCGTAAGTTTCGAATTGTTTGAGTGAGTCCTCAAAGGAATCGGCAAGTGCAGCATGAGGCAGGGAGATTGACAGTATTGCCGTGAGTATCAGGAAGAGCGAAATTCTTTTCAGCATGTCAGAGACCTCCATGTGATGAGTGTTGTCATACTTAATGCAGGTTTTCTCTTTGTATAACAATTAGAAATGAGCGGTTGCCGTGAGCAACATCCATGGCTTACTCTGGTTTCGGAGGCTAAATGCGCAAAATCACTATCCTCATTTTCCTTTTGCTCGCCACTCTGTTTGCGGGGTCGTCCCTGGCTGCACCTGACAGCCTGACGAGGGTTACCCGTGCGTGGAAGGGAGACCTGCCGGAACTGCTTGAGAAACGGCACCCCATCCGGGTGCTGGTCAGCTACAACCGAACAAATTTCTTCATGGTCAGGGGCGAGATGCGCGGCCTTGAGTTCGATCTGATGCGGGCCTATGAAAAATATCTGGCCAAAACGCACAAGAAGGATCATGTCCGCATGGTTTTCGTGGCCGTGCCGTTCGACGACCTCATCCCCGCACTGCTCGATGGCCGGGGAGATATTATTGCTGCCGGGCTGACCGTGACCCCTGATCGCAGCAAGAAGGTGTCATTCTCAACGCCGTACCGGGCGAACATTACCGAGATCATCATTAGCGGCAGAGGGGTCAAACCCATCGCTGCGCTTACCGACCTTGCCGGACAGACTGTGCATGTCCTGGCCGGGAGCAGTTATGCAGCTCACCTGGAATCGGTCAACGCGGAGTTGAAAAAGCGCGGTATGAAGCGGATCAAAATAGTTCAGGCTGACAGCCACCTGGTGACCGAAGACCTGTTGGAGATGGCCGAGCGTGGCATGATCAAATATACGGTTGCCGACGGTCATTTGGTTGAAGTCTGGAAGTCTGCCTTGCATGGGCTAAAGGTATTCACCGATATCCCGCTCCATTCCGGTGGTGATCTGGCCTGGGCAGTCCGACCCGGCAGCAAGGAGCTGGTTAAAAGCCTGAGCGATTTCGCGACAACGGTGCGTCAGGGAACGCTCATGGGCAACATGGTATTCAACCGCTATTATGTGAATACCGACTGGGTGAAGAATCCCACGGATGCGTCGGAGCGAAAGAAGCTCGGTCCCATGGTCGAGTTGTTTGAGAAGTATGCCAAAATGTATGGTTTCGACTGGCTCAAGATCGCTGCTCTGGCTTATCAGGAATCCCGGTTCGACATGGGACTGAAAAGCTCCATGGGCGCGGTGGGCGTCATGCAGATCAAGCCATCAACTGCGGGCGACCCCAATGTGAACGTGCAGGATATCCATGAGCTTGAGAACAACATCCACGCCGGGGTCAAATACCTGCGCTTCCTGCGCGACAACTATTTCAAGGACGTGGCAAGGGATGCACAGGTGGACTTTGCCTTGGCCGCATACAATGCCGGCCCCAATCGGGTCATCGGGCTTCGCAAAAAGGCCAGGGAAATGGGTCTTGATCCGAACATATGGTTCGGTAACGTGGAGTGGGCCGCTTATAGTGAAATAGGTCCGGAAACGCCGACCTACGTGGCCAACGTCCAGATGTACTTTGCGGCCTACAAGTCGGTGGCCAAGGTGCTCACCAGCCGTGAAGGCGCGAGTAAGTAAGTTAAGCGGAAGGCGCAAGAAACCAACCGACCTTGCGGTCGTCGGGCATAAGTCAACAGACCGAACCGCTAATGCGACCGGTCAGCTACGAACGACTTATCAGGTCTCGGCTAGTAGCGGGGGCGGGGAGCGCGCGGCTTGGCTTCGTTGACCTTCAAGGTCCGTCCACCCATGTCCGTGCCATCCAGGGCCTCGATGGCCGCCAAAGCTCCCTCATCTTCCATCTCGACAAAACCGAATCCGCGCGGGCGGCCGGTCTCACGATCTTCAATGAGTTTCACGGATGTTACCTCGCCGTGGGCGGCGAACATGTTGCGGACATCGTCTTCTGTGGCGCTGAAAGGCAGGTTGCCAAGGTAAATGCTCTTCATCTCGAAATGCTCCAACTAAAAAAATCAAATACATGACCGCTGACCAAATCCTAAGCACAATGCATAACAAGCCAACGGATTAGATTAGCCATTACGCCACGTTGAGTATTACGTCAACCCGGTGTGGGATTTGGGAGGAGTGCTTTTTGATTGAGGCTATGACTGAGAAAAATGTTCAATGACTTGGACAGTGACTGGTGTAAGAGCGATGGTTTGGATGCCTGTTTTCCTCTAAAACCCCGCCCTTGCCCTTTAGCTGGTACATATGTATGGGTACCCCCTGCCGCTCTCTCAAGCGGACAATATATATTTCAAGGAGTACATCATGGCTACAAATGTTGATGAGATCACAATCAATTATTCCGAGGACAACCAGCTTATCGTCAAAGAGCTGGACAAGGTCATCCTTTCCAAGGGCGCATGGACCACAATCATATTCCGTTACCAGGAACTTAACCGCGCCAAGGGCGAGTACGGTCCGGAAAAATTCACCATCCGCCGTTACCAGAAAGTGGACGGCACCTACCGCCCCAAGTCCAAGTTCAACATCTCCAGCCAGGCTCAGGCGCAGAAAATCGTCGATGCCCTCAACGGCTGGATCGACACTGAGTAGGTCTGATTAAAATTTCGCGCTGGCAGCACTTCTGTTCTGCCAGCGCGGTTTTTTTATATCCAAGATAGAGAGAAACTCGGAGAGTGCTTATGTTCCTTGGTTCTCATATGTCCATAGCCGGAGGCCTGCACATGGCCTTCGAGCATATCCGAGCCGTTGACGGCACCGCGCTTCAGATATTCACCCGCAATCAGCGCCAGTGGAAAATCCCGCCCCTTTCCAAGTATGACATCGAACTCTTTTCGATAGCCCGTGAGCAGTGGGGGGATTATCCCATCGCGGCCCACGATTCCTACCTGATCAATCTCGCCTCCAATAAAGACGAGCAGATTGATCGATCCCTGCTCTCATTCAGTGAAGAATTGCGGCGCATAGAAGCCCTTTCCATTCCCTGGCTTGTCACCCATCCCGGCTCCCATCTTGGCGACGGTGTGGATGTCGGTATCGAGCGGTATGCAGCCAATCTGGACCGGGCCATCGAATCATCCGGCACTTCGCAGTGCATGGTCCTGCTGGAAACCACAGCCGGGCAGGGAACCAACCTCGGTTCGACCTTCGAGGAACTGGCCCGGATCATCGAGCTTTCCGCCCACCCCGACCGCATTGGTGTCTGCTACGACACCTGCCATACGTTTGCTGCAGGCTATGATCTCCGCACGCCTGAAACCTACACCGCCACCTTTGACGCTTTCGACCGCATCATTGGCCTGGACCGGCTCAAGTTCTTCCATGTCAACGACACCAAGAACGAATTCAATTCCCATAAAGACCGCCACGAGCATATAGGCAAGGGCGAGATAGGCCTGGAGGGTTTCCGCAGCCTGATGCAGGACCCCCGCTTTGCCGAGGTCCCCAAGACCCTTGAGACGCCCAAGGAAAAGGATCTCAAAGACGACGTGCGCAACCTGAAGACTCTCCGTTCATTGGCTCAAGGCTGACAATCAGGTAGACTGGATTCATGCAGAAACTCGACGCCATCATTTTTGATTTCGACGGCACTCTGGCCGAACTGACCATTGACTTCGATTTCATGAAAACCAAGATCGCCGCCCTTGGCGAGGTCTTCCTTGGTGAGCGACCGGAACCCGGTTCGACCCCGGCCCTCGAGTGGCTGGAAGAGCTGGTTCAGGAAGCCCTCAAGTGGGATCGTGACGAGGGGATGGAATTTCGCACGCGCGGCCAACTGGTCATTACGGCCATGGAGCTGGATGCCGCACGTGAGGGGAAGCTGTTCGATTTCACCCGCCCGGCCCTGGAGAGACTGAGCCGACGTGGTGTGGCTGCCGGGGTCATCACCCGCAATATCTCTGCTGCGGTCAGGGTCGTGTTCCCGGACATCGAGCAGTTCACCCAGGTCTTCATCCCCCGTGAGATCGCGGCATGCGTCAAACCTGATCCCGGTCATCTCCATCAGGCTCTTGAATGTATCGGTGCAGACCCGGCCCGGTCGCTCATGGTCGGTGACCACCCCATGGACATCGAGACCGCCAAGGCCGCCGGGACCATGTCCGCCGCAGTGACCAGCGGCAACACGAAAGCCGAGGCGTTTAGCCATCTCGCCCCGGATTTTGTGGCCCCCGATGTTGCAATACTTATGGGCAATCTTGACAAAGCTGGTCTGATATAAATTTCTTGTCGGCGTGTATTGAAAAAGGTATCTTCTTATGAGGTATTCCTATCGACAGAAGGTATAGTTGTATGATGAATGATGCTTGGAAAAATGGCATGTCCGCGGAAGAAGCGCGCGCAGCAATGGAAAAAGACCCGGACCTGCTCTGGGAATTGCCTGCCGAGGACGAACCGGCGGAAGAAGCTCCTGTTGAAGCCGCTCCCGTAGATGAAACTCCCAGGGTTCCCATCCAGGAGGAGCTTCGCCGGGTGGACAAGATGTACGGCGAGGCACTGGGTTATGCCCACGAGTTCATCGATGACATCAAGAACGGCAAGCCATTTGATTTTAATGAGGCCGCTCCGCTGGTGAACGATTTCATCGATTCTGTGTTCCGCAATGAATCTGCAGCGGCAGCCATCAGCAAGCTCAAGGCCTTCGACGAATATACCTACACCCATTGCATCAACGTCTCCATCCTGGCCGTGATTCTCGGCAAGAGGCTTGGTTATTCTCGCGACAGACTGGAATTGCTCGGAATTGCAGGCTTATTTCATGACGCTGGCAAGGCGGTCATCCCCAACAATATTCTCAACAAGCCCGACAAGCTCACCGATGAAGAGATGAACATCATGCGTACCCATCCCCTGCGCGGGTACCAGATTCTGAAAGACCAGCCCGGTATCCCCATGGAGGTTTTGCGCGGCTGTCTGGAGCATCACGAAAAACATGATGGCAGCGGTTACCCGCGTGGTCTCAAGGGTGATGAAATAAGTGATTTCTCGCGTCTGCTCACAGTAGTGGATGTCTATGATGCCCTGACCAGCAGGCGTGTCTACAAGGACCCCATGCCGCCAGGCCAGGTCCTGGCCATGATGTACAAATGGCGGGTTACGGATTTCCATCCCAATATCGTGGAAGAGTTCATCAAGAGCCTCGGCGTCTACCCGGTGGGCAGCTTTGTCCGTCTCAGTTCAGGCAAACATGCTGTGGTTGTGGATCATAATCCGGTCGATCCCCTGCACCCGTCCGTACGGGTGGTTTACGACAGCAGGATGCATCAGATTCCTATGGTCACGGTTAATCTGGCCGATGAAGGCGACAAGGTTAAAATTACCGATGTCATCAATCCAGACGAGTATAAGGTGGATGTCTACAGGCTGATTCAGTAGTCGAGACCAACATGGAAATGAAAGATGCGGGAGCTTTATCGATAAAGTTCCCGCATCTTTTTTGGTTTTGTAAATCTTTCTACATCTTGACCAATTCGTATTCCCGCGAACCCAGTCCGATCTCTTCGGCGTATTCCAGACCCATGTGTTCGGGGACGTTCTGGTGGATGGCCGCGAACTTGTTCTGGCCGGGCAAGACGCCGAATGGCAACTGGCTCGGGTAGAGCGGCTGGGCGTCGCTGACCAGATCCATGGATGCCTGGTCCACGGCCACGGGGTCGAAGCTGGCGAGGATGCCGATGTCCGGACAGATGGGCGCGTCAGTGAAGCCCACGCAATCGCAGTCCGGCACTACATCCATGACGAAGTTGATGTGCAGTCCCGGTGTTTTTTTGGTCTTCATGACGGCCACGCAATATTCCATCATTCGTTCCAGAAATTCCTGAACTCCGATCTTCCAGTTCACTTCCAGCGCGCCATGTCGGCAGGCCACGAAGCAGCCGCCGCAACCCACGCATTTCTCGGGATTGAGTGCGATCTTGCCTGTGGTTTCGTCCATGTAAAGTGCGCGGGTTTTGCAGACCTTGGTGCACGCTTCGCACGCCTCGCAATTGTCAGCTGTGACCACAGGTCCGGTGGAGAAATGTTGCTGCATTTTGCCTTTCTTGCTGGCGCAGCCCATGCCGATGTTCTTGAGCGCTCCGCCGTATCCGGCCAGTTCATGTCCCTTGAAATGATTGAGCGATACAAATGAATCCGCCTCGGCGATGGCCCCGGCGATGTATGCTTCACCGATGTGTTTGCCGCCCACCGGAACAGTCACCTCATGCTCGCCCTTGAGCCCGTCGGCGATGATTACCGGCGCGTTCAGGATCAGCGGGTCCCAGCCATGATGGGCCGCGCACAGGGTGTGTGATACCGCCTCGCCGCGCTGGCCGACATAAAGGGTCGAGGCATCGGTCAGGAACGGTTTGCCCCCGGCCTCGCGTATGAAGTCGAGTATGGGCTTGATCCACAAGGGGCGCAGGAAACCGGTCACGCCTTTTTCGCCGAAATGCAGCTTGATGGCAGACAGGTCGCCGTCGCTGATATGCTGGTCGGCCTTGGCGGCCTTGAGCAGGCTACGCATCCGCTTTTCAAAAGGTGCCTTTGATGAGGCCCTGAGATTCCAGAAATATACTTTTGAAGCCATGGCGGTGTCCTTTGGGGTTTGATGTCTGAAGCCTATGTATCACGGATGGGGCAGGGGGCGGAAGGTGATTATATCTATCTCACAGTCATGAAAAAGGCCTCCCGAATCGGGAGGCCTTGTGTATGTCTTTATGCCGGCTTCGGCTACAGAATGGGCAGGTATTTATCGAGTTCGTACTCGGTGACCTGAGTGCTATACTCGTCCCATTCAGCCATCTTGTTCTCGACCAGTGCGGTGTGCAGGTGCTCGCCGAGAACTTCCTTCATGAACTTGGATTTGCGCAGGTTCACGGTAGCTTCGTGCAGGGAGCCGGGCAGTGCCTTGATCTTGTTGCGCTTGAGGGTGCGGTCGTTCATGGAGAAGATGTCTTCTTCAACCGGGTCAGCCAGCACGTAGTTTTCTTCCATGCCCTTGAGTCCGGCAGCAAGCTGGACGGCGAAGCAGAGATACGGGTTGGCAGCCGGGTCCGGGCAGCGCAGCTCCATGCGGGTGGCGTTCTCCTTGCCGGGCTTGTACATCGGCACGCGAACCAGCGCGGAGCGGTTGCGGCGCGCCCAGGCGATATAAACCGGGGCCTCGTAGCCGGGCACCAGGCGTTTGTAGGAGTTGACCCACTGGTTGGTGACGGCCACGAATTCGGGGGAGTGTTTCAGGATGCCCGCGATGTAGGATTTTCCTTCCGGGGACAGGTGGTATTCATCGTTGGCATCGTAGAATACGTTGCGGCCGTTCTTGAAGAGCGACTGGTGGACGTGCATGCCGGAGCCGTTCTCACCGAAGATCGGTTTGGGCATGAAGGTGGCGTAGCAGCCGTGTTTGCGGGCAGTCTCCTTGACCACAACTCGGTAGGTCATGGAGGTGTCGGCCATGATCATGCCTTCCTGATAGCGCAGGTCGATCTCGTGCTGTGACGGCGCAACCTCGTGGTGGGAGTACTCCACCTGGATGCCCATGGCATCGAGGGCGAAGATGATGTCGCGGCGGATGTTGTTGCCCAGATCGAGCGGCGGTGCGTCGAAGTAGCCGCCAGCGTCGAGGACCTCGGTGTCCTGGTCGTCGGCAAAGAGGAAAAATTCGAGTTCGGGACCGACGTAGAAGGTGTAGCCCTTTTCTGCGGCCTGACCCATGACCTTCTTCAACACGTAGCGGGAGTCGGCCTCGAACGGCGCGCCGTCAGGGCTGACCACGTCGCAGAACATGCGGGCAACCGGGCGATCGGATGGTCTCCATGAGCATATCTGGAAGGTGGTCGGGTCCGGCATGGCCACCATGTCGGATTCGTCGATGCGGCAAAACCCGAGGATGGAGGAGCCGTCAAAGCCCATGCCTTCTTCGAAGGAAGCTTCCAGTTCGTTGGGTGTGATCTGGAAGCTTTTCAGCGTACCGAGAATGTCCAGAAACCAGTATTGGATGAAGCTGACATTGTAGTCCTTGACCGCTTTCATCACGTCATCTGCATTCTTGCAATTGAAAACAGGGATGTTCATATCAGGTCCTCCGTAAAGTTAAATTGTCCGGCAGACTATACGTATGGCTATAAGCAGTAACAAGCTTCATGCCATAATTATAATGGTGATCAATGTGCGCTGTTTAGACTATTTGTATGACCGCAATTCATTGAAAAAGAAAGGGAAAATCACATTATTGGGAAAATTCCCGGCAAATCCGTCGATTTCAGAGAACAATTTTGTCACAAAACTGCCAACCCGCCAAAAACAAGGGTGAAAATCCGTTACATTAATGTGATTTTTTCAATAACCGTTGGAAAAACCGGTCGTCCCGCTCATCCAAACGGGTCAATCCGCACTTTTTAGCTTCCACTTTAGCGGCCCCAAACTCCTCTGCGGTGATCATGCGATCTATCTCGGCAAATTGGTTCGCCTCTCCGCATGGGCGATACTGGTCCATCAGGTTCAGGTAGGTATTCTTCGATAGCCCGGCCAGAAAGTGTATCCACTTGTCAGTGCCTGCGATGCCGCCCGGCATGACAAGATGCCGAACTAGCAAACCGCGTTCGGCAATGCCGTTTCCATTCAAGGTCAGATCCCCCACCTGTCGGTGCATTTCCTTCACAGCCGCTTGCGCCCATTTGGGATAGTCCTTTGCTCGAAGGTATTGCTTTGATGGCGCCGAGTCCCACATCTTCACATCCGGCATGTAGATGTCCACCACGCCGTCCAGTAGCTTGAGGGTTTCCAGGGAATCATAGGAACTCGTATTGTAGACCAGCGGAATTTTGAGTCCGTAGTCCACGGCCAGGGTTAGGGCTTCAAGGATCTGGGCCACGTTATGGGAAGGTGTCACGAAATTGATGTTGTGGCAGCCCTCGTCCTGCAGGGAGAGCATGACCCCGGCCAACTGGTCCGGTTCGGCAGCCACTCCTGCATTTCCGTCATGGCTGATGTCGTAGTTCTGGCAGAACCGGCAACCCAGGTTGCAGCCTGCAAAGAAGATGGTACCCGAACCGTGCTCCCCGACCAGAGGAGCTTCCTCACCATAGTGCGGATTGTAGCTCGCCACCACGCTCCTGTGCCCAATACCGCAGAACCCCCGCTCATCCTCTAGCCGATTCACTCTGCACTCGCGAGGGCACATTCGGCATTCGGCCAGCATGGAAATCGCAAGGTCGGCCCTGCGTTTCAGTTCACCTGTATTATGGAGTTCAAGGTAGGATGGTCTCATCGCACTACCAAAAAGTTTGGGAAGGAAGAGCGCTAGAGGGAAACCTTTTTCAAAAGGTTCCCTCTAGCATCTTCATTAGAGCTTACTTGACCACCAGTACGGGGCAGTTGGCGGTGTGGAGGACTCTGTGTGTGACCGAGCCGAGGAAGAGTCCTTCGAGGTCGGACTTGCCCTTGGAGCCGATGACGATGAAATCGCACTTTTCGACATCGGCGACATTGGCGATGACTTCAGCCACATCGCCGCCGATGATGAGGTCGAGGAAGTCGACCTTGGCTGAGGTCAGCTTGTCCCGATAGTGTCCCATGACTGCTTCGGCTCCCTTGGTCAGGTATTCGAGCAGATCATCCGCATTGGGCTGGCCGATGCCTGTGGGCACGGGTCTGCGTACGTGCAGCAGGACTACAGAGGTGTTGTTTTCGTTGGCGATGTCGATGGCCATGTCGGCGGCTGCATCGGAAAAAGCCGAGCCGTCAACGGGCAGGAGAATTCTGGTAATCTTCATGAGGTGACCTCCTTAGTTCTCCGGACGCTCCTCATTGCCCATGAATTCTTCCATGGTGGCGTGTCCGGGCTGGCAGACGTCGTCGGGTTTCAGGATGGAGCCGATGGTCAGCCAGATGATTTTCACATCCAGTATAACCGATTGATTGTCTATGTACCAGACGTCGAGTGAAAATTTATCATCCCATGAAATTGCGTTGCGTCCATTGACCTGCGCCCAGCCGGTTATGCCGGGCTTGACCTCGTGTCGTCGGGCCTGGAACGGCGAGTAACGTTCGAGATACTGCATGAGCAGCGGGCGGGGGCCGACCAGGGACATCTCGCCCTTGAGCACGTTTATCAGCTCTGGCAGTTCGTCCAGGGACGTGGAGCGCAGGAATCGGCCAAAGGGCGTCAACCTGTCGCAGTCGGGCAGCGGGGTGCCGTCAGGACTGTTGGCGTCGCGCATGGTGCGGAACTTGATGATTTCGAAGGGCTTGCCATTCAAGCCGGGCCGGGACTGACGAAAGAGTACCGGGCTGCCGAGCCTGGTCCTCACCAATATCGCGGTGATGAGCAGCACGGGCCACAGCAGCAACAGCGCGGGGATGGTCAGGATCAGGTCGAAGAGCCGTTTCATGTCAGCTCCATGAAGGACAGGATGGCGTCGTTGACTTTGTCCACATCGAATTTCTCTTCGGCGAGTTTGCGGCTTGCCGCACCCATGGTCGTGGCAAGAGTGGGGTCGGTGATGAACTTTTCCATTGAGTTGGTGATGGCGTCCACGTCCTTGAGCGGTGTGAGAAAACCGTTCTGGCCTTCCACGACAGTCTCGCGGCAGCCGGGAGCGTCGGATGTGACAATGGCCCGTCCCATGCTCATGGCTTCGAGTATGGAACGCGGCGTGCCTTCGCGGTAGTAGCTGGGCAGGACATAAACGCTCGAACCACCGATAAGTGGACGGACGTCATCCACCGGGTCGAGAATCTCTACAACCCCTTCCTTTTTCCAGGCGGCCACTTCACTGGGCTTGATGCCGTCTCCGCCTTCTTCCATGGGGCCTGCGATACGGAAGATCGCTTCAGGGTGTTTCTCCTTGAGTCGGCGGGCGGCCTCGACAAACAGGCCAACGCCCTTGGAGCGCACCAGTCGTGACAGGCACAGGAAGACCGGCTTCTCCGGTAGCGGTGCGACTGCGAAATGCTCAAGGTCGATGCCGGAACCGCCGACCACCGTGGTCTGTGCGTGGTCCGGAATGACGTCGAGTTTCTGGAAAAAGGCCTGATCGTCCGGGTTCTGGAAGATGATGCCGTCGCAGGACTTGAGGCCGGAGCGGTACATGCCCTTGGCGATGTTGAATAGCATCCGGCGCTTGAATCCCTTGTCCTCGGTAAAGGCGTAACCAAGCCCGGTGATCATGGAGTAGACGCGCTTCTTGTGTCCCACCCAGGCCATGCGGGCGGCCATGGAGCCGTATACCACCGGCTTGAAAGTGTATGACAGGACGATGTCCGGCTTGATGCGGTACAGGACCTGCTTGAGATGGAGCAGGCTGCCGAGATCGGCAATAGGGTTTAAACCGCGGCGGGTCAGCGGGATCATGGAGTAATCCACACCCATCTCTTCAAGCTGCGGTGCGACGTCCGGGATGTGACTGGGTGCCAGTGCGTGGACTTCATGACCCAAGGCCACGAGCCGCTTGAGCAGCGGCCCCCTGAAATTGATAAGCGACGGGGCGTACCCGCCGATGACGACTATTTTCATGTATTCTCTTGTCTACTTGAGTTGTTGCCGGTGCGGCGATCACTCTTTTTTAGCAAAAGGGGCGGGGTTTGGGAACTGGGGTTTTTAAGATGGAAAAAGCGGCTGACGGAATTACATCCCTCAGCCGCTTTGCTTGTCTTGATTGTGTGTCTTTTTTGACTGAGCCAGGTGGCGAAGTTGAACTGTCGACTTGTAGATTATGAATTCGCACTAGCAGTCAGATAATAATACCGCCCCGCAATATAGATGACTATTTTGTGGGTATGAGTGGAAATGTTTTTACCCAATGGTTTGGACGCATCGTCTATCGCCTGCTCATCATTTTTACAATGGTTGCAGCGGGGTGGTCGTTGCCGCCAAATGCAGTAGCAGAGCAATTGTCGTTTGAGTTGCTCTCTCCGCCCTACCGCCAGGCAGAGGCTGAGGAAATCGCACGGCAGTTGGGTGACCTTGGAATTCAAGCCCGCGTGCAGATTCTCAATAAGTCCGATCTGCGCAAGGAGGCGAAAGAAGGCGGTGCGGATGCTTACCTGACGGACTGGGGGAGCGCATTCTTCGCCCCCTTCGATCTCGCAGTACCTAAGCTCTCCAGCAAGGGGCGAGGTAACTTCTCATTCTACAGCAACAAGCGGGTGGACATGTTTCTTAAGGAGGCGTCCACCTCGGCTAATCCTACGGTTCGTTCTCTGCTATACCGCAGGGCGCAGAAAATAGTCTGTCGTCAGGCTCCATGGGTGTTCGGTTATATTCTTCCCCGTTTTGACGCTGTTCAGAAAGACGTAAACGGATATGTTTCGTCAATGGACGGTTCCCTTGACCTGCGTATGGTGGATGCCGGGAATGGAGGCGCGATCTCTGTCGGATTGAATCTGGACAAGGTGCAGAGTTTCGACCCCGGAAATCATCGCAGCAGGGGAACCGAAGCTGTTTTGCGGTGTGTTTTTGATGGTCTCGTAGGCCGATCTCCGGAGGGCAAGATCATCCCTCTTCTGGCAGAATCATGGCGGCTTATCGGCGACAGGACCTATGAGTTTTCTCTAAGAAAGAATGTCGTTTTTCACGATGGCAGTCCTTTTACCTCCAGGGATGTAGAGTTCACTTTTCAGCGGGTTCTCAATCCCTTCGGAATATCCGGGCGGCAAAGCCCAAGGAAGAATCTGCTTGGTCCATTGTCCACCGTCGCTGTCGTCGATGACTATACGGTTCGCCTGATTTTGAAGAATCCGTTCCCCGTTTTACTACAGGCTCTGGTGCATTTTCAGATTGTACCCAAGGCATATATTCAAAAGGTTGGTGACGCTGGTTTCTCCCGGAAGCCAGTTGGGGCAGGGCCGTTCGTCCTAGTGGATGATATCCCGGGCAAGCAAGTTGATTTGAAACGATTTGCCAAATATTGGCACCCGGATGTGGTGCCTGAACAGGTGACAATCAAGCTTCTCCCCCATCCCGAGGATCGTTTGCAAGCTCTCATTTCCGGCGAGGCTGATATAATCCAATCCGTGCCACTGGCTCAGGCAACTGAAGCAAAAAAACTGGCCGATTTTACACTCATGTCCGTCGAAGGCACCCGTTCCTACCAGATCGAACTGAACAACATGAAAGAGCCATTTGACGACATTCGGGTGCGGAAGGCCATGAATTACGCCATAGATTGGAAGCGGGTGTTCTCTGAGGTCTATGGTGACTATGGGGAAAGGTTGGCGACATGCTTCCTGCCGAGCGGTTTTGGTTTCGACTCAGATCTCAAGCCAACTCTTTATGATCCTGAACTTGCCCTCAGACTGCTTATCAGTGCGGGCTATGATGCGGGAAACGGGTCCATCAAATGAGGATGGGAGTGAGTATGAACCGACGCAAAGTATGGTGCCTGACACTTTGTATTCTGTCTTTCCTGTTCGTTTATGCAGGGACGGCTACCGGTTCCGTTCATCCGCAGAAGATCATTGTTGCGGCCGGGGAAAGCAGCGGTCCGTTTTATTTTTTGGATGAGGAAGGCAAGCCCGACGGCTGGATGATCGACCTTTGGGAGTTGTGGTCGAAGAAAACCGGAATCGAAGTCGAATTTCGTATGGACACCTTCGGCAACTCTCTCAAGCTGGTTCGAGACGGAGAGGCCGATGTGCACGCTGGGTGTTTTTACAGCAAAATGCGTGACAAATTTATGGACTATGTCCTTCCGCTGGCCAACGTCCAGACCCACTTTTTTACAGCACGAATAATCATGGTCTCAAGTCTCTGCAAGACCTTCGAGGTTTCACTATCGGCGTCATAAAAGGCGATTACGCTCTTGAAGTCCTTGAGCGAGAGTTGCCAGGTGCCTCGCTTGCCATCTTTGACAGCAACAAGGATATGTTTGATGCGGTCGAACAAAGAGACATCAAGGTCTTCGTGAAAGACACGCTGATCGGATTGAAGACACTTAATGGCCGTGGATTGATGGATAAATTCTCATATATCCCGGACCAGCCGCTATATTCGAAGCCCTTTCTGGCGACAGTCCGGGAAGGTCAAAGTGAACTGGCTAACGTCATTCTGAGTGGAATGAAACAGATAACGCCAGATGAGAAGGCGGAGATTGAGAAATTGTGGACCGGCAACGCCCGGGCCGGAGTCGGTGACAAGTTGGTTGTGAGTTGCATGATCGACTATCCGCCTTTTTCTTTTAGGACCAAATCAGGCAAACCGGCCGGACTGCTCGTGGATTTGTGGCATCTTTGGTCTGTTCGGACCGATACGGATATCGAGTTCCGTTTCGGGTATTGGTACGAGACCCTGGATGACATTGCCCACGGTCGGGCGGACGTTCATTCCGGGCTCAATAAGAATACCGACCGAGAGGTCTGGATGGACTTTACTGAGCCTATATTTCTCACTGACACATCGCTGTTCTCTCTTGCGGGTCAACCGCCGGTGACCCTGGAAAGCCTTAAAGGGAAAAAGGTTGGCGTTATCCGGGGGTCGATTCAGGAAACGTGGCTCAAGGAGAATGCTCAATTGGTGCATTGTGTCTCCTTCGTCGGCAGCGAGCAGATGGTGGCCTCTCTTTTGAAGGGAGATGTTGTTGCCCTTTTGGACGAGGGGGTCGCCCTGACTACGGTTCTTTCGCAGTCCGGATGGGCAGGCAAGGTGGAGCGTGCAGAGAATCCGTTATTCTATCGCAATCTGTACGCCGGAACCATTGCAGGTAAGAAAGATTTAGTGAGGAGAATTAACGAAGGATTTCAGCAGATAACACGCAATGAAATTCAGGCGCTTGAGCGTCGTTGGGTACCCGAGACAACGCTCAGGCACTTCGCTGGACAACCCCGGCAGCTTGAACTGACCAGGCGTGAAACGAGCTGGCTCAAGGACCATCAGTCAATGCGGCTTGGTATAGATCCCCGGTGGCCCCCTTTCGAGTTTGTCACTTCTCAGGGGCTTTATGAGGGTATTGTGTCGGAATATATCACAAGGCTCGGAAAGGGGCTTGGTGTTGATATTACCCCTGTTTCAGAAAAAGACTGGCCTGACATGGTCGACAGGATTTGTGCCCAGGATATCGACATGGTGGCTGGCCCGAACTCTGGCGAAGGCGTCGCCGACTATCTTCGCTATTCAAAACCATATTTATCTTTCCCTTTGATTATCCTGGCACGAGAGGACTCCACTTTGCTGAACCTTCGAGACCTCAAGGGGAAAAAAGTTGGTTTGGTAAAAGATTATGACATAGAGGACTCGCTTGATCAGGATGTGCCCGGAGTTGATCTTGTCTTCGTCAGCAATACTGAAGAGGGCCTCCTGAGCCTTGCCAAAGGGAATCTCGATGCGTTGGTATCCAGTACGGTCTCGTATCGCTACCTGACCAGTAAACATGGAATTACAAATGTCAGGGTGGTCATGGCCACTCCTTATTCATTCAGTCTTTCAATGGGGGTCCGAAGGGATTGGCCAGAGCTGGCTGGCATTCTCGACAAGGCGCTCGGTACCATAACCGACTCGGAGCGCGATGACATAATCAACCATTGGCTCAATATCCATATTGAACGGTTCATAGATTGGACCATGGTCTGGCAAGTCGCTCTTGGCATTCTTGCAGTCACCGGACTGATTCTCGGGATAATCATTCATGCGAATAGAAAACTTGCGGCGGAGATTGTTGTCCGGAAACGGACCGAGGCTGCCCTGGCTGAAAGCAGAGGACAGCTCGAGGAGCAGAATCATGAGCTCATTGAAGCTGCAGCATTGAAGGAGGACGTGGAGCGCGTCACCCGTCATGACCTGAAGAATCCGCTCACAAATATCCTGAGCGTTCCGCAATTGCTGATGATGTCGGAAAATATTGAAGAATACCAGAAAGCCATGCTGAAGCGAGTTGAAGAATCGGGATACGCCATGCTCAACATGATCAACCGGTCACTCGATCTGTTCAAGATGGAGCGTGGCACCTACAAATTGGATCCCGTAGATGTGGATCTTGCGGCTGTGGCCCGTAAAGTCATGGCCGATCAGGAATCAGTGGCGAACTCAAAGGAGTTGCCTCTGTCGATTCTTCTGGAAGGCAAACCCGCCAATGACCATGCTACTCTCATTGTCCAGGGCGAAGAGCTCATGTGTTATTCAATGTTCTCGAATCTGGTCCGCAATGCGGTCGAGGCCTCCCCCGAGGGGCTGCCGGTCACTGTCGAGTTGATTCAGGAAGGTGGAGTTGCCGTTTCCATACACAACATGGGAGTCGTGCCGGAAGATATTCGGGACCGTTTTTTCGAGAAATATGCCACTTCAGGCAAATCGCATGGGACAGGGCTTGGAACATATTCTGCGAAACTTATCGCCGAGGTCCACGGCGGAACCATGGATTTCATTACTTCCGAAGAGCAAGGGACAACCGTGACAGTACGGTTTCCGATGTGAATTATGTAATCTTGCCACCCAGGACGAGTTCCAACTTTTTGAAAAGAGTGTCGGGTGTGAAGGGTTTGACGACATAGTTGGTGGCGCCATGCTGGATAGCGCTGACCACGTCTTCCTTGGTGCTATGGGCGGTGAGCATGAGTACGGGAAGATCGTCATACCTGCCTGAGTCTCTGAGGGTGTCCAGAAATTCCATTCCGTTCATGACGGGCATGTCCCAATCGAGAATGATGCAATCGAGAGTGTCATTGTTGAGTTTTTTCCAAGCGATCTTGCCGTCTTCGGCAAAAGTGAAGTTGTGGAAATTGGCGGCACGAAGGATGTCGGCGATGATCTGGCGGATGGACTGGTTGTCGTCCACGATGAGGAATTTCATGTCTTTGTCGATACTCATGCGGCACTACCTTGTTTTGGTGACTGAAGATGAGTGTATTGCTGTGACAATACCATTTTTTGTCGAAAAATCCAGATGAAATAATGCTGGCGTTATTAAGATTGTGCCTCAGAAACGGGTAGTGTGTACAACCACCATTTTCATTTCACAACAAAAAAGCGGCTGACGGAATACATCCGTCAGCCGCTTGGCTAATCTTGATTTTATCTTTGCTACTGCATGGCAGCCTGTGCGGACGGGGTTGGCTGAGCAGCCGTCTTCTGGCCTGAGACTACGACCATGTTCCGGCCGTTGTGCTTGGCCTTGTAGAGGGCCTTGTCCGCCTTGACGATGAGGTCATCATCATTGGCGAGGGCTCCGGTTTCAACCGAGGACACGCCGATGGACGAGGTTACGGAGAAGTCTTGTCCGTCGAAGTGGAATTCGCAGGCCTCGATGGCTGTGCGCACTCGCTCGGCGAGCTTCCATGCAGCTTCTTCGGTGGTATGGGGAAGCAGCACGACGAACTCTTCGCCGCCGTAGCGGGCGGGAAGGTCAGTATCGCGGAAGGTCTGGGTGAGGATATCGCCCACCTTCCTGAGCACCATGTCACCGGCCTTGTGGCCGTAAGTGTCATTGACCTGCTTGAAGTGATCGAGGTCGACCATGAGCAGGGAAAGATTGTGGTTGTAACGGCGGCGGCGCTTGATCTCGTATACCAGCCTCTCCTCGAAGGAGTGGCGGTTGTAGATGCGGGTCAGGCCGTCGCGGTCGGCGCGAAGTTTTACTTCCTTGAAGACGAGGGCGTTGCGCAGGGCCAGGCCGATGTGGTTGATGGCGGAGCGGAAGGTTTCGACTTGATCCTTGCCGAGCCGGTAGTCCGGTTCGCACAGCAGGGTCAGGCAGCCGAAGGTTTCCTGTCCGGCGGTCAGCGGCATGGTCACGAGTCTGCCGTCCTTGGGAGCCAGAGTGTACTCAGGTCTGCGGGCCGGATCGGTGTGGACAATCTGGAAGCCGTTGACCGGTCCGGAACCCATGCTGGCAGCCGTGGACATGAGGTTCTCGACCCAGGCACTCTCCGTTTCAGGGTTCATCTTGCCGTTGAGAAATATTTCGACGTCCGCGACTTCAGAGTCCTGCTGGTGATTCCAGAAGGCGGCGTGCAACATCTTGACGGGCAGGACAATGCTCAGGGTTTCCTTGGCATTCACGAGGATGGTGGATGCATCCAGGCTCTCGGTGGCCGAGGCCAGGATCTTGTTCAGGAACATGAGCTGATCGGTCTTGCGGGCGAGGAGTTCGCGCTCAAGGAGGATTTCCTCCGTCATCCGATAGATGTCGGAGTACATGCTCGTCACTTCCTTGGCTCGGAACATGACGTCCTGAATCTTGGGTCGGGTGAGCGGGGTACGAACTACGGTCAGGAATCCTTCGGAGAGGACCTTGTCCATTTCAAGCGGCTTGTCGCCCTCGTCCTGAACCAGGATACGCTGGGTGGAATCCTGATTGCGGTATTCCTGTCTGCGGTGTTCGGAAAAATCGTTCCAGACCGACCAGGGTATCCAGGCGGCTGAAGGCTGTTCTTCCTGCGTAAGCTCTTTCGCCCACGGCAAAGAGTCGGCAGGGAAATTCCTGATATGAAAACCGGGTCCCACACCCTCTGCAATCTGTTGCTTGAGCGTGTCGTTAAGACCTAGCCCCCACATGAGTTCAGGTCTTTTTCCCCGTTTTATCGCTTGCTTCTGCATGTCTCCGAGTCTCCTTGTCGTCAAATAGCTGACGCTTTGCGCGTTCGCACAGTGGAATGAGCAAGATCGGGGCCAAAGAAAGCTTGGGGGTGATGATGGAGTGATATATGTTCTCAAAATGAGTATAACTAGCTGGTTTTGTGTGAAGAAAAAATGCATACACATGGTCGCCAGCTTTGGTCAGGTGGGCAAAAAGTACCCTGTTGATTCCGGCAAACCCATTGACAAAACTCGGTAATACGGTTTTGACCTAAGTATGTCAGAGACAAAGCGCATATGGGGTTCCCTTGATCCCTTTTACGAATCCGGTCCGGTCCTGGGTCGGAAGGTGGCGAACATCAAGTTTCTGGGCGCGCTTCTGAAAGAGGATCCGTTCGATGAGTACCGCTTTTTTCTCATGAGTCAGGGACAGATCGAATCGCTCAGAAAGCACCTGAAGAAAATTGCCCCGGAATTGGTGGATGCGGGTCGAATCAAAGTGCAACCCAGGCGGGTATTGCCAAAGATGCTCGCAAAATTTGATTTCCACTGCTTCCACATGTCTGACTGCATTACCAGCCAGCCGTACATGACTCGATTGCGTAATCAGTTCAGCCATCGAGCTTTCCCCATCACCGGGGTAATCCATTCCCTGAGCTACGCCGATTTCGGCAATGCGTTTCTGCGCCACATGTGGCCCGGAACGACCCGGCGCGACGCCATTGTCTGTACCTCCAGTCTGGGCATGCAGACGGTTGAGAATTATTTCGCATGGTTGCGTGAGGGGTATGGTTTAACCGAAACCACACATCCGGCCCCGCAACTGTCCCGGATTCCCCTGGGCGTGGACCCGGATGCCCTTTCTCCCGGAAAGCCGGGACCTGAGAACGGTCCTGTTCGCCTCTTGGTATTTGGCAGAATTTCCCATCATTCAAAGATGGACCTCGTGCCCCTTGTCAGGGCTTTGCACAGGCTGGTGCAGGACGGCATGGACCCCAAGTCTGTGGAGCTGGTCCTGGCCGGATGGGTGGACGACAAGGATGCGTTCCTGCCGAAGCTCAAGGGTATGGTTAAGAACATTGGTGTATCGCTCGATATTCATGTTCGCCCCAGTGAAGCAAAGAAGATCAAACTATTTCAATCTGCAGATATATTCATATCCATAGCAGACAATCCGCAAGAGACCTTCGGCATCACCCTGGCCGAGGCCGGGGCATTCGGACTGCCAACCATAGCTTCTGAGTATGACGGCTACCGGGACATCATTGTTGACGGAGAGACCGGCCTGCTGGTGCCGACCATCGGTCCGGCCAAGACGCCGGATGTGGACATGCTGGCACCGCTGCTTTTCGACAACCAGTATCATCTGCTTCTCGCACAGCGCACGGCGGTGGAGATACCTGCCCTGGCAGACGGGTTGAAGAAGCTCATTGATTCACCGGATCTTCGTCGGTCCATGGGCGAAGCCGCAAGGCAAAGGGTTCTTGATAAATTTACCTGGCGCAAGGTCATCCGTGACTACGTCACCCTGTGGGACGAATTGTGGAAGGAGCCGGTAAACGAGGAAGATATCCGTGATCTCCCTCATCCCCAAGCTCTTCCATACGGGAAGTTGTTCGGTCACTTTACGAGCCGGACCCTTTCGGATGATGTCATGCTCAAGGCCGGACGCACTGGCGAGGCGTTTTACCGGGGTAAGGATTTCCCGACGCTTTATGTTGGTGTCAGGGATATCATCGACCTTGATGTTATCAAGAAACTGATCTTTCTCGCTCGCAAACCCGTTGACACAGCCTCACTGATACGCAAACTTGTTGAAGTTGCGTCCCTTGTTGATACGGCACAAGCAGAAAATCATGTGCTTTGGGCGCTGAAACATGACATTTTGGAACGAAGTAAATAATCACCATCCATAAGGTGGAGGAAAAATGAAAGCTCTGAGAGCTGCACGCATGGAACGCTGTATCGGCTGCCATTCGTGCTCCCTGTCCTGCTCCAGGCAGGTCCACAAATTTTTGTCGTGGAACAAGGCTGGTATCCGCATCGCTTCGGCGGGCGGGTTGTCCACCGGTTTTGAAGCCAGGCTCTGCCTGGCCTGTGACCCAGCCCCATGTGCCAAGGCGTGTCCGACGGATGCGTTAACCCAGCGCAGGGACGGGGGCATCATCCAGAGAAAGAAGTATTGCATCCGCTGCGGTGAATGTGCCAAGGCGTGTCCTGTGGACGCAATCTTCCTGGATCATATGGTCAATCCGTATATTTGCATTCATTGCGGGAAGTGCGTGGAGTTTTGTCCGCACGACTGCCTGGAGATGGCGGATTTGCCCAAGAGATCCGATGACAAAGGAGGTTCCAAATGATCAGGGATTACTTCCGCGTCATGCTGGTTAATTTGAGCACGGGCAATACAAATATCATCGAGCGTCCTGGACGTAGCGAATACCTGGGCGGTACCGGCCTGGCGGCCCTGTTGTTTGAGGAATTCGGACACATGGACCGCGACTGGGATGACCCGGAGCAGCCGGTGATTTTCGCCATTGGCCCGCTGACAGGTTATTTCCCGCTCATGAGTAAAACAGTCTGCGCCTTCCGCTCACCTTATCACAACGAATACACCGAGAGTTACGCAGGTGGTAAATCCGCCCTGTCTCTCCGGTTCGCCGATCTCGATGCACTGGTTATCATCGGTAAGGCCGAGAGGCTGACAGCATTGTGCGTCGGCTCCCGTCGTGTCGAGACCCGTGATGTCGAGTACATGCGTGGCTTCGATGCCATTCATACCGGCCGCGTACTTCGCAAGATGTTCCCCGGCTCCGGCAGGCGAAGCATCATGCGCATCGGCCCTGCGGCTGAGAACCTGTCCGCTTACGCATGTATCAACGTCGACACTTACCGCCACTTCGGGCGTATGGGTGGCGGCACAGCCATGGGGGTCAAGAACCTCAAGGCGATCTGCGTTCTTGGCGACCGGGGTTTCGATCTGCCCGAGGGCAAGGCGTACACTAAACTGTATAAGGACATTTACAAGAAGCTCACCACCACCGAGATGATGGCCAAATACCACGGCCTCGGAACGGCGGTGAATATCAATCCGCTCAACGAGTTGAAGAGCCTGCCCTGGAAGAACCTGCAACAGACCAGCAGCCCGGAAGCGGACAAGATCTCCGGCGAACGATTTGCTGACGACACTCTGCTTAGGAATGCTGCCTGCGCCGGATGCCCGGTGGGCTGCATTCACGTCGGGTTCGTGCGCGAGCAGTTCCAGACTAATAATCAGTATCTTTATCGTCAGGTTGGATATGACTACGAGCCTATCTTCTCTTGCGGCGGCATGCTGGAGGTCACGGATACCGGCGATGTCCTGCGCATTCTCGATGTAATCGAGAAGGAAGGACTGGATAACATGTCTGCCGGTGTGGCCCTTGCCTGGGCTACGGAAGCTTTGGAAAAGGGTGTCATCAGCGAGGAAGAGACTGTCGTCAAGCTCGCCTGGGGCGATGCTGATACATATATGAAGGGCGTAGAGCTTATCAGCCGTCCGCCCAACGAGTTCTATCGTCGGCTGGCACAGGGCACACTCAAGTGCGCCGAACATTACGGCGGTGAGGATTTTGCCTGCGTTCTCGGACAGGAAATGGCCGGTTATGCCACGGGCGAAGTCTTCTTCGTATCCGAAGCTCTCGGGTTCCGTCATGCCCATCTCGATTCCGGGGGCTATTCCTGGGATCAAAGCCACGAGGATAAGGACGTGGATGCTGCCCTCGATTTCCTGATCGACGATGCTCGCGACCGCATCGTGCTCAACTGCATGATAGGCTGCCTGTTCTCACGTGGCGTCTATAAGGACGAACTACTGGCCGAGGCTATGGAAGCAGTCGGATACGGCGGCCTCAATGGCAAAATGGCCGAAATAGGCGAACGTGTTCAGAAGCTTCGCTGGCGTCTGCGCATGGGTATGGGCTACGACCCGAACAAGGTCAAGATTCCCAAACGATACAAAGAAATCACCACATGGAAGGGCCCCATCGACACGGACTATCTGGAAGCTCTACGCACCGGATATGCCGCCAGAATCATGGAATTGGGCGCACCTCTAGAGGATGAAGAATAAAAAAAACTGCCACATAAGCCAAAAAGGGGTTGCCAACCACCGCCCATTTCGGTAGTTACTGCCTCTCAAAGCGTGCTCGGGTAGCTCAGTCGGTAGAGCAGGGGACTGAAAATCCCCGTGTCGGCGGTTCAATTCCGTCCCCGAGCACCACTGTAATCAAGCCCTTACGAACTCGATGTCGTAAGGGCTTTTTCTTTTTGGGTGATTTGTACAAGGACTTAGGTGTGCAGGAAGCGTGTGGCCGATTACAATGCGCGCTCCATTGGGGAAGACAATGGTCAGCTGTGCGTTTTATCGAGCAGCTTGCTTAAGACCTTTTTAATGGCATCTATTTCAACAGGCTTGGCCAGATAATCGTTCATCCCAACTTCAAGAAACTTTTTTCGATCATCAGCCATGGCATAGGCTGTGAGAGCAATGATGGGAATACTTGCTTTGCTTTTCCCGGCATCGCCATTACGGATGGATTTCACTGCTTCTACGCCATCCATGACGGGCATTTGGATATCCATCAGAACAGCGTCAAAGCTTTCCTGATGCAGCACTTCCAAGGCCTGTTGTCCATTCTCGACAACAGTTACCTTGCACCCAAGTTTTTCCAGCAGTTTACCCATCGCCAGGCTATTGACTCGTTCATCCTCTGCAAGGAGGATCTTTAAATCCGTAGAGAGAATGGTTTCACTCTCGATGACCTTAGGGATTTCTTGATCAATTATGTCAGGCAATCCGAACGGGATTGTGACATAAAATGTCGTCCCAACACCCACTTCACTTTCAACGCAGATATTTCCGTTCATGAATAAGAGCAGGCGTTTACAAATAGCGAGACCAAGCCCTGCCCCCTGGTATTGTCGAGAATACCCTTCGCTAACCTGGGTGAAAGAATCAAAAAGCGTTCCCAGTTTATCGTCGGGAATGCCGATACCTGTGTCTGAAATCACGAAAAGCGCCTGACACTGGTGACCAGCTGGCGCAAAAGGCTGAATGGACACATTCACTGCAATTTTGCCTGAATGGGTAAACTTGAATGCATTTCCAACAAGGTTGGTTAGCACCTGCTGCAAACGAGTGGCGTCGCCCACGACCTGCGCAGGCACATCCGAATTCACATGGTATTGTAGATCCACTCCCACTTGCCGCGAAGTGGTAAGAAAAAGATCATAAACCTGGTTGATGCTGGTGTTCAAGTCGAATGGTTCGGCTTGAATTTCCACCTTGCCTGCCTCGACTCTGGAAAGGTCCAGTATATCGGTAAGCAATCTCGACAGACGCTTGCTCGACTGAATGGCAGTGCTTGCATACTCATCTTGCTCGAGATCGAGATTGGTCGTTTGTATGAGTTGCAACATGCCCAGAATGCCGTTGAGGGGAGTACGTATTTCGTGACTCATGTTGGCCAGAAACTCGGATTTGGACTTGTTGGCGGCCTCGGCTTGCTCCTTGGCCATGATCAACTCCTCCTCAGCTGTCTTTTGATCGGTGATGTCCCAGGCGATGCCGCCGAGAAGCGTTTCCCTCTCCTTGCGGTGGATTGGGAATTTGACGGTATTGAAGGTGCGGGTAGTTCCGTCTGTGGTCAGCAAGTCTTCTTCCAGGGAAATACCACCTTGGGCGAGAGCCTGGATGGAAGCTTCCACCATGGCCTGGCCTATTTCCGCAGGCAAAAATTCATCCGGACGTTTTCCGATCCAGTCCTTGTTGGCTCCCAAGGTCTCAGCAAGCCCACGATTGAAATAGAGCGTTCGGATTTCCTCGTCCTGGAGGAAGACCGACGCCGGTATTTGATCCATGAAGGCCGTAAAGATTTCCTGGCTTTCCGTCAGCTCTGCTTCGGCTCGTTTCCGTTCTGAGATCTCCTGGGTCAACGATTTGTACAGCTGGGCATTTTGCAAAGAGATTGCCGCCTGGGCTGCTATGAGTCTCAATGCCTCCTGGTGCTTGGGGGTAAATGCGCCAATGCTCAAGCTGTTTTCCAGGTAGACAACAGCCAACACATTGTCATGAAGTAAAATGGGTACACAAAGGGTCGACTTGACTCCCCGGGACGACACATAAGAGGCGTCGACAGGAAGATGGTCCTCCCTTGCATTGTCCTGGAGTATGGACTTCCGGGTCCTTCCCACATATCGAATGAGAGCTGTGGGAAGCATGCACTTTTCCAGGGAGACCGGAGTCAGACATGTTTCTTCATCCCCTTGGCTGTCTTGCAGGGCCGTAACCATAAATTCGCCGTTTTCCTCCATTATGAGGGCTGCCCTGGTTGCTCCTGCCACTTCGAGACAGATTCGCATAAGTTTTTCCAGCAAACTGTCTAAAAGTATTTCCGAGGAGATGGCCCGATATGCCTTGATGACCGCTTTCAGATCATAAAGGTCCACGCTGAGATCTTCGCTTTCCGCACTTTCCAGACCGTCATCTTTTCCCAGGTCGGCAAGGTCACTCTCCAGCGTTGGCAGCTGCATCAACAACTTGTGATACTCTGCTGAGAGCATTTTCACTTTCGCTTCAGCCCCCCATCGCTTGTAGCAATGGATAGCCTCGGCAAAGAACAAACCTGCCTGCTTGTCGAAACCAATCGACAGATAGAAATTGGCCGCTCGTTCATTGATCAGTGCTTCCAGGTGATCCCACCCATAGTGCTTTGCCGACCGGGCGGCATCGTCATAAAGCGCCATGGCTTTCAGGGATTCTCCCAAAGCAGCTTCTCTCTCTGCAGACACCAACAACAAACGCGCTTCAAAATTATCTGGGCAGTCTTGAGACCATATGGTCATTTCCTGTTCGATTTCTTCAGCCTTTTTCAGGAAAAGCGTTTTTTCGCTCTCAGAGACCTGATCCAGATTTTGGAGGTAGGTCAAAGCGGCAAAAAACAGGTACTCCAAGGCCTGAAATTGTCCGTAATTGATGGTCCGGATATTGTCCTGCTCTCTGACAACCGTCAGGGCGCGCTTGAAATCACCCAGATAGCAATACAGGAAGAGCCTGACGTAGCGCAGGACCGAAACGCTGGAATGATAACCTACGCTGGTCAGCCGTTTGTATTCGGCGTCTTCATCGTAATCCGGGCCAATGAGTTTGAATGGATCATCGGCCAGTCCCGACAGGTTGTAGACCAACTGCCGAGGAGGCTCGAAGAATGTAATAGCGTCACCTTGACGCAGCTTTTTCAGAGGTATGACGAGTCTGTCATACTCACCCTTTAAGGTGGATAGATTGACACCGGCAAAGAGGGACGCCAGGCAGTAGTGATTTATTGAGTATGCCGCCCAGGGATGATTCCCGTTTTCGACACCCACATGATATGTTTCCAAAAGGGGGCGAAGCACTTCCTTCAGGCTATTTTTTCTGAAGTGAACCATATTGTAGTAGATATAGTGCACAAATGCCTTCGCATATTTGTCATTGAACTTTTCCTGGATGTCGATGGAGAGTCGCCCGACACGGACTCCCAGATTAACCTGACCATATGTCTCACACAGGATTGCTCCCAAAAAGCTGAAGCCGAAACACGACTTGCCACTCAGGCCATGCTCTAATGCCAGGACAACCGTCGAGAGGACCAGGTAGGTCTGAACATTGGGGTTGTTGAAGCGTATCCATACCGGCACCATCATGGCCTGCATGATATTCGTCACCCCCAAAAGGGCCGTGTCGGCCATATCCGGCAGATCAAGGAGGCCGTCCACACCACGTTTGGCCACGGCTTTTTCGAAACGTTTCATGAGTGGGCGTACGTCATCTTCTGTCAGATTATCCATTTCGGCCACTGAACCGGGGAAGTTTGGAAGCATCTCGTGAATCGCTGCCGCGCCGAGTTCAAGTCCCTTATCAGCCTGGTAGGTGATTTGGTAATAGGTGAGCATGATGTGATAGATCGACATCTTGTCGGTCAGTGTTTTGGCCTTTTCGACAACAAGGGAAAAGGCCTCCTCTGCCTCGTCATATAGCGTGGCCAGGTACAGCGCCTCGATCATGTTTCTGTATATGATCAGTGTTGTTTCATAGAGTGATTCCCAGGGGTCGGGAGGCAGCAGGCTGATGGCAAGGCGGTAGTAGGTTACCGAGGTGGTATAGGCCATTGTCGATTTAGCCCTGTCACCCGCATAACGACTGAGTCCTCTGAGGTATTCTTTCTCCTCTGTGTTGAGAAGGGCGAGTGCGTTGTTCAACTGTGAGGCTATGACGAAAATCGAATCATCAAGGTCTTTGCCCTCTTGCATGCTCCGCAAAGTCTTTCCGATAGTGTAGTGAATTGGGGCTCGGTCTTCTTCCTTGATAAGGGAGTAAGCTGCTTCCTGCACCCGATCGTGAGCGAAGAGGCCATTGTCTCCTTGCTTGAGAATCACCCCTTCGTTGACCGTCGGTTTGAGGTCGGCGTACAGGGCAGCGCCGGATTTCCCCATAACGCGAGCCAGGGTGGTCAAAGGGAAAGACACTCCCATGCATGCAGCGACTTTGATGGTGTCAAAAGTATCGGGAGAGAAGGTTTCGATAGTTTCAGCCATCAATGTGACGACATTGTCTGTAATCGATGCCTGTCGGATTTTTTCAATGTCCCAGCCCCAGCCGTCACTGAAGATAATCAAGCCGTCATCATACAGCCGCTGCAAGAAGCGATGAACAAAAAACGGATTGCCTCTGGTCTTGGTGTAGACAAGGTCGGCAAGGTCCTGAGTCGGTTGCTGGGGTAAGGAAAAGGTGTCTTGCAGCAGGCGCGCGATGGCATTGACGTTTAAGGGTGCCAGCCTCATTTCTTCCCAATGCCCTCCATCGAGCTGGAGATGATCAAGAAATAGCATGAAAGGATGCCCGGCAGAAACCTCTGTGTGCCTATATGATCCAACAAATTGAATATTATCAAGTTCAGTATCGGTCAGAAAAGAGTGGAGAAATTTGAGACTCGCCCTGTCTGCCCATTGCAAATCGTCGATAAATAGAACCAAAGGGCGCTCCGGACGAGTGAAAATCTTGAGAAAATTCTCCAAAATAGTTTGGCGCCGGTTCTCGGCATCGATAGTTGAAAGGGGGGCCAAATCTGGTTGCTTGCCGATAATGAGCTCAATGCTTGGAATGAGCTCCACGATGATCTGTCCATTGTCACCAAGGGCATGAAGTAAGCTTTCTCGCCACAGGCTCAGTTGCTCTTCGGATTCTGTGAGTAGTTGGTCCGCAAGAGACCTCAAGGCCTGTACTATTGCAGTATATGGGACATTTTTCTTGTATTGGTCATATTTGCCAGAAATGAAATAGCCCTGCTGCTGCACAACAGGCTTTTGGAGCTCTTTGATAAGAAATGTCTTACCCACTCCAGGCTCGCCACTAACCACCTGTATTCTTTTTCCGCTCCAGCTGACGTCTTCAAAGGCACTCACGAGGTTGGCGTACTCTTTCTCCCGGCCATACAGTTTCTCCGGAATAAGTAAGGCTGTGGGGGCATCCAGAGTACCCAGAAGGAAAGGTTCGATACTGCCGGTCTCTGACATTTGGTTGAGACACTGGCGAAGATCATGGACCAGCCCGGGAGCAGTCTGGTATCTGTCCTCAGCGTTCTTTGCCAGAAGCTTCATGATCAGATCTGAAAGCACAGCAGGAGTATTCGGGACAACATTTTTGAGCGGTGTTGGCTCGCGTGCGATCACGGCATGCATGAGTTCAATGGAGTCGGTCGAGGTGAAGGGAGGGCGTCCGGAAAACAACTCATACAAAGTGACCCCTAATGAAAAAAGGTCTGAGCGGTGATCCAATGACCGGTTCATTCTTCCGGTTTGTTCAGGGGCGATGTAGGCTAGACGCTCCTCAAGCAATAAAGCATCCTGGACGGAGAGAATCTCCTTTTGCACTTCGGATGCAGATGAGAAGCCGAGCAGTTTCACCTCATGTGTGGAGGGGGCGATGAATATGGTGTAAGGATTGATGCATTTATGAATGATATTCCCAGCGTGCAAGGCTTCCAGGATGGCCCCGATGGAAACAGCAACGTCCAGGTATGTTTGCCAATCTTCTTTCCCAGGCAGTATGGATTCCAGAAGCGGAATGCCTTCGAAGTCTTCAAGGACGAGAATACAATCACGCTTGCTGCGTTCCAGACTATGGGCCTTGACCACACCAGGCAAGGACAATGAATTCAGCAGGTGAAACTCATGTTCCAGGGCTTCTATTTCCCTGAGCGGAGGGCGTTCTTTGGCGAGGGCCTTCAATATGACTTGGGCGTTGTCGGATTGACGTTGGGCCCTGTATAAAACTATGCGATCGCTCTTAGAAATGACTTCAGTAATAGTGTAGCTAGGAATCATTCTGCTTCACCTTGTTCACAGTTCTATTGTTCAATAGTCAGTCGGTAACAGTTCCAGATTATTCGCTTTTCAATCGAGCAACATTTCTTTGTCTGGCCTCAGTCATCTATCAGGCTCTCCAAAGATTGTTTTGATATTAGCACAACCTTGGATAGACGGCATTTATTATCCGAGAAAAATGATCCAATATCTCTTGGCGTCTTCATTTTGACCGACATGGATCTGTACAAGGACTGTACAAGGATTCGATCTGACAGAGAGTGATTGTGTGTGATTGTAATTGATACCGATGCTGCAGTAATGATTTATAATTATTGTCGGTTATGTCGACTACATGATGGAACGTGATTGTGCGTGAAGCACACGATATCCCACTGAAAATCCCCGTGTCGGCGGTTCAATTCCGTCCCCGAGCACCACGCGAATATTAAGCCCTTACGTACCTCGATGTCGTAAGGGCTTTTT
>Ga0209692_10001413_pt1 | contig 33225 bp, 37 predicted proteins | sample tdDd472_FD_187129 | JGI IMG/M metagenome (GOLD analysis project Ga0209692, IMG submission 187129) | Marine sediment microbial communities from the Atlantic coast under amendment with organic carbon and nitrate - tdDd47.2 (SPAdes)... | ecosystem: Environmental > Aquatic > Marine > Coastal >...
AACTAACCTACGTACAACTTGGTGCGAACCAGAAAGTTGCAGAAGTGATCCAAAATCAGGTGCGAGAAACACTCGGGATCCAGATCAGCTTAATGAACAGAGAATGGAAAATCTTTCTCGATGCCGTAGCACGTGGAAGCTTTCAGCTCGCGGAAATTGCATGGTTCTCAAGCTATCCTGATCCATCGTACTTTCTCTACATGTTCCAGGATAAAGGTGCAAAAAACAACTACTCTCGTTGGGAAAACAAGCGGTACACCGAGCTTACCCATATGCTTACCAAAGAATGGCGCAACGAAAAACGAGCAATCATTATTGCTGAGCTCAATCAAATCGCGACAGAAGAATTCCCTGTTATTCCTCTATTCACGACGACCTACTCGTATGCGATGAACCCTCGTCTTACAAACGTAGTGATCTCTGAAATGGGAATTGCGGACTTCAAATACGCCAAACTCGTAAATGAGGAAAAAGCAAACTAACGAACGGTAAAGCGTATTGCTCAATTCAAAACCAAGCCTTTCAAAAATTTCACTCATACAGTACACTTTATATTGAGCTTTTTGGGAGGTTTTCTTGGAAAAAACGAAACTTGCAATAATTGGTTCTGGTCCTGCTGGCTACACTGCTGCAATCTACGCAGCACGCGCTAACCTTGAACCCGTTCTCTACGAAGGATTTTTCTCAGGGCCTGCTGGTGGGCAACTAATGACCACAACTGAAGTAGAAAACTATCCGGGTTTTCCAGAAGGGGTAACCGGGCCTTTACTCATGGATTCCTTCAGAAAGCAAGCGGTTCGGTTCGGCACCAAATGCATAACAGAAGACGTTCGAAGTGTTGAATTCGGTTCACACCCATTCATTCTCAAAGGCGCAAAAACCTACGTTGAAGCACAGGCGGTCATCATTGCAACAGGTGCAACAGCACTAAGGCTCGATGTTCCCGGAACAAAAGACGGGGAATTCTGGCAAAGAGGTGTGTCGGCATGTGCTGTATGTGATGGAGCGATGCCTATCTTTCGAGACAAAAACCTCTTTGTTATCGGTGGTGGAGATACTGCAATGGAAGAAGCACTCTTCCTTACCAAATACGCCTCCAAAGTCTACATCGTTCACAGAAGAGATACCTTCCGAGCATCAAAAGTAATGGGCGATCGTGCAAAAAACCACCCAAAAATCGAAGTAATATGGAACCATGAACTTGCTCTTGTAGATGGTGAAACCGTTGTTACAAAAGCGGTCCTCAAAGACGTCAATACCGGTAAAGAGACTGAATACGAAGCTGGTGGAGTGTTCTTTGGTATTGGGCACAAGCCTAATACAGACTTCCTCGGTGGGCAGATAGAACTAGAAGACAATGGATACATCAAACTCCTCCGTGGAGCAACTGGCACCAACGTTGAAGGAGTCTTTGCTGCAGGGGATGTTCATGACCATGTGTTTAGACAAGCGGTGACAGCAGCAGGAGCTGGTTGTCGCGCTGCACTCGAAGCTGAACGATGGCTATCGGAAAAACAACTATGACAAAACACTTTCGAACACTTCTATTCTCAACACTTCTCCTTACAAGCACACCGCTTCTTGCCCTCAAATACTCGCCTTGGTTTGGGAACTTCATGGAATTCCATATCAAGCCTCGCTACCTCCTTCAACACTACTCCAATGTAGAAAGTGGATTCAACCCAACCAACTACTCCTCAACAGACAACTTCCTTGGTGGAGAACTCTTTGTCCGATTCCTTCCTCGATGGGAGGGGCTTATAGAAGCAGAATGGAACACATCTCGCAGGCATAACATGCGCTTCCTCTCAACCGCTGTGCAAGGACGGTACATGGCACTCGATGACTTCGAAGGAGATCCTGTAAGCCTTACGCTCATGGGAGATATCCGTTACGTTCCTGGGCACGCACTCCGTGACGTTAGCACACCATACCATGGTGAATGCAACCTTGAGCTTGGTGCAGCAGTTGGGCGTGACTTCGACTTCGGGAACGTTTGGGGACACTCACTCTACGGCACCGGTCTTATCGGTCAGGCAAATCGTGGATATCCTTGGTTAAAAGGGATCCTCAACTACCAAGCGATCTACAAAAAACAACACTTTCTTGGAGCCTTTGCAGAAGGGTACTTTGGTCTTGGAAGAAAACACCAAGTCAATGTCGATGCATTCTTCGGATACTCAAAAATCAACCACCAGTCGATTGATATCGGAGTCTTTTACAAATACTGTTTTAGAATCTGGGGAGTACTGCAAGCGCAGTATGCGAGAAGGGTATATGCGAAGCGTTATCCAGAACACACCAACATGCTCTATCTTAGCTACACACTCCCATTTTCTCTTCTGTAGAATGAGCATGTGCTGAATCATCTTCCTCTTGCCCTAGTACAAAAGCCCAAACGGCTTCACCGGTAAGTGGAGAATTCTCATCATTACAGCTCCAATTCAAACGAAACCGAGAACCATCGGCATTCAAAACTAGAACCCTCTTATACGTACCTGCTCTAATCAGGTCCATAAACTCTTCGACAAGCTGAGAAAACGTATAAATCGTTGAAGTAATATCCTTCGTCTCGCATGCCTTTTTAAACATGCCGAGGTGTCGTTTCACATTCGTTGCTGAAAACGACGAAGGCCTAAACATCGTAGATGCACATACAATACAATCGATGCTATCAAGAGAAATACCACTTTGTGTTACCGCAGTTAGCGATGCACGAACAGAAGTATTCAAAATATTGTCATCATCTCCTAGGAGGGATTTCGCTCTACTCAATATCCTAATCTTCATAATACAAACCTCAAACTCTCATAAATTATATTCATTAAATCGATAATGTCTATAACAAAATTATAAAAAACAAATTTTTAACAAATTAACAACATCTAACACCGTCTCTTTACTAGATCTTTAAAAACTCTTGCAATAAACATTTTATTAACTCATAACATCAATTTTAAAGTTTATTGCATGCTATGAAAAAATTAATTGTCATACTTGCTGTTCAAACAGCACTCATAGGATGGGAGGGAATAGAAGCCACAACATCAATCTTCTCTGGTGTTCCTGATGCAAATATTAATAAGCATCTGAGTACAACAACTGGAGAGTACTATATCGCTGAAGCGGATGTACTAGCTCCTGGTGTTGAGCCGTTATCGGTTACCCGCGTATATCTCAGTGAAGGGGAGTGCTTCCATGGTCAAAAATGGACAATCCTTCCGCACCTTTACCTCAAGCAGGCTAAACAAGGGGCCGATTTTCTCACCACCTACGATCCAAATGGCGCTCCGCTTGTTTTCCGTAGTTATCCCAATAGCCCAGATTTTTATTTCGATACCTCGCAATTATCCGGTACGCTGACGAATATTAGCGGTGGGAAAATTTCTGGACAAACAAACAGCAAAAATTACAAAGCATATAGATTCTCTCAAAAACACCTAGAAATCACCACACCTACAGGAACCAAAAGGAATTACTGCCGCACCAGTGAATCAGGTGATCAGTATTTTTTAATAAGTGAGCACCTATCGAACCAAAACAAGATCATCTACGACTACTATCCTGATACAAGAATACGATCGATTACTTCATTTAACCATGACGAAACAAAAGTCTATGCCCAGCTAACCTTTGAGTACAATGACAAGTTACAATACGTACTTATTAAGACTCATACTGGAGACTGGGCAAAATACTCGTATACCAAAGCAAAAGCGGATGATGGAAAAATTTACAGCTCGTACGACCGTTTTGAATCAAATACAAAAGAAAATGAACGAATGAAGTTTGATTTTCAAAATGAGTGGAAAAAATTCACGGTCAAAGAACGGAAATTTGCCGATAACTCATGTGAATCAGTCAGGTACTATAAAAATGGGGGGCACTACAATATACATGGTCATGGGAAATTCAATATAAAAGGGGATGATCCACGAGTCGGGCGAGTTGAGAGTGTAGCTATTGATCCGGTTGGCGATGGAAATCCTGAATTTCTCTATCAAGTATTGTATCATATTCCAGAGAAAGAACGAGGGGAATACATACATGATCCTGTAACAGAAGTTGTCTACGCTACTCATGCACGAGAAAAATACAAATACACAAAACGTCTCCGCCTTGTAAAAAAGACAAGATACAATCTCAATAACAAAGAGCACCATTCGACCGACTATCACTGGGGAACAGGTTATCTCAATGGAAACCTAGTACAACAAGACGAATCGGGTGATGGTTGTATCTACCTTACAAAAAAATACTGTTATAACAAGAGAAATGATGTCGTATCAGAAGACATCATTGGTGACATTACTGGTGAAGGCACTCAAACACACTACTCGACCTACTATGCGATCATTGATGATGATAGACACCTTCCACATATAAAAAGAACTGACGATGGTACCATCGAGACATATTGGTATATTCCCGGAACAACCCTTCCGAGGAAAACCCTCATCCAATCGAAGCACAACTCGCTGCAGAGAAGAATTTTTTACAAATATGACAAAGACAATCTTCTTGTGCAGACAATTGAGGATGATGGAATGCATGAGGATATCGATGATTTAACCGGAGCAACCTATCGAAAACGGGTTCTGATCATCCGTAAACAACAAGCACCAGCACTAGGCTATCCCGAAATGATTGCAGAGTCCGGGTATGACTTTCATGAAAACAAAGAAAAACTCATCTCCTCTCAAACTATTCACTACAATGAACGTTCCCAAATTACAACAATCGATCAATTCGACGCTGACTATGTGCATCGCTACTCGCTTCACTTTGCCTACGATGAAGCTGGTAGGTGTGTGGCAGAATCCGATCCACTAGGAAGAGAAACAGTAAGAGAGTACGCCAAAAATGGACTCCTATTGTACGAAAAAAATGCGAATAGCAAAGTTGAAAAGACCAATACGTACGATAATGCCCACAGGCTCATAATTGAAAAAATAAAAACACCAGACGGTCTTCATAGAAGTAAATCATACGCCTACAACCTCCTATCACACAAAACAAAAGAGGTGGATGAACTAGGAAATGTAACAAAACACCTTCGTGACGAACATGGGTTTTTAATAGGTCAGAAAAAAAGGGGGATAGAGAGACAAGACCTGATACACCATTTTGAAAATGACCATGCAGGTAGACCAAAAAAAATAATCGATCCAGAAGGTCGGATTTCCACCATTGCCTATACATGTACAGGGCAAAGGAAAAATGAGAATCCTCATACTGGCCCACCAATTAACAAAACCTATTATCCGAACGGACTACTCAAAACAATTCAAGAACACAAAACAACCACCCACTTCACCTATGATCAGTTTCAAAGAGAAACCTCCAAGCAAATAGTCTCTAACAGTGCTCCATATCAAGAAAGAGTGGAGACAAAAAAATATAGCGGTTATCACCTTCTTTCAGAAACAGACTTCAAAGGAATCACCACTGCCTACACTTATGACCACGCAGGTCGGATTCAGAGCAAAAGACACGGCGGTATAAAAGAAGAATTTTCCTATGATGCTCTTGGAAATTGCAACGGTGAAAAAAAATACCTCAACGACCAGTTTGTCGGTGAGTCAAAATCCACCTACGACCTCGCTGGAAGAAAAACAGAAGAGCTTATCCTCAATGCAAAAGGTGAAATACTCAAACATATTGAGCGTGAATACGGCCAAGCAGATCAGGTAATCCTAGAAAAAATCCATGTCAATGGTAATACCCACCTGCAAACATGGGAATACGATGGGTTCAATAGACCTACCAAACATACAGACCGCTCTGGTGCCAGTACCGTCTCAGAATATACAGATGGCATAGAATACCGTGGACTCTCGTGCCTTTTCAAAAAAACCTACCTTCCAAATGGGCTTATCCTTGAAGAAATTATCCATCCAGATGGGTATCCACTCAAAAAAACAAGCACATCAACAATAAATAGAACATCATATACCGAAGAATTCAGCTATAACAAAGCAGGTGAACTGCTCTCCCAAAAACACATTGGCGATCACCAGGTTACCATTTCTTACTTCTACGATGAGCGAAGTCGACTCATTGCCATAGAAGAGCAAAATGGCAATACGCTCACCACAACTTCGATGACGTACAACCAAGCAAACGAACTTGTAGAAACCACAAAGCCTGATGGAGTGCACGTTACTCGAAACTACGATTGCTTCGGGCAAGAAACCCAAGTTTCCAGCTCTGACAAGACAATAGGGTATGAAAAAACCTACTCGGCAAATGGCGATCTCACTGAAATGCACTCACTGGTAAGCGGTGGAATCACATCACGCTGCTACGACCGGCGAGGGAACCTAACGGAAGAGACCTTCGAACATGGCTATACCATACAGCACAAATACGATGAACTCGGGAGAAAAAAACAAACTACTCACCCAGATGGCTCCTCGATTCGGTATCAATATAGAGGTGATCACCTCAAAAAAATCACCCTCTGCAAAGATACACAAGAAACAGTCCTTCATACCTACGATACCTTCAATGATGAAGGAAGCTTACTAACAGAAACAAGAGGGGACGGCTCGCGAGCCTCTTATACCTACGATACATCTGGGCGTCTTCTTGCCAACCTTTCAGAAACCTACAATGAAACCGTAGATGCGTATTCAGAGACAGGGAACGTCCTTTCACACACCATCGGTACTTCGAAAACCTATACTTACAACGCATTCGATCAACTCACCTCAGAAGGCAACCATCTCTTCGAGTTCAACACCTTTCACCAACTGACTTCCATCGATGGAACGAACTTGGAAAATAACGGAACTAAAACCAAAGCAATCAACAATGTTTCATATCAATACGATCAATGTGGCCGTCGCTCCAAAAAAATAACCCCAACAGGGGATACCAAATATCGATACGATGCCTTTGATCGACTCATTGAAATTCATGCACCTCATACAACCATAACATATGCCTATGATGCGCTAAACAGGCTTGTCTCTGAGACAACCAATGGCATTACAAAATACTTCATTTACGACGACACCCTAGAAATAGGCTCACTTGATAACAATCACACACTAACTGAACTACGAATACTCGGATTGGGACTCGGTGGAGCAACAGGAAGTGCAGTTGCTCTATTCATCAATGGAACTCACTACATACCTGTAAGTGATATCCTCGGAAACATTAGAGCAATATATTCTCCGGATCAAACCCTCCTAGAGTCATATTCGCCAACGATCTTTGGTGACTCACTACCTACAGCACCTATATCACCATGGATATACCAATCCAAACGGCACAATAACACAACAGGTCTCATCTATTTTGGAGATCGATTCTACGATCCCCAAATCATCGCGTGGATCTCCCCAGATCCGATAGGCTATCAGTCAGGCCCAAACCTCTACCAATTCCTCCACTGCAACCCCTTCAAATTCCTCGACGAATTCGGTGATATGGATCTCGAGGTGCATCCATTCGTCTCTCCAGATCTCCATAAAGACTACAATATTGTCCCTCAAGGTAGTCCTCTTTACTGCTACTATGATGCTGGGCTTAACTACAACACGCAATCAAGAATAAGCACTACACAAGTAGAAGACAGAACTAAAACCTATATCGATGGACTATCGCACGAATCTCCAACTGCAATCCTGTGTGTCAATGGAATTAACACAACCTATAAAGAGACCACAGAAATGGCTAATCGTATATCAGAATATTCAGGTGGACATAATGTACATTTTGTCTACAATCAGACCCATGGATATAAAAATGACCTTCAAGAATGTCTTTTAAACCTACAAGGTCATTACTCAAAAGCTTCGAAACTCATCACAAGCTTCGCTGAGACGATGCATAACCGTCATGGAGAAAAGATGAGGTTACTGCTAATCAGTCATTCGCAAGGAGGTATCCATTTGCATAATGCACTAGAACATCTCAATCCAGAAATCAGAAAATGCATTCATGTAATCAACATAGCTGGTGCGAGAAACATACCCATTGAATTTGCAAAAAGCTCAATTAACTATCGAGCCCATTCCAACAGGGATTTTATACCCTACCTTCAATACATGACCGCAGCACTACACCCTAACCCGTCAGTATTTGCAAGCAGAACCGAAAATGCAAACATCCGCACGCTCAAAAGCCACCCCAACGCCCCACTATTTGACCACTCCTTCCTCAGCCCCACTTATCAAGATGATTTAGAAGAAGGCATCAATAGGTTTCTAGAAAATGGAGGTTTATATTGAAACTATTTAAAGCAGGAATTTTAGTCTTTTTGAGCTTTTATGTGTTTGGTAACCAGAATAATTGGGTGAATGAACTTGATAGTCTCAATGCTAGAATTGAAAAAGAGTACAATAAGAGATTTGGAATAGAACTAACAGGAACTGGAGGTGGCGGAGTTCAGGGTTTTGAGCTATATTCACCAAAATTTTCTCGAAATAGACCAACGACAAGAAGTGAATCAGCTATTTTGCTTCTTGAAGTTGCGGAAGATTTACTAAAGAAAATAAATGTAAATCCTACCTTAGTGCAAAACATGATTAACTTTCCTTTTGAACCAAAAAATTTATCGTTATCAATTTTCTTTTCTGAAAGTAGTTTTGAATCAGTAAAAAAGGGGCAGATTTTTTGTATTAGTTTATTCCCAGACAAAATCAGATATGGTATTCGGACAACACTTGGGAAACGTTCGAATTGGGAGGATATCCAACTCAAAACTACACTAGAAAATATAGATAATACTCATAAGAGATTTCCTTATCTGTGGGAATGTGTTGAAAAGTCAGGAGCAGGACAATGAAACCTGGTTGGCTTGTATTCATTTTGAGCCTGTTGATGTATGGATGTTGTAATGCAGATTCATCTTGGGATAAAGAACTAGACCGCCTCGATAATTCCATAGAAAAAGAGTATAAAGAGAAATATAACTTAGAGCTAATTGCAACTGGGGGAGGAAGTGTAGAGGGATTTGAACTATACACTCTCAGGTTTATACGTTATGGTGAATCACCAATTGAAGAATCTAGGGTACTTATTCTTACATTAGCAGAAAGAGTTTTGACAGAAATAAATCAAAACCCATCTCTAGTTAAGGGGATGATTAAGTATCCGTTTACAACGAAAAATTTAGACCTTGGGATTTTTATCAGAAAACCCGATGGGAATTTTCTCAATGAAGACGAAATTGATATTGTAGGAATATCAGGAAAAAAAATTCGTTATGTACCTTATAAATCTAAGCGAAGCATCAGTGATACAACTTTTGAGTCAATAAAGACAGCCTTAGAAAAAGTGCAAAATTCCCGAAGCCGATTTCCCTATCTGTGGGAATGTGTTGAAAAGTCAGGAGCAGGAAAATGAAACCTGGTTGGGCTGGATTCATTTTGAGCCTGTTGATGTATGGGCTGTGTAATGCAGAGTCTGCCTGGGCTAGAGAGCTTTACGACCTCGATAATGCAATAGAAAAAGATTACAAAAAGAAATATCAAATCCTACTTGATGCTACAGGTGGTGGGGGTATTCAAGGATTTCATCTGTATGCTCCTGAGTTCACTCGCTGTTCTTCGGTTACGAAAGATCAGGCACTGGAGTTAATCCTTCAAATTAGCGAAGATTTATTAAATCGAATTAACTCTGATCCGGTATTAGTTGGTGGGATGACTTCTTACCCATTTACTCCAAAAAATCTAGGAGTTGCAATATTCTTTAGAAAAAGGGATGGGAGTTTTGTTGATATTGGAGAGCCCATGTGTATTGGAATCACTTCCTCCAAAATTCAAATTGGATACCAAACAGAGTATAATAAAAAATCGAAGTGGGAATATCTATCAATTTTTCAGGAGTTACAATCAATTGATGACTCCAGAACTAGATTTCCCTATTTGTGGGAATGTGTTGAAAAATCAGGAGCAGGAAAATGAAACCTGGTTGGCTTGTATTCATTTTGAGCCTGTTGATGTGTGGACTGTGTAATGCAGAGTCTGCCTGGGCTAGAGAGCTTTACCGTCTCGATAATTCCATAGAAAAAGAGTATGAAAAAAAATACTGCTTTGAAGTGATAGGTACTGGAGGAGGAGGAGTTGAAGGTTTCAGCTTATATTCTCCACAGTTTAAAAGATATAATCCAGCCACAATTGATGAAGCACGTTCATTGGTATTAGAGGTGGCAGAGGATTTATTGAACAAAATAAATGCGAATGAAAAACTTAAAAACGGAATGATTTCATATCCATTTACTCCAAATAACTTAGGATATGCTATTTTTTTTGCAAAAAAAGACGGTAATTCTGTTGAAAAAGGGGAAGTTTTTTGCACTTTTCTTAATGGAAGATTAGTTGTTTTTGGTTTGGAGACTGAACCAGGAAAAGCAGCAATTTGGATTAAAAAGCCACTTTCGGAAGAATTATTAAAAGTAGAAAATTCCCGAAGCAAATTTCCATATTTATGGGAATGTGTTGAAAAGTCAGGAGCAGGAAAATGAAACCTGGTTGGCTTGTATTCATTTTGAGCCTATTGATGTGCGGATTGTGTAATGCAGAGTCATCTTGGGCTAGAGAGCTTTCCCGTCTGAATAATTCAATAGAGAAAACTTACAAAAAGAAATATGGAGTAGAGCTTATTGGAACTGGAGGGGGTGGGGTTCAGGGATTTGAGTTATATTCACCTCAATTTGCAAGCTATGCGCCAACAACCAAAGAAGATGGAACTATTTTACTTCTTACACTTATGGAAGATTTATTTGAAAAGATTAATAACAATAAAATTTTAGTGGATGGAATGAGATCCTTTCCATTTAGGACAGAGAACTTAGGGGTTGTGATCTGTTTCTTTAAATCGGACGGTAATTTTGTAAATAAAGGACAGCTTGAATCGATTGGAGTTTCTTCAAACAGGATCAGGTATGGCTACCATGTCGGTGAAACTAAGCAAATGGATTGGAAATACGAGGCTATATCCAGTGTGCTATGTTCAGTTGATCCATTGAAAAAACGATTTCCCTATTTGTGGGAGTGTGTTGAAAAGTCGGGGAAAAAGCAATGAAGTGGTTTGTAGTGTTGCTCTTGGGGATGGTGTGTGTGATAGATGCTGTTCAGTTTACGCTTGATCAGGGCGTGGTTGCGGAGTTTATTGATGAGGGAGGAAGGGGCGTTCTTTCTTTCTCGGGGTTGCAGTCTGGAAAAGAATATACCGTAGGATTTGACTCGCAGAAAATGCGTAGTTCTTTGAGCGCTGAAAAGGATGGGCGTTTAGAACTTATGATTTATCGTCATGATAAAAAAGCAAAAACTGAAACGATCATTTTAGAGGGAGAAAATCTGAAAGGGGAGATTGTTTTGAATTGGTAATGATCCATGCCCTTTGGATAGGCATGGATCATAGATGAATTACTCTTGCTCAGCTGAAGTTTCAGCTGTTTCTGCAGTTGTTTCTTCTTGAACAACTTCAGCAGTTGTGTCATCGCTGCAGCAATCGTCAGCGAATGAAACGTTTGCAAAACCAAGTGCCATCATTAGTGCTAGTAGGTATTTTCCTAGTTTCATAATAACCTCCGTTAGGTTTGAAAGATCGCAACAATAGCTCCACAATCCGCATGTTGTCAAGCGGTTAAGTGTTAATTAATTGATTAAAATATTAGTTACTATTGTTCGCTGAATGCGTAGTTTTTCATGAGCGCAAATGAAGCGACTACGACAAGAATGGTTCCAATGTATTGTGTGAGGCTGAGGTATTGATTCCAAAGGCAGATTTGTATAAATGCAGCAACTGCAAAGCCAACCCATGACATAGCTCCGATAACAAGTCCTTGAGCGAATCTGTAAGAAAAATGGAAGTAGTGGTGTGTCAGAAACAGAAAAAACCCACTCGATACAAGGAGTAGCCATTCGTTCGGGGAGATGTTTATTGCTCCTCCATAGAACCAGGCGAGAATGAAGGCAACGAGTGCTGAAAAAGCAGGTTGCAAGAAGCTTAAGACAAACGAGTATTTGTTGAGCTTGCCTTTGTGACGGACTGATCTCGTTGCACCAAGGATGAAGGAACATATAAAACCAGCGAGCGCTCCGAGCATGAAGGTGTAGTCTTCATGGATAAGGAAATGAAAGTACCCAATGACGATCGAGACATACACGGTGAATCTGAGGGCGTTGCTGAGTCTGGGTTCGGCTCTTTGATAGATCACAAGAAAGAGATAACTACCGATAGTGAATACACCAACGGTATAGAGAGAGGCGTAGTATGCACAAAGAATGTAGGTTGTGAGTAGTAATGCTCCGATAACGGTTTGAACGAGGACTACCCTTGGTTGTTCGACTTTGTAGATGGGGATCCGGTTCATTATCGTGAAGAGGAGGGTGAATATCGCAGAGAAAGCAAACGCGAAGGTAATACTCCAAAGGATACCAACTGTTGGTATAACAGGAACGATCAATGCAGCATGGACTACCCAAAAGATGTAGGCAAAGATGCTAAGGATGACTCCAGAGTGAACTTTGTTTTCGTAAAGGGGGACCATATGACCAAGTTAGATGCTTACTACACACTTATCAATAAAAAGTTTAAAGATTGTTGTGAAGAATAATTATTTCCCTAAAATGAAAGTATGAAGACAAACGCCAGACAAATAGTCATCCTCGTTATCGTTGCTTTTATCATGGGGCAAGTATGGCTTGTTATCCCGAGCTTCTATCATGTGATTATGTATCACAAGAAAGTAGTACCTGAGGCTCCATATGCGTTCATTTTTTTACCACTGGTGATCTCGGCTATCGTTATGGCAAATATCATCGGGCATATTGACTACTACTTCGGGACAAAACGTGGCTTGCTTATTTCATTAATCTTAGCGACAGCGGGCATGTTTCTCGTAGCCATTGCTGATGGTGGATATGTGTATTATGTTTTGGCGCAGATTTGTATTGGAGCAGCGATTGCCGGTACGATGTCTGCATTGAGCGTTTTATCGATCTTTATTCTCACCAAGCGATGCTCCTCGTTCCTTTTAGTGCTTTTCGCAGCCATGATTTTTGGTGCGACAACGATTCCGTCTCTTCTTGACTATTTTTTGAAACACCATACCTGGCAAGAGATTCCGCTGTATTTGGGGTTCGTGTCGATTTTGCTGTATATGATTGTACAGCTTTTTGTCGATGATACTCGAAGTGAAGATCACCCACGTCCTAAAGGAGCGCTTACGGCAACATGGAAAAAGATCCCGTGGACAACGGTGCTTTTTTTGTTATTAGTCTTAAGTAATACGATTAGCCAGGTTCTGTTACAGGAACTCGGCGGCTCGTACCTCCTTGATATCAAAAGTGTGGGAGAGCGTTCTATTATTTTCCTCATGACGAGCTATTTTTTATCGATGGGAGTAGGGGCGATTTTGGCAGGTGTGATCGATACGTTTACGCCAACTCGTATTCTGTACCCTGTGCTAGCGGGACTAGTACTGCTGGGGTATCTTGTGCTGCCATTTGCGGAACATGTCTATCAGATGTTTTTAGCTACCTGCTTGATAGGGATTGGGGTATGGAGCATTTTGCCTTTAACCATTTTCTACATTCACCGGTTTTTACCAGAGACAGAAGAGATCGCTACAAGCTTCCTCATTTCTACGTATTTTATAGGGGTAGCGATAAGTTCATTCTTCCAAAATGTTCACCACAGCGCCGTGAAAGACACGTTTCATTTAGGGCTTTTGACCGCCGGCATTACGCTCGTGTTGTCACTCTTTATTGTGTTTAGGAAGTGGAGTCCTCAGAAGCACTAGCACTCAGGTATCGCTCAAGCAGGTCATTGAATGCTTCTTTTTGACGGTCAGAAAAGGACTCTGTAAACGCAAGCTTCTCATACATTTCATCAGGTAAAGAGTCCAAAAACGTTGCGAATTCTCTTGCCGGTGCTTCACCAATGAGGTTCATGAATTTTTTGACCATTTCATCGTATTCAATAAGCGATGCTTCATCAGCATCACCGGTATTTTTAATCAATGCATCTACTGCTTCACCACTCAGTTCATTGAACGCCATAAAGGTAAAGAGGGTGAATGCCACACTAACGGCAATACCGAAGGTTTGTTGCGCAGCCTCCTCTTCAAATGCTTCTTCAGCCATCCCTACAGATCCGCCGTATGAAAGTATCGTGCAGACTAAGCCTGCAGCTTTTAATAAGAGACTGAGTCCAGGTCTGAGTTGTTCACTCATAGAGGGAGTATAGTTCCCTGTTACCAGATCTGCTGTATCTGAAAAAAGAGAAAGCGCGGTTTTACTAACAGAATCCACTCTCAAGTATGCATTGGCTCCCACGATCGCAGTAGCAAATGAAGCACCAACATATACTTTTCCGAGCTTATCACCTGCATCATAGGCTACTTTTGCAAAAAGCCCTAGATGTGCTGCAGAAAGGAGTAATCCAAGGCCATAGACAGCTCTTTGTGAAATCGGGAAGCAGGCACAGGAGTCTGCAGCACCATCGGTTGATCCTCCAGCACCGCTTGCTGGAGCACTACCTTCAGGTGGTGTTTCAGTCAGTATTTTGAAGAACTCGTTTCGAATTACTTCATGAGACCGCATTGCAGCCCCGTCCGTCTCTGAGATTTCTTCTTTGAGGGTTAGTAGCTTTCTCACAAGCTCGAGTTGTTCGACTCGGGATGACTTTAAAAAGTCGGTATGTCGACTCTGTATTTTTGTTACGGCTCTTTCTTGAAGGAGGGTAAGTCTTTGTTCAAATGTAGTTCGCCGAGACCTGCTTACGATCTTTTCCATCGAAAGTAATGAAGAATAAATAGGGACAGGCCCATCTGAAAGTATGAGCGCGATTCCAGGAAGGATTTCATTGTTGTTATAAATTGATGCAATATCAGCAATCGCAAATTGTGCTAGGGCTCCAATAACAATAGAGCCTGAGAACATAGAGACTCTTTCGCAAGTCGTGAATTGAGAGCGCAGTAAAGTTGTTTCAGACTGACTTAGTGGTTTAAGTTCTTTATCAAGAATTTTCCATGTTGACCACGTGTTTAGAAATACACAGGACAGGGTATTGCCGACATTCAATAAAACTCCGAGCGCTGTAGAGCCATGTCCAGCCTGCATATTTACGGGAATGTAGTAATAACTTCCCCATAGGGTAAAACAAACTGGTGCTACCTGTAGCACTCTTCTGGCCATATGAAGTGGAAGTGTTTCTGCAGTAGGTGGTCTGTCTAATAAGACCTCTTCAATAATATAGTCAGAAAGGGCGCTTTCTCGTGCGACCAGAGAGAGACCTTCGGCAGTGGGTAGAGATGGCATTATTCTTGCCTGGACTTCACTTGCCAATAGTTCTTCCCGAGTCATGATTGCTCCAGATGCAGCTCCTGATCCATATTCGAGTAGCCTTCTTCTTTCATCGTCTGATTGAGTATCGCTTGGAGTGTGCTGTTTTGACATTTCGACAGACATAATTACCTCAATTTTTTTGGCACGCATACTACCAGGACAGAAAAAGAAAAACAATTTTATATATTAGTGTCAGATAGTTAATGAGTTATGTAATAACTATTGTGAAGTATTTAATTATTTAGTATGAAAAAGAATATGGATCATAACATTCCGGACAGACATCAAAACTTTTGGGAGTTGGCATCAATACAGTTAGCTGGTTTTACTAGCCTACCTATGATTGCGACATCAATTTTGCTATTGAGTAAGTATAACTTCATAAGTGCATTGATTACATTAATACTGGGCAACTTTGTACTATTTGGGATTCGATATGTTTTTGTGAAAATGATAGGGGGAGAACGAAAGAGCACTCTTGATTTAGCTCGAGACTATGTGGGTTATTCGGGTGGATATGTTGTGGCTGTCTTACTTCTATTGTCAACAGTTGCTTGGTTTGTAACACAAACGACTTTAGCTAGTAACTCACTTGAGTTTTTGGTTCCAATCCGAGAGGGTGCAAATATTTCTGAGTATATTCAAATTGCTGCATTCCTTGGTATCGTTTCAACTTTACTCTGTATGGAAGGGATTGTAGTTCTAAAGTGGATTTCTGTTATAGTTTTCCCCATTACAATTATCTGTTTATTCGGAATTTTTTTTGCTGCCCCACCAGCAAATTTTCCGATAGAATATACGGGGATTTCTCTTTCAGGACTGCCTTTCGTTATTGGGACAAGTCTGGGAGTTACTGCGGATCTTCCCACTTTTTTCAGGCATTCTCGCTCAAAGAAAGACTCATTTTATGCGCTTGTAGCTATTCAAATTGTGAGTCTGGTTCTCAGTATAACTGCGCTTTATCTGGTGAACATTGTTAAACCGTGGTTTGGTATTCAGGAAAATAACTCAGCAATTCTTAGTAATTTTACGTTAAGGACCTTACTACTAATACACATATTTGTCTCAACAATCGCTGCTAATGTGGCGAATGTTTATTCAGCTTCAGTTGCTTGGGAGCTTATAGCACCAAAACTAGCAGGAAGAAAAGAATACTTAATTTTAGGGCTAGGTCTGACGACGATTTTTATATTAATAACAAATATTTTCTCGTTAGACGTTCTTGTTGATGTCACTGACGGTGGGCTTGTAAACTTGTCGATTATTTTATTGATTGCTTTTTTTATCAAAATACTCTCAAAACGCTCTCCAGATTTCTGGGATAAGGTTTTTTATTTTGCTGCATGGTTTCTTTCATCACTAATAAATATCCTTCAGCGGAGTGAGCTTATTTTCACTGGCCAAAACGCCTTTCTGTTAGGGGTAATATCAATGATATGCGTGTTGATCGTGACTTCTGGGATTAGATTTAATCTTAGCTATTTCTCTATGAAGAATCACACTCCTATCGAGTGAAAAACTATAAATATCTTATAATTAACTTGTTGTATTATTAATATTGTAAGGTCTTGATTTACAGTGGTTAATTATAATTACTGTAAATTAATTATTTTATTTATTGAAAATTAGTTCATTTATTCTCTAAATATTGTTATAATTTCCATATCATTCAAAATAAATATTGCGGTTTTGAGATGGGAGCATCAGAGAGAACATTTTTCGATGAAGGGGGCTATTATTCTAATACCCTCCGCTTGATTCCAGAAGAGCTGGTTTCAAGGGAGCGTTTAGTTGCTCTGACTGAGCTATTTCCATATGCCTACGAAGAAAAAAAGCATGCTACGCTTGAGCATGGACTCAAAGAGTATAAACTCCTCTTGATGAGTGCTCTACAAGCAATTGAATCCTATTCAAGAAAAGAATTCTTTAAGCTAGACTCTCTAGTAGGGGAAAATGCCTGCCAAATTCGAGCAACAATATTGTGTGTAATTGGAAGGTTTGATCTTATAGATTTCTCGGAACTAGTTATACACTTGAACGATACTCTAGAAAAGGTAGAGGGTTATCTTTCTAATGAAAGTATTTGTAAACAGCAAATTCTTCTAAACGAATTCCTAAATGAGCATCATTTAAAATTATACATCTCTTATTCAGAGCTTTTCATAGTATTGTCATATATACTTTCTATTGTAAGAAATATCCTCCCTCCAAATCCGGCTCGTAGGATTGTTCGAAATGAAAGTACTGAAACAAAAAAACTCAAAATAATTTCTGAGGTGGGCTCTTCTTTTGCTAGAGATCTTGTAAAACATACAAGAAAGTTGCTTTCAGAAATTTCTGTTGATTTTGTTGAGCATATTACTTCTAAAATTGACCTTTCTCCTATGGTACGAAAAATGGTTTCAAAAAAGTATCGTGAGGAGTACAGCAAATTTGGTCATTTGAGCTGCCTCCCATGCTTTTGGTATACATATGTCCTTGTTCGATTTTCTATTGAGCTTGGGCTGCCTCTGGTAATCTTAATGGAACAACTGGTAACAGATAGAGATTATCAAAAGATTCATGAACACGTTTTTTCATATGTAGTAGAAAACAATAAGTATGTTCCAGCGCGTGATGCTTCTCTACCGGTTAATGAACCTATATTGATTGTTCATGGAAGCTCTTGTATTAACGAAAGTGATGCAAAAAGTTTTCAGGAATGGAAGAGTGACTTTTTGAGTTTTGATCCATCCGAGCTTATTCTTTGCTATGCAGCTTCTCATAGACAGTATCCCGATGAAAACTTGGACCACAAAGTAAGTGAGAATGCATGTCCAGAATACTCACTGTATTATGAAAGAGCGACTAAATGGGGATGTACACTAGATGATCCAAAAACTTTCTTTCTAGTCCATGCATTTTGTGATACAGAAGTTACTCGTCACGCTTAACGTTTTCTTTTGGTCATTTTTTTTAGCGACCAAATAATTTCTTCGAAAAAGATGATTATTCCGAATGTTACTAGCGTAGTATTCATGCCAATCAGTGTGGAGTTAGTTGAATCTAACTTTAAAAAGAGGATTGAAATTAAAGCTGCAACAAATCCTGTACACCAACTAAAAGCGTTGGAAAGTTTGTCTATCAATCGAGGTCTGTGTCGAATCACCAATTTCATGAAATAACTAGCTATTAGGACCGTACCGATACATGCGATTGAAGCAGATCCAATTCCCTCAACAGTCTCGATGATTGAAAACGACTGTAAGAAAAGATATATCATTGTTCCGAGAAGGCCAATTATTGTGTATGACTTGGATTCGTATTGGTGTTTAAAAAAATAGCCCCAACCAATTGATGCCCAGTAAATATTTATTAAATTTACTGTATAAAAGCTTAAAACAATAAAACAGGTCATGACTGTTAGCAATAAGGGTGACTTTGAAATTGACCAATTGACAAGTTCAATTGGATTCTCTACTGGCCAGAATAAAGCTGAAAGTTGAAATATCACATGTATTGCGAACATTAATGTCATTCCCATGAATGAGTTTGCTCTAGATCGTGAATGCCGAAAGAAGGATGACAGGTTCACAGTTCCAGGCAACCATGTCAAGACAACATAGGTAACGCCGACAAAAGAGAAATCAAAGAAATTATATTGTTGATTGCTGATTTCTGCATTTAGAAGTATGTAAAATGAACTTAGAATCAAAAAGGGGAATACGCAGATGTTAAACCATTTAATAAATTTTATTCCGCCAATGCTAAGCAATGCGCATGTTACTCCAAGCAATGTGCCCATTCTTAACTTTAAGCCCTTATCATCTGCTCCCAAATAGTTTATGACATTGGTAAGAGCAGTTGAGGGTGCTTGAATATGAAGAGCAAACCAAAATAAAAACGCTGCAACTACGATAATTGCGGCAACAACGGCTGATATCTTTCCGAAGTTTTCTTTTATAACCTGAACTATGTGATATCTGCCACCCGCCATGGATATAATTCCGAGCCCAACAAACCACAGAATAAAATTTCCAAGCAGTATTGAACTGATTGCAGGGCCTGGGCCAACATGTGCTTTAACTTGTTGTCCAATCATGATTGAATATAGGCCGAGTCCAGATCCAAGCATAATGCCTAATTCCCAGAAACTCATATTATGAAGGTCTTGAAATTCAAATGTTCGATTGTGAGACATGCTTTTCCTAGCTATAAATTTTATTTTATAAATCAAAAGGTATCAAAAGTTCAATAGAAATAGTTGGTGTTTCAAAATCAATATATTCACATAAGAATAGATTTTTAATGGTGCTTATCTAATAACTGTATGAAATGTCAGTTTAGTAACAAAAGAACTATTGGATTCTTTGGTGGTTGTATGCGGGTTTTGGGTATTTTTTTGGTGGTTTTTGGTGTTTTGGCAGGGGAGAAGGTGTCTGTGGCGGTGCCATGTTATGAGGGGCATGTTGCCTTTTTGAGGCCTCTTCTGGAGGCGTATGCTGAGCAGAGTAGGGTGCCTGATGAGGTGGTTATCTCATTGAGCGGCTGTGCGAAGATCGAGGAGGGGGTGATTGAGGAGATTGAAGCGGGATGGCCTTTTGAAGTGAAGGTTGTCAGGTGGGATGAGAGACGAACCGAAGCTGAGAATAGGACAGCGGCTTGTTTGAATACGACAGGTGATGTTGTTCTTACGAATGATGCAGATGATATCCCACACAGGCAGCGAGTCGAGGTGGTTACGTATTTTATGGAGCGGTATCCACATTGTATGTGCTTGATCCATACGTGGACAGAGGATCTCAATTGTGTGATTGATCCTGCAGGGGTGGGGCGGTTTTTTCTGAGGCACTGGAATGATTTTTATAGGTGGGAGATGACGCATTCAGCAAATATCGCGATTAGAAGGGGTGTTTTGAAGAGGGTGCAGTGGAGAAATTTGGACTGGGGAGTCGATAGGGATTTTTTGATTCGGTGTCAAAAGGTGTTTCATAAGACGATGGTGATTGATGCCCCTTTAATTGAATATAGGAATGAGCTATCATCCTATAATTGCAGTGATGCGCTTATTCGAAAGGAGGCATTATGAGACGTATTGGACTTTGGTTGATTGCTCTGGCAGTTGGTTTTGGAGCGCTTGGATTGAGCGGTTATAATAGACTGGTTACAGGTCAACAGGTGGTAAAGAGCCAGTGGGGACAGGTTGAAACTCAGTTTCAACGTCGTTTTGATTTGATTCCTAATCTTGTTCGGACTGCTAAGGCGTATATGGAGCATGAGAAGGAGATTTTTGAGGAGATCGCTAAGGCGCGGCAAGGATATATGCTTGCGAAGGGTGCTGGCGAGAAGATGGCTGCACAAGGTGAAGTTGAGTCTGCACTGAGCCGTTTGATTGCGATCGTTGAGAATTATCCAAATCTGAAAGCGAATGAAACGATTCAGCAGCTGATGGATGAGCTTGCTGGGACTGAAAATAGAGTTGCTGTTGAGCGAATGCGTTTTAACCGTGTTGTAGCTGAGTATAATATGAAGGTGAAGCGGTTCCCAACGAATTTGACAGCAAAGTTGTTTGGGTTTACAGAAGAAGCATATATTGAGTCAGCGCAGGAAGCAGCGAAGGCACCACATGTTTCGTTTGATTAAGCTTTTTCCTATTTTTTTGATGGTCCCACTTATGGCGTTAAAACCGGTGGGACATGTTAATGATTTTGCGAAGATTTATTCACAAGAGTATCGAGTTGACCTTGAAAGAAAGCTTTCTTCGATGAAGGATGTTGAGGTGGCTGTTGTGACATTGCCTACCCTTGAGGGGAAGGGTGTTGAAACGGTTGCTCGTGAGCTTTTTGATGAGTGGGGAATAGGGAAGAAAGGGACGGATTCTGGAGTTCTTCTCCTCGTTGGAATGCAGGAGAGAGAAATTCGGCTTGAAATTGGGTATGGCCTTGAAGGGGTGTTACCCGATGGCGTCTGTGGTCGGATTATTCGAAATGACCTTGTTCCTCATTTCGCAAAGGGGAAGTTTGAGGCTGGGACTAGTAAGGCAATTAATGAGATTGTTGAGCGTGTTCACGGAGAGTTCGAGGAGGCTTTGGAGGAGGGCGAGCTTGATTTAGCTCGTGGTATTTTGTTTGCACTCGCTCTTATCGTTGTTGTTATTTATCTGTTTATGAGAGCTGGGTTTTTCCCACATGCTAGACGGTATTTTCCAAGGAATTATGGAGGGTTTTCGTCTGGTGGTAGTGGAGGATTCGGTGGGTTCGGCGGTTTTGGTGGCGGATCTGGCGGTGGTGGCGGCGCATCTGGCCGTTTCTGATTAGCTCTTTTCTTTTTTAACGTCTTTTTATACAAAACGAGTATGACTCGAGAGTTGAAGACGTATCAAAAAAAACGTAATTTTCGTAAATCTCCTGAACCTAATGCTGGTGGTAGAAGGCAGAAGGAGCCTCTTTTTGTTATTCAGCGGCATGCCGCACGGAATTTGCATTATGATTTTCGCTTGGAGATGAATGGAGTGCTTAAGTCGTGGGCTGTTCCAAAGGGAATTCCTAAGCGTGTTGGCGAGAAGCGGCTTGCTGTGTTAACTGAGAATCATCCGCTTTCGTATGCGAATTTTGAAGGGAGGATTCCAGAAGGTGAGTATGGTGCCGGAACGGTGAAGATTGCAGAGAAGGGGACGTATGAGAATATGAAACCAAAGGCGATGAGTACCTGTTTTCGTCAGGGGCGAATCGAGGTGTGGCTTACCGGAAAGCGTCTTGATGGTCCGTTTGCGCTCATTCATTTTAAGGAGAAGAATTGGCTGCTCATAAAGTTAAGAAAGCGGTAACTCCTCGTTATCATTCACCAATGCTTGCAACCCTTGTTAAGGAACCTTTTTCTGATCCCGAATGGATTTTTGAACGAAAGTTTGATGGTGAGCGGTGCGTTGTTGTGAAGAAGGGGGATGCGGTAACGATTTATTCACGAAGTCGCAAGAAGCTGAATGATTTTTATCCTGAGCTTGTTGCTTCGTTTGAAAAACAGCGTAAGGATTTTGTTGTGGATGGGGAGATTGTAGCGAAGACGTTTTCTGATTTACAAACAAGGATGCAGAGCAGGTCTGAAGGAAAGAAGGTGCCGGTTATGTTGCATCTTTTTGATGCGCTTACAGTCGATGGTGAGGATGTTCGGATGTTGGGAACCCTCGATCGGAAGAAGGCGTTAAAGCGGTGTATTAGTTTTGGAGGAAAGCTGCGGTATGTGACCCATGTGAAGGGAAAAGGTATTGAGGCGTTTGAGAGAGCAGAGAAGAGGAAGTGGGAAGGGGTAATTGCGAAGAGAGCAGATGCGAGGTATGTTTCTAAACGCTCTAGAGATTGGCTGAAGTTTAAGTGTGAAAAACGTGCCCAGTTTTATATTGCTGGTTTTACTGCACCGAAGGGAAGTCGAGTTGGAATTGGAGCGTTGATTTTAGGTGTGAAGAAACGGGGGGAGCTCGTTTTTGCCGGGAAGGTGGGAACAGGCTTTGATACGAAGCTTTTGCAATCGTTAGCGAAGAAGTTGAAACGGATTGAGCGGCAGAAGTCTCCATTTGATTCAGGCACAGTGCGTGGTGTGCATTTTGTGACACCCCGATATAGGTGTGAGGTGGCGTTTACAGAGTGGACTAATGACGGTAAGCTCCGCCATCCAAGGTTTGTGAGGTTGGTTAATGGGAAAGGTTGAGTTTACACATACCGATAAGGTGTGGTTTCCAAAGGATAGAATCACGAAGGGAGATATCCTTTCTTATTATGAGAAGATGGCCTCAAAGATACTGCCTTTTTTGAAGGGACGCCCAATTGTGATGGAACGGTTTCCCGATGGGATTGGTAAGGATGGTTTTTTTCAGAAGAATGTTCCGGAGCATTTTCCGAAGTGGATTCCGAGTGTGAAAGTGAAGAGGGAGTCAAAAGGAAAGGGAGAACTTGTTGTTGGTTCGACGAAGGATGTTCTTCTTTATTTGGTGAATTTTGGATGCGTGACGCCCCATATATGGCTTTCCTCAAAAAGGTCTTTGGAGAAGCCGGATCGGCTGATTTTTGATGTCGATCCGCCGAAGGGTAAGGTGGCTGAGGCAAGGGAGGTGGCACGTCTTTTGAAGGAGGTGCTGAGTAAGGAGTTTTCTCTGACCCCATTTTTGATGACTACAGGTTCTCGTGGGTTTCATGTTGTGGTGCCGATTAAGCAGACGGTTTTGTTTGAGGGAGTGCGAGGTTTTGCAAAAGAGGTTGCAGAGATGGTGGTTGAAATGGATCCGTCGCTGAGCACAACAGGTGTGCGAAAGTCAGCTCGAAAGGGGCGTGTTTATATCGATGTATTGAGGAATGCGTATGCTCAGCATGGGGTTGCTCCATATGCAGTGCGTGCACTTCCCGGGGCTCCGATTGCAATGCCAGTTAGTTGGTCACGGCTGAATTCGATTGAACCGCAGTCGTTTTCCGTGAAGAATTGTAGAGGAGGCGGCTGGAGTGGGTTTGAGAAGAGCGCGAAAAGTATTGCTAGCTTGTGTGGATAGCGGTCGCTGTTGCGTAGGTGTGGCAGTGGCTGATGGTGAGGTGAATGGTCGGGTTGTTGAAGTAGGTGAGGATGGACGGGCATAAGACTGCAAACGGTTTTCCGTGTTCATCTTTTTTGATTTCTATGTCGAGCCATGAGAGTATTTTTCCAAATCCTGTACCAAGGCTTTTTGCGATAGCTTCTTTTGCTGCAAAGCGTCCTGCGAAGGGGACAGCTGGGTCTGCATGTCGCAAGCAGTATTCTTGCTCACCTTCTGTGAAGAGCTTGTTGTAGAAGTGCTCGCCATGTTTTTGTAGCGATTCACGAATTCGGGTTATTTCTATGATATCTGAACCGAGCCCCCGTATCATGGGGAAGGGGATATCACTGCTCTGTGTCATGTTCCATTCCTTCTTCCAGTGCATTACAGAATATCATTCTACCAGAAGAGGTGTGTTTTACGGAAAGGACTTGTGCTTCGATGGTTTGTCCGAGGAAGTTTCCACCACCGTTGATTACAACCATTGTACCATCATCGAGGTATCCAACACCCTGTCTAGGCTCTTTTCCGATCCGTTGTACTTTGATGGTGATGTATTCTCCGGTATCCTGGAGTGGCTTGAGTGCGTTGGAAAGTGAGTGGAGATTGATGATTTTGATTCCTTCGATTGAGGACATTTCTACTTTTGAGATGTCAGCCGAAAGGAGGTTTGCATCGATTAAACGAGCGAGGCGAATGAGTTTTCCATGGATGTCTTTGACTTCAGGAAAGTCGGTATCGTTGTATCGAAGTCGAAGGTTCGGAAGTTCTTCCATTTTTTTGAGGGTGTCAAGACAACGTCTACACCTTGTTTTTACGTTTTCTTCGCCGGTTTCGATTTGTCCATAGAGTTCTTTGATGATGAATCGTGGTACGACTATCGCTTTGTCAAGTATCCCAGTTGTGCAAAGGTCTAGTATACGTGCGTCTGAAAGAACCGAACCATCGATAATGAAGTCTTTTTGTTTTTCTTCAGATGGTGCAAATTTCACGAAGGGGATGCTTACATACAGTTCGTCTGAGGAACGGAGTGTGAAGATAGTTCCTAGGTAGGTCCCGAAGAGGAAAAGGAGAATTCTGATCATGTCGATCGAGTCATCGTGGATGGTTCTGGAGATGGAACTGATGTCGAGTATTACGTTAAAAAGAAGGTCTAGTGCGAGACCCATAAGGTATCCGATGAACAATCCAACAATGGCTATATTGAAGGAGCGAAGGTTAAATTTCCTAAATACTATATCGAAGAGAATGAGGACTCCTATTATCACAAGTCCGCCGATAACTCCGTAAAGTACTTTGAAGAGATAGGCACCTTCAATTTGGGATACTGTAAATACTGTTACAAAGAGAATACTAAGAATACCAAAAAATATTCTGGTAAAAGCGAGTGATACATTCATTGATATAAATCCTTTTCAACGCTGTCCATTACTATATATAGTTTAGAACATTATGCAAGATTTTTTTTGATGTAAATTGTTTGATGTCATATAATTTGGTAAAAAAAAAAGAGATGTCTAATGAAGATTTCGAAAAAAGCTGCAGTTCTCCTTTCATTCGTACTTTGGTTTTGCATAGGAACAATGCTGTTGTACAAAGGGATGAATTACTTGTATGAAGCGATGATTTATCAGACGGTCACTCGTTCACAGCAGCCTGTTTTAGGTTTTTTAGCACGTCTTTTAGGATCCATGGATTATGCCCTCTTGGGTATGGTTTTTGTGTCTGCTTTTTTCGGATACATTAAAGGGTATGTCGCTCTTCGAAAGGGTGCCGATCGTTTGATTAGTAGAATTTCACCATACGGCGGAAAAGTACCTCTTTCTGTGGTGTTTCCTAAGTGGTATGTAGCTTTGATTGGCGGAATGATGCTCCTTGGAATGGGGATCAAATACCTGCCGATTACTAGCGACATTAGAGGGATGATTGATACCGCAGTTGGCTTTGCTCTCCTGAACGGATCGACCTTTTTCTTAAAGTACCTTCTTGTGAAGCCAAGAAAGGCGTAACCTCTTAAAGGTTATAGAATTACTTTTTTCCTTTTGCCAAATTCAAAAAATTAGTCATAATTAAAGTGTAGGAACGCTTAGTGCTACCCGCTAAACCACAAGTATAGCAAGGGGGGGATATGGTCAAAGCGTGCAAATTAGGTGTCGCAGGCGGTATCGTCTGGGGTATCTCGATGTTCGTGTGTACTATTTTAGCAATGTACACAGGGTATTCTGAAGCTTTATTGAAAGTCGTAATGAGTATCTATCCGGGATATGATATTTCCTGGGGAGGTGCTTTTTTAGGGCTTGGATATGGCTTTCTGGATGCCTTTGTCGGCCTCTGGCTGATAGCGGCGATCTATAATTTATTGGCTGGCTGTTGTTGCTGTAAGCACAATCAGCAAGATAATAAATAATTGATCTCTTAGGTAGGCTCATGTATAGCAAAAAGTATGCTAGCGCTACTTTTAATTTTTATACGTGAGCTTACCTTTGTATCAAGTCTTGCTCTTTCACGAGAAGTGGATGGGTTCCATATCTCGTATCTTCTTCTTTTTTATGTGCTGCAGATTATCGCAGCTCCAGTGCAAGCAAGTATTTCAGACTTTTATTCGAGAAAGAAGGGACTGGCTTACGGTTTTTTATTCGTTTTTATAGCGCATGTGTTTTTGTTTGTTGCCCTTTCTAAAGGGACAGCCTTTTTACTCGTTTCTTTTATTATCAATGGACTGTTTGGGAACTTAACCCCGATTGCAACTGCGTCACTTCTTGATGTGAATTTCGGGAAGAAGTCTCGTATTTCGATGGGACTCGTTCTTGGTACATCGATGGTTGCCTATTTGAGTTTTTATTGGGCTCGTTGGTATTTGAATCTGGAGATTATTTTTTGGGTAATGACAACGCTCTGTTTGTTAGCTACCTTCCTCTCTGCATTTTGCTTTTATGATCCACGAGATGCCGATAATAATGAGACAGAGTTTTCTCTTTGGAAGGAGATTACGCTTATCGGTGAGATGATTAAGAAGAAGTGGTTTTTCTATTCGATTAAGGGGTATTACCTCGTCTATTTGATTTGGTACATTTTGTATTATTACCGAATAGAAACGCTCGGTCCGGTCGACGTGATTCATGCGGTTACAGCATTTAGCCTCGGATATTTGGGAGGGGTGCTTGCCCAAATGTTTGTGAATAATAATGACACTGAGGTGATTTCCTTTGGAGTGATGTTCTCAGTTTTTATAACGTTGCTCTTTGGAATTTATATTCTTTTTGGCGGAAAAATCTTCAATACAATTGTGCTGCTCAACTTTATTTTTGCATTCTACTACGGTGTTATTGATCCGAGGCTATACTCGTATTTATCAACACATCAGCACAAGCATAGACTCGGTACGATCTTTGGTTTGGTAGAATCGTCAGATAATTTAAGTGAATTATCTTCGATACTTATTTTTACCCTGTTACCGAAGATGAATATAGTGTTCCTTTCATTCTTCAGCGTGGTCGTGCTGTTGATTGCCTACGAAGTCTTCAACAAGTCTTTTAAAGCGCACAGGAAAATTATTTAGTCTTCTTCATCCTGGAAGGTTTTTTGGAGCTCCTCAAGCTTTTCATGAGCAGCTTTTTTTCCTGCGGCAAAAATTTGATCGTTTTGGCTGTCGTCAATTGGACTCGTTATGAAATCAAGCTCAGGTTTGAGGACTACGTCTGCGTTTTCTATCTGAGAAAGAGCCAGGTTTTGATGAATGATTTCAAGAGCTCTATGAATGTGATTCGTAATAGAGTCTGATTTTTCTGGGAGGCTTGAACAGATGTTTGAAACAAAAATAGGGTGGATCCCTTGATTGAATGCATAGTTGATTGGGAGAGGATCTGCACACCCTCCATCAATGTAGGATTTGTCGCCAATTGTGTACGGCTCATATATTCCGGGAAGCGCGGCACTCGCCATTACAGCATCGACTATACACCCTGAGTTGAGATAGGTTGCTGTGCCTGTTTCAATTTCAGTTGCCACGGCAACGAATTTGATGTCTTCGAGCTCCTCAAAGGTCATATCACCCAAGTGTTCCTTTAAAAGGTTGTAGAGTTTCGTGTTGTGGCTGAATGAACCATTGATCGTGAATCTCCATTCGATGAGGTCATCTTGTTTGAGATCGATAAGGATTTTGTATACCTCAAAGGCAGATTGATATTTTGCATAAAGCGCACCTACAATCGCACCAGCACTTGATCCGACAATATAGGCTGGTCGGGCATCAAGCTGTTCTAACTCCGAAAGTATCCCGACGTGTGCAAGTCCCTTCGTGCCACCGCTTCCGAGTACAAGTGTATAGTCTTGGTTGTTCGCGTGTAAACCAAAAAACGTTAGAAAAGTCATGAAGAGTGTAGTTAGTGTACGCATAGCTTCCCTTTAGTTTTTGCAAGGCAAAATACTCTCATGGAGGAGTTTTAATTGCAAATCGAAGGAAAGTGTTTATGACCTACCAAGGAGTGGCCTACCCATTTCAGCTAAAAACCGTCTTCCATCTGCTGCTGCTGCTTCAGCAATTGTGATTTTTTCGGTTATGATTCTTTCTATAATGGGGCCAGTGTCTATACCACTATGGCTCGGTTTTATCCACGCAGCAGGAAGGCTAAACCGTTCAGGCCTGAGTGCACGATAGAGTATAAGGCAACGCTCGTAGTGAGTAGCTTTCATCCGATCTGCATTTTCACCTATGATTTTTGCGCTCAAACCGACTCTTGTTTTCAAAAGGTTATCAATTGAAACAAGGTAGATTATGCGAACCGTTTCTGGTTTGACGAGAAGGTATGCGCCAGAAATTTTATGGTCAATCTGAAGTCGCGCAATTCCCACTTGCAGGTACGGTAAGACGACATTGTATATTTTTCGAAGGAGTGCCTCGAAGTCCATTGGGGTTGCTGCAGCTTCGGCTCTTCTTAAGAAACAAGAAAGTTCGGAAACTGCTCGCTCACACATCAAGAGGCTATGTTTATCCGCGGAAGCTTTGAGCCACGCTAGCCGTTTTTCGTGATCACGCTCGCTCCATACGGCTTTCAAAACAGCGATATACCTTCCCTGGCCGAGAGCAACGAATAAATCGGGGTCGTCTAATCCCTTCCCATGTTTAACAATATGATTTGTTGCTTGTTTAACATTCCGTTGAAAGAGAAACTGAGTAACATCATCAAATGAGTCAGGTGTTGAAGTAGTAGTTAAAGGAAGTCCACGTTCATCGATGAATCTAACTACTTTTTTATCAGTTTCGAGAGCTGTTGATGCAGCAGCGGGAGCTATATGTGGCCTGCCCCAGGATGTAAATGCATGTGTAGCCGTTTCTAAAAGTGACGGGCCTTTCGTTTTTGCTTTTTTGGAAAATTCTCTAATTTGATCGAAGACATTCTCTTCTCTGAAAGAAATTCGTGCATCAGCGGAGCAGGTGTCTGTAAGCTCGGCATAAGCTGCAGCTTGGGTTGTACGAGGTCTCGTTAGGGACTGAAGTGCATGAGAAGCGGTTTCTAAAAGTGTCTGAGCCTTTGGTTTTTCTGCTTTAGCGTGTTCTTCTATTTCATCAAAGACATTCCCTCTTGTTTCGGGAATAGATCTGTATCCGCCACTGTAAGTGAGATGAGGTGTTAAAGGTGTTGCTGCCATAAAGTTTCCTTAAAGTTTTGTGGAAGGAGAGTCTAAAGGTGGAGAGTAGTTAAACTCAAGTGGTATGGGGGTGGATTTACTTGTGGTAAGGGGTGTTTTTATAGATCTGGATACCGCGGTAGAGCTGTTCAAGGAGGAGAAGGCGAATCATCTGGTGTGTAAAGGTCATTTTTGAGAATGAGATGTTATTCTTTTTGAGGTGCGGGGGAATCCCTTCAGGACCACCTATGACAAAGGTGTGGTTGGCGGTTTTTGTGATGAAAGAGGAGAAGGACTCGGAGGTATGGGTAGTGCCTGTTGGATCGAGGCAGGTGTATTTTTGTTCTTTTGAAAGAACTGTTTCAAGTTCTTGATCATTTTTGAGAAGCTGCCATTCAAGGGCTATATCACCTGTAAGCCTTTTCTCAAATTCAGCGATTCCTTCCTGGATCCACTGCTCTTTTGTTTTTCCAATATAAATAATTTTTATTTTCAGCATGGAGTCAGTTTAGCACAATTGGGAGATTTTTTTGACAAGAATCTGCATCAAAAATGAGGTATATGCTATGCTGCTACGAACTTAATTTGGAAGACTGAAATGTTTAATTGGATTTTTTGGAACCCGAGTCCGGTTGTTTTTAAGATGCCCTATTTTGAGAGGCCGGTGATGTGGTATGGTGTATGTTGGGCGATTGGTTTTTTCTTTGCGCTTTTTATTACCTCTGAGATTGTTAAACGTTTTTTTCTGTATCGTCCTGAGTATGTGTCAGGTGATATTGTAGACAAGGTGGGGCTGAAGGCTAAATTGAAGGAACAGTTTGGCCTTGAGGGTGATAATATGGTAGCTCTTCTCAATGGGTTACTGATTAAGGAAACCTTAACTCCTCCTAAGAATCGGTTTCATCGGATGCTTCTTCGGTTTGCACAGAAGCGACTCGTTGATGAACGATATCGGGTTTTACAGAACAGACTTTCTTTCGATGAACAGTTAAAGAAAGTAACGTTGTCTCTCGTCAAACGTTCAACGCAGATAAGTGAACTTGGTTGGATCTTTATCGCGGTTGGAACTGTGATCGGCGCTCGGCTTGGACATATTCTTTTCTATCACCACCCTGCAGAGTATTTTTTCGATCCTCTGAAGGTATTTCGGATATGGGAAGGTGGATTGGCTAGCCATGGGGCTGTTGCCGGGATATTGACTTCTGTGTACGTCTGGTACAAATGGAAAAGAAAAGAATACCCATACATGAGTTTTCTTGGATGGACTGATTTGTCTGTTATCCCAGTACTGTTTGGCTGCGCCTTTATTAGAATTGGAAACTTCTTTAATCAGGAGCTCCTAGGAACGGTTACGACCGTGCCTTGGGCAATTATTTTTGGTAATCCTGAGGATGGCGGAATTCCGCAGCCAAGGCATCCTGTTCAACTGTATGAAGCGTTCTTTTACTTTATTTTGATGGTGGTTTTTTACCGGCTCTTTTTCCGGCGAAAAAAACCACTTGGTCAGGGCGTTTTAACCGGTCTTTTACTGGGGTCAGTGTTTACCTTTCGTTTTGTTGTTGAGTTCTGGAAGGAGCAGCAAGGGTACTTTGACCCACATATGTTGCTTCATATGGGACAGATTTTAAGTATTCCTTGTATTGTTGCCGGCGTGGCTATAGTTGCTTTGAGGTGGAATGAGCGTTCACACAGCATGGATTCATTGGGATCCTAATCCTGTCCTTTTTATCTTACCTTGGGTGAATAAACCCGTCGTGTGGTACGGGGTGCTTTTTGCGCTCGGTTTTTACTGCGCGTATGTATTGATGCTTCATCTTACCGAGCGGTATTTTTATTCAGTTACCTCGTTTACTCGTGCTGATGTCCAGGATTGGGACCTATTTCGAGAGGATATCTGCTACAAGCGTGAAGGGTATATCATTTTATCAGAACTCTCTAAGTCGACAAAGAACGACTTGCTCAATGAGCGTGTATGGACAGATGAGATGAAGGACGAGGTAATCTCTGCCTTGAATAGCACTTTTCGAGAGGGCGAACTGTATGTTCGAGGTGTACAGAAGCGGGAATTGAGTTTAGCGGATCAATATGCTGAAAAAAGAAACGAAGTGGTGCATCGGCTTTCTTTGGAACGGCAGTTTCTGGGCGTCTTCTTTTCTTTTAAGGAAAGGGCTAAGAAGTTTGTAGATAGCCTTTTTACCTATGTTTTTTTAGGGACCCTTATTGGAGCCCGACTTGGACACTTGTTTTTTTATAGAAGTCCAAAAGACTACCTCTCAGATCCATACCAGTTTATTGCTGTATGGGAAGGGGGATTGGCGAGTCATGGTGCTGTCATCGGTATCATTGTTTCTCTTTTGCTCTTTATGGCGAAGGAGCGGTCGTATAGCTTGCTCAGACTGATTGATTTTATATGTGCTCCAGTTGCGCTTTGTGCGGTGTTTATTCGGATTGGTAACTTCTGTAACCAGGAGATTATTGGGATTCCGACTTCAGTTCCTTGGGCGATTATTTTTGGCCATCCGATGGATGGTGGAGCTGTCCTACCCCGTCATCCAGTTCAGTTATATGAGGCGATAACATATTTTGTTGTCTTGATGGTGCTGATGGGTGGATGGAAAAATCGCTGGTTTTTAAAAGAGGGAAGGCTTGCTGGCTTGTTCTTTATGGGAGTATTTGGCTCCCGGTTTTTCCTCGAGTTTTTTAAAGAGACACTTGGCGTATGGGATGGCACATTGTCTCTTATGACGGGACAACTTCTGAGCATTCCAATTGCAATTGTTGGATGTCTTTTACTCTTCTGGAAACGGAAAGAGCGGAAGCGATTTCTCTGATATTTTCCGAACTTCTTTTAACAGCTCGGTTGCATTAACATTCGGATTGCTCGATTTCAGTTTTGCTTTATGGTATTGAATAAATCGAGTGTATGTAGATTCCGTTGACTGCGTAAGCAGATTGTACCACATGTATTTGTAGAGGATCGTTACTCGAACAGTAAGCACTGAACGAAACTCATAGAGTGCTCTTTGCTGATCAATGAACGTGCTTACTACGTGATCAATGAACGACTTATGATCAACAGCTGTTTCTTTGATCCCTTGCTTTTTCCACTCTTTCATAAGAGTTAGCAATAGCGGTGTGTTTGGATCAAAATGTATATAGCGGCAAATAAGGTCTTGTTGTAAAGCCCAGATGTACGCTTTTCTTGAAATTTCTTCCCATTCGTGTTCTTCAGAGTGAACGAGTTCTATCATTTTTTTGAGGAAGTTGCTCGCTTCGTTCACGACCCCGCGGAATGATTGTTTTGGTTTGTCGATAAGAACGTTCCCGAGTTCAGAGTGTAGGATCTCCTGGATATCAATTGGGATTTTCTTGAGTACTTCTAGTTTGTCGTTTAAGAAGTTCCAGATGTAGATCTCTAGGTCTTTAAGGTTTTGGTGTGGAACTGCTGGGAGTTTGACTGCAAGATGATAGGATTGCTTGATTTCATCAAGAATTTCTTTCGGGCAGCCACCAGGTACTTTGTTTGGATAGAGATGCATTTCGGTGTTTAAATAGACGATCAGTGACTGGTCAAATTCAGGGATTTCTTCCCCAGCCTCTCCAACATTAATGGAGTAGACGTATTTTATCGCTTTATCAAGAGTTTCGTCAGTGACGTTTCTCGGCAATCCATTTGCAAGCGGGTACAGTGCTAAAATTCTGCTTACGAGCTCTAGTCTTTTGGTGTCGAGTGTAAAGTCTTTGTATTGA